>Ga0209262_10001004_pt1 | contig 11848 bp, 8 predicted proteins | sample Lowcelwee11metaG_FD_187171 | JGI IMG/M metagenome (GOLD analysis project Ga0209262, IMG submission 187171) | Freshwater pond sediment microbial communities from the University of Edinburgh, under environmental carbon perturbations - Low... | ecosystem: Environmental > Aquatic > Freshwater > Pond...
CCTATATACAAAAGAATGGATTACGCCGATAATATCAGGGATTATTATTTCGCGGCTGACCTTATCATCACAAGAGGCGGCGGCACTATAAACGAAATAGCGGTATGCGGAACCCCTTCGCTGATAATTCCTAAGACCAATCTTTCAGGGGATCATCAGGTTATGAATGCTTTGAGCCTGAAATCTTCAGGGGCAGCCGAAATAATTTATGAAGAAGTCATGATCGAAGATGACGAGTTCTTCATTAAAGTAGAGGGCAAAAAACTTGCTGAAAAAATTATCGAACTTGCTTCGGATCCTTCAAGATTAAAGATAATGTCGGAATGCGCTAAAAATTGCGTTATCCCGAAAGCAAATGAAGAGATATATAATTTCATTCAGGATATTTTTAAAAACAAACAGATTGAAAAAAATTCAGAAAAATCAGTACAGAAAAATCCTTTCGCAGATATGGGAGCAAATCAGATCCTGAATGCGATATCTAAGCTTAAGTGGGATCAATTGAAAGAAAACGAATATCTCGATTATATAAAGTACAGAGCAAGCCATTATATGATCTCTCAGAGCTGGGAAATTAAAAACATGGCGGTTAAGATCGCCGGGCTGACGAAAGATGAATCAAAGATCCCTTTCTTAAGCAGACTTTTTAATGATAAACAGGTGGGATTCGTAAAAAGGAACATAATGGCTGCTTATGTTCAGATCGGAGTTTATAATGAAACCATCGAAAAAGATATTTTCGCGGGATTGACCGACCCGTACTGGGAAGTCCGCGTTGAATCGTTAAAATGCGTGAAATTTTTCAAGAATGAAACTCTGCATAATGAAAAGATCAGGAAAATAATATCCGATCTGTTGAAGAACGGAAATTTCGAAGTCATACTGAACGCTATTCCGGCCTATTCGATTTACATAAGATCAGGGGAAGATATTGAAGAACTCAAACAGTTTTATTATGACGACAACTGGAAAATAAGGGAAGCGGTAATATCAGTTCTTAATGAGCTGATGAACGAAAAGATCATTACAGCGGAATTCAGAAAAAATCAGCTTGACGATATACTTTTAACAACAACGGGATTCACGCCTGTATTTACAATGAAGGAAAAGATCTCGGAAGTTTGATAAATATTACCTGATTTTAATGGTCTTTGTAGTTGACCATTTACTTTCTTCTTCATCTTTTTTTCTTTCTTCTTTTGCTTCTTTCTGCTCCTCCAGATACCTCTCTCTGTCTCTTTCCTGTTTGCTGATCTTCTCATCTTCAATAGATTCCCAGCTTTCATTCCAAGTTTTTCTGGGCAGATTGTCTGTCTTGCCCGAAAGCTGAGGTTTTACGGAGTTCCTGTAATAAGCAACACTGTTTCCGCTTTTATCTTTAGCGTTAATATCCGCGCCTTTGGCTATAAGAATATTCTCAATTTCTGTTCTTCCTTCTGAAGCTGCATACATCAGAACAGATTTACCTCCGTTATTCTGGGCATTGACTTTTGCGCCTTTTTCAATTAAAAGGTTTACGATCGCAAGATCACCTTTTGAAGATGCTATCATTAAAGCAGATTCTCCTGCGATATTAAGCGAATTAACTTCAGCGCTTTTGTTAAGAAGAAGATGAATAATCTCATAATCTCCGCTTAAAGCCGCATAATGCAGAGCGGTAAATCCGGACTTATTTTTTGTATTTACATTTACTTCAGAATTCAACATTTGAATGCAAAGAATCAAAAATATAACGATTATGCTATTCAGTTTCATAAACACTCCTCATTAATAATAATGAGCAATATATATAAATCAGAAGGCGTTTGTCAATAGCTAATAATTTCCTGTTGATTTATTCAGGTAAAAAATGTAAATTGAGAAAGCTGAAAAAAATAAACCGGAGTTTACGATGACATCAAGGAAAATATTTATAATAATTATTATCCTGGGTTTTTATAACCTTTTCTGCGGATTAAACGATAATCTTCTGTCCGAAGCGCAGAACGGAGATCTAAGAAAGATGAAAGTACTGCTGAAAAAAGGTGCCGATGTAAATTCATTCGACGGGTTTGGCAATACTTCGCTGCATATAGCCTCCCTCAGCGGTAATATTAAAATAGTTGAACTTCTTATTGAGTTCAATGCAGATCCGAATTTAACTAACAAGGATAAAGAAACTCCTCTGCATCTTGCGGCAATTAAAGGCGATATCGGAATTGTCAACAAACTGATCGAAGCAAAAGCGGATATTTTAGCCCGGAATAAATTCGGCGACTGTGCTATTCATCATGCGGCAGATAAAAATTTCCTTGATATAGTTAAAGTGCTTTGTGAAAAAAACGATAAAACCGCAACTGTGAAGAACGATAAAGGTGAAGAAGCCAGTCACATAGCTGCAGAAAAAGGGAATCTTGAAATTTTGGAATATCTCATCGGCAGAGGTGCTTCAACAGATGCTCAGGATAATATCGGTAATACTTTATTAATGATCGCCAGTAAAAACGGACATTTAAAAATAGTTGAATATATTTTAAGCAAAGAATAAGATCATTTTTTCCGGTCAATACTATTTAAGTTTTCATTAAATTCTGTTTCTTCTTCAGGTTTCAACTCTTTTTTTCCGTACCTCTTTGAATAATATAAACTCTTTAATCTTGAAATATTTTCTGACGGGATCAAAAAAATATTTTTCAGCCGGTCGAACCATAAGCCTAAAGTTTCATTTTCGGGTTTATGACCTAGAGCTTTGAATTTTTCTTCGATCATCTTAAGCTCAGGTAATTTTCGATACGGATTTTTTCCAGAAGTGTTGATGTTGTTCTTATAGGGTTTTACATCTTTCAAAATACGGTACAGCAGGAACAACCCTAAAGGGATCAGAGAATACATAAGAATATTTCTGAACAACTCGTTATTTTCTTTTTTAAGGCTGAATGTCTCGTAGTAAATATAAGAAAAGAAGTCATAGATCCCGCTGAAATACGACCGGGCGGCATTATATCCGCTGATATCGGGCGGCGTAGTATCAAGTTCAATCCAGTTACCCTTATTATCCCATACATATATCCATGCGTGTCTGTCTTTTTTTCGCGCGATATATTTATCTTCCAGTCCGCTGTATTCGTACAGCAGATATCCTGTAACATACCTTGACGGGAAACCAAGTCTTCTGAATACCAGACAGGACAGCGTCGCGAATAATTCGCAGTGTCCGGTTTTTGTTTGGATAAAACCCTTAAGTTTATCACGGGTTTTCCAATCCACATAATCGAGAGAATATCTGTATTTTTCGATGAAATGATTCCTTAGTTTAAAAAACACATTTTCAGCCTGAAGACCTTTAAGTTCCAAGGCTGTAATAAGAGAATCCGTGTAAATTGAATCTTTCGGGTTGAATTTAAGATCAAATTCATCGGGCTTATCAAATAAATTCAAAACCGAATCCCGTCTGGAATATGTTTTATAATCAATAAGATACTGCGAATAAGAGGCTGATAATGTTCCGAGAGAATTAAGGCTTGTTTTTCCGGTTTCGATACCCGCAAAATCATTTGCTCCGAAAGGTATTTTGATATAATCGGTTTTACCTTTAGAAAAAAAGAAAATTCTTAAAGAATCTAAAGGAGTTGAGCCGTAAATTATATCTGAAGTTTCGAAAGAAATATTTTTTGTGCCGGCTTCAGCCCATCGCCCGCCGTAATAGCTGTTGTAAACTCTGTCTCTCAAGAGAACATAATGCCTGAATTTATTATAGATTTCAGCTCTTAATTCGATCCTGAAATTGTCTTTTAAACTGCCGATATTTCCGATTTGAACGGTTCTGTCTTTATCTTTCATCAGTCTTTCAACATAAAGATCGGTCAGATAATCTTTGAGCAGCAGGAATGAATTATATATTCCCGACTGAAACATTATCGAAAGCAGAAGAACTCCCGCGATTGAAAGAATATATCTCGGGACGGAATGATTCTTTGATCTGAACTTGATCAGGACAGGTATAATCAAAGCAAACAGAATGAAAAAAGAATTCAGACTGCAGCTGATGCTTCCTCCGATCAGAGTTGCTGTCAGATAAAAATAATCAGGTCTGAAGTTCCTGATATAAGGATGAACGATCGAATATTTATTTGTAACGAATAGTAAGAATAACCTCTTTGCATTAATACTCTCTGATGTGCTGTAAACAAAGAAAAAATTGAGGGGAAAAAGTATTACCGGCAGAAATTGAATGATCGACGAGATAATCCCGATCTGATTAACGGTATTGACAAAGTAAATTATGTATCCGGCAACTGAAACCGTGCTGAGCATTGAAATATAATTGAAATCCTTTTCTTTAAAATCCCATCTGAATCTGATAAATCTGCGCACTTCAAGCAGAAAAGCGAAAATTACGGCGGTTACAAGATGATCTGAATTATAACCCCAGTAAATTAATGCCGCAGATATGATAAAAGGAAAATTCTTCATACTGTATTTACCTGCAGAACAGGATCATTGATTTTCGGGATCTTTATAGATTCTGATATCTGTTTTCCTTCACTCTCGCAATAAAGCATAAGAGGTTTTATGTCGGCAGAAATTTTTAAAATTTCCGCATCTGGAGATACAGTAAAAAACAAAGAGTTCATGCGGGAATTTAAAACTGATTTTACACTTTCATAACGGATTCTTTCAGTTGTTTGAAAATATTCCATTTTAGCTATAATACCATACAGTACGGAGAAATTACCTCTCTCATTTTCAGCTTTAAAACTTAAAATATTTCCTTCTTTTGAGAAATAATAAAAATTTATTTCATATTCGCTCTCTTCAAGGAATTTTATCGTAGAATAAAGATAGGATAAACAATCCTCAAAAAAGGTAATGAACCTGCTTTGATCAGGTTTCGCGATATTGAATAATACTATTGAATACTCTTTTATCTTTTCGAATCCTTTTTCAATTACGGCCGGTTTTCCGGTTTTAGCCCATGTTTTCCAGTGAATATTTTTGACGGGATCACCTGGAACATATTCTCGTAGTCCGACGAAATCGCCTGATTTATGCTTATTGAACTGATTGGAAAACAATCTGTTTTTTATTTCGATCTGAGATGAAATTTTTTTCCTGAATTTCGGATCGAGTTTTACCTTTTTGGGATAGATCACAATATCTTCCGGAGCAGGAAAAAACTGAAAAGAAGTAAATATGCCGAAAATATCTTTTTTGGTTATGTAAAATCCTTCAAATCTGATATTTCCTCTTCTGACCGGAGACAGACTAGCTTCAGCAGTCTTGAAGGAATTATGTTTTAGTTCCCGTACTTTAACTGCTTTGAATTCCGCTTTGTGAAGTCTCAGAATATGCCACGCCCATCTAAAATAATAAATATTTCTGTCCCAGATATTTCTTTTATCTTCACCGGGCTCTCTGATCATGAGAAAATCGTTTTTTGAAGGAATCGGACTCTGAATAGCAGGGATGATTTCAAGATCAAAAAGATCTTTCTGACCGTCATTAAATATTTTAATCGAATACTTAGAAGGTTCGCCGGAGTTATACTGCCTGTCGAAGAAAACCGCCGCCGAAATATTTGAAAAGCTTCTCAATTTTGATAAGTACGAAATGATCAGAACTGAAAAGGTTAATGAAAAAACTCTATACAGCCCGGAAGCAAATATATTCAGGCCTGCTAGTCCGCTTATCAGGCAGGATGCTATTACAATAATACCAAAAGGCGTGACCTTTAACCTGAGATTTGATCCCCTCTTTGTGAATTTGGCATAAATATTATAAAAACTACCGGCGGACATTTTACCTCGGGACAGGTGTTTCTTTAAGTATATTTTCTATGATCTGATCCTGTTTTAATTCTGCGCTTTCAAAAAACTGATCAAGAATGATCCTGTGATTCAAAACGAAAGGCGCAAGTTTTATAATATATTCCGGGACTACGAAATCCGAATTATTCGAAAGAGCCATTACTTTTGACAATTTCATTAGAGCAATAGAAGCTCTCGGGCTAGCTCCGATCAGAACGCCTTTATAATCTCTGGTCCTGCGAACAATTTCAACAATATAATCTTTTATATCATCGTCAATTCTGATCAGATCAATATCATCCCGTACGATTTTCAGATCCTCTCCGGACGCGCATGGTTTAAGATTATCAAGCGGTCTCGATGGATTCTTCAGATCGAGCAGTGAAATTTCTTCTTTTTTTGAAACATATCCCAAAGAAAACCTTAAAGAAAATCTGTCTATCTGAGATTCAGGCAGAGGATATGTTCCCTGAAGTTCAGCCGGATTTAATGTGGCTACGACAAAAAAATCATCGGTTAAGGGATAAACTTCACCGTCAATTGTCACCTGTTTTTCTTCCATGGCTTCCAGTAAAGCCGATTGGGTTCTTGAGGTTGTCCGGTTTATTTCATCGGCCAGCAGGATGTTTGTAAATATCGGACCTTTCTGCAGGCGGAATTCCCTGTCTTTTGCGTTAAAAATGTTCACTCCCGTTATATCCGTAGGCAAAAGATCAGGCGTGAATTGAATTCTTTTAAAATCTGTCTGCACAGACAAGGCGAGAGCTTTTGAAAGAGTAGTCTTTCCGGTTCCCGGCAGATCCTGTAGAAGAATGTGTCCGTTTGTAAAAAAACCGGACAGCAAAAGATCGATATTGAAATCATTTCCTCTAAAAACAGATGAAATGTTATTTTTTATTTTCTGATAGATCTCATAACTTTTTTTCGGCATAATTTTCCCCGCACTTTATTTTTACAATGTAGTAATAAACTAAAAAAAATGTTTAAGCAATGATAAAAATTGGTATATCCCGATGAAATTACTTTATGATTTAACTTGATAAATTAAGTCTAAATATATAAATTATTGTGTTGTTGAAAACACGGAGCTTTAAATGAGATTCTGCATATTGTTCTTTTCACTGTATTCTTTTGTATTTTCAAATTCGATAGATTCACTCAAAAATGTCGTCGCTTCTTTAGACGGTAAAGAAAAGTATGAAAAATTAATTGAGCTCGCAGAAATGGTTTACGGCGAAAATGATTCGCTTGCTCATACAATTATTGATGAAGCCGTTACTTATGCGCAGGAAGAAAATGAACCGATCATTCTGATGAAAGCAAGGTGTTTGAAAGGGGACATTTATTTTCATCAGAGTAATTACAGAATGGCCGGCGAAGAATACAAAAATTCTCTGATACTGGCAGAAAAGCACGATGAAAAAGATTACCTGTTCGATAACTGCAGGCAGCTGGGATCAGTTTTTTACTATATGGCGGATTACAAAACAGCTTCAATATTTTTATTTAAATCATTAGATCTCGCAAGATCGCTTGGAGATGAAATAAAAGAAGCCGATATTTTAAACGATCTCGGAACTGTTTATGACGAGATTAAAGATTACGAAAGAGCTCTGGAAAATTATAATCAGGCTTTATCTATATTTCAGAAAAACCAAAAACTTATTGATGTGGCGAATGTTTACAACAATATAGCTATAACTCAAAGTAAGAATAATGAGCTTGACATATCGCTTGAGAATTTTGAAAAGGCTTTAAATATTTACAAAAATAACAATGAACTTGTGAATCAGGCGATAATTTTAAATAATATGGCGTCAATCGAGATGGATAAACAGCAGTATGATCTTGCGCTTCAATATCTTAACCAGTCTAACGATATTTTCAAAGAAAAATCAGACAATTACGGTGTAGCTTTAAATAATTACAATTACGGAAAAGTGTACTTTTTTAAAAAAAATTATGGAACTTCAGAAAAATATCTTGACAGCAGCCTTTCAGATTTTGAAGAAATGGGAGTACCTTCATTCATGAGAGACAATTATAAATTTAAAGCGAGAGTCGATTCTGCTCAGGGCGATTATAAGAACAGTTATGAGAATCTTCTTAAATATGTTGAATTCGATAATGAGATAAATGAAGAATCCAAGCAGAGAGAGATTTATGAGATCAGAACCAAGTATGACATGTCGCAGAAAGAAAAGCATACTTCTACACTGATAAGAGACAATGAAATCAGCAGACTCGAGATCGAAAAACAGAAGCAGATAAACAATTTCTTTATAGTTGTTTTTGTTCTTCTTATCGGCATATCCTATCTGGCTTACCGTTCGTTTAACCTGAAAACAAAAAATGAAGCGCTTCTGCAAGATTATTCTCAGAAGATAGAAGCCCTGAATTCAAAACTTGTGGAGGAAATTGAAAAAACCAAGAGAGAGTTAAACGAATCCAACGAAAAATTAAGGAAAGCGGAAAAAGAAGCCGCCCGTATGGATAAACTGGTTTCGCTTGGCACAATGGTCGCCGGAATTACGCATGAAATTAAAAATCCGACACAGGTAATAAAGATCTCGATGGATAATATAAGATTGAGTCTGAACGATCTTGCAGTATTTATTTATGAACTTATAAAATCGAATAAAAAGAACGGTAAAAAAGGTCTTGAAGATATTAAAAAGCTGATCGAAAAGCATAATATTTCAAAGACATTTAAAGATATTAAAAATCTTGTCGTATGCAATAAAAAATCCGTGGAACTGATTGACCAGATCGTTACAAGCACATCCAAAATAAGTTATTATAACAGGGAGACTACCGACAATCATCTTAATGATATTATAAACGATGTTCTTGTAATTATAAGAAACAGCATCAAATACAGCGCCAACATTCAGCTTAAGCTTGATCCGGAATTACCTAAGTTTAAATGCAATTATCAGGAGATGGCGCAGATACTGATCAATCTGCTTACCAACGCCAGAGACGCGATCACCGCTAAAGAAATGAACAGCGGCGATGGTTTTATCACAATAATTACCGGAACTGAAAATGACACTATTTATATTGAAGTTCAGGATAACGGCACCGGCATCAGCACTGATCAGATAGAAAAATCTTTCGAGCCTTTTTATACGACAAAACCGCAGGGTCAGGGTCAGGGTCTCGGATTAAGTATAGTTAAAAGTATAGTTGATATATACGGCGGATTAATATCAGTAAAATCAGAGTTAGGCGAAGGAACTTCTTTCAGGATAAATTTTCCCGTGATAAAAGCCGCTTCAGCCTTGACAGAAGATAATAAAAAAGAAAATATTGAGGTAGAAAATGTTTAAAGAGTTGGAATTTCCCATAGGTTTCTTCGCGGAAAACAGAAAAATACTTGCCGATCAGCTTGAAGACAGGTCATTAATTTTCATTCTCTCATCTCTGGATAAGATAAAGAACAGAGATACCTTTTACAGATTCAGGCAGGACCCGAATTATTTTTATTTCACAGGGCTTGAACTGAAAAGATCCGTACTTGCGATCTATAAGCTTAACGGGAAGATTTACGAAATTCTTTTCAGAAAAGTTCTCGATCCCACTCTTGAAAAATGGGTAGGCAAAAATATGCCCGTTGACAAAATAAAAGCCGTTTCCGGATTAACAGACCTAAGGGATATAAATGACCTGGAGGAATTTTACAGACAGGTATTTCATAATATAGGCATTGAAAAAGTTTACATGTATAATGAATATTTACCTGAGCTTGTAGTACCGACTTATACGCAGGTGTTCGCTTCAAACCTGAGGAAAAGATTCAGTTTTATTTCTATATGCCCGATAAATAATATGGTTGACAGTTTAAGGGTAATAAAAAAAGACTGCGAAATAAAGATGATGAAAAGAGCTGTGGATATTACCGCCTCTGGATTAGAAGATCTGCTGAAAAACATGAGACCCGGAATTACTGAAAATGAATGCGAAGGCATATTGATACAGAATTATATCAAAAACGGAACTGTTCAGCCTGCCTTTCAGACAATTTCAGCTTCAGGTGGGAACGCGACCGTACTGCATTACGAAGACAATAACAGAAAAACGGAAAAAGGCGACCTTATTCTTATTGATACCGGTTCAGAATATAAAAATTACGCTTCAGATATTTCCAGAACATATCCGGTAAGCGGTAAATATACGGCTGAACAGAAAAAGTTCTACAATTTAGTGCTTAAAGCTTCTAAAGAAGTTATTAAGGCAGTTAAGCCCGGAGTAAAGACCGCGGATCTGCAGGAAATAACAAAAGAAGTTCTTTTTGAAGGACTGTATAATATGAAGATGGTAAAAGAGAAAACCGATCTGGGAAATTACTATTATCACGGAGTAAGTCATTATCTCGGAATTGATACTCATGATGTAGGTAATAATTCTATGCCGTTAGCTAAGAACAGCGTTATAACTGTGGAACCGGGACTATATATCGCCGAAAAAAATATAGGCATACGCCTTGAAAATGATATTCTGGTGACCGATAAAGGCTGCAGAAATATGTCCGAAGCTATTCCGATCGAAACTGAAGAAATCGAAGATATGATCAACAGAAAAAAGTAGTATATGTATTCAAAGATATATTTAAAACATTTTTCAAACCCTAAGAACATCGGTTCAATTGATAATGCCGATGCGGTTTGCAATGTGATTAACACCGAAGGCGGATGTTTCGATACTGTGGATGTTTATGTAAAATCAAACGGCTCGAATATCACTGATTTCAAATATAAATTAAAAGCTTGTTCCGGTACGATTACCGCTTTCTCTCTGCTCAGTGAAGTTGTCAGGGGTATGAGAGTTGATGAATTGGATAATATTACATTTGATTTCTTGGATGAAATGCTCGGGCATATTCCCGAAAAGAAATATCACAGTCTAAGACTTGCGATCGAAGCGACTGATAAAATAAAAGGCATATTAAAGAATAAGAAGGGAGAACAAATGAAAATTAAAAAAGAAATGTCGATTACCGAGATAGTGCAGCTTTATCCGGAAGCTCATGAAATTTTCAGAAAGTTCAATCTGGGCTGTATCGGCTGTATCGCGGCTCAATTTGAAACGCTGGAAGACGGACTTATCGCGCACGGTATCAATGTAGAAGATTTTTTAAAAGAGATCAATAAAGCGGTTGAATAAAAAAACGGGGCTCAGACCCCGTTTTTTTATTATGCTAAAATGCCCTGTTTCCCGTAATAATTATTTCCATACCTTTTTCCAGAGATGAGGCCGCTTCGATCCGCATCGGAAGGCCTTTAAATTCATATATAATACCGCCGCCGTAACCCAATTTAATATTCTCAATGCTCAGATCCTCAAATTGGTCGAAAACATCTCCTAATGATATAAAAAAACAGATCGAAATATTTTTAAACAGCCTTTTGTCATATTGAGTCTGCACGGCGAGAACATTTTTATCAATAAACCTTTTTTCCGGATAGCCTCTCAATATTTCCGAGCCGCCCAGATAAGAGAGTTTCTCCGGATGCGGAGATCCGAATGAAAATCTGGACAGAAAATGAGAATTCAAAGCGGATTCATTAATAGATTTATACCAGCCGAGTTCTGATTTCAGAATAGAAAAATCTTTCAGATTCCCAAGAAAATCAGGATAAAAGAGAAATGAGGATTTAGCAAGAACCCCGTCTCTGAAAAATTTATCCGTTACCGTGGAATATTTGATCGAACCGCCGATTCCGTTGGCGAACTGATTTTTTTCTGAAGAATAAGTCACAGCCAGAATATCCTCATCATTATAAGGTCTGTGAAAGAAATTATCCGAAGCAAAACACAGATCCGTGTTTTTATAAATATTTTTACCGGTCTCGATATAGCACATCGCATGCCCGTCAAAGTGGTTGTGGAGTTCTTTCCCTGCCATGTGGGCGAGGATATTCTCGAGTGTGCCATCCATCTGGAAGTGAATCACCGCCCCAGCCTTGGAAGCAGGGATATTGTTAGCGTCGCCCAACACCCACACATTGGGCCAGTTTTGGGACTGGAGGCTGAATTTGTCGGTGGGAATGAAGTTCAGA
>Ga0209262_10001006_pt1 | contig 11844 bp, 4 predicted proteins | sample Lowcelwee11metaG_FD_187171 | JGI IMG/M metagenome (GOLD analysis project Ga0209262, IMG submission 187171) | Freshwater pond sediment microbial communities from the University of Edinburgh, under environmental carbon perturbations - Low... | ecosystem: Environmental > Aquatic > Freshwater > Pond...
GCTCCCTACGAGCCGCCAGAACCCTATCGCGGCGCTTTCCAGGAGCCCTATGATGGGGAGATCGCCTACATGGATCACCATATCGGGGAGATCATCGCCCTGCTCGAGAGAAAGCATCTGCTGGAAAAAACCCTGGTCATCATCGCCGGCGACCACGGCGAGGCGTTCGGCGAACACGGCGAGAACGGCCACCAGGTCTTCTGCTATGAGGAGAATCTGCGCGTGCCCTTGATCTTCCACGCCGGCGGCTTCCTGCCCGCGGGCCTGCGCCTGGCGCAGCCCGCCTGCCTGGTCGACGTCATGCCCACCATCCTCGAGTTTCTGCGGCTGCCCATTCCGGCCTCAGTCCAGGGGCGGTCGCTGCTTCCCGCCATGCAGGGAACGGAGCGGCCGGCCCCGGACCTCTATCTGGAAAGCTTTTTCGCCCGCGAATCGTTCGGCTGCGCACCCATCCTGGGCCTGTTGCGCAGGGGCTACAAGTATCTCGACCTGCCCAGGCCGGAATTGTACGACCTGCGCCGCGACCCCGGCGAGAAAAAAAACCTTTTCTCCGGATCGGCGGTCCTGGCCCGGGAGATGAAGCACGGATTGCGCGCCCTCTCGCGCCGGTTGTCCAACAACCCCCTGGCGAGCGGCCGCCGCATGAGCGACAAAGAACGGGAGACCCTGGCCTCGCTGGGCTATATCTCCTTGTCCCCCGCCTCGAAAGCGGAGGAGATGCTCGCTGATCCCAAGGACAAGATCGCCGGCTGGGAGACGTTCACCCTCGGCAACCAGCAGGCAGCGCGGGGGCAGGTGGCAGCGGCCGAGGCCAGCCTGCTGCGGGCCATCGAACTCATCCCGGACTACGTCGGGTCCTACACCACGCTTGCAAAATTGTACTTCAAGGGAGGCCGCAGCAACCAGGCCATGGACCTGCTGCTCAAAGCCAAAGCCCGCATGCCGGATGACACTGTCCTCAAAACCGAGTATGCGGACCTGTTGATCGGGCTGAACCGGTTGGACGAGGCGCTGGTCCAGCTGCAGGAGCTGGCGAAAATGAAGTTGCTGGACAAGGAAGCCCACGTGCAATCCAAGATCGCCGGCATTTACGAGGCCCAGGGGAACCTGCCGGCCGCCATCGCCCACTACCGCCGGGCAACCGCGGCCGAACCCGAGGACAGCGGCCACGCCCGCAAGCTGGCCTACCTGCTGCATCGCAGCAACCGCTTCGCCGAGGCCCTGGAAATATACCTGGCGCTCGAACGGCAACAACCGCAGGATGTCCAGTTGGTCCGCGACATGGCCGTCGTCTACGCCCAGCTGAACGATCTCGCCCGCGCCCGCGCCTATTTCACCAAGGCCCTGCGGCAATCGCCCGACGCCAATCTGTATTTCAACTTCGCGCTGCTGCTGGCCCGCCAGGGCGCGACGGCCGAAGCCGCGGCCATGATGGAAAAATTCCTGAAACTGGCCCCGGCCGGATCGGCCCAGGCCGAAGCGGGCCGCCGCCATCTTTCGTCCTGGCGGGGACATTGACCAGGCCGCGGCTTGAAAAATGCCGCCCCGGTCTTTCACAATTTTCGGGCTTCTGCTATAATGAAGCGCACGATGGAGAAACGGCATGAAAATATTTTTAGACACGGCCAGCATCGCTGAAATCAAGCAAGGCCTGGAATACGGCATCATCGACGGCGTGACCACCAATCCCAGCCTGATCGCCAGGGAAAAGCGGGAATTCATCCCCCTGATCCACGAGATCACCGCCTTGCTGCCGGGCCCGGTCTCGGTCGAGGTGACGGCCAGCGATCCGGAACAAATGATCGCCCAGGCTGAAAGATACGCGGCCATCGCCGCCAATGTGGTGGTCAAGGTCCCGATCAACCTGCAGGGACTGCAAGTGGTCAAAGCCCTGTCCGGGCGCGGCATCAAGACCAATGTCACGTTGATCTTCTCCCCCTCCCAGGCCCTGTTGGCCGCCAAGGCGGGCGCGACCTACGTGTCGCCGTTCGTCGGCCGCATCGACGACATCTCCGGCGACGGCATGGCCCTGGTCGAAGACATCGCCATCATCTACGACAATTACGAGATCGCAACCGAGATCATCGTCGCTTCGGTCCGCCACCCCCTGCATTTCGTGCAAGCGGCCAAGATCGGCGCCGACGTGGCCACCATCCCCTTCGCCACCTTGGCCCAGTTGCTGCATCACCCGCTGACCACGGCCGGCATGGAACGCTTTTTGAAGGACTGGGAAAAAGTGAAGCCCTGACGGATGAAGAAAAAGCTTAAGATCCTGATCGGTTTTTTTTTATACTTTTATTCTTCACTGGAGCCTATTACGGCGCTAAATATTACATCTACCGCCTGATCGTCGCCGGCGACCGCGTCGAGGTCCGCTTCAACGACCTGCGGCTCTCCCTATTCCCCCTGGGCCTGGAGATCCGCAACATCAAGAATTTCCCCATCCGCGATGAAAACCTGGTCTCTTTCGCGGGCGTCAACGTCTACCTGCCGCCGACCTCGCTGTTCATGAAGAAAAAGGCGATCAGCATCGAGATCGACAGGCCGGTTTTCATCTTCAACGACGGCCTGCTGAAGGGCAAAACCGAAAGCGACGGCCTCGGATCGACCTTCACGATCAACCGTGTCAGCATCCGCCACGGCGAGCTCATCTTCAAGGGCGAGAAGATCCAGGCCCATCTCCTCGATTTCAATCTGCGAACCGGGAGCATCAGCGAGGATCTTTCGTTCCGCCTCGATTCGCCGCATTTGAAAATCACCTTGCCCGTAAGCGGCGAACCGGTGACACTGGAAGGGAACATGGCCGGCGAAGTACACCAACACGGAACAATGTGGAAAATCAATCACCTGGCCTGGCAGACCCGGGAGGTCCTCTTCAACCTCAACGGCCATATTTTCAAGGGCGGCTCTTTCCAGCTCAACGCCTCGGCCAAGGGCAACCCCGAATACATCCTGCGGCCGCTGCTGGGAGAAATGACCGTCACGGGCTTGGCCTACGCCAACGCCAGGATCGCCAGGGACGCGGACGGCCAGGTCCGGGTCAACGCCGATTTCACTTCGTCTGCCTGCCGGGTCAAGGAAAATGCATGTTCCAACCTGACGGGCAAGCTGAGCTGGAACAGCCTGAGTCGCTATCTGAACCTGGAAACCGCTTTCAACACGCCCTTGATCCGGGGAGCCCTGCGCCTGGGCGGGAAGGAGCATGAAACCAAGATCGCGGTCGAGAATATTCCCGCCGCCTACGTGGCCGATTTGTTGGACATCAGTAGCGACGCCCCCCTGGCCGGGATCGTAAGCCGCGGCGAGCTGCAGATCAACGGCCAACACCTCCTCGGTCGGGCGGAATTGGACGCCCCGCCCGGGAAGGAGCTCAACCAGCCTTTCGTGGTCAGGGGAAGCATCGATTTCCGGCGCGACAAGCGGACCAAGCAGACCACATTCTCCGGTCAGCGGCTGCGGTTCAACGGCGGTCAACTCAGCATCAACGGCAAGACCGATTCCCTGGCCAAGACCACGAACATCAAGATCATCGTCGATCTGGAAAACGTGGAAAACATGGCGGCCTACTCGGCTTATTATCTCGACATCGATCTGCTGCCCTGGAAACTGAGCAAAGGCGTCGGCGTGTTCCGACTCGAGCTCGACAAGCGCCCGGGGCGCAAGTCGATCGACAGCCGCTTCCAGATCACGAACTTCCTGGCCAACCAGCAGTTGATACGTTCGCTGCAGGGCGAAATCCACGACACGCCGCAGGCCAGCCGCGGACGGTTCACCATCGCCGCGTCCGACTTGAACTCGCGGGCGGAAATGGAGATCGCCGGCCATAAAACGACCATCCGCTTCCCGAACCTGGCGGGCGAAGCGCAAAAGATCCTGAAAATTTTGGACCTGGACCTGGACCTGCGGGGGAAGATCAGCGGCGATTTCACTTATCATGCGGGCAAGGCGTCGCCCGAGCCCGAACTGGAAGGTTCCCTGACGGCGGCGCGGCTGACTTTCATGGGCTACGAGCTGGCCCAGGTCGCAAGCCGCCTGCGCACCAACATGAAAAGCATCACCTTGAGCGGGCTGGGTTTCCTTTATAAAGAAGGCAAAGCCCGGGCCGAGGTCAACATCGATTTCGGGCAGAAGAGATTCGACCTGCAGGGCCGCATCGACGGCATCGACGTTTCCCGGCTGCCAGGGGACTTCGCCGGGCGGGCCGACCTGGAGATCAGCGGCCGCGGCGAATTTCTCAAGGACCCGCTGGAGATCACTTATCATTTCCGGGACATGCATTTCTACGAGGACCGCGGATTCAGCATCGACGGCCAGGCCAAGCTTCTGACCGATTTCTCGGATTTTCAACTGACGACGTCCGGCGCCATGGTCAACCCGACCGGCGCTTCCCCCTTCGCGCTCGATATCCGCAGCGCCGGGCAACGCTATTCGGGGTCGTTCAATTTCAATCTCAATGACCTGGACCTGCTCATCCCCTGGAAAAACAACATCGGCAGCATGCGCTTGCTGGGGCAGATATTCACCCGGGCGGATGGCGGGGTCAGCAGCCGCGGCGTAGCCATTTTTTCCGGCCGCACCCTCTCGCTGCCGAACTTCTCTCATTCCCTTGACAATTTCAACGGCACGGTCACTTTCGTGGACAAGAGCTTCTCCCTGCAGTCATTGAGCGGAGAAATGGGCGGCGGCAAAGTGGAGGGCAACGGCCGGCTGGTCATCGCCGGCGGCGACCTGGACAGCATGACCTTCAGCCTCCAGGGCAAAGACCTGCGCCTCTATCCCATGGACCGCACATCCTGCCTGGTCAACCCCGACCTGACGCTGAAATATGAAGAAAAAAGATTGCTGCTGTCCGGGACCCTGGCTTTCCAGTCGGTCGACTGGCAGAGGGAGATCGACGAGCGCATCGTCTTCAGTACCCGCTCGGAACTGTCGACCGCGGAATCCAAGATCCGCGAGATGCTGAACCTGGACATCGCCATGCACAGCGAGAACATCCTGATGAATAATTCCCTTGGGCGCATCCGCGGCCGCTTCAAGCTGCGGCTGACCGGGAACGCCAGCTTTCCGATCCTGACCGGCACCTGCGAGGGCAGCCAGGGAGAGATATATTTTTCCGATCGTTCCTTCAACCTGCTGAAAGCCAAGCTGGTCTTCAATAACAAATTTGTGATCGACCCCCTGATCCACGTCGAGTCCGAAGCGTTCATCCAGAACTACCGCATCCGCTTCGATATCCGCGGCAGCGCATCGCGCGCCAAGCCGGAACTGGTATCCTCGCCGCCGCTGCCCCCGCAGGACATCCTGGCCCTGGTGTCGCTGGGGGAGACATTCAAGAGGTCGGGCTCGGCCGAGACCAGCTCGCTGGCGGGCAGCACGGCCCTGATCACCACCAAGCTCACCGAGGAGATCAAGAACCGGGCCAACCGGCTGCTGGGGATCAATTTGCTGCGCATCGACCCCGTCCTCTCCGGGCAGTCGAGCGTGGACACATCGCGCTTGACCATCGGCAAGACGATCTCCAAGAACCTGGTCGTCGTCTACTCCACCAACCTCTCCACTTCCCGCCAGGAGATCCTTTACCTGCAATACCAGCTTTCCCCGGCCATCTCGCTGATCGCCATGAGAAACGAAGAAGGCCGCTACAGCCTCGACCTGCGCCTGCGCGCCAGGCGCTGACAGCAACATGGAACGCCACCTGAACCCACTGTCGCGGCCGGCGCGGGCCGTGCTCCTGCTGCTGTTGCTGCTGCCCGGACTCCGATCCGCCGCTACGGCCTGGCAGAACTTCCAGGTCGGGCAGGTCCTGCTGTTGAACGGCGAACAGCAGAGCGATCCGCGCCTGCTCCCTTTCCGTCCGCTGGTCGCCGTGCGCAGCGGCGAGAAATACCAGTATAGCCACGTGCGCAAGAGCATCGAAAATCTTTCCCGCACCGGCGTCTTCGCCGACATCGAGGTCAAGGTGCAAAGCCGGGAAGGCAACCTGCTGGACGTCTATTTCGTTTTGCGGAACAAGCCGGTCGTCCGCGCCCTGGAATTCACCGAACTCCCGGCCATCAGCAAAAAGGAATTGCGCGCCGCCATGTATTCGCTGCGCCAACGGGACCTGTTCGAGGAAAGCAAACTGGCCAAGGCGCGTGCGGAATTACAAACCCTGCTCAAGTCCCGGGGCTATTTCAACGCCCAGGTATCGTCGCAGGTCAGCCTGAGCCGGGACCGTTCCGACTGCAGCATCCGCTTCGACATCGACTCCGGGAACATCGCCCGCATCCGGCAGATGCGGGTTGACGTCGATGACGCGCAGTTGGCCAAGACCATCCGCGCTTATTTCCCGGCAAACGGTTTTTACATCCCCGACGAGTTCGGCAAACGCATCGAGCAAACCAGGAAACTGCTGAAAAAACATCGGTATTATTTCCCCGAGATCAAGGTGCAGGAAGATTTCCTGAACCCTGAGCGCTCGGCGCTGGACGTCAAGGTGGCCATCAGCTGCGGCTACAAGTACAGTTTCGTTTTTCAGGGCATGGCGGCCAGGATGCGCTTGATCGCCCAACTCTGGGAACGGCAGGTATTTGAAAAATGGGCCGAAGAGGAGAGCCGGGCGCGACTGTTGAACTACCTGAAAAATGAAGGGTACCTCGACGCCAGACTCACCTCGGACATCTCCACCAGCGGCGCGGACAAAACCATCGTTTTCTCGGCGGTCAAGAACCGCCGTTACCGGCTGGGGAAGATCGCCGTCCGCGGTAACCAGGCGGTGAGCAGTGAAAAGATCCGCGAGATCATCCACAGCGACGACCTGTTATTCCACAAACTGGCCTGGCTGCGGCTCAATTCCCTGGTAGCCGACATGGAAGTGCTCAAGCTTTTCTATTACTACCAGGGCATCTCGCCCATCGAGATCCGCCTGGAGCCCAGTTTCCACGGCCGCCGCGCCGACATCGATTTTTTCATCAGCGAAGGATCGCAGTACCGCATGGAGAACGTCGAATTCCGCGGCAACCACGCCTACGCCAGCGCTGACCTTTACAAACTGATCCAGAGCCGGAGCGGCAGCCCTTTCGTGCCCAGGCAGCTCAGCGAGGACATCGACCGCCTGCAGAATTTTTACTGGAACAACGGCTTCGACGACGCGACCGTCAGCTACGAGTTGTCCCCCGGCGAAAAAAAATCGCTCCTGATCACGGTCAGCGAAAAACAGCGGAAAAAAATGGGCGAACTGATCATCATCGGCGCCTCCACGCCCCAGCGCCACCTGCTGAAAAAACTCTTCCCCCTGCACCGCGGCCAGCCTTTCAGCCGCAATCAGGTCGACGGCTTCCGCTCGGAGATCGAGAACAGCGGGATATTTTCCGAGACGCGGGTGGACAAGATCAACCGCGACCCGGAGACCATCGACCTGCTGGTCAAGGTCAATCCCGACCGCGGCCGCTTCTACGGTTTCGGCATCGGCTGGGAAGAGCGCCGCGGTCCGCGCGGCACCCTGGAATTCCAGGAAAAGAACCTGTTCAACTCCATCTCCTCGGTGGCCGCCACCCTGCAGCTGGGCGTCAACATGGTCGACAACAAACTGATCGTCAACGACAGCCGAGGCATCCTGGCCATCGACACTCCTTATTTTTTCAAGAACGAGATCACCTCTTCCTTCAAGATCTGGAAGGAAAACGAGAAATATCCCAGCTACCGCTTCAACCGCTGGGGACTGGGCGCGTCATTCGTCAAGAAATTCTCCGAAAAACTGTACATGCTGGGTTCAGCCAAGTGGTACCGCACCACCCTGACCGAACTCGAAATCCCGGTCTTCGGCGTCGACCAGCTGCACCAGCCATTCGACACCACCGCCCTTTCGCTCTCCTTCGTCAACGAGCGCCGCGACAACCCCTTCAACCCGCAGCACGGCCAGTTCCTCACCGCCGAGATCAAGCTGGGCCTGCCCCTTTTTGAAAAGGACTACACCTTCCTCAAGCTTTTCTGGAACTACCAAAAGCACTACCCCTTTTTGCGCGAGGGCACGTTCAGCTTCTCGGTCAAGAACGGCCTCGGCTTCGGCGACATGTCGATCAGCGAACGCTTCTTCGCCGGCGGATCGCATTCCTTCCGCGGCACGCGCAACGACCGTTTGGGACCGATCAACCTGGACACCGTCGATCCGGCGGGCGTGCCCCAGGGCGGCAACGTCCTGCTGCTGTTCAACCTGGAAGCCACGGTGCCCAGCCTGCTGATACCCATGCAGAACCTGTATTACACCTTTTTCGCCGATGTCGGCAACGTGTTCTCCAAATCCAGCGACTTCAATTTAAGGAAAATGGAGCGGGCGCTGGGCTTCGGCCTGAAATACCGCACGCCGCTCGGCCCCATCCGCCTCGACTTCGCCTTTAACCTGCGCAGGGCCGCCGAGCAGAACTTCCTCATCTACCTCGGCATCGGCAACGTGTATTGATCTTACAAGAATTCGGCGTAGGGTTGAAGGTGCAGGGCGGAAGGGAAGAGCACTCGCGAGAGTATTGCCTGTCAGGGATTTCCTCTTAACCTTACACCTTATGCCCTACACCTTGAACCGAGAGCTGCTAAGCAAGCATCATAGGTTGAACCTGTACGTCGCCTTGAGCATGAAGACGTTGTCGCCTTTGGCCGAAATCAGGTCGCCCAGGTCGCGGCTGAAATCGAAGTCCCCGGGATTGGCGAAATCCTGGCGGTTCTGCGTCCAGACGAAATAAAAGGTCGAGCCGGGGCGGTATTCCCAGCGGAAGACCACCGTGCCGCGCAGCGACTTGAAGTTGAAGTCGGGATCGGCGAAAGTGAATTCCGGGGCCGGCCCGGCGCCGTCGGGGTCGACGGCATACCCCTCCCCGCCCTTGGCGATCGTCGAGCCGTCGCGGCCGTAATAGTTGAATGAATAGGTCGCCGGTCGCGCCAGTTCCTTGAACTCAGAGTACTCGCCGACGGCCATCAGCGGCTGCAGGAAAGCCTGCAGGCTGATCTTCGGGGAGAATATCCAGTTGAGCCGGATCTCGGCCGAAAGCACTTTTTCTTTCAACAATGCAAAGATATAGCGCTTGCCGAAAGTGGCGATATTGTGACCATCGTTCACATTAGCCACCCATTGGCGATACGTATCGTAAAATTCAACCTCGGGATGCAGGGTCAGCGAAACATTGCTGCGCGGCTTCCAGCGCAGCTGCGGACCGATGCCAAAATCACGGCTGCCGTCCTTGCGCCGCGACCATTCGCCGTTCAGGGAGATCACCAGCGGCTTGCGGCTGTCGCTGTAAACGCTGAACGAGGCCAGATAGCCCGGCGGCAAGCGCAGCAAGGGCCCGCCGCGGGTCGCTTCCTTGTCATAACTGGCATCGATATAGCCTAATTCGATCTGGCTGCTCCAATAATTCAAGAATTCCCCGTAGAGAAAAAGAAAGGAATTTTTCATGACGGCGTTGCCGCCGAAATCCCAGCCGCGGGCCAGGGCGGCAAAAACCTGGGCGCTGCGGAAAACCTTTCCGGGCTGGAGCCAGTTGTAGCCGCTGACCAAGTGGGAATTGACATAGTCGCCGCGCCATTGGTAACCCAGGTCATTGACGTCGAAACCGGGTGACATGGCGCCCAAAGCCGCATTGAACACAACATTGCCTTTCTGTTTGTTCAACGCCAGGCGACCGGCCCAGCCGTCCAGGGAGGTGGCCCCGGGATCGAGCGCCAGGTGGTCGGCGTCGGGGCGCTGGAAGTAGTGCAGCGGCGACCGCTGCAGGTCGAAGATCACGTCGCGGCTGCCGCTGACCCGGGACGCACCCAGCCAACCGGTCAGCGCCCAGGTCTGCTTTTTCCCCAACTGCAGCCAACCGTCGGCCCCGAGGACCAGGGCCTGCCGGTTCAGGATTTCCTGCAGCCCCAGGTCGTCCAAGTCGCGGAAGACGCCGGTGGCGATGAATCCCAGTCCCTGCCGCCCCTGCTGGAATTCCTTCTGGACGCGCAGGACGCTGTAACCGCTGAACGGTTCAACTTCCTGGCGGGTACGCTCGCCCAGGACGTCCACGTCGGCATACTCGCGCGAGGTGACCGCCTGCAGAAACCCGATGTTCCAGTTGCCCGCCACCTTGCCGGTCAGCTTGGCCGCGGCCAGGATGGTGGCCGCTTCCGGATAGCGGGCATAGCCGTCGCCGCTCACCCCGCCCTGCGGCGGCCGGCCGACACGGCGGCTGTAAAAAAATTCGGGATTGCCCCAGTTGAATCCCCAGTTGCTGTTGGCGCCGCCAAAGCCGAAAGAAAAGGTATTCGCTCCCTCGATAAAAAAAGGCCGCTTTTCCGAATAGTAGGTTTCAAAAACCGACAGGTTGACCTCGGCGGGGTCGACTTCGACCTGGCCGAAATCGGGATTCAGGGAAAGGTCAAGGGTCAGGTTGCTTTTCAGGCCGTATTTCAGGTCCAAACCGACGCCGGCAAACGCGTCGCTGCCGTCGCGGAAGGGGTTGCCTTCTTCCTTGGGGCTGAAGGCCAACTTGCCCAGGGTATAAGGCATGGCCTCGAAATGGCGGCCGGGGCGGATGTCGCAAATGCCGGTCAAGCGGGCGAAGCGCGAAACGAAACCGTTCTCTTCCTTGGGCACCCAGGAGAAATAGTCCTGTTCATTCTTGCGCTGGATCGTGCGCTTGAAATTGACGCCCCAGACGTAGGCGCTGCAGGCGGTGAAGCGCAGTTGATCGAATGGGATGCGCATCTCCACCGTCCACCCCCTGTCGTCGACGCGGGCCGCGCTCTCCCAGATCCCGTCCCAGGTCGTGTCGTCCCACTCATCATTGTAGAGGGTGCGGTCGATGATCGAGCCGGCCGGGTTGACGCTGAAAGAAAAGCCGCTGCGCCGGTCGAAATAAGGGTCGACGGCGAAGGTGAACCAGTCGGAATCGAGGTCGTCGTCACGACGTCCGAGCAAGCGGACGATCTTCCCCGGTTCGCCGTCATGCATCCGGGCGGCCACATAAAGCGCTTTGTCGTCAAAAGCCACCCAGACTTCGGTGCGCTCGCTGGCCGGCTTGCCGTCCAAGGGATTGCGCTGGGTGAAATCGCCCGAACCGTCCCCCTGCCACACCGTTTCGCTGAGATTTCCGTCGACGTGGACCGCTTCTTCGGCGCGCTTGGCCTGCACTTCACGGCCGGATACCGGCACGGCCTGCGCCGCAGCCGCGGCGGCTCCCCAGATGACCAAAATGACTAAAAACAAAGTTTTTTTCATGATCGGCACGCTTCCTTGGTTTTCGGCTTTTTGGAACGACAATGAATTAGACGTAAACCGGGGCGAAATGGTTTCCCGCGAAAATACCGCACTTAAATAAAATAAGCCAGGGCCAGCAGCAGGTCGGTCGCGATCACCAGGGCCACGTTCAGCCCCTGGGCCGGGATCAGGCGCGCCGGGTCGTCGTGATGTTTCCAGGTCAGGACCGAAGCGGCCACGCCCAGGGGCAGGGCGGCCAGGGCGATCAGTACGCTGTAGGGGATGTTCAGGATGAACGGACCGGCCGCGATCAGGGCGAACAGCAGAAACACGGCGGCGGCATAGACAACGGCGCTCTTTTTGGTACCGAGCAGAATGATCAGGTGGCGCCGGCCGCCCCGCTTGTCGGCTTCGGCGTCGGGGAATTCGTTCAGAAAAAGCAGCAGCGCCGTGAGCAGGCCCGGCACCGCCGAGATATAGATGATGTCAACGGTCATGAAGCGGGTCAGGGCGTAATGGACGCCGATGACCACGAAGCTGCCCAGGGTCAGGCCGCTGACCAGTTCGCCGACCAGCCAGCGCGAAAGGTGCGAAGTGTAAAAACGTATGGCCAGGGCGCCGCAGGCCATGAGCGCCAGCAGCGG
>Ga0209262_10001007_pt1 | contig 11821 bp, 8 predicted proteins | sample Lowcelwee11metaG_FD_187171 | JGI IMG/M metagenome (GOLD analysis project Ga0209262, IMG submission 187171) | Freshwater pond sediment microbial communities from the University of Edinburgh, under environmental carbon perturbations - Low... | ecosystem: Environmental > Aquatic > Freshwater > Pond...
GACCGTGCGGCGCATGGTCGTGGCCTCGGCCACCGTCGGCTCGGCGATCGAGGAGCTGCTGATCACCTTCGGCAGCGCCCGCATGATGATCGTCCCGGTCCGCGAGGAGGCGACCCTGACGATCATGCTCGAGCGCGACACGGCGACCCCGCAGATCCGCTCGACCCTCAAGAGCCGGATCGGCGGCCTGCGCCAGTCGCTCGGCTCCGGCGGCGCCGACGAGAGCAGCGCCTCCAACAACGTCGTCAGCGAGCCCGAGGACGAGGTCGACCGCCTGATGGCCGGCGAGCTCGGCCCGGTCCTGCGCGACGTCCAGGCCGTGTTCACCACCTACGTCGTGCACGGCGGCAAGAACACCGACGACGCGTCCAGCTTGATGCGGGAACAAATGCGCGAGTGGCTGCTGTGCTGCAACCCCTCGCCCTACACCTTCCCGCTGCTGATCGACGGCCTCTCCCAGGTCCTGACCGACCGCCAGGGCGAGCGCGCCACCTTCATGAACGACGTGCAGGCGGCGATGCGAAACTCCAAGCTCTGGGCCGGCAAGCGCTGAGCGCCCCGGTCCGGCTGCCCGACTCCCCGGCTGCCGGACTGCCCAACCGGGATGGTGAGAAAGATCTCCAGCGGTTTTCAGCGCCCGGATCAGCGCCGAGGCTTGACGGCCGCGAGAGATTCCCGTAAGAGTCCGTCCCCTCGCCCAGGTAGCTCAGTCGGTAGAGCAGTGGACTGAAAATCCGCGTGTCGGCGGTTCGATTCCGTCCCTGGGCACTTTAGAGAAAACGGAAGAAAGAAGGCCAGGAGCTCGCTCCTGGCCTTCTTTCTTGCCCGCTTCGGCCCCCGTCAGCCGCCAGGGCGGCTCCAGACCTCGAGCTGGGCGTTGAAGCCGCCCATGTCGAGCGGCTGAGCCCGGCGGCACACCAGGCCGGCGGCCCGGGCCGCGGCCTGGGTCACGCGCGGCAGCGGGGAGATCCACACCAGGCGACCGCCGGGCTGCAGCACGGTGCCGGCATGGGCGAGGAAGGCGGTCAGCAGCGGGGCCACATCGCCGCGCTGGACCCGGCGGCCCATCGGCGGGTTGGTGATGATCAGCGTGACCCCGGCGGGGGTGTGGGTGGTCGCGTCGGCTTGCAGCAGTTCGACGCGCTCGAGGCCGGCGGCCGCGAGGTTGGCGGCCGCGATCTCGAGGGCGTGGGGGTCGATATCGGTGCCGACCAGGCGGGCGTGGGGGCCGAGCAGGCCGCGCTCGGCGAGCTCGAGGCCCGAGCCGACGAAGGGGTCCCAGACGACGTCGTCGGCGCGCACGCCCGCGAGCTGGGCGAGGGCCGCGGCGATCGTCGGGTGCGAGGCCGCGGGCACGTCGCCGCGGCGGTAGCTGAAGCGCTCGTCGGTGAAGCGCGGGCGCAGCTCGACCATCAGGGCCCCGCGGCTCTCGTCGACCACGACCTCCCAGGGGCTCGCGCTCGGGTCGTTGACCAGCTCCGGGCAGGCGCGGCCGACCGCCTCCGCGACCTTCCACACCACCGCCCGACGGTGCCCGCCGCGGGCCCAGGCCAGGCGGTAGCGGACCTGTCCTTGCGTCCATGTCCGAAAGATCTCCAGCGCCTCGGGGCCGGTCAGGATGCGGGTCAACGCGGCCACCATCGCCTCGGGGCCCGGCGGCAGCGGTGTCGGGCTCAGCGGGAAGCCGAGGGTCAGCACCGTGCGGACCTGGCCGAGCGCCCGCAGCGGGCCGGCGCTGCGCAGGGCCACCCTCCCGGGCCCGAGCACCCGCGGCTCGGCCTCCGCGGGGAGCGAGCCGGCGAGGATGTCCTCAAGGCCAGGTCGGCAGGTCGCGAGCAAAGCGCGCGGGCTGGCGGCGATCACGTCGTCGGCGATGCCCGCGGCGCTGACCTCGCGTCCGAGGCTGCGGCGCAGCATGATCTGGGCGCGCGAGCGCAGGCGCAGCAGCTCGGGGTCGGTGTGCTCGAGCCCGTCCAGCCAGGCCAGCGCCGCGACGTCGCCGACCTTGCCCAGCGCCTCGATCAGCGAGCGCAGGTGCGGCAGGCTGGTCTCCCGGCGGGCCCGCTCGAGCAGCGCCGGCGCGACCGCGGGGTCGCCCAGCTTGCCGAGCGCGGCGATCGCGTGGCGCCTGGCCCTCGGGTCCTGGTCCTCGAGACAGGCGAGCAACGCCGGCCGCAGGCCCGCGTCCGCGAGCGCCAGGCGGCCGAGCGTGCGCACCACGCGGGCCCGCAGCGGCGCGGTCGCCCCGGCCAGCCGCTCGCGCAGCAGCGGGCCCGCCGGCGCTCCCGCGCGCAGCAGGGCCTGCTCAGCGCGCTCGGCGAGGTCCTCGTCGTCGCTGGCGAGCAGGGCGAGCACCGCGGGCAGGGCGGCCTTGCCCGGGGTGAAGCCCGGGTCGGCGAGGAGCTCGGGCAGCGAGGGGGAGGTCTGGGGGGCGGTCACGCGCGGCAACCATAGAGGAGCGGGCGCGGCCTGGCGACCCCGGCGTCCGCGGCCCGCGTCCGCGTCCGCGCCCCGACCCGCGTCAGCGCCCGGTAGGCGCCTTCTCCAGCAGCACCGGCATCACATTGGGCCCACGCGTGACCTTGTAGGAGCTCATGCCGGTGCGAAAGCCGGGGGCCGTGAAGCGCAGCAGCAGGGTCTCCTCCTCGCTCGAGAGCTTGATCGGCGGGAAGTTGTCGAGGCCGTGGGACTTCTTGTCGGGACAGGGTCCGCTGACGCACTCGACGGTGGTGCCCGACGGGGCGCCCTGGAACACCAGAGTCGCACTGTCGGGCCGGGTCGGGCCGGTCTTCTCGAGCGTGAAGCGGATCTGGTTGGCGCCCGGGTAGAGCGTGTAGTTGCTGACCAGCGGCTTGTGGTCGGGGGCGCGGAACTCGAGCTGGATCTGCGTGCCGCTCGGGGCGGCCGGCACCGGCGGATACGGGGCCGTGATCAGCTCCGCCGTCGTCGTCGGGCACGGGCCACCGAGGCAGGTCACGGTCGTGTTCGTCGGTCCCGGGGCGAATACCAGGCTGGCCGTGGCCCCGGCCGGCGGCGGCTGCGGAGGCGTCACCGTCCCGGGCTCGGCCGGCTTGCTGGTGGTGTCGAGCAGCGGCGCCGTCGTGCCCGGGCCGCCCGCGTCGGCGGCGACGGTCTCACAGGTACAATGCGTCGCGTCGACCTCCTGGCAGCGGACCCCGGGCGCGACCCGCTCGATGTACACCGCGCAAGAGTCGGAGCCGGGCCCGGCGCGCTGCGGCTCGGGCTCGGGGAGGGTCGAGCCGGAGCGGCGACCACAGGCGAGCGAGAAGACTGCGCAAAGGCTCAGGGCAAGGACGCGGGGACGCATGTCATCGTGGCTATTATCACCGGCCGCGAGTGATCGCCAGGATCGACGCACTGGCAAGCGGGAGGGTGCACCCGGTAAATTGCGTTATAGTCGGAACTGTCATGAACGCGGGGTGAGCGGCACCTGCGCCCGCCGTGACCGAGGGATCCGCGGCGCTGCGGACCCGCGAACCAGCGCGAGGAGCACGAGGTCATGGAGATCTTCAACCGGATGAAGAGCATGGTGGGCATCGGCAAACCGACGCTCACGATCGCCAGCGTGCAGGGACCTGCGCGCGCGGGCGAGCCCCTGCGAGGCACGGTGGTGCTACGCGGCGGCGACTACGACTCGCCCGTCCAGGACGTCATCGTGCGCCTCGACGAGGAGCGCCTCGTGTACACCGCCCCCGGCGTCCCGGAGCGGCAATTCTGGCGCAGGATCGCCCTCCAGGAGATCGCCATGAACGGGCGCATCCTCAAGAAGCACGAGGTCCTGGAGCTGCCCTTCGAGCTGCTCGTGCCCGTCGGCCTCGCCCCCACCGAGGGCACGGTCAGCTACCAGCTGGTCGCCGAGACCGAGGTCCCCGGACTGAACCCGAAGGCCGAGCAGAACGTGCTCGTCCAGGACTGAAGCGCGCATGGTCGACGACGACAGCGAGCGCCTGCGCGTGCTCACCGAGCTGAACCGCCGCTTCGAGGCGTCGGTGCCCCACAACCGGGCCCTGAACCTCGACATTGTGGCGGTCGAACACGCGCGCGCGACCGTCCGCCTGCCCTACGACGTCAAGCTGATCGGCAACCCGGAGACCGGGGTGCTGCACGGCGGCGCGATCACCACGGCGATGGACGCGGCCTTCGGCGCCGCGGTGTTCCAGGCGCTGCCGCGGCCGATGGTGATCGCCACGCTCGACCTGCGCATCGACTACCTCAAGCCGGCCACGCCGCCGCGCGACGTGACGATCCGGGCGCACTGCTACAAGGTCACCCGCAACGTCGCCTTCGTGCGCGGCCTCGCCTTCCACGACGACGAGGCCGACCTGATCGCCAGCGGCACCGCCTCCTTCATGCTCGGCACCAGCAGCAGCCGCCGCCCGCCGGAGCAAGAATGAACCGGTTGATCGAACGCATCGCCGCGGCCAAGCGCTCCGGCGAGGTCTCGCGCCTGGTCGAGGCTGTCCCTTACGCCAGATTCATGGGGATCTCCGCGGTCGTGGTCGGGGGCGAGCTGCTCGGGCGCCTGCAATTCGCCGATCACCTGATCGGCAACCCGATGCTGCCGGCCCTGCACGGCGGCGCGATCGGGGCGCTGCTCGAGTCGACGGCGATCTTCCAGCTGATGTGGGAGACCGAGGCGATCTTGCTGCCGAAGACGATCACCCTGACGGTCGACTACCTGCGCTCGGGCCGGGCGGTCGACACCTTCGCCCGCGGGGTCCTGACCCGCCAGGGCCGCCGCGTCGCCAGCGTTCGCGTCGACGCCTGGCAAGACGACCGTAGCCGCCCGATCGCGGTCGCCAGCGCGCACTTCCTGATCGAGACCGCCGAGATGCCCGAGCCGGCGCCGCCCGAGAGCGACACCTGAGGCAAGAGCGCCGCGGCCGCGCGGGCAGCGCGAGCGCGAGCGCCCGTGCGACCCGCCTCCGAGCCGGTACACTGGGGCCCGGGTGCGGCAGCGAGGCAACGAGGACCGGCGAGATGGGTAGCGCGGCGCCCGAGGGCTTTCGCGCCCGCGCCCGCGCCGAGGCCGACCGCTACGGACCCGACCCCTGGGTGTTCGTGCGGGAGCTGCTGCAGAACGCCCGCGACGCCGGTGCGACGCGCGTGAGCTTCGAGGCCGAGAGCGTCGACGGCCTGTGGCGGCTGCGCTGCCGCGACGACGGCGAGGGCATGAGCTACGCGCACGCGCGGCGCTACCTGTTCGCGCTGTACGCCTCGAGCAAGGAGGAGCGGCGCGACCAGGTCGGCCGCTTCGGCGTCGGCTTCTGGTCGATCCTCCGCTTCGAGCCGAGCAGGATCGTGATCCGCTCGCGGCCGCGGGTGCCCGCGCTCGATCCTTCGGGACATGTCTCCGGGGACAGCAGCGCCTGGGAGCTCGAGCTCGCCGGCGACCTCGAGTCGGCGGTGCAGCGCAGCCCGAGCATGGAGCCCGGCACCGAGGTCTTGCTCGAGCGCCCGGCCCCCGACGACGAGCTCGAGCGCCGGGTCTTCGAGGCGGCCTGGCAGAACGCGCGCTACCTGGTCACCCGCGACCACCCCGAGCAGCCGCTCAAGATCTTCGTCAACGGCCGGCCGGTCAACGCCCGCTTCGAGCTGCCGGCCCCGAGCTCGGCGTTTCGCCGCGGCTCGGTGCGCGGCGTCGTCGGCCTCGGCAGCGCCGCGCGGGTCGAGCTGTTCTCGCGCGGGCTGCGGGTGCGGGCCGCCGCCTCGCTGGCCGACTTCACGGCGGGCGGGGGGCGGCACACCGGGCGCAGCCGGGTGCAGTTCACCGAGCTGCCGGGTCGGCTCGCGCCGCAGGCCCTGCTCGAGAGCGACGCGCTCGAGCTGTTGCTGTCGCGCTCCGACGCCCGCGAGAACAAGGCGCTGCGCAAGCTGATGCGCCTGGCCGAGCGCGAGCTGGCGCGGCTGATCGCCCGGCAGCTCGACGCCGTGCGGCCGCTCGCGTGGTGGCGAAGGATCTGGCTCGACCTGCGGATGCGCCTGCGCGACTCGCTGGCGCTGCGCACCGCGCTCGCTGCGGGTCTCGGGGCCGCCGTCGCGCTGGCGATCGCCTGGGGCATGTGGGGCGAGCACGTGTTCGCTCGCCTGCGCGGCGACCTTGCGTTCCTCCGCGGCGGCGACGCGGTCGCCGTCGCCGCGGCCGGCGGCATGTCGCCGCGCTACACCGACCTCGGCCGCCTCTACCGCGGCCCGCAGGTCGACGTGCTCAGCGGCAGCGGCGTGCCGATCGAGCTCACCTACGAGCCGGCCGACGTCCGCCACTACTTCGCCGCGCTGATCCTCGAGCGCCTCGACGCCGCCGGGCAGGCCGTCGCCAACGAGCCTGGCGCGCTCGTGCCCTACGCCGCCCCGCCCGCGAACGCCTGCCGACGCGCCGCCTGCACCAGCGTCGCCCTCGTCGTCGACTCCCCGGCCGGCCTGCTGCGCCTGCCGGTCCCCACCGGTCACCGCGTCGACGTCGCCTCGCTGCAGCTCGGCGACCAGCACCCGACCCTGCAGGCGACCGGCGCCGACGAGCCGGCGCTGCGGCTCACGACCGCGACCCGGGGCACCCTGCGCTACACTACCGTGCCCGCCGCGCCGCGGCAGGCCAGCGCTGCGCCGCGGCCCTCGGGTCTGCTGCCTGACGACCTGCGCAAGGCTGCGCGGGCGCTACGAACGCGGCCGCTGCGGGAGCGAGTGCAGGCCGCGCTCACGCTGACGCGGGCCCGGGTCGCCTACAGCAACGCCCCCGAGGTCGCGCTGCGGCATCAGGCGCCGGAGTTGCAGGGTCTGCACTTCATCGCTCGCACCCTGGCGATCGGCGCCGGCGACTGCGACCTGCAGAACGCCCTGCTGGTCGCGCTGCTGCAGGAGGCCGGCGTGCCCGCGCGCATGGCGATCGGCTTCGTCGGCCAGGACGGCCGCACCAACGCCTGGCTGCACGCCTGGGCCGAGTACCGCGACGGCCTCGGCCCCTGGCAGATCGCCGACGCCAGCGCCAGCGCCCGGCCGCTGGCCCTGGTCGGCCCCGCGACCGCCTCGCAGCCGCCCTCGGGGGTCGACGCGGACACCTCCGCGGCGACCTCATCACCTGTCCCCGGGGACAGCCCGGACGAGGACTCCGCCGCGCCCGTCGCCGCGACCCCGCCAGCCCCCACGCCCGGCCCCCAGCCGCTGCCGCGCGCGCTCGACCCGACCCTCGCGCCGCCTGTCCCTGCGAACATGCCGCAAGAGACAGCCCCGCTGCGCCCGCCGATCGACCCGGCCCTGCGCGCCTGGCTCGGCCGGCTGGCGCTGCTCAGCGCGCTCGGCGGGCTGCTCGGGCTCGGCCTGATGCTCGCGCGTCGGACCCGCCGCGAGGTCGCGCTCGAGGTCGGCCACGACCTCTCGCGGCTGCTCCAGGGCGCGCTGCAGCAGCCCGAGGCCTTCGCGGCGGTGCCTGCCGTGTTCCAGCGCCCGCTGGTCCCGACCGCCGGCGGCCCGGCGATCTCCCTCGACGACGCGCGCGCCCTCGCCGGCAAGAGTCGCCTGTATCGCAGCCGCAGCGGCAGCGACCTGGCCACCCGCGCCATCGCCGGCGGCGCGCGGGTGCTCGAGGACCGCGTGCCCGAGGCCCGCGCCGTCGCCGACGCCCTCGGCGCGATCGACCTCGACCCCTGGGACCGGATGCTCGCCGCCGCGATCGCCAGCCCGCTGCTCACCGCCGTCAACGCCGCGCTCAAGGCCGCCGGCGAGCGCCTCGTCGTGATCGCCGCGACCGGCCTCGGCGAGGAGGTGCGCAGCCTCGACCTCCAGCCGCTGCGCCTGCGCGGCAGCCCCTGGCACGGCCGCCGCGTCGTCGTCGTCGGCGACGACAACCCCTGGCTGCGCGACGCCGCGGCCGCGCTGGCGGGGCGCCCCGGCGCCGCCGTCTTCGCCGCCCTCGACTACCTCGCCGAGCGCCTCGACCTGCCCGCCGAGCCGCGGGCCCGCCTGCTCCACGCCGCCGCGCGGGCCGCCGTGCGCGAGGCCGCGACCTGACCCAAAGACCATGTCATCCGCCCCCCGAGACTCCGCCCCCGTCGACCTGCGCGAGCTGCTGCGCATCGACATCGAGGCGGAGCTGCGCAAGCTGACGGTCGCGCAGCTGCAGGGTCCGTGGCAGCTGCCGGCCGAGCTGGTGCGCCGGGCGGTGCGGGCCGGGGCGACGCGGATCGACGTCGAGCTCTCGCGCGGCGGCTGCGTCGTGCGCGACGACGGCGAGCCGCTGGCGGCCGAGCTGCTGGCCGAGCTGCAGGCGATGCTCGACCCGCGGGCCGCGGCCGAGCGCCGGCACCGGGCCCTGCTCGCGCTCGAGGGCGCCGGCGGCCTGGCCCTGCTCGCGCTCGCCGGCCTCGGGGCCACCCAGATCGAGGTCCGCGCCCGCAGCGGCGGCAAGCGCCGGCAACTGACCTGGCTCTCGCGACATGTCCATCCGACCCTGTCCGAAGCGGCGGATCCTTCCGGTCCCCGCGGCACCGAGGTCCTGCTGCGCGGCGCGGAGCTCGACCCGGCCCGCGCCCGCAACTGGCTGCGCGACGTCGGCCGCTTCGTGCCCGGCGAGCTGCGCATCGACGGCCAGCTCATCAACCACGGCCTGCGCAGCTACCTCGCCAGCGAGGCCTTCGCGATCGGCCCCAGGGACGCGCCCTCGCGCCTGCGCGGCCACGTCGCGGTCGCCGCCCACGGCGAGCAGGCCCGCGTCTGGCTGCTCCACGGCGGCGTGGTCGCCACCCACCTCGGCCTCTCCTCGGTCCCCTGCTTCGACGCCATCGTCGAGCTCGGCGCCGCCGTCCCGCTCCAGTCCACCGCCGCCGACCTGCGCGCCGCCGTCAACCCCCACGTCAGCGCCCTCGCCGACCTCGGCGTCGGCCTCCTCATCCACCTCGCCCGCCGCCTCCCCGACCTCGAGCCGCTCGCCACCCAGGCCCGCGTCGTCACCCTGCTCCTGCAGGCCGTGCGCACCCGCCGACGCCTCCGCGAGCTGATGGCCGTGCCCTTCCTGCCGTGCTGGACCCCCCAGAGCCCGCAGCTGCCCCGCAACCGCCCCGCGCGCTGGCTCAGCCTCGCCGACCTCCCGACCAGCGACCAGGCCCGCACCCGCGGCGAGCCCCCCGTCGTGCTCGCCCTCTACCCCGAGCAGGACCCCGACGACTACGCCCTGCCCGACGCCCCGGTGCTGCGCCTCGACGCCGCCGAGCGCAGCACCCTGACCGAGCTGTTCGGCCTGCGGTTTCGGGCCCCGCCGCCGCGCGCCGACGCCGACCTGCTGAGCCGCCTGCGCGCCGCCCTGCGCCACGGCGCGTATCGCAGCGGCCAGACCCTCGCGCGCCTGCTGCACCTCGGCCCCGGCGCGCCCTTGCCCGACACGGCGCTCACCGGCGAGGAGCGCCAGATGCTCGCCGACCTGCGCGCCGCCCTGCGCGGCGGCCCGGGTGCCCCCGAGAGCGTGCAGCTGTGCGCCGGCCGGGCCGGGCCGCAGCTGACGGGAGGTCCGCACGGGCGCCTGCGGGTCGGCCGCGAACACCCCGACCTGCTCGCCTGCATCGCCGCCCGCCGCCGCGGCCCCGCATGGCTGTACCCGGCCTGCGTCGCGCTGCTCGGCGGCCACGCGCTGCCGGCGACCTCGGCCCGCGCGACCTGGCTGCGCCACTGGCAAGATCGCTGAACGTGGACCCGCTGAACGTGGACCGCTGAGGACCCGCGCAAGCACGGTCGCAGGACCGCGCCTCGCGCCCGAGCTGTGGCATCATCCCGCCGCGCATGCTCGACCATCTCAGCGAGCTCCTCCACCTGATCACCCGCTGGGTGCACCTGATCGCGGGGATCATGTGGGTCGGCAACTCGATGCTGTTCAACTGGCTCGACCGCAACCTCGAGCGGCCGCCCGACGCCAAACCCGGCCTGATCGGCACCATCTGGATGGTCCACTCCGGCGGCTTCTACGAGGTCGAGAAGAAGTCGCTCGCGCCCTCGCAGATGCCGAAGACCCTCCACTGGTTCAAGTGGCAAAACGGCATCACCTGGCTCAGCGGCATCGCCCTGCTGATCCTCGTGTTCCACCTCGCCGCCGCCTCGACCATGGTCGACCCCGAGGTCGCCGACATCACCCCGCGCTTCGCGGTCCTGCTCAGCGCCCTCTCGCTGCCCCTCGCCTACCTCGCCTATGACCTCGTGTGGCGCAGCGCGATCGGCAAGCGCCCCGCCCTCGCCACATCCCTGACGATCGCCGTCGTCCTCGCCGCCTCGGCCCTCTACTTCAGCTACTTCAGCGGCCGCGCCGCCTACATCCACGTCGGCGTGATGATCGGGACGCTGATGACCGGCAACGTCTGGCTCGTCATCATGCCCTCGCAGCGCGAGCTGATCGCCGCGACCATGGAGGGCCGCGAGCAGGACCCGGCGATCGGCTACCAGGCCAAGTCGCGCTCGGTCCACAACAACTACTTCACCTTCCCGCTGCTGTTCATCATGCTCAGCGGGCACTTCCCCTCGACCTTCAGCCACCCGCAGAGCTGGCTCATCCTGGCGATCCTCGCGCTCGGCAGCGCCGGCATCCGCTACCTGATGAACATCCGGTTCACCACCCCGAACTGGCTGTTCCCCGCGATCTCCCTGTTCATCAGCGCGGCCGTGCTCACGCTCGTCGTGATCTCCGACCGCGACATCCTCGGCTCCAGCCTCCCGACGCGCAGCACCCCGGTGCCCTTCGGCGAGGTCGCCGACATCATTCACAAGCGCTGCACGACCTGTCACTCGTCGACCCCGACCGACAACGTCTACCGCTCCGCCCCCAACGGGGTGATGTTCGACACCCCCGAGCAGATCCTTCGCAAGGCCGCCGACATCCAGACCCGCGCCGTCACCCTGCGCAACATGCCCCTCGCCAACATCACCGCCATCACCCGCGAGGAGCGCGCTGCGCTCGGCGCCTGGGTCGAGCAGGGCGCCAAGGGCCCCGAGGCCCCCGAGACCAAGCCATGACCACGATCGACCTCGTCCTCCGCGGCCGCCGCGTCGTCACCCCCGAGGGCCTGCGCGCCGCCTCCGTGCACGTCGCCGACGGCCGCATCGTCGCCGTCGCCGACCATGACGCCGTGCCCGACAACACCCCGCTCGTCGACGCCGACGACGCCCTGCTGATGCCCGGCGTCGTCGACACCCACGTGCACATGAACGAGCCCGGCCGCACCGAGTGGGAGGGCTTCACCACCGCGACGCGGGCCGCGGCCGCCGGCGGTGTCACGGCCCTGGTCGACATGCCGCTCAACAGCATCCCCGCGACCACCACGCTCGCCGCCTTGCGGGCCAAGCAGGCGGCCTCGGCCGGGCAGCTGTGGGTCGACGTCGGCTTCTGGGGCGGCGTCGTGCCCGGCAACGTCGGCGAGCTCGAGGCGATGGCCGGTCACGGCGCGCTCGGCTTCAAGTGCTTCCTGGTCGAGTCCGGCGTCGACGAGTTCGGCCACGTGCGCGAGCAGGAGCTGCGCCCGGCGATGCACGAGCTCGCAAGGATCCGCTCGACCCTGCTCGTGCACGCCGAGCTGCCCGGCCCGATCGCGGCCGCCGAGGCCGAGCTCGCGCGCCTGCACGCCGACCCGCGCCGCTACATCACCTACCTCGCCTCGCGCCCGCGCGCCGCCGAGGACGACGCGATCCGCCTGATCGTCGGCCTGTGCCGCGACACCGGCGCGCGCACCCACGTCGTCCACCACGCCTCCTCCGACGCCCTCCCGCTGATCGCCCACGCCCGCGCCCTCGGCCTGCCGCTGTCCGCCGAGACCTGCCCGCACTACCTCAG
>Ga0209262_10001008_pt1 | contig 11815 bp, 12 predicted proteins | sample Lowcelwee11metaG_FD_187171 | JGI IMG/M metagenome (GOLD analysis project Ga0209262, IMG submission 187171) | Freshwater pond sediment microbial communities from the University of Edinburgh, under environmental carbon perturbations - Low... | ecosystem: Environmental > Aquatic > Freshwater >...
TGCTCGATCCCGCCTCGATAGAGAACGTGGAAAAAGCCTTCGCCGCCGAAGGCTCCAACTCCTGGTACAGCAAGGAGGCGGCAGACTTCATTCCGTCCGCCACCGCCTGCGCCCATTGCCATGGCCGGGCGTTCGAAAAAGGCAAAGACATCCTCGACGTCTGGTTCGAGTCGGGTTCTTCGCATGGCATCCTGCAGAGCCGCGCCGGCCATCGCTGGCCGGCCGACATGTACCTCGAAGGCGGCGACCAGTACCGCGGCTGGTTCCACTCCTCCCTGCTGGTCGGCATCAGCTCCATGGGCGGCTCTCCCTATCGCGCCGTCATCACCCATGGCTGGGTGCTGGACGCTGAGGGGCGGACCATGCACAAGTCGCTGGGCAACGCCATCGAGCCGCAGGATATCATCAAGGACCGGGGCGCCGAGATCCTGCGCCTCTGGTCGGCCATGGTCAACTACCAGGAAGACGTCCGCCTGAGCGAGGAGATGCTGCTGCGTTTGAGCGAAAGCTACCGCAAGATACGCAACACCTGGCGCTTCATGCTCGGCGTTCTCGACGGCTTTTCGCCCGCCGAGGCGGCCGCGGCCGCCCCCTTCAGCGAGACCGACCTCTATATCCTGCAGCGGCTGCAGGAGGTGAAGGCCCGGGTGCTCCAGGCCTACAAGGACTTCGAGTACCACGCCATCTTCCACGCCATGTTCAATTTTTTCACCGGCGACCTGAGCTCCTTCTACCTGAATTTCCAGAAGGACAACCTCTATTGCAACCGCGCCGGCGACCCGCAGCGCCGCGCCAGCCAGCAGACCGTTTTCATCCTGCTGCGCGAGACCCTGCTGCTCATGGCCCCGATCCTTTCCTTCACCTGCGAAGAAGCCTGGGGTTTTCTCCCCGATTATCCGGGCAAGGCCCCGTTCATCCACCTGGAACGCTTTCCTCTGGTCAACGAGCAATTGCTCCAGGGCGTGGACCTCGAGCGCTGGGGGCAGATCATGGCCCTGCGCGACCGCATGCTCAAGGAGATCGAGACGGCCCGCGCCGCCAAGCGCATCGGCGATTCGCTGGAAGCCGCCGTCGAGATCACGGCCACCGCCGGCGACGAGAAGCTGCTGCGCGAGAACAGCGAACTGTTCAGATCCATCCTGGTCATCGCCGCCCTGAACGTGCGCTCAGGTGAGGAAGAAAAGATCCAGGTGAGCAAAGCGGGCGGGCGCAAATGCCCGCGCTGCTGGAACTGGGTGCCCGAAACGCCGGTCGATGACGTCAACCCCGAACTTTGCCCGCGCTGCGCCGCCGCCGTGACCGCAGCGGCCAAGGAGTGATCCATTGCACCTGAAAAACAAGAAAATCTACCTGATCATCATCGCCTTGATCATCGCCGCCGACCAGGCGAGCAAGTGGCTGCTGGTCAAATTCGTCCCCCTGGAAAGCACCCGGGACGTACTCAAGGGGTTTTTACGCCTCTGGCACGTGCGCAACTCCGGCGCCGTCTGGGGCTTCTTTCAAGACCATGACGGCGGCCTGGTCCCCAAGCTCATCACCGGCCTCGCCGTAGCCGCACTGCTGATCGTCGCCTGGTTCTTCCTGCGCGCCGACCGCCGCGAGCGGCTGGAACTGACCGCCTACGCCGTCATCCTGGGCGGGGCGCTGGGCAACATCATCGACCGCCTGCGCCTGGGCTACGTCGTCGACTTCATCGATGTCTACGTCAAGACCTGGCACTGGCCGACGTTCAACGTCGCCGACAGCTGCATCACCATCGGCGTGCTGCTGCTGGCCTTGTCGCTGTGGAGGGGAAAATGCACCCCATCCTGATCCACGCCGGGCCGCTGACAATCGCCACCTACGGCTTTCTCTTCGCCTTCGGCGTGCTGCTGGGGGTGCTCCTCTGCTTCCGCCTGGCTAAAAAGGAAAACCTCGACCTGGTGGTTTTCGCCGATTTCGTCTTCTACGTCATGTTGCTCAGCCTGCTGGGAGCCAAGCTCTGGCTGCTGGTCACCAACCTCGGCTACTACCTGAAATTCCCGGGCGAGATCAAATACCTGCTGACCTCGGGCGGTACTTTTTACGGCGGCCTGATCTTCGGCGCCGTGTTCGCCGTCTGGTTCATCCGCCGCCACCGCCTCAGCTACCGCCAGCTGGGCGACATCGCCGCGCCGGCGCTGGCGCTGGGACATTTTTTCGGCCGCCTGGGCTGTTTCGCCGCCGGCTGCTGCTGGGGCCGCGAAGCCGTGCACTTCCCGCTGGCGGTAGTCTTCAGCAGCCTCAAGGCCAACGCCCTGACCGGAGTGCCTCTCTACATCCCCCTCTATCCGACCCAACTCGTTGAAGCCGTTCTCAACCTGGGCAATTTCCTGTTCCTGATGGTTTTGTACAAAAAAAGGAAATTCAAGGGCCAGGTCATCGCTATGTACATGCTGAACTATTCCGTGATCCGCTTTTTCGTTGAATACTTCCGCGGCGACCCCGACCGGGGCTATATTTTCGGCGGCATGGACCGTCCACTGTCCAGCCTGTCGTCGCCGCAACTGATCTCCATCGCCGGTTTCATCACCGCGTTGCTCCTGCTCAGGGGCTTTAAAAAGAAAGGTGAACGAGAAACTCGCGTTTGAGGTCGGGGAATACTGGGAAAGGATCGACCATTACCTGACCACGGTCCTCCTGGACCTTTCGCGCAACCGCATCGAAAAATTGATCAAAAGCGGTCAGGTCACCCTGAACGGCGTCTCCTTGACCAAGAAGAGCCAAGAGCTTGTCGCCGGCGACCGGATCGTCGTCGAGATCCAAGGCGCTGACGAAACGGTCTACCTGCCCTCGCGGCCCCTGGCCAGGCTTTTCGAGGACGAATGGCTGCTGGTCATCGACAAGCCCTCAGGCCTGTCGGTCCACCCCGGCGCCGGCGCCAAGCAGGAGACCGTGCTCGATATATTCCGCTACCATTACCCGCAGATCGACGAGATGGCCGACCCGGAACGGCCGGGCATCGTGCACCGTCTGGACAAGGACACCTCAGGCGTGCTGATCCTGGCCAAGACCGAGGAGGCCCTGGAAAAAATGCAGGAGCTGTTCCAGGAGCGGGAGATGCAAAAAACCTACCTGGCGCTGGTCAGCGGGCACATGCGCTTCCGCAACGGCACCATCGACCTGCCGCTGGCGCGCAGCCTGAAGAGCCGCGCCCGCTTCGAGGTCGTGGGCGAAGACCGCGAGGAGCGCCGCGAGGCGGTCACCGATTTTTCCGTTGTCCATGCATTCGAAAAATTCACCTACGTGCGCCTGATGCCCAAGACCGGCCGCACCCACCAGCTGCGCGTCCACCTGGCCCACTTCGGCAACCCGGTCCTGGGCGATATCCTTTACGGCAAGAGCCGGGGCAAGGATTTCCCGCGCCTGGCGCTGCACGCCCATCAGATCGAATTCATCCATCCCTTCACCGGCAACGGCATCAAGGTAATCTCGCCGCTGCCCGCCGACCTCAGGCGCCATATGACCGAAAATTTCAAGCGAACCGACAAACTTGATGAAGAGAAGGAAACCAAGCGAGGTTCGACGTTCGACGTTCGCAGCTCGCTATTCAAGAAAAAGAAAGGTAGAAGAATTTGAAGGTTCTGGATCTCTTCGGCTGTTCGTTCCTTTAATTATTTCACCTTCTGCGCTATGATATTTTCATGACATGCTTGGGAAGCCGACTTTTAAAAAGTTCAACCATCATTCTCCTGATATCATGGGCCGCCAGCGGTATGCTGCCGGCGCAATCGAGAGGGACGACTATGTCCACGGACCCCAATGCGCAGCAGTACTGGCATGTGCGGGCAAAGATAACCGGTCACGACGGACTGCCGATCGTGGGGGCCGTGCTCGAATTGAAAAATAAAACCCGCGGATGCAGGAAAGAGGCCAAGACCGGCGCGGATGGACTTTGTTTTATCCGGAATATCCTGGCGGTGAATCACGAGACATACGACATCAAGGTCTCCGCGGAGAACTACCTTACCGGGACCGGAAAAATCATGTTCCCACCCCTTGCATTGTATGTGATCGAATTGAGCCGCGACCCGCGTGTGGCCGTCAAGGAACTTATGGTTCAGGCGGAATGCCTGTACCTGGGTGGGGATTATGCCGGGGCAATATTGAAATATGAGGAAATGCTCTCCTTTGATCTGGCCAGCGCCGTCGCGGAACTCGGCTGCGGCCTCTGCGAGCTCGGCCTAGGGAACCATGACGCCGCCCAAAGGCACATGGAAAAAGCCATCGCGCTGGCCAGGGCGGCCCCCGACCCCAAGACGGAAACGGCGGCGCTGGAATACCTCGGGGACCTGATGGTGCGCCGGCTCGACCTGGACAAAGCCTTGGAGTATTTTTTTGCAGCGCTGAAGCTGGGTTATGAGCGGACCGATGCGCTCGCCGTCAAGGCCGGCGACATTCTCGTCCTGCAAAAAAATCCGGCCCAGGCACTTTTTTATTATAAAAAGGCCTTGAGTCTGAACCCGAGCCTTGAGATAGACCTGGCAGGCAAGATCGGGGATCTCTCCGCGGCAGGGATAACCGACATGATGCCGACTCAGGCGGAGCCTGCCGCGGCACCCCAGCACAAGGAACCGATCATATCCGACTACGGCTATGATGAAAAGCTTCGCAAACTATTGTCCCTGGCGGCATCGTACTGCCAAAAACTGGAGCACGCCGCCTTCCGCTATTTTTGCATCGAGGACGTGGTCGAGGAGACCAGCCCGGGATGGCCCTACGCCAGAAAGAACACCTATCGCTTCGATTTCCAGATCGTGGGCGGCAAAAAAAGAATAGTGGAAAAGAGGAAACTGATAATGGAAAACGGCCAAAAGGCCAATGACGCAAATACTACACAGCGGACCATATTCCAATCGCACCTGAAATACTACGCCCCGATCGACCTATTAGCTGCCGCCAACCAGGGGCGGTATTATTACTGGATCCTGAAGGAAGAAAGCATCGCCGGGGTTCCATGTATCGTGGTCGGGATCGAGGCCCGCGCGGCGAACCCGGGCAAGCAGCCGCTCGAGGGAGAGGCGGCGATCAGCACCCAGGATGGTTCGGTCCTGAGCATCCAGGTCGCTCAGGATTCGATCGAGGGGCTTGCCGAACGCCTGCAGATCGCCCGCGAGCAGGGATTCGATAATGTCCTCATTCAAGATAAGCACTGGTTTGAAAAAGAAATGAAGGGGTTGCGCTTCCCCTCGCGCTCGGAGATGCGCGAGGTCTATTTGTTCGACCGGATGAAGACGCTTCACTACACGGTCGCTTATTCCTACTCCGCCTACACCTTTTTCGACGTACGGATCACCGGCATCGGAATCGGCAAAAACAGATCGAAAAAAAAGAGCGACCATGGAAAAAAGTAAAAAAAGCTTTAATTCGATAGATGAATACATCAGGACCTACCCGCATGCGGTCCAGGAAAAACTGCAAGGCCTGCGCAAGACGATCCATGCCGCCGCGCCCGGGGCCGAAGAGAAGATCAGCTACCAGATGCCCACGTTCTATCTCAAAGGCAACCTGGTCCACTTCGCCGCTTTCAAGAACCATATAGGCTTCTACCCTGTCCCCACGGGAATCTTGGCTTTCAAAAAAGAATTGTCGCCGTACGCGACCACCAAGGGCGGGGTGCAATTCCCGCTGGACAAGCCGCTGCCCCTGGCCCTGGTCGCCCGGATCGTGAAATTCAGGGTGGCGGAGAATTTGAAAAACCACCAAGACAAATTAAAAAGAAAAAAATAATGCTTTGTGTTGGGGCGAACCTTGCGTTCGCCCTTCTTTTATTATAAGGAAATAATTCTTTTCGGGAAGGGCAGGCACGGGGCCTGCCCCTACGGATTCTTTTCCAAGTAACCAATTGACGCTCCGCCAAAATATTGATAGATTATTTCCATGAAGCTGGTCATTATTGCGCTTGCGATCATCGTTGGCGGCGTGCTCCTGCATTTTCTGGCGCTCTGGATGGAAAGAAAGGGGTGGATCTATTACAATCACAACAAGCCGAGCAGCAACGCCCTGGGGAACGCCTTCCTGGAAGTCCAGTCCATCCTGGAACCCAACAAGAAGCATATCATCGAAGTGAAAAAAGAAGACAAAAAGCAAAATGAAGAAGCCGGCGATGAGCCCGATGATGTTGAGAGCAAGAAATAAATTTTTATCGTAGGGGCACGGCGTGCCGTGCCCAAAAATCCCATCGGGCTATTCGGATTGACGCACCGTCATGGAATTCAGGAACCCGGGGAAATTTATTTAAAGAGCGGGCGGGTTTAAAACCCGCCCCCTACGATCGGTCAGTAATTGGCACGGCGCGCCATGCCCCAACGGCCTTGCCTTCTTTAAATAATCTTCGACAGGATCAACTGGTTGATCGATACGTTTTCCTCGGCCGCCTTGATAGCCAGCTCGCGATGCACCTCGGGCGGCACGCGCAGGGTCAAATGGCCGCGGAATTTTTTCGACCCCAGGGGTTCGGGAGCATCGCGTTTCTCATCACTCAGCCACTTCAGCGCCCCGGCCACCGCCACCTTGATCTGGCGCAGGGCCGCTTCTTGGGACTTGCCATGGGCCCCGAGCCCGGGGAATTCGACGCAGCGGGCCACAAAGACTCCGTCTTCCTCAGACCATTCGATACGATAAGTATATTTTTCCACTTTACTTCCCATGTTTCGCCTCCAATTTCTCTATTGCCCGCTTGACATCCCGGACCTGGTACGGTTTGGCCATCTTGCCGTCGCGCTGCAGGTTGACGAACGGATCCCCGGACCACGGCGTCTTGAAGATGTGATGGCTGCCGCGCACCCTGGGTTCTCCAAACAACTTACTGCAGAGACCCAGCAGGTCCTCGAAGCGCACGTTCTTCGGGTTGTCCAGCAGGCTTTTATCCACAATGCAATAATAGCATATACGCTATCACCTTTCAAATATTTTTTAATTATTTCATCTCCGGGAGGGTTTAAAACCCTCTCCACCGATCGCTCTCTATTTGGGTACGGCACGCCGTGCCCCTTCAAATCTGTATGCTGTCTTTAAGGGAACGCAGATCTGCGTTCCCTACCTTTCACTTTTCATATTTCCGCCCCGGGATGTTTTGCTGTATAATAACCACCCTGGTAGCAAATGGAACCCCGAAAAGAATCCCCGGACATGCGCCTGGCCGATATCCCTGAAGGAGGCCGGCTGCGCGTCCATTTTTCGGGGGTGGTCCAGGGGGTGGGCTTCAGGCCCTTTCTCTACCGGGCGGCGAAGAAGTATGGGCTGACGGGAACGGTTAAAAACAGGGGCGCGGAAGTCGTGCTCGAAATAGAGGGCGAACGCTTGAAGGAATTCATGCGGCACATCGAACGCAGCATGCCGCCGCTCAGTCACATTGAAACTTTGAAATGGAAAAAAATACCGGAGAGGGATGAAAAGGCATTCGCCATCCTGGAGAGCGACGGCAAAGGGGAAAAAGATGTCATGGTCTCGCCGGACATCGCCCTGTGCCAGGCATGCAGGAAAGAGATGGACGATCCCAAAGACCGAAGATATCGATATCCCTTCACCAACTGCACCGACTGCGGGCCGCGCTTCACCATCATCGAGGGGCTGCCCTACGACCGGCCGCTGACCACCATGAAGGGCTTCGCCATGTGCCCCGACTGCCGGCGCGAATACGAAAATCCCGCCGACCGCCGCTACCACGCCCAGCCCGTCTCCTGCCCGAACTGCGGACCGAAGCTGCAACTGAAGATCAAAGGCAGGATCGACAAGCGGGAACCGCTGGAAGCAGCGGTCAGGCTCCTGAAGAAAGGAAAGGTCGTGGCCATCAAGGGAATCGGCGGCTACCATCTGGCCTGCCAGGCCGGGAACCGGGCGGCGCTGGAGCGGCTGCGGCGCTTAAAGGGGCGCGAGAACAAGCCCTTCGCCCTGATGGCGAACTTGGCCATGATCCAAAAACATTGCCGCGTTATGGCGGCCGAGAAGCAGCTGCTGCAAAGTCCACAGGCGCCGATCGTGCTGCTCAAGGCAAAAGCAAACGACAAATTGCTCCGCCTGTCGGCGCCGGGGCAGAACCGCCTGGGCTTCATGCTCCCCTACACGCCGTTGCACCTGGTACTGATCGGGAAAATGAACGAGCCGCTGGTCATGACCAGCGCCAATCTCTCGGACGAGCCCATCCTGTTCGACGACGCGGCCAGGGAACTTCCCGGGCTCTGCGACGCCATACTGAGCCATGATCGGCCCATCCTCTCATTCGCCGACGACTCGGTGACTCAGGTGGTCGAAAACAAGCCTTATTTTTTGCGCCGCAGCCGCGGCTTCGTGCCGCTGCCCATCGCCATGCCCTTCTCCAGCCCCAGGACGGTGCTGGCCCTGGGCGGCATGCTCAAGACCACCTTCTGCCTGCTGGACAGGGAGCGCGCCTTCGTCGGCCCGCACATCGGCGACACCGGGACCAGCTCGGCACTGGCCGCCGAGAAACGGGCGGTTCTCCACTTCATGAAGCTTTTCTCCCTGGCCCCCTCGATCGTCGCCGTCGACAAGCACCCCTCCTACCCCAACCGCCTGCTGACCGAAGCCTTCACCGGGGCGAAGGTCGTCGAGGTCCAGCACCATCGCGCCCATATCGCCTCGCTGCTGGCCGAAAGCGGCGAAACGGGAAACGTCCTGGGTATAGCCATGGACGGCACCGGTTACGGCGACGACGGCACGACCTGGGGCGGCGAATTCTTCACAGGCGGCCTGAACGGCCTGGAGCGGGCCGGCCACCTGCTGCCCTTTTTTCTCCCCGGCGGCGACGCGGCCGCGCGCGAACCGTGGCGCGTCGCCCTCTCCCTGCTGCTGGCCATGGGCGCGGAAAAAGCGGCCGGGCGGTTTGCCGGAAAATTCGGCCGCATAGGCGGCCAGGTAGTGGAAAGCATCACCCGGCGCCGCGGCGGCGTCATGACCACGAGCTGCGGCCGGCTGTTCGACGGCGCGGCCGCCCTGCTCGGCATTGGCGTCGCCAACTCGTATGAAGGCGAACTGCCCTCGCTCATGCAGGCCGAGGCCGAGAAGGCCCGGCCGCAAAAACGGCCCTACCCTTATGCCATTGAAAATATAAACGGCCTGCCGGTCCTGAACATGCTCCTGGCCGTGGACGCCATGCTGGCCGACCGAAGAAGCCGGGCTGAAAAAGCCAGGCGCTTCCATTTGACCCTGGCCCATGGCATGCTGGACATGGCCATCCACTGTGCCGGCGCTTCGGGAATCAGAAAAGCGGCCCTGAGCGGCGGCGTTTTTCAGAACTCGCTGCTGCTCGGGATGAGCCGGGACCTGTTTCGAAAAAACGGTTTCCAGGTGCTGCACCATGTCCGGGTGCCGTCGAACGACGGCGGCATCTCGCTGGGGCAGGCGGCGCTGGCGGCCTTGAAATACCGCAAGGAGTCATAACATGTGTCTGGCCGTTCCCATGAAGATCGTCGAAATAACGGGCGACATGGCGGTGGTGGAGAGCGCGGGCCTGCGCCGCGAGGTCGGCATCATGCTGCTGGCCAACGCCAGGATCAACGACTGGGTGCTCATCCACGCCGGTTTCGCCATTTCCAAACTGAGCAAAAAGCAGGCGCGCGAAACCCTGGCCATTTTCGCCGAGGGAAATTTCTTTGGCTGAAAAAACAAGCTTGTCCCTGCTGGCCGAACGCCTGCGCAATTTCCCGGCCCGGCCACGGACCAAGATCATGGAGGTTTGCGGAACGCACACCGTGGCCATCCGCCGCGCCGGGATACAGCATCTCCTGCCCGCCGGGGCGAAGCTCGTTTCCGGCCCGGGCTGCCCGGTCTGCGTCACCCCCGACCATTTCATCGACGAGGCCGTGGCCCTGGCCCGGCTGGGGGTGATCGTCACCAGTTTCGGCGACATGCTGCGCGTCCCGGGCAGCCGCTCCTCGCTGGAACAGGAGCGCGCCGCCGGCAGCGACATCCGCGCCGTGTATTCCCCTCTCGACGCCCTGCAGATCGCGGCCGCCACCGGCAGGGAAACGGTCTTTCTCGCCGTGGGCTTCGAGACCACCGCGCCGGCCATCGCCGCCGCGGGCATGATGGCGCTGGAAAAGAAGATCGCCAATTTCTCGCTGCTCACCGCCCTGCGCCTGGTGCCGCCGGCACTGAAAGCCCTGATCACCCCCCCCCAAGGGGACGCAGCGGCAGAGCCGACAGCAGTCCCACAAGGGGACGCAGCGGACACGGAGATTTCCGGGTTTCTCCTGCCCGGCCATGTTTCGGCGGTCATCGGCAAGCAGGCCTATGGTTTTCTGGAAAAGCACCGCCTGCCCGGGGTGATCAGCGGCTTCACGGCCGAGGACATCATCACCTCCCTGCTCCATTTGCTGGAAATGCATAATAAAGGTATATATAAGATCATGAACAACTACCCGCGCGTGGTGCGCGACCACGGCAACGAACGATCGCGCACCGTGCTGGCCGAAGCGTTCGCCCCCGTGGATGCCGAGTGGCGGGGGTTGGGATCCATCCCGGCCAGCGGCCTGCAACTCAGGCCGGCATTCGCCGTGCTGGATGCCCGCCGCCGCTTCGCCATCGAAGTCGAAGCCGCTCCGCCCCGCGCGGGCTGCCGCTGCGGCGACGTGCTGCGCGGACGGATCGACCCTCCCGCCTGCCCCATGTTCAACAAGGCCTGCCGCCCCGACCGGCCGCTCGGGCCGTGCATGGTCTCATCCGAAGGGAGCTGCTGCGCCTGGGTGACCTATGGATAAGGTCCTGCTGGCCCACGGCGGCGGCGGCAGCAAGAGCGCCGAGCTGACCCGGAAAGTGTTCCAGCGTTTTCTGCGCGACCCGCTGCTCATGGAAATGGACGACGCCGCCCGTTTGCCCGGCCAGGTTTTCACCACCGACAGCTTCGTGGTCAAGCCGCTGTTTTTCCCGGGCGGCGACATCGGCCGGCTGGCGGTCTGCGGCACGGTCAACGACCTGGCGGTCATGGGCGCCGAGCCGCTCTACCTTTCCATCGCCTTCATCATCGAGGAGGGCTTTCCCGTCGCCGCGCTTGAAAAGATCCTGGCCTCGATCAGCAAAGCCTGCCGCCAGAGCGGCGCGCGCATCGTCTGCGCCGACACCAAGGTGGTGGAAAGGGGCAAGGCCGACGGCCTGTTCATCAACACCGCCGGCATCGGCCGCCCGGTCTTCAGCAAAGCGGTCCACCCGTCCCGCATCCGCCCGGGCGACGCCATCATGGTCAACGGCCCCCTGGGCCTGCATGGAATTTCCGTCCTGACCGCCCGCGGCGAATTCGGCCTGCGCGCGAGCGTCCGGAGCGACGTGGCTCCGCTCTGGGGGCTGATCAGCAAGTGCCGCGCCCTGGATGTTCCTTTCATGCGCGACCCGACGCGCGGCGGCCTGGCCCAGACCTTGAACGAGCTGACGCACGGGAAGGAATTCGGAGCGCGCATCCGCGAGCACGACCTGCCCATCCCCAAAAAAGTGGCCGCGGTCTGCGACCTGCTCGGCTTCGACCCGCTGCACGTGGCCAATGAGGGCAAGGTGGTCATGGTCGTGGCGCGAAGCGACGCGGCCCGGGCCCTTAAAGCCCTGCGCCGCCATCCGTTGGGAAAGGCCGCCTGCCTGATCGGCGAGATCACGAAAGAAAACCAGGGCCGCGTGGTCATGGCCACCCGTGCCGGCAGCGAGCGCATCGTCATGCCCCCGGTCGGCGAGATCCTCCCCCGCATCTGCTGATGCACGAAGGAGCCATCGCCGCCGCCCTGATCCAGGATATCCTGGAGGTGCGCGAAAAGGAAAATCTCGGCGCGGTCAAAACCGTGACCGTGCTCATCGG
>Ga0209262_10001009_pt1 | contig 11806 bp, 2 predicted proteins | sample Lowcelwee11metaG_FD_187171 | JGI IMG/M metagenome (GOLD analysis project Ga0209262, IMG submission 187171) | Freshwater pond sediment microbial communities from the University of Edinburgh, under environmental carbon perturbations - Low... | ecosystem: Environmental > Aquatic > Freshwater > Pond...
TCTGTTTCTTTATTTGTCATTTCTCCCTCCAGTTTAGCCTTATATTTGTAATATAACACTTCTTGAGGGGACAAATGTCACTATTTCATCAGCATCATTTTTTTATTTAAAACTACTTTATTATCAATACTCAATCTGTAAAAATAAATTCCGCTGGGAAGTCTGTCACCGTTAAACTTTACTTCATGATAACCTTTGTTCTGCGCCTGATCAACCAGCGTACATAGTTCACGACCGGTAATATCGAAAACATTCAATTTTACTTTAGAATTGTTCGGGATAGAATATTTTATCGTAGTTACAGGATTGAAAGGGTTCGGGTAGTTTTGATATAGTTCTAGTTTTCCGATACTATTCTCATTCCCTATTCCGCTTGTCACACACTCGTAGCATCCCATGTCAATTTCATTATAATATAGCCTCGTATTTCCCGAAAGATCGTTTTGAGGAATATAAAGAGATCCTAATAATTCTTCAGTCAATCCCGGATAACCTGAATCAAAACAGGGTGAGCTGTCTGTAATTAAATAAGAGCCTGAAAGAAATAGTGGATTAAGATTAATATTGTTTGCATACGAACCTGAATAAGTTACTCCTGAATTCAAACCAAAACCTGCCTGCCCGTCCTTAATATCATTATAGAAAAAAGAAGGATCTGCCAGATCGTTTTTAATATAAACCTCTTTGATCTTGTTGCCGTAAACGATATTATTGACGAACTGCCCGTCAGAATTACCATCAAAATATAGTCCGATACTATCGTTATCTGCTATAGTGTTATTGACTATATACTGTGGAGAAGAATTAATGAATTTAATTCCGCCGATATTGCCTGTTATAAGATTGTTAGATACTACAGGGGTAGCATTATTTACGGTTAGTCCATAATTCTGTAAATTATGTATAATGTTATTTTGTAAAATCACATTTGAATTATCATTTATTGCTATAGCTAAATCATCATATTTTACATTACCATATTGATCAGTCTTTGTCAGCAGCAAATTATCATTAACATATCCTGTAAAAACATAGCCGCAATCGTTTGATTGAATAACAGATAAGAGCAATTGATAACTATTTATATCGGCATAATTGTAATGTTTACTCCATTCCTCATTTCCGCCTGTATCAGTTTTGATTAATAAAGTTGCAAACGATCCCATATAATGGTGGCATCCCATTATAAATCCTCCGTCTCTTGTTTGAGATACGGAAGCTCCAGAATAATATTTACCTGACTCATATTCTTTTTTCCATACTACATTTCCTAATGAGTCTGTTTGTAACAACCAAACATATTGATTTGCACCATTAGGATCTTTAGTGCAGGAAATGATATAACCGCCATCAGAAGTTTGCTGAACCGAATTACCCGAATCAAAATAGTTTCCTAAACTACTATAGCTTTTACTCCATTCTTGATTACCATTAATATCAATTTTGATTAAACAAACTTCTAAATCAATAGTACCTGTGACTATGCACCCGCCATCAGAAGTATTTTGAATTGAACTCCCATAATCATAATCAGTACCGCCAAAAGTTTTATTCCATTCTTCATTTCCTTTGCTGTCTGTTTTAATTAACCAGACATCACTATAACCGGATCCATACGATTTTGTAGATCCAGTAAGAATATATCCATCGTTAGAAGCTAATATAATTGAATAACCATAATCATCACTAATTCCGCCGAAGGTCTTATCCCACTCTTTATTCCCTTCATTATCAGTTTTAATTAACCAAACATCACTGCCGCCGGATCCATACGATTTTGTATATCCTGAAATAATAAAACCGCCGTCTTGTGTTTCCTGTACTGAACACCCTCTGTCTTCACCTGATCCGCCATAAGTTTTTGACCATAATTCATTACCATTTAGATCTGTCTTAAGCAGTAAAACATCTTCATCTTTTTCCCCGGTAATTATATAACCGCAGTCTGATGTTTGCTTTAGAGAATATCCTCTTCCGGAATTTGGAGTTTTTTCAAAAACAATATTGTTTTTCACCATTTCTATATCGCAACTTATGATTTTAGAAGTATCCGGATCTGTGCTGTTAAAATCTAAATTAATATTTTCAAGAATAATTTTATTATCAAATGCACCGATCGCATCAACTTTTCCTTCAATATTAAAAAAAACTTCCGGAATAGCACTAACTACTTTTACTCCCGGCTCTATTATTAAAATGTTCCCGCTTTCCACATAACAACTATCTGTAAGAAAATAAGGTGAATTTGGCACAGACCACACTCCGCTAAGTGTTCCATACACAGGAGTACCTATTACATTAAAAAATCCCGTCTCAAAGAGTACATCATTATATACCGTAGATTCTAATTTAATTTTATAATCATTTCCCGGTTCAAGATTTGTCAAATAATTACTCCATTTACAAAACCCCACAGAAGGAGTCTTGAAGCTCGAAATCAATGTTGTATTTTTATAAAGTGACAATAATACATTTTCCGGTATATCGTCAGTCCATTCAATTGGGAAATTCTCCTGAATTTCAATTATTTCCCCTTCCAGCGGATACATTATTGAAATACTTCCCTTTTTTATGGCAAATTCACCTTCACTTATTCCAATTAAGGAATCAATTAAAGCAGATGTAACGGCAATTTTAAAATTCGAACCATAAATATCTGAAGGTATGAACCACTTATATGTTCCGTCGCTTTCGGTTGAATCGCTTATTGAAGAGTGGAAAACGTCATTTTCAAATAATTCAATTTTTACAGCCTCCGGAATATTATCCGTCCATGTGATCTCATGGCCGCTGCTTCTTTCAAAAGATTCACCTCCGTTTGGAGTTAAAACATTTATAATACCTTCTTCTCTCTCTATCGTAAACATTCCGTCACTCATATCTGTGTGCAGCGCAGGCATTATAGAAGATGCCACTTTTACCTGAAAATTTGGACCGAGAAGTCCTGAGTCTAAATTCCACAAATAAGAACCGTCGCTCGGTGTTGCAGTAATGATATCTGAATTATACACTCCGTTCTGATACAATTCAATTTTTACATCTTCGGGAATATCATCTGTCCATGTAATTTCGTATTGCGTGCCGCGTGTTATTGTTTCTCCGCCGTTTGGAGTTATTACCGTAACTGACCCGAAAACCGCAAATGCGCAAATCAGTATTAATAAGACTACATTCTTCATTTTTTTCCTCACATTAATTTATTTTTTAAAATACAAATACATTCTTTTTAATAATAAAACCTTCCTGTTTACTTTATACTTTTGCTACTTTACCGTTCTTGTGAAGAATAATAAAAATTATTTTATATAAATGCAAGGTATAAAAAATTACTTGATCGAGATCTTGAAATTAGCCCAGTAATACGGATGAGGATTCAGATACGCTTTAACATCCCTTTTTGCTTTTGACAGCGCAGAGACTCTGTCCGAACCGCTTGCGACGTATCTGAAATATCGCTTCATGAGAACGCCTGCGGCAAGATCGTCAGTCTTCCATTTGCTTGATATGATAATATCGGCTCCTGCGTAATCGAACGCCTGCGACAGATCAAAATAATCGTAATAATATTTTCCGGTCTTACCCCCTGTATCGCAGCCTGAAAGAATGATCTCCTTACCGTTCCCGTCAAGTTTGATGATCTCGCCCCATTCCAGCCTGCCGTCATTTGATCCGTCTGCTGACAGCTGAACATAGCTCGACCTGTTGGCGGTTCTGACCGAATCTTTACTTAGAATAAAACTGTGGACAGGCAGATGAAGCGTCTTGTATGATCTTATCCCGTCTGTTTTGAAAAGCGATTCCGTAGCTTTATTTCCGCCTGTAAAACCTGAATTTTTATTCAGTGCCGATAATGCCCCGTACTCCCTTTCAGCGTAAACAAGCTCGCTTTCCGCGGTGAAAGGATTGACAAATGAAAGCGTTTTTGCGAAAGACCCCGCTCCGACACCGAAACTTCTGTCAGAAATGTCGTTGATCTCAGAAATATTGTATTTATCAATAATAAAATTCTGCCCGTCGTATAATACTTCGAACGGAAAGTTCTTAAGTACGCCTGATGAGTAAACAATAATATCAGTCCTGCCTATGATCAGTGCGCTCAGCTCTTTAGTGAAAATATTCTCATAAGATCTTTTTGAAAGCTGAATAAAATCGCTTTTTGTTTCGATCCTCTCAGGTATCTCGGTCATTTCCTTAATGATCTTAAATTCGAAATTCTTAAGCATATCGTTTGTGATAATTAAAAGATTCGCTGATCCGCCGTACGGCAGGAAAATCATCAGCGCGGATTCTTTTTTAAGTTCTTTCTGAATATCCTTCAGCAGATTCAGATCTTTAATCCTGTAAATCTGATTATCGCCTGTATTAATGCCTAAATATTTCAGATCGTTCACCTTAAATATATTATCTCTGAATTTAACAATTGAGATCGCTTTTTCAAATTCGGAATTCTTTATTAAAAGATAGATCTGTTTTTCAAAACCTTCTCTGATCAAACCCTCATAATCCTCAGCGAACCTGTTCTCGCTTTCAAAAGCCAGTTTCTCCGCCCTTTCTGATAATTTTCCTAAGATACTCAAAGCTCTATCAGGCTGTGTCTTCTCGTATATTTCTGAAAGTTTAAATGCGGATTTAATATAAATGTCATTGAATCCGAACCGGTCGGAAGATTCAAGGCTTTTCTGAATATAAAATTCCGCGCTGTCATTCTGCTGTTTATTAAAATACGACTCGCCGGTCCTGTAAAGCGCCCGTCCTTTAAAATATTCGTCGTTATCCGATATTGATAAATTCAGGCATTTCTTATAGTGAACCAACGCACTGTCGGGATTTTTTGCGTTCTCTAAGAAGATCTCGCCCTGATAAAATTCCGCGGAAAGAAGAGCTTTAATGTTTTTTGTATCCTGAGAAAGCTCTTTGCTTCGGGACAGATTTTTCTTTGCTCCGGTTATATCTCCAGAAAGGATAAGTATCTTGGCAAGATTCACCCTCGCGGTACTTTCTTCGGACCTGTCATTCATTTCTATCGTTTTCTCAAGGGCTTTGTACGAATATGTCGCCGCCGCAGGTAAATTATCCTGTTTAACTTCGATCAGGCTGCGCGTGTTGAATATCCTCATTTTTTCGGGATCGGATGAAGCTGTTTTCCCGGCTTCGCTTAGATATTTGAGGGCGGATGACAGCTTATCGGTAAAATAATAAAGGTCGCTCAGGTTCAGATAAACGGAAGTCTTTTTTGCGTCTTCCGTAAAATAATCAATAGCCTCGAAATATAATTCTTCCGCTTTTTTATAATCCGATTTTTTGAAATAACACAAGCCGGCTGATTCAAGCAGCTCCCCGAATGAGTCGAAATTCACATCCTCAAATTCCGCTTTATTTTCAATTATCGTATGATAAACATAAAGCGCGGAATCCAAGTCACCGTTTTTGTAGAAACTCACCATAATATTTCTTAAAGAATTGAAAAGAACTTCGGTAGCCTTCCCGTCAAGTTCCTCTTTGAATGAGCTTAAATCATCAGATGATATAAGCTGTGAGTATTTCAAATATTCTTTTTTGTAGCTGATGCTTGATTTAAGATCTCCCTTGTAAGAATAGATCACGGACAGCATATCGTAAGCGTCGAGTTTATTCTTAAGCTCGCTTTTTCCGTCATTCAGAATACTTATCTGATAATCGGCGGCTTTGCCGTACTGTTTGTTCCTGAAATAATCCTTCGATAAAGCGTCATAAGCAAGTAACTTTTCTTTTTCGAGCTTATTTTTCTCTGTATAAACAACAAGCTGTTCGCCGTAAATAATGGCTCTTTTATAATCCTTGATCTTCGATAAAGATGAAGTCAGTGTTTTTAAAATATTAAGTTCCTGCTTGTCGCCTATATTCCTTGCCATTGCGAGAGCCTGAAGGAAATATACCGCGGCTTTTTCATATACCTTGCTGTTATAGTACCTGACGGCGTTCATAAGAGAATTTTTCAGGTTTGAAGTTGCGAATTCTCTCTGAGTTTCTTTGTCCATTCCGGTCAGACCGACGATATTATAATTCTCCAGATCATCTTTCAGTATGGAAACAATATCTTTTTCGCCTGCATTTTCAGATATTTTTTTTGCCGTATTCTGAATGCTCAGACTGTCCTTTATGTCATCCTGAGGAATGATTATAGTCTGCACACCTGAGAAAATAAGGCTGTTCGATATTAATACTTTATCAATCGGGCTTACATCGCCGGAAAAATCTCTTATAACCACCGCGTAAGCAGGAAGCTTAAGCCTTAAGAAATCACCCAGTTTAATTTTATTTTTCCCGAAAATAAAGATATCATCAAGCGCGTTCGATCTGTTTATCTCAACAGGTTTATCTATATATAAAATACCCCCGTTCTCAAGTAATGAAGAAAGTTCTTCGTCTTTCGCGTCGGTTTCAGATGCCTTTTTCAGTTCGGAATAGTTGATGTTGGCGTTCTCTGTCACCATTTTGTATGACGATACGGTCGGAAGTACAGTAAAATTAATACCTCCAAGACCTTTATTCTTTGCGATCGAAGTGTAATTTACATTTATGCTGCCGTCTATATCCGGTATAATAAATACATGCTCTTTCTCTTTGACAGATCCGATAAAGCCGTCGAATATTTTTGAGCAGTCGGAACCTTCCGATCTCTTATACTGAACGCCATTCTGATCATAATAAAAGAATAATTCCGCGTCAGAAAGCGAATATATGCTTATGACAGCCTTGTATTCTCCAAGCAGTTCGGATAATTGCTCCTGACCGATGTCTTCAATACTCACGAATTGAAGTAGTCTTTCGTCGTTCGATTTTTTTATCTGTTCATAAATATCTTTAAGCTCATTTTCATAAAATCCGGCCTGTTTTTCATATTCCTCTATCAGCTTGGCGTATTTCAGCGGATTTTTATTTTTCAAAAGATCGGCTTTCTGCCTGTATCTGACGATCTCGTCATTGTTGTATCTGATCTTGCGCACATGAATTTTATGAAGCTGTTCTTTGTAATCCAAATATCTGCTTGAATAATAGTTCAATAAAATCCTGTTCTTGAACCGTTCGGCATAATTCATAGCTGATGACAAATCATTTTTCCGCAGATGACTTTCTATCAACCGGTCGTAAAGCGGTTTTATGTCTTCTTTCCATCCGGATACAAGCTCATAATCGGCGGTCGCGGGTAGATAACCTGAAAGAACTATTTCAGCCTCGATATATAGCCCGAGTTTTTCTTCAGGTTCAGATTCGATATCGCCGGCTTTAAGTAAATATCTCCATTGAAGAAGTTTATCGTATGTGGCTTTCGCTAAATCACTGCCTCTTATAAATATCTCAGCCGCTTTTTCCAGGTTGCCCGATTCGATCATTGTGATCGCTAGATTATAAAGAACCGAAGCCGTCAGTCTGTTCTTTTCCTCGTTTGTCCTCGTCTGGGACTGAATTATCGAATCAGCCTTAAAGAAAAATCTTTCGGATCTGATCAGATGCCTGAGCGCGGCGAATTTTTCTCCGGGATCTCCGGTTATAAGGGATTTATAGGATTTAAAACTCAGTACGCCTTTCAGATTGTGATACACAGCCTTGTCAAAAAGATCGGATGTGGATGAAGCCAGAGAATAAACCGTTGTATCTTCAACGGCTGAATTTACCGACGAAATGTTCTTTTTGTCGAATGATCTTATTTTAGCCTTGAGAATATTATTTTCGTTGGTCAGAGCCACATTATATAGTTCAAGTTTGATGCAAAGTTCCTTTGATCTTTCAAACCTCTTTATACTCTCATCCCAGTTCGAGCAGAGATATTCGACTATTCCCAGCCTGTTCTCAATAAGACTTACCGCAAGATCATTCCCTTTTTTCTTAAAAATTTCAGATTTTTTATTTAAAAGCTCTTTTACCGCTGTAAAATCTTTCAGATTGCCGTAACTTGATGCTTCGATCGAAAACAATAAAGCAAGTTCGTCTTTTCCTTCAAAACCTTCGGAATACTGCGAACCGAGAATGAGGTCAAGCTTCCACACCGGAATATCAAGTCCGAGAATAGAAAGGATTATCAGATTGTCTTTTGAGCTTTCATATTTATAATCTGTGTCCTCGGACAATATCTGGCTTGTGATGCCTGATGATTCTTCATATTCTTCATCGACGAATTTAGCGAAAGCGCTGTTCCTTTTAATAAGATTGACAGCGTTTTTATTATCCTCGCTTTTAAGCTTGATCAGGATCTCCGAATACTTCTGGTAGGCATCGTCCCCTCCGATCATATCTCCCTCTTTATCCTCCCTGGTCAGATATAACAGAGCTGTTCTCATCGAAATCCTTATTTCTCCTTTCCTGTCATTCAGCTCTCTGTATAGTGAAATAGCTTTGTTGTAATATTCCTCCGCGCTCTCATCTTCCAGAGTAAAAAGACAGTGTCCGGCTCTTTCGTATATCAGGGCTTCCTGCTCCTTTGATGAGAACAGGTAACCTTCATCTATTACCTGTTTATAATAATCAAGCGCTTGTTTTCTTGCGTATTCTCCCATATTGTAGTAATTGTTCGCCGTATTAAGCTTCATCTTGAGCAGCAATTCTTTATCGGCGGTCTTATCGCACAGGCTCATACCTTTTCCCAGCAGCGATATAGCCATGTCCGTATTGTCTTTTGAAGCATCTTCGATTATATTGACTTTTTCCAGCAGGAATTTAAAAGGCCCTGTTATAAAAAGAATGCTCTTTAAAAGAACATTCTTTTTCTTCTCATTCTCGGCCTCGGTCACGCTGATATGATAAAGGGCTTCATAGCAGAAAGAAAGCGTCAGATAGGCATATTTGACCGAACTCTCAATATCAATGCATCGGTTAAGGTATCTTACAGCCTCCGTAATATCGGCTTTGAAAGCCGTCCCTCCGGCAGTCCCTCTTAAAGAATAGCAGTATCCGAGCGCGTAATTCAGATAAGCGTTGTTTTCATCATCAGCGTACTCTCTGCTGAAAAAATTTATAGCTTCATTGATCTTTCCGAGATTATTATATGAATCCGTTATGCCTCTGATGATCTCTACATTGGTCTTATCAAGCTCGTATGCTTTTGTATATGTTAAAAGAGCGTTGTCGTTCATTTTTTTTATCAGATAATTCTTAGCCCTTTTAAGATAGATTTCAGATAAGGTTTTCTGAGCGAGGACCGGATACAGATCATAATTAATTCCCTTATAATTCGCGATCATATATTCAAGCACGCTTTCTACCGCTTCCTCCGGACCCGCCTGCATATACAGCTTTGACAGCTTTATGTCCGCCTGAGCTGAGAATTTTTTTAAGAGCGGATTATCAGGCGCGGATACGAAATATTTTTTTACTTCGTTTAATGTTTCTATCTTCTGATCGTTGTCTTTTAAAAGATCGCCGAGGATCAAATTGGCATAAGATATCAGCTCAACAGGCAGATTTTCATTTAAAGTCGTTTCAGTTATCCTTCCGATTTCCTCAGACTGATCTTTTTCCGAAAAAGCGAAATACTGTCTAATATATTTTTCTTTTTCATCATAACTTTTAGCGAGCTGGATAGCTTTTTCGAGAAGTAATCCCGCGGTTTGAATATTTCCCGCGCCGAAAGCTGTTTTAGCCTGCCAGAACCAGCTTTCGGAATTCTCGCTTTCGTCCGGATTTGATCTTGCTTTTAGAAAATATCCGTTCGCTGTCTGAAAGCTTTTAAGGTTGAAATAAATTTCCCCGATTCTTAAATTTATCAGATTTTTTATACCGGCGTCTTTAAATTTCTCCAATAAGAAATTAAGATACCTGATATGCTCATCAAGCTCATACCCGTAGTCTTTTATGGATATGCCCTTTCTTAATATCTCGACAGAAACCCTTTTCAATTCGGCTGTTCCCGAAATTGATTCGCTGCTTTGGAATCTGCTCTGTAAGATCCTGTAAATTGATTCGGCCATGCGGTATTTTTCCTGGATCTCATAGATCTCCGCAATCTTAAAATACGCTTCAGCTTTTTTATCGTCCGCCTGCTCTGAAAAAGTGACGGTTCTGTAATAGGAAAGCAGAGCATTGGCTAAAAGCTCGGTCGTTTCATCGGACGGTTTTTCGCCAAGAGCTTCGGAAAGAAGAATTTTGGCTTTGTAATTCTCAAGTAAATAGTCGGATAATTCCTTCTGTTCGGCATAACTCTTTTTATAAGGCGCTACGCCTTCGGAGCCGCACGACCAGATATCGGGATTTCCTTTTCTGGATGATATGTAAAAAATATTGCCGTTTGGAGATATCTTCGGATCCGATGAAGAGTAAGATTCCGATGTGAGCTGAAGAGGATCAGAAAAATTCTGCCCGTCCGCGATTATTCTGTAAAGTATCGAATTGTCTGATCTATCGAGTTTGGTATCTCCGTTCGTATCGGTAGTTATCGCGGAATAGACGATCGTTTTCTCATCTTTCGATATATCGAATCCTGTAATTATCTTTTGCCCGAATGTTATCTGCAAAGGTTCTGAAGCTTCACTGCTGTCAGTATCTGAAACGGCTGAAATGAACAGATTGTTATATCCTGAAACATCGCCTCCGGACTGATAGATCACTTCGTTTTCGCCGTATAAAATCGCTTTTACGCCTATACCGTCTTTAACCTGCTTTGGTTTCTTCCTTTTTTTAAGATCAAAGCTTTTTAATAAATAGGTATCTTTGCTTTTTTCTGAATAGAATATTTTATTGTCTTTTAAACCGGGATTGAGCTCTTCTCCGATCCCCGGATACAGTAATTCCTGATCGCCTTCCTCTGTCAGATAATAAATATTCCCGTAAATATCTGTCTCATCCGACTTCATTATGATCTTTCCGTCATAAAGCGCCGGATATTCGTTGCTCGGCTGGAATGTTATCTGAGTTATTGTCTCTCTGATCAGGTCCTTTTTAAAAACATCAAAATTACCCGCTCTGTCCGAAGCGAAAAATATTGTATTTTCGTCTTTTATAACGATATCCGATTCTCTCGATGTCGAAGTAGTTATCTGTCTCGGTTCATACTTCTTAAGATCAAATGATGATAAGGCCGAAATGAATGCGAGAATTATTATTATCAGTTTTTTTATCATTGAACAACTTTACATAAAGTTATCAAGATTCGTCTTTAATTTAGCTATGGATTCAAGATTGTTCGACATCTTCTCCCTTTCTTTGGAAAGAACAGATTCAGGAGCTCTTGATACGAACTGTTCATTCGACAACTTATTATTTATTCCTGTGTTTATTCCTTCCAGCCTTGCGATTTCTTTTTGTATCTTTTCTTTTTCGGCGTCGAGATCAATAATTCCTTCAAGCGGAATATATATTTCAAGCCCGTTGATTACAGAAGTCGCCGCAAGTTTCGGTTTTTCTGCTTTCGGATCGAAAGATACTTCTTCAACCTTAGCCAGGAATTTTATCACCGATTCAAACTGTTTTAATTTTGCGTTATCGCTTTTGATTATGATCTTTACCGTAATTGAAGGCGGAATATTATTCTCTGCCCTTATATTCCTGATCCTGCCGATAATTTCTTTTACTGTCTCCATAACGCATTCGGCATCTTCGTCAATGAGCTTTCTGTCGGCTTCCGGTATCGAGGAAAGCATAATAGAATCAACTTCTCTTTTTTCTTCGAGGTTCATCCAGAGTTCTTCCGTAATAAAAGGCATGAACGGATGCAATAATCTTAAGGCTGCATCGAAATTATAGAACGCGTTTTCCAGAACGGATATTCTCTCAGCTTCGTTTTCCGATTGAAATCTTGACTTGGCCATTTCGATATACCAGTCGCATAAATCAT
>Ga0209262_10001010_pt1 | contig 11803 bp, 11 predicted proteins | sample Lowcelwee11metaG_FD_187171 | JGI IMG/M metagenome (GOLD analysis project Ga0209262, IMG submission 187171) | Freshwater pond sediment microbial communities from the University of Edinburgh, under environmental carbon perturbations - Low... | ecosystem: Environmental > Aquatic > Freshwater >...
CTCAGGCGCGCCCGACAGCAGCCGGACGACGGTGAAAGGAGCGCTGCGCAACGCGGGTCACCAGTCAGCCCGCTGAGCAGCGGATCGCCGTGCAGCCACATGATCCCGGGATCCTTGCTGGCGACCGCAGCCTGGGACTCCGCGGCACGGCCCTGCCGAGCCGACGCGTTCGCCTATCCCCTCTTCCGCGCCAGCGTCAGCCCGTCACCCATCGGCAGCAGCGAGAGATCCACGCGCTCATCCCGGTGCAGCACTTCGTTGAAGTGCCGGAGGGCAACGGTATCCTCGTCGCCGACTTCCGGATCTGCCACGCGGCCGCTCCACAGCGTATTGTCCACCAGCACCAGGCCGCCCGGCCGCAGCAGCGACAGCACGCGCTCGTAATACGCGAGGTAGTTGCTCTTGTCCGCGTCGATGAAGGCGAGGTCGTAGCTCGCTCCCTGCCCGGTGCCGAGCAGTCCGTCGAGGGTCTGCGTCGCCGGCGCCAGGCGCAGGTCGATCTTGTGTTCGACGCCCGCAGCCCGCCAGTAACGACGCGCCATCGCCGTCCACTCCTCGCTGACGTCGCAGGCCACGATGCGCCCGTCCTCGGGCAGGGCCAGTGCGGTCGCAAGCGACGAATAGCCAGTAAACACTCCAACTTCGAGACACCGGCGCGCGCCCATCAGCCGCACCAGCAGGGCCATGAACTGCCCCTGCTCGGGCGAGATCTGCATCGCCCGGTTGCTCATCGATGCAGTTTCCTCGCGCAACGCAAGCAACAGCGGCGCCTCGCGCAGCGAGACCTCGGCCAGGTACTCGTAAAGCGAATCCGTGAGTACGATCGAACGATTGGACATGGGCACTCCTGCGCCGCAACCGGATTTGAGATGATGCCGTACCGATTATGACCGCCCGCAGCGTACGCATCCTCCAGTTCACTGACACGCACCTCCTGCGGGACCCGGCGGGGTCGCTGCGGGGCGCCCGGACGTTGCCGCGGCTGCAGGCCTGCCTAGCCCATGCGCGCCGGCATTTCTTTCCCGCGGACGCCGTCGTCCTCACCGGCGATATCGTGCACGACGAACCGGCGGCCTATGGCGCGGTGGACCTGCTGTTCGGCGAACTGGTCATGCCGGTCCTGCTCATTCCGGGCAATCACGACATCCCCGGGGAAATGCGCCGGCAGCTGGGCCACGCGCCTTTCCAGGTGGGCGGCCAGTGGCGCACGGCGAACGGCTGGCAGGTCCTGCTGCTCGAAACGTGGTTTGCCGAGTCGGCGGACGGCGAGGGCCAGCTCGGCGACGCGCAGCTGCAGGAAGTCGATCGCGCACTTGGCTCCGGGACCGAACCGCATGCGTTCGTGTTCCTGCACCACCCGCCGGTGGCGATGGATTCGCCGTCGCTCGACGAACTGGGGCTGCTGGACGGGCCAGAACTCTCCGCCACGGTGGCGCGCCATCCGCGCGTCCGCGGCGTGTGCTGGGGTCATGCGCACCAGGCGCTCGATCTCTACCGCGCGGGCGACGTGCGCTTCATGTGCACGCCCGCGACCTGCATGCAGTTCAAGCCGCGCAACGATTTCGCGGCGGACGATCGGCCGCCCGGGTACCGCGTGATTGACTTGCTCGCGGACGGCGCCATCGTGTCGGAAGTCGTGTGGCTGGAAGGCTACCGCGACTGACGGATTCGGGGGCTGTCGTCGCTAGATGACTTACCGCAGCAGCGCAGTCACCGCGGCGTACGCAAGCGCCGCCGCGAGCAGGCACAGCACGAGCGATGCCGCGACGTAACCGGCGGCGGCACCGGCAGCACCGCGCTCGACCAGCTGCAGCGTCTCGAGCGAGAAAGCAGAGAACGTCGTGAAGCCGCCCAGCACGCCAACGATGAGCAGGACACGCAGTTCCTGGCGGTCGTGCAACGGATTCGACGGTGCGAACAGGGCGCCGAGCGCGCCCACGGCCAGGCACCCCAGCACGTTCACGGCGAGCGTTCCCCACGGAAACGTGTAACCCGCCATGCGGCCGACGAGCGTCGACAGGAAGAGGCGCAGGGCGCCGCCCAGCCCGCTGCCGAGTGCGACCAGCAGATACCAATGCCAGGCAGGTGAAGTCAGCGGTCTCTCCTTCGCCACAGGGCCTGCGACCGTCCGTCTGCGGTTGCCTGCGTCCGTGTTTCCCGCAGCAGTGTAAGGCGCACCGCGGAGCCGCGCGAGCGCGCTGCTAAGATACGCCGCTTGCGCCGGCCCACTCGTGGCGTCGGCCAGCATCCAGCAACGCGGGAGCCCAGCGACGTGAGCCTGTTCCAAGAAGCCTGCAAGTACATTCCCGGTGGCGTGAATTCGCCTGTGCGCGCCTTTCGCGGCGTCGGCGGCGAACCCATCTTCTTCGCGCGGGCCAGGGGCTCGCGGGCCTGGTCGGCCGACGGCCGCGAATTCATCGATTACGTGGGCTCGTGGGGCCCGATGATCCTGGGCCACGCGCACCCCGACGTGATCCGCGCGGTGCAGGAAACGGCCGTGAACGGCCTGTCGTTCGGCGCGCCGACGGAAATCGAAACCGTCGTCGCCCGCAAGATCATCGAACTCGTGCCATCGATCGAACTGGTCCGCATGTGCAGTTCCGGCACCGAGGCGACGATGAGCGCGATCCGCCTCGCGCGCGGTTTCACTGGCCGGCAGAAGATCGTCAAGTTCGAAGGCTGCTACCACGGCCACTCGGACTCGCTGCTGGTCAAGGCCGGCTCCGGCATGCTCACCCTCGGCGTGCCGACCTCGCCCGGGGTGCCGCCCGAACTCGCGGCGCACACGCTCACGCTCTCGTACAACGATGCCGCGCAGGTGCGGCAGGTGTTCGGCGAGATCGGCAAGGACATCGCGTGCGTGATCGTCGAGCCCGTGGCCGGCAACATGAACTGCATCCCGCCGGTGCCGGGCTTCCTCGAGGCGCTGCGCGAGGAATGCACGAAGCACGGTGCCGTGCTGATTTTCGACGAGGTGATGACGGGATTCCGCGTCGCCAAGGGCGGCGCGCAGGCGCTTTACGGCATCAAGCCGGATCTCACCACGCTCGGCAAGATCGTGGGCGGCGGCATGCCGGTCGGCGTGTTCGGCGGACGCCGCGACATCATGTCGCACATCGCACCGCTTGGCCCCGTGTACCAGGCGGGCACGCTGTCCGGAAATCCAGTCGCGATGGCGGCGGGCCTCGCCACCCTGCAAGGCATCGATGCCCCGGGATTTCACGCTCATCTCGCCAGGCTCACGGAGCGTCTCGTGTACGGCATCAAGCAAGCGGCGCAGCAAGCAGGCGTGCCGCTCGCGACCAACCACGTCTGCGGCATGTTCGGGCTGTTCTTCACCGCTGCGCCGCACGTGACCAGCTATGCGCAAGCCACGGCCTGCGACGTCGAGCGCTTCAAGAAGTTCTTCCACGGCATGCTCGACGCAGGCGTGTACCTCGCGCCGTCCGCATTCGAGGCGGGATTCGTGTCGGCCGCGCACACCGAAGCCGACATCGATGCGACGATCGCCGCGGCGGCGAAGGTGTTCGCGCGGATCTGAGTCCGGCTAGAACTCGACCGGATAGCCGAAGAGTTCGAAGTCGCGGCGGAAGGTCTCCGCGACCAGCGCGCGCGTCGCGGGCGTGTAGTGCTGCTGGTAGTCGTCGCTGCCGCTTTTCTTCAGGTGCGGCAGCGCAGCGCCCCGCGGCAAGCCAAGCGTGTCGGCCAGCCAGTCGCGCGTCGCATCGAGGTTCTCGAGCCGCCCGATGTGCGAGAGATACCCGACCTCTCCGTGCTCGTCTGCGACGTGCCGCCACTGTGGCAGCGTGTGGAAACGCTGCTGCTCGGTCATGCCGGCGAGCGGCAGGCGCAGGAATTCCTCGAAGCTGCAGGGCGCCAGGCCCTTTTCCTGCATGTTCCATTGCCAGCTCGAGACGGCGCGCGACCACGGGTTGCGCACGACGGTGAAGCACGGCAGGCCCTTGCGCTGCACCTCGGCAATGATCCGGAGCTTGCGTGCCTCGTCCTCGCGGTACCGGTTCATGAGGTACGGCACGCGGTGCTCGTCCATCCAGGTCCACAGGCTGCTAGAGCCCGTCTTGTTGATCGCGAGGAAGACGATCCGCTTGCCGCGCGTGAGGTCGCCGAAACCGCCAGGCAGGTTACGAAACATGGGGCACCCGGGACATGGCCTCTGCGCACTCTACACGGCAGGGCCGCACGCAGCGTAGGATGGGCGCCACTGCCGCCGCCGCAATTGCCATGCCGACATCGACCGCAGGCCCGTTCCCCGCGTACACCGGCTTCTCGCCGCGCGTTCCCGTGCACTGCGTGACGCCGGGCGCCACCGGCTGCATTCACCGGTACTACGACAGCTCGCCGTTCAGCCCGTCCGGCCGCTACTTCGCCGTGACCCGGCTGCCGTTCGAGGATCGTCAGCCGAAGCCTGGCGACGTCGCGGAAATCGTCGTCGTCGACCTCGAGACCGGCGAATCCCGCACCGTGGCGGAAACGCGCGGCTGGGACGTGCAGCTGGGCGCACAGCTGCAGTGGGGCACGGACGACAGGACGCTGCTCTACAACGACGTCGAGACCCGGGACTGGATGCCCTATGGGGTGCGGCACGACCTGCAGACCGGCGAGACGCGTCGCCTTGGCGGTACGGTCTACTCGGTGTCCGCCGACGGCCGCTGGGCTGCCAGCCCGTGCCTGCGCCGCATGGCCGTGACGCAACGGGGCTACGGCGTCGTGGTGCCGAAGGATCACATCCCCGAAAACCGCGGCGCCAGTGCGGACGACGGCATCTGGCTCACCGACCTGCGCACTGGAAACTCGCGCCTGCTGGCATCGCTGGCACAGATCGTGGAGCAGGCGGGTGCAGCGCTGCCTGTCGCGCGCCGGCGCGGCGACTTCTTCGGCTTCCACGTGAAGTGGAACCCGCAAGGCACACGCCTCATGCTCGCCCTGCGCTGGCTGCCGCGGAGCCTGCTCCCGTGGAAGCGCAAACGTCGCTACGGCGCCAAGCACGTCATCACGATGAATGCGGACGGCAGCCATGTCCGGGTGGCGGTGTCGGCGGAACGCTGGGCGCGCGGTGGTCACCACCCGAACTGGTGTCCCGACGGCGAGCACGTGCTCATGAACCTGAACACGCAGGGCGACGGCTTGCGCTTTGCCCGCCTGGCGCTCGACGGCTCGACCTGCGAAACGCTGGTGCCCGGCGTGCCGGGTTCAGGTCATCCCACGCTGCATCCTGACGGCATCCACCTGCTCACGGACGCCTACGTGACCGAGCCACTCGCGTTCGGCGACGGCACGGCGCCGATCCGGCTCGTCGACCTGCGCGATGGCGCGGAGACGCAGCTGGTGCGGATCGGCATCCGGCCGCTGGCCGAGCGCGCGACCGGTGCATTGCGCGTGGACCCGCATCCCGCATGGGATCGCAGTCACACGCGGATTGCCTTCAATGCCTGTCCGGACGGGCGGCGGCGCGTCTACGTAGCGGACCTGCGCGAGGTGCTGCAGGCGACGTGACCCGTCGGGGGCGTCGCCGGGACGTCAGCCGCGACGGCGGGCAAGGGCCAGCAGCGCGGCCGCCGCCTCCCCCACGCCGTTGGCGATCCCCAGTTCCGCTGTGCGACGGCACATCGCCGCACGGCGCTCGGGTTCGCGCAGCAACCGCGCGGCGGTTGCCGCGATGGCCGTCGGCGTCCGCTCCGCCGATTCTGCAATCTGCAGCCGCACGGCGCGACGGATGCGCCGGTCCTGGTCCCCGGCGAGCGGGATCGCCACGATCGGGCGTCCGTGGGCCAGCACATGGATCATCGTCGATCCGCCGTTGCTCACGACGACCAGGGCTTCGGACAGCAGGTACTGGACCTCATCGGGCTCGACCCGCGGCAGCAGCGTGAGTCGCGGGTCGTCCCCGTTGTCGACGATGGACTTGCGGCCAGTGAGCACCACGGTGCGCTGTCCGGTGGCGGCGACGAACTCACGCGCGGCGGCGATAAAGAGTTCTGCAGGCTCGGCGACCCGCGTCGCCTCGCCACGCCCGCCCGGGACGAACACGACGTAGCCACCGGGCTCGAGGCCGTGCCCTGCGAGCCACGCCCTGCGGGCTTGCGGGTCCGACAGCGTGAACAGCGTGTCGAACTGGCGCACGCCGTAGTGCGGGAACAGGCTCATCTTGAATTGCTCGAGCCGGGTCAGGCCGCCGGTCACGAACGTCGGGAAGACGATCCAGTGCTCGTCGAGCAGCCGCATCCACTTGAGGCGAAACGCCTTCCAGCGCAGCTTCGGCGCGCGACTGGAGAATACCAGCCGTGCGCCAGTGCGCTTCGCGGCACGCAGCTGCGCGGTGCGGCCGGAATTGTCGAACACCATCACGTCGGGCCGGAACGAGTCGATCGCGGCGAGCACCTGCGGCGTACTGTTCGTGGGTGATGCGTCGCAGTCGATGATCGGGAAATTGACCGACTCACGGAAGACTGCGGCACGATTCACGAGGAAGCGGATGTCCGCTGCAGACTCGGCCTTCGCCAGCTCGCGCGCAATGATCAGGCAGCGCATCAGTTCGCCGGCGCCGCCGGGCCCGGAGACGGGAGAGAACAGAATGCGCGGCGGCGGCGCGTCCGCGCGCACCGTTTGCAATGCTGCCGGGCCCGCGACGCTGCCCGCCGCCCGCGGCGAAAGCACCGACCAGTACGCCCGTTCCATGCGTTCGGCCGTGCGCTCGAGGCTGAACTCGGCAAGGTCGGACTCGATGCGCTGACGACCCGCAGCCTGGTGCCGCCGCATCGCAGCCGCGAGCGCAGCCGTGTCGTCCGGCGGCACGAGTTCGACCGGATAGTGCCGGGCGATGTCGCGCGGACCTGCCGATTCCGCGGCGATCACCGGCACGCCGCTGTCGAGCGCTTCGGCGATGACACGGCCGAAGGGTTCGTAGCGCGACGGGCAGACGAACAGGTCGAAGGCCTGGTACAGGTCCTTTACGTCACGGCGGAAGCCTTCGAACCGCACGTTGTCGCCGGCGCTCCGCTCGAGCATGCTGCGTTCGCTGCCATCGCCGACGATAACCAGTCGCGCGTTCGCCAGCCGGGCCTCGGCAAATGCCTGCAGCAGCACGTCGAATCCCTTGCGCGGCACCAGCCGGCCAACGGCGCCGATCAGGTACTCGTCGTCGCCGACGCCGAGTTCGGCGCGCAGTTCGCGCACGCGCTCGGGCGACAATCGCGGGTGCGACACCAGCGAGTTCGGCACCAGGAACGTCCGGCCGCGATACGTGCCCGGCACGGTCGCGAGTTGCCAGTCGGAGATACAGAACAGCGCATCCGCCAGCAGATAGTGCGGTCCGTTCAGGTGCAGGTGCAGCGTGCTGACGTGCCGGGCGTCACGCTTGATGCGCGAGACGTAGCGCGTGCCGCGGCGCAGGTGCGTGTGGATGATGTCGGGCCGCCACTGGTCGATGACCTCCGCGAGGTGGTGCTGCGTGCGCCACAGCGCCGGCACCTCGAACACCTCGATGCCGGGCTGCAGTTCATCGAGCAGGCTGGCGCCAGACCGGTCGCGGTGATCGCCGCGCACGACGAGCGCGACGTCGTGCCGGGCCGCGAGCGCGGCGCACGCTTCGACGGCGGCACGCTCCGAACCGGCAAATCCGCGCGACAGGATGACGTTCATGACGCGCAACCGCCGACCGGCGGGCAATGCGTCCGCCGCGGCAACAGTGGGATCGGCGGGATGCATGACCGACGGCATCCCGCAATTGTATCCCGCGGGAGGCGCCCTCCGGCTCAGCGGATGCGCGCGGCGGGGGCCTGGTCGGCTTCGAGCCTGCCGTGCTTCACCAACCGCGCCTCGATGCCGGCGCGCGTGCGTTCGTGCGCCGCGGCGAGTTCATCCACCTTGCCGCCTGCGTCAAATCCGGCAAGCAGCCGCTCGTCCTCGTCGACCGACCAGGGCTTGCCCGCGTTGCGAGGCAGCGTCGACAGGCGCCGTGACTGGCGCAGTCTGGACTCGAGCGAGTCCGCTGCCAGGAACAGCGCACGCACGACATCGGGCGACTGCAGCGGTCCAAGGTCCGTCATTGGCTGCCCCGCCGCGGGGTCGATGCCCGCAGCCAGGGATTTGAGAATCTCGGCGGCCTTGCTGTCGTCCATGATCGATGCCTCCTCGCAGGGATGAAACGCCCGGCCCACGGTGGGACTGACGTCGTCATTCAACACGGGGAGATTGCCGCCGGCGAGCGCGATAACTTCCGTCTTAGCGGCGATTCGCGGACGCGCTCAGTCGTCGGAATCCGTATCCGCCGTTGGCGGCTCGGTCGTAATTTCAAACAGCGGCCGCAGGAAACGCAGGCGCTCGACCGGGTCGTCGAGTTCGAGGCAATGCTGCTTGTGCACCGGCGGCAACGGCAGGATTTCCGCAAGGCGCCCGGCGACCCAGCCGGCGTCGTCGAGGCGGCGCTCCAGCGACTCGTACGGATCACCCACCTGGCTGAGCACGTAGTCGAGCGCCGGTCCCAGCTCCGAGAACTCCTCGGGCACCGGCACCAGGATCTCGCCCGGCAGCCATTCGACCTCGGCCATGTTGAGCCCATCGCGGGCACGGCTGCGCGAGACGATGCGGAAGCGGCGCTCGCCGCGGGCTTCGATCCCGAGCAGCCCGTCGGGCTGTCCGGAGAAGTCGACGATGCGGGCGTACGTGCCGACGTCGCTGGTTTCGGCGGGCCCGCCGGCCTCCTGCCCTTCCTTGATGAGCACCACGCCGAATCCCGAGTTCTCCCGCAGGCAGCGCTTCACCAGGTCGATGTAGCGCGCTTCGAAGATCCGCAGCGGCAGCGGACCGTCCGGAAACAGGACGGTGTTCAGCGGGAAGAGCGGGATCTCCTGGCGCGTCGGGACCGTGTCGGGCATGGGCTGATTATGCCGCTTCCGCCGGCTTATGGCGCGGCGTCGCGCAGCGCCTGCAGCAGGCGCTCGTGCAGGCCGCCAAAGGACCCGTTGCTCATCAGCACGAGGTGATCGCCCGGCCGCGCCTCGGCGACGATCGCGGCGACGAGCTGCGCGCTGTCGGCCTGCACGGTCGCGAGTTCGCCCAGTGGCTGCATCGCACCGGCGACGTCCCATTTCACCTCCGGCGACTGGTAGACGAACACGCGGTCCGCGTCGGCGAGCGACGTCGCCAGCGCCGCCTTGTGCGTGCCGAGCTTCATCGTGTTCGAACGCGGCTCGAGCACCGCGAAGACGCGCCCCTTGCCGGCCTTGCGCCGCACTCCGTCGAGCGTCGTCGCGATCGCAGTCGGGTGATGCGCGAAGTCGTCGTACACCACGATGTCGCGCACGATCCCGCGCACTTCGAGCCGGCGCTTGACGCCGCCGAAGCGACGCAGCGCCTCGAGCGCCGCGTCTTCGCCGACACCCGCGTGGCAAGCCGCTGCCACGGCCGCGATAGCGTTCGCGGCGTTATGGCGGCCGAGCATGTCCCACTCGACGCGGCCGAGGCAGCGTTCGCCACGCCAGACGTCGAAGCTCGCGTAACTGTCGCCGTCCGCGGCCGGAGCGATGCGCCATTCGGCACCCGGGCCAAGAGCAGTCGTGAACCGCTCGACAGGCGTCCAGCACCCCATTTGCAGCACTTCCTCGAGGTGCGGCTCGTCGGCGTTGACGATCAGGCGGCCGTTGCCAGGCACCGTGCGCAGCAGCAGGTGGAACTGCTTCTGGATCGACGCCACGTCCGGGTAGATGTCGGCGTGGTCGTGCTCGAGGTTGTTGAGGATCGCGGTGCGCGGCCGGTAGTGCACGAACTTCGCGCGCTTGTCGAAGAAGGCGGTGTCGTATTCGTCGGCCTCGATCACGAAGTGCCGGCCCGAGCCCAGCCGCGCGCTGACGTCGAAGTCGAGCGGCACGCCACCGATCAGGAACCCGGGGTTGAGGCCCGCATGCTCGAGGATCCACGCGAGCAGGCTGCTCGTCGTCGTCTTGCCGTGCGTGCCCGCCACGCCGAGCACCCAGCGGTCGCCAGCCTGCAGCACGTTGCGTGCGAGCCATTCGGGGCCGGATTCGTAACGGCGCCCGCTGTCGAGCAGGGCCTCGACCAGTGGATTGCCGCGGCTCATGACGTTGCCGACCACGAAGGTGTCCGGGTTCAGCTTGAGCTGGTCTGCCGCATAGCCCTCGATGACGTCGATGCCGAGCGCCGCGAGTTGCGTGCTCATCGGCGGATAGACGTTGCGGTCGGAGCCGGTGACGCGGTGGCCGGCTGCGCGCGCAATGGCGGCGATGCCGCCCATGAACGTGCCGCAGACGCCGAGGATGTGCAGGTGCAAAGGTCAGCCCCCTCCGCCGCCGGCAAGCCCGAGCAGCAGGTTGATCAGCAGGAAATACGTCAGCGACAGCGTGACGCCGGTGAACAGGTTCGAATCCGTCGCGAGCTTGAGGATGCGGCCCGTGACCAGCGCGAAAATCACCACCATGCCGAGCGCGATGAGACCGGCCGGTGTCGATTCCGCTGGTACTCCCATCTGGGTCAGCCCCCATTGCACCGGCAGGAACAGGCACAATCCCAGCACGACGCCGGTACCGAGCACCGCGGTCGCCGTCTGCAGGAAACGCTCGGTCTTGCCGAACAGTTTCAGCAGCAGGTAGGTGCCGGCGGCGAGCAGCAGCGGATCGAGCACGACGAAGACGATCCAGGCGCCCGCCGGTTCGTCCAGCAGCGCGACCTGGAGGATGGACACCGTGACGTACGCCGCCGCAGTCAGCCACAACAGCATGCGCGAGGCCGGCAGGTCCTGTGGACCGCGCCGCCAGAGTACGATGTCGAGAAAGACCTTCAGGAATTGCAGCACGATTGGAAGCGGCGGCCTGAGGAGCGGCGATTCTACACGCAGGTGACCGAGCCGATGCGCGAAGCGAGTCTGATCCAGGATCCCGGCCATCTCGAGGCGGCGTTGTTTCGCCTGCGTGGCGCGGATCGCCTGGCGCTGGACACCGAGTTCATGCGCGAGAGCACGTACCACCCGCAGCTCTGCCTGGTGCAGATCGGCACCGAGTCGGATTGCTGCCTGATCGACCCGCTGGCCCGTCTCGACCTGACGCCGCTGCACGAGCTGCTGCGGGACCGCTCGAAGCTGAAGATACTGCACGCCGCACGACAGGACCTCGAAGTGCTGCAACTGTCGGGCGGATCCGTGCCAGGACCGTTGTTCGACACCCAGGTCGCGGCGGCCCTGCTCGGCTTTCCGCCCCAGGTCGGGTATGCCGAACTCGTCGCGCGGCAGCTCGGGCACTCGATCGACAAGGGCCAGACCCGCACGGACTGGGCACGCCGGCCGCTCACGCCGGCACAGCTCGCGTATGCCGCTGACGACGTCCGTCACCTGCTGACGCTGCACACGGATCTGCAGACGTCGCTCGCGGCCAGGGGCCGGGGCGCGTGGATGGCCGAAGACGCGGCCACGTACGAGAACCCGGCGCTGTATCGCACCGACCCGGCCGCGGCCTGGCGCCGCCTGAAGGGCTTGAATCGCCTGCAGCCCGCGGAACAGTCGACGGCCCGGGCGCTGGCCGAATGGCGCGAGCGGCGCGCCATCGAGTCCAACAAGCCACGCGGCTGGATCCTGGCCGACGAGGCGCTCTATGCGATCGCCGCCCGGGCGCCACGGTCGATCGAGGCGCTGGAATCGATCCCGGCACTGCCGCCGGGCGTGGTCCGCAAGCGCGGCGAAGAACTGCTCGAACTGGTAGAGGCGGCACGCGCGGACGAATCGGGCGTACCGTTGTCCGCGCCGCGGCGACCATCACCCGAAGAAATGACGCTGGCC
>Ga0209262_10001011_pt1 | contig 11801 bp, 11 predicted proteins | sample Lowcelwee11metaG_FD_187171 | JGI IMG/M metagenome (GOLD analysis project Ga0209262, IMG submission 187171) | Freshwater pond sediment microbial communities from the University of Edinburgh, under environmental carbon perturbations - Low... | ecosystem: Environmental > Aquatic > Freshwater >...
TATCGATCAATGTTTCAATGGCGAGAGATCAGAATCTTTTCGTAAAACCGGAAAAATTTTCGGGAGCCTGTGGAAAACTTCAGTGCTGCCTAAAATACGAACACGATTTTTACCTTTCAGAAAAGGACGGAATTCCTGATACCGGTTCAATAATTATGACCGAAAAAGGAAAAGCCACAATTTCTATAATCGATGTGTTCAACAGCTGCATTACTCTTGAATATGAAGGCGGGGAAACTGCTGTAATTAAAAAAGCTGATCTTGTAAAAAAACTTGAGAAAGATTATAAAGTCATAAAGAACAGCCGCGATGATATGTCAAAAAACGGCACTGACTGCTCTAACTGCCCGAAAAGTAATTTTCTGAATTATGACGGCAGCGAAGGCAAAGAAAAGCTTATTTCCGCCGATAGAAGAAACAAAACAGCTAAAAAAGGAGAGTAAATTGTCTAAAAGGACTGAAATACAGAACTATATTAAACAGAAGAACGATCCGGAATATGTAAATTCGCTATTAAGGGCAGGCAGAATAATTTACGGTGAATTCATAAATACAGCCGTATATTTTGAAAGCAATACTCTTCTTCCTAAAACGGGCCTGCTTATCCAGGAAGATGATGAGCTGGTTTTTTACGGCTCTAAATCAATGCTTGAAAAAGAATTTCTTCTTTCGTTCCCTTATGAAAATATTTTTTTATCGCAGAACAGCGGTTTCTCGATAAGTTTCGTTTATCAGGAATGCAATAAAAAGAAGGACAAATGCAAATTCAGCATTTCATGGGAAGATTATATAACAAAGAACATTAAGCCTGATTTTATTTACAGATTAACTTTGAAGATCAAGGATAAACTGCTTAAAAAAGCTATAGAATTACTAAAATCGAACGACACATCACAGGAAGCGAATTATTATTATAACAGAGTCCTGACCGAAAAAATCGACGACATTACTTTTATAGTTGATTTTATCTCTCTTCTGAAGTACGAAGCCGAAATAGAATGCGACGGATTCATCGAAATATATGATAATATTATTGAAAAAAAGATAATCTATTTATCCGAAATATATCCTAAGCATAAAGACCTGATCGAAAAGCGTCTGAGAATGAAAAAAGACATTCAGATCACTAAACATATTCCGAAAAGTAAAAAAACCGATATCGAGAACATTGACGAAAAAGACATTACGCTTGAAAAACTTATGTCTGTGCGCGGAGTCCAAAAGCTGATTGATGATAAAATAAGAGAAAGCACCGAAAAGATCAAAGACCAGCTTCTTATGGATTATCACGAGAAGGTCGAAGAATTCTCAAACAAACTGGAATTGGAAAAAAGGATTTACCGCGAGATCATCAAGGATAATATAAATCTGAAAAATTCAATTGATATCAAAGATGCCGATTCAGATAAAATTATAGACAGGATAACAAATTTCTATTACAGATATAAACTCCTGAATGAAAAACTTCCGGATTCATTCACTATCGAAATGAAAAATCCGGATCAGGGAAAAAATACTCTTCTTTTTTTACTTGAAAGTATGGCTGAAAAATATATAAAGATCGTTGATCCTTATTTTTTCCCTTCAGAACTGGAACTGCTGAAAGATATCCCGGACGAAATTGAAATAAAAATAATTTCCTATGCGCTCATGACCGAGGATTATAAAGATAAGCTCGCGATATTCAAACAGAAACTTCAGGAATTCCGGGATCAGAGATTCGGAAGCGTTCAGGTAAAGCTGATAAAGTTCGCAAACCGCGCACAGACTCCGATACACGACAGGGCGATATTTTCTTCAGACTGGGGGTTGAGTTTCTCGAATTCGCTTTCTCAGATAGGCGCTAAGCACGATATCGTAGCAAGAAGGATACTGTCTAAGGAAAGAGAGGTAAATGAATTTGACGATTTCTGGTTCATAGGTAATGAGGCTAAAAGAGGCGGAAAAATTTTAAAAATAAGTGTTATTGATTTATAAACATGCGGAGCGCAAATGAAGAGTTCAAAAGAAATTCGTGAAGAATTTATACAGTTTTTTATAAATAAGGGTCACACAAAGGCTCTATCTGCTCCTGTGATCCCGTATGACGATCCGACGCTGCTTTTTACGAACGCGGGAATGAATCAGTTCAAGGATATTTTCCTGGGAAACGGAAAACGGGATTATAAAAGAGCCGTCAACAGCCAGAAATGCATCCGGGCAGGCGGTAAGCACAACGATCTTGATGAAGTCGGTAAGGACGGTTATCATCATTCATTTTTTGAAATGCTCGGCAACTGGTCATTCGGTGATTATTATAAAAAAGAAGCCATAACTTGGGCATGGGAACTGCTTACTGATGTATGGAAGCTCGACAAAAGCAGACTTTACGCTACGGTTTACAAGACAGATGATGAAGCTGAAGACATCTGGAAGACGGTTACCGATATAGATCATTCGCATATTTCAAGGCACGGGGACAAGGATAATTTCTGGCAGATGGGTGAAACGGGACCGTGCGGTCCATGCACCGAGATCCATTATGACAGAGGACTGGATTTCTGCGATAAGCAGAATATTCCCGGTCACATCTGCGAAGCTAACGGAGACTGCGCGAGAATATTCGAGATATGGAATCTCGTTTTCATTCAGTATGACAGGAACGAAAAGGGAGAATTAACTCCTCTGCCTAATAAACATGTTGACACCGGCATGGGTTTCGAAAGGGTATGCCAGGTACTTCAGGGTCAGAATTCTAACTATCATATTGATCTATTCAGAGATATTATAGCTGAAATTGAGATCATTACCGGTTCAGAATATTACGCTAATGAAAGAGGAACCCCGCACAGAGTAATAGCGGATCATATAAGAACTCTCCTTTTCGCGATCTCTGACGGCGGTATGCCTTCTAACGAAGGAAGAGGATATGTTCTGCGCAGAATACTTAGAAGAGCGGTTAGATACGGCACGAAACTCGGTATGAGCGAACCCTTCATTTACAGGATCGCCGATAAAGTCGCCGAAATCATGGGAGACGAATTTCCTGAGATAAGAAAATATTTAAAACACGCTAAGAGCATTATTCAGGCTGAAGAGAGGTCATTTCTTACTACTCTTAACAAAGGAGTGGAACTATTCAACAGCTTTGTGGCTGGTAAAGCTCCGGATGACAGAATTATAGACGGGGAGACGATTTTCAAACTTTACGACACTTTCGGTTTTCCTGTCGATCTGACCGCTCAGATGGCTGAAGAGATAGATTACAAGCTGGATATTCCCGGATTTGAAATTGCGATGAAAAAACAGAAAGACCAGTCGCGTTCAAATCAGAAATTCAAGGGCGTGAATGACTTTGAATGGATCGTGCTGTCCGAGATTAATTCGACAAATTTTATCGGGTACGACACTGTTGAGACATCATCAAAGATAATAAAATACAGAATAGCTGAAGATAAAATTTTTCTCGTGCCTGATCAAGCCGTTTTCTACGCCGAATCTGGAGGCCAGATAGCCGACAAAGGTTCGGTTGTATTAAATGGTGAAACTCTTTCTGTTGATGATGTTCAGAAAGACGGTGATTTCTTCGTTATATCGGCAATAAAGCCTGAGATTTTGAATATTTCAGCTGATACCATTCTCGTTCAGAAAGTTGACAGAATATTCCGGGATGAATGCAGAATGCATCACAGCGCTACTCACCTTCTGCAGGCGGCGATCAGAAAAATATATGGGGAACATATCGCACAGTCAGGTTCATTCGTAGGCAACAATATCATGAGGTTCGATTATTCACATTACGAGAAAATGTCGGACGAGAACATCAAAAAAGTTGAGGAAATCGTCAACTCGTTCGTAAGAATGAACCTGCCAATATCTACTGAGATTATGCCCCTTGCAGAAGCAAAGAAAACAGGCGTCACGGCTCTGTTCGGCGAAAAGTACGGCGAGATCGTGAGAGTCGTAAGAATGGGCCAAGTGTCAGCCGAACTATGCGGCGGTACTCATGCTGCAAGAACAGGAGATATAGGATATTTCAGAATACTTTCTGAAACCAGCATCGCCGCAGGGATCCGCAGGATCGAAGCCGTATGCGGACATCACGCTGTGGTCAAAGCGGCTGATCAGAGAGATATTATCGAGTCAATAATCAAGATGCAGTCGGTCAAGGAACATGACATTCTGACCAGGCTTGATAAAATTTCTCTAGATAAAAGAGAGCTCGAAAAATCAATAAATGAACTAAATGAAAAGCTTGCAATGACGCAGATGAGCGATCTTATATCAAAAAAGATAAGCGTCAACGGAATAAATATTATATCATCCATCGTTCAGGTTTCTGACTCGAGGATATTAAAGAGCATGGCTGAGAATCTGAGGAATCAGCTTCAAATGAGTATCATTCTTTTAGGCGCCGAGATCGATAATAAAGCTTCGCTTGTCTGCGCGGTAACTGACGATCTCAAAGGAACTATCAAAGCCGGTCAGATCGTAGGACAGGTGGCAAAAATGCTTGGCGGAGGCGGAGGCGGGGCTGATCATCTTGCTACTGCCGGAGCTAAAGATGTCTCTAAGCTGAATGAAGCTCTTGAATCCGTAAAAAGTTCATTATGATACTGATGTATCACAATATAGCTGAAACTGCGGGCTTCAATACTGTTTCTGTTTCTGAGTTAAAGAAACAGCTTGAGTATCTTAAAAATAATTTTGAACCCGTTTCAGCCGGTGATTATATTAGTGATATCGGTATAAGCAGAAAAAAGGTGCTGGTCACTGTCGATGACGCATATTTAAGTTTTAAAGAATTTTTTTATCCTCTGCTCAGGGATTTTAACATTCCCGCACTTCTGTTCCTTCCTGTTGACCATATCGGTAAATTCAATGTATGGGACTCTCAAATGAGAATAAATATAATGGACTGGGAAGATATTATCAGGATAAGCAGAGACGATCTTGTTGCCATAGGTTCTCACGGAAGATCTCATCAGCGTCTTTCTCATTTAACTGAACCCGAGATATTGTCAGAAATAATTGAATCAAAAAAAGAGATCGAAGCACGAATTCTAAAACCTGTTAAATATTTCAGCTATCCTTTCGGCCAGATCAGCGATTATACGGAATTTGCTGTTGAAAGCCTGAAAAGTTCCGGCTATGAATCCGGTTTTTCTACCAGGTACGGGATGATAAACAATAAAAAAGACATCTTTGAGTTAAAAAGAATAGAAATAGAGCCCTGCGACAATATGAACTCCTTCAGAAGCAAATGCGTGAATAATTTTCATATAAAGTTTTTTAAAAGGATCGTAAAAGAAAGTTTGATCAAAACCGGCCTGTTAAAATAAGGCTTCCGAATAAAGATTGTCTATTACCGGATTATCAAGCTCATCTGACCAGCACAGCTTCGGATTCGGGATTTTTCTTGTTATACTTAATGATATTTTTTGATCATTTATTAGTCGGCTGTCAATCAGTAAAGCCGCGGTTTTAATTCTGAAATTTATTACGCATCTTAGTAAAGATATGGATCTTAAAAATAGTTCCGGATTGCTGATATATAGAATTGAAGAAAGTGGAATATATCTTTTTTCATACATTTTATTAAAAATGATCAGGCAGCTTTGAGAACCGGATTGAATGTAAAGAAAATTCACTCTATATTTCTGAGCATTATCAAGTTCTTCTTTTTCCTGCATATTCAGCTTTGAAAGTTCAATATCTCCGTCAAAACTGAAACTGACATTTTTTGTAAAATTATAACAAGGCATAAAAGGCACTATTGTCTGTTTATCATCTAACAGCCTGAATTTAAGTAGTTTTGCAAACACTTTGTAGGCAGAAATTGAAGGAGACAGGTTTGTTAATGTGTATTTCTCGCTTTTTAATTTATTTATAGGTTCAGTAAGTAAAAGACTGTGCGAACGGTATTCTTCATTGACTGCCCATGCAGCGAAATTGCAGAATTTATGATTTTGACCGTTAATTACCCTTTGTGAAAAGATGTAGGCCATAAATCCTACCGTTTCACCTTCATCCTCAAGCAAATACCCTATAAGACGGTTTTGTGAATTCCAGTGATTTTCAAAAAGCCTTCTGAATGCGTTGTATTTCTGTCTAAAAATTTTCTTATTGAAATTTTTTAGTTTGAATCCTCTTAATAGGACGGGATAGACTTTTTCAAAATCTTCAGGATATGATTCTTTTAATTTTATCAAACTGGTCAGCTCATGAAATCAATAATATCTTTTACGGATCTGAAATTTGAGATCTGATCGCCGGATAATTTTTTTCCGAACTTCTCATCGCATATAACAATAAGCGACAGCGCAGCCATGGAATCCCACGAAGGAATTTCTTTTAGTATTGTGCTTTCTTTTAGAGCGCCGGCTTTCATTTCCAGCATATCTTCCAGTAAAGCTATTTTTTCTGTATTTGTCATACGATCCCTTGTGTAATTTTACGATAAGAAACCACTATCAGCTATGAGATTTGTGCCTGTAATTAATTTTGATGCGTCACTCATCAGAAATGCAATGGTATCTGCAGCGGCTTCAGGTTCCCCGATGCCCAGATACTGGTCTTTCCAGACGGAAATATCCCCTCCCTGGTCTATAAAATCCTCATACATCCTTGTTTTCGTCATTCCGAATAGGACAGTATTGACGCGTATATGCCTGACCGACAGTTCTTTCGCCAAAGGTTTTATTATACCGTTCAAAGCGGCTTTCGATGCGGAATAGGCACATTGCGATTTATTTCCTTTGACGGATGAAACGGATGAAATAGCCAGAAAACTTGAACCCTCGCAGCTGTTATTTTTATTTGCTATGCAGCGCGCAAGTTCAACGAACGCATAAAAATTAATAAGCATTATGTCATGTAAAAAATTATATTTTGATAATTTCAGCGGCCTCATCAATGATATTCCCGCTGAATGAACGAATCCGTTCAATGGCCCGGTCTGAGCTGCGATATTCTCCACAAGTTCCTCAATTTCCTCAATTCGTTTCAGGTCATACGAATACATCGCATGCCCTTTACCATCCATATCAGAAAGCGTGCTGTTAAGCTTATCTCCGTCTCTTGCGACGATAATTACTTTTGCTCCGAGTCTGCTTAACTGAACTGCCGCTGCTCTGCCGATACCCGATGACGCACCGGTAACCAGTATTTTCTTTCCTGTCAGATCCATAGGATTGATCATTTTTAACCTCCCTGTCTATATTGTTACCATTCGATCACCGTTGAACCCCAGGATAATCCGACTCCGAATCCTATAAGCAGAACTTTATCACCTTTTTTCAATCTTTCCTTTTCTTCAGCGCGTTTTAACGCGATAGGAATTGTAGCTGATACGGTGTTGCCTGTATCTTTCATTTCAATTAAAAATTTATCTTCGGGAATATTTACTTTCTTTCTCAGAAAATCCAGTATGAATTTATTTGCCTGATGAAAAACAAAAAGATCAATATCATCCATTGTCAGATTCTGCTTCTTTAAAATTTTCTGAATGCTCTGCGGCACGACGCTTATCGTGAAATTAAAAATATCCGTGCCTGACATATAAATATTTTCTTGTGTCCGCACGGAACCGCTGTCTTCCTTTTCTATTTCTGTTTCACGGGATTTTGGTATTCTTGCGCCACCTGCCGGAATGATTAGTTTATCAAATCCGCTGCCGTCCGTACCAAGATCAAATTCGCCGATAGTATGATGTCCTTCACAAATCAATGCGGCCGCCGCCCCGTCTCCGAAGATCGTCCGGGTGCTTTTATCCTTCGGATGAATGTGCTTTGAATAAGTCTCGGCGGTAAGCAGAAGTATATTTTTTGCTATTCCCGAATTAATAAGGCCTTTTGAAACAGCAAGCCCATAGATAAATGCCGAGCATCCTAAATTAAAATCCAAAGCTCCGCTCGATTTAGGGATCCCCAGCCTGTTCTGGATTATACAGGCTGTTGTGGGAAATATATAATCAGGAGTCTGTGACGCAAATAAAACAAAATCAATTTCATCAGCCTTTATTACTCCCGATGCGAACAGTTTTTCAGCGGCTTTTACGGCAAGATCGGACGCGCATTCATTTTCCGCAGCGATATGTCTGGTTTCAATACCTGTTTTGTCAAAGATTTTCTCAGGCGTCCAGTCACCGAAAATCTCTGAAAGATCCTTATTTGTGAGAGTTTTATCCGGTAAAAAATATTCAATGGCTTTTATACCTGCCTGCATAAATTGACCTTCCCTTCATTAGTCAGAGAAAATATAGAATATCCGGAACATGATTGCAAGAATATTTTTAGTATTATTCTGCATTAAATAAAGATTTGATCTTTGTTTCTATTGCAGATGAAGAAAATCCGTATTTTTCTATGAGCTCATCAGGTGCACCTGAGGTTAAAAATGTATCATTTACGGCAATTATACCTGTTTTAGCTGAAACATTCGACATCATCAGAGCTTCAAAGACCGCAGTTCCCAGTCCGCCGTGGATCTGGTGCTCGTCAACCACGAGAAGTTTTCCTGTTTTTAGAACTGAATCAGCTATACATTTTACATCCAGCGGTTTGATCGTATGAACATTTATCAGCTCGATATCATAGCCTTCTTTTTCAAGTGTTTGAACAGCTTCAATCACATTGGAAAGTATCTGTCCTGATGAGATAACTGTGATATCTTTCCCGTTCCTGAGAACCTTTGCTTTACCGATAACGAATTCATCTTCCCGTGAAGTCAGAACAGGCGTAGCTTCCCTGACGAACCTGATATAAACAGGTCCTTTATGATTATAAGCCTGAACAGTAGCGTTATAGGCTTCATTCACATCGCACGGATTTAGAATGATCATGTTCGGTAATACTCTCATCAATGCGATATCCTCAAGCATCTGATGGGTCGGGCCGTCCGCGCCTACAGTAATGCCGACATGCATTCCTGCTAATTTTACATTCAGGTTTGAATAGCATATGGTCGTTCTTATCTGATCGAAAGCTCTGCCTGCTATAAAAGCCGCGTAAGTGGAAGCGAAAGGAATGCGCCCGTCGAGAGATAACCCCGCGGCTATGCCTACAAGATTCTGTTCCGCTATACCGACATCAATAAAATTATCGGGATATTTGTCCTTAATTCTTGAAGTTGTAGTAGACTTTGCAAGATCAGCATCAAGAACTATAATATTTTTATCTTTCTCAATAAGCTCAAGAAGCGCATCGCTGTAGCCGAACCTGTTGGCTATTTTTTCTTTTTTTATATCTGTCATAGCAGTTCTTTCATTGCTTTATCATACTCTTCTTTTCCTATGGGTTTCCCGTGCCATTCCGCCTTATTCTCCATGAATGATACGCCTTTACCTTTAACCGTTTTCGCAATAACCGCAAACGGCTTATCCGAAAGTCTTGCTTTTTTAAAAGCTTCCTGAATCTGATCGAAATCGTGTCCGTCAATCACTGTATAATCCCAGTTGAAAGATTTCATTTTATCTGCTATCGGTTCAATGGAATTTACTTCTGTTACTTTGCCGTCTATCTGAAGATCATTCAGATCAATTACAGCTGTCAGGTTATTCAGATTGTTATGCCCGGCGAACATGAACGCTTCCCAGTTCTGCCCCTCCTGAAGCTCGCCGTCTCCCAATATCACAAAAACACGCTGTGATGTCTGTCTCTTTATAAAGGAAACAGCCAGTCCGCAGCCTATGGAAAGTCCCTGTCCTAGCGAGCCTGTACCGACTTCAACTCCGGGAGTTTTCATAGCCGGATGACCTTCGAGAAACGAATCGGTTTTTCTCAGCGTTTTCAGATATTCCGGATCGAAATATCCGCTTCTCGCTAAAGCTGAATACAGCACAGGCGCGGCATGTCCTTTTGATAATATCAGCCTGTCCCTGTCCTCCCACTGAAGGTTGGCAGGATCATGCTTCATTTCTCCGAAATATAGCACTGCGAATATGTCCGCGAGGCTCAATGATCCTCCCGCATGCCCCGATCCTGCAGCGTATATCATTTCAATTATATCTCTGCGGATCGTTTTAGCTATTTGCGCATAATCTTTCATAATATTATTTACATTAGTGACATTTGTCCCCTGAGAAGTAAGCAAGCGAAGCGCGGTAGTAAATAATCTTCATTTTTTCACTTCCGGATTTAATTGTTTATACAATTTAACATATTCCCTGACGATTTTCAATGACCTTCTCGTAATATCTTTAATTTCACGCTCATTCAGTCCTTTCTTGATCAACTTCTTAATCTGATCGTATTGCCCGATGTAGCGATCAACCGCACTTTGGCTGTGTGAAGTTTTTAAAACAATATCTGCGGGAGATATTCCCTGCTCATAAAGCGATATGATTATGCCTTTATGTGTAGGGAGACTGCCTTGGTCCAGCACATATCCTTTCAGCGGAAGTATTTCACCGGTTTTATTTCTGTAAGCATCGAGATATTTTCTGATGGTGCTTAGGCTTCTGTTCATTAGAACGCTTACTTCCGCTCCGGTGAGTAATCCGCCTTGTTCCTTTGCGCTTTTGATAAGCCTTACCATAGTTTCTATGTCCCTTGACTCTCTGTGCTCGTAATTGCTGTTTCTGTCACCTTTGCGGAAATAAATTCTGCGCTCGACATCATCTTTTGTTATCAATGGCAGTATAACTGTCGTTGATGCGTAATCTTCTGTCTTCTTACCGTAACTTTGTCTTTGCCCATCATCTTTTGTTGTCCTGAATACGATTTCACCAAAGCCGACTTCGGATATTTTAGGGTTAAACTCGTTATAAAGCTGTTCAATGTCCTCTGCAAGCATGGACAATATCTTTCTTGATCCTAAAACTTTATAATCGTTTTCCAGCAGGTTTATCAAAGCTGATCTGAAGTTCCGTTTGTTTATGCTTTCATATCTGTCCCGTATATTGTTCAGATTCATTTCCAGCCTCCTGTCGTAGCTTCCGCTCTCAGACCATCGTAAACGATCGTTTTTTTTGACCCGTATCTATATGACAGTTGCTGTTTAAGCATATCCAAGTTTTCTGATTTCACTTTACTTTTTTCTGCAGATTTGAGTATATCCAGATACTGTCCTATCAGATATTCTGACAGATTTGTTACAGATCGCATCTCCGACTTGTCCTTAATACCATACTCCATACACATCAGAACTTTTCCGAAGCTCTCAAGATACCTCTTTATTGATCCTGTGCTGTGATGCGTTTTGCGATGTATTTCGCTATAGGTAAACCCGTCAAGATACAAACCGATAATCAGTGTCTTGTGCGTTTGTCCCCTGCCGATGTTATGATAGGTACCGCGAGTGATCACTTCAATATTCCTGATCTTTATTCTACGAATGTCACGCTTGATCGTTCTCACGCTTACATTCAGCAGCATACTAAGATCTTCCTGGCTTAATATTCCGTTTTGCTCTATAGCCTCATCAGTCATCCTTTGGATTTTATTCTGACGATATACGCTTCTGCCTTCCACGCTTAAAGTATTTATGTCTTCGATTTCGTCCTTTAGAGTCAGAATAACTTTTAGCTTGTTCATATCAAGCATCTGCTTTCCGCTTTTTTCATCTATACTTACGCAGTGATATTCTATCTGTCCGGTTTGGAGTACTTTGCTTTGAAAAAGGTATGTTTTGGCTGTTTGTAAAATGTTTTTGCTTAAAATCGGGGAGAGCTCATACGAATTTGCCAACTCGTACAGAAACTCTCCCTCGCTTGTCTTATCTATGTATCTTTGAAGCTCTGTTTCTTTATTTGTCATTTCTCCCTCCAGTTTAGCCTTATATTTGTAATATAACACTTCTTGAGGGGACAAATGTCACTATTT
>Ga0209262_10001012_pt1 | contig 11789 bp, 13 predicted proteins | sample Lowcelwee11metaG_FD_187171 | JGI IMG/M metagenome (GOLD analysis project Ga0209262, IMG submission 187171) | Freshwater pond sediment microbial communities from the University of Edinburgh, under environmental carbon perturbations - Low... | ecosystem: Environmental > Aquatic > Freshwater >...
TGATGGGCTCGGGAACTCCGCAGGATATCCTCTTTGCCGTGGAAAGCGGCATGGACATGTTCGATTGCGTCCTGCCTTCGCGCAACGCCCGCAACGGCACGCTGTTCACCTCGCGCGGCAAGGTCAAGATCAAGAACGAAAAATACAAGAGCGACCCGCAGCCCCTGGATGAAGACTGCCGGTGCTACACCTGCCGGAATTTTTCCCGGGCTTATTTGCGGCACCTGTTCATGTCCCGCGAGATCCTGGCCTCTATTTTGCATACCATTCACAATATCCATTTCTACCTTGATTTTATGGTAAAAATAAGGTATGCTATCCAATCGCACGAATTCATAGAATTTAAAGAGGATTTTTTAGCTCTTTACAAAGGAGATTAACATGAATGGCGCAACCCAGAGCAATATGCTGGTGCAACTCATTCCATTTGTCATCATTTTCGTCATTTTTTACCTGCTGATCATCCTGCCGGCCCGGAAAAAACAGAAGCAGCATCAAAACATGATCCATTCCCTGAAAGGGGGGGAGCGTGTCATCACTGCCGGCGGCATCTATGGGACCGTTTCCCGGGTCATGGATGACCGGTTTGAAATCCAGGTGGACGGTAATACCCGGCTGCAGATAACCAAATCCTCCATTTCCGCGGTTTTGGAAGTGGGGGGCGAAAAAAGCAAGCAATAACCATCCACCGGCTGCATTCGTTCTCAAATCCCGTGAAATATTCTTGCAGATACGGCAATTAGGATAAAAGGAGGAACAAGATGGACAAGTCTATGACCTGGAAAGTGGGTTTGATCGTTGCCGTGATCGCCCTGTCGATCTGGCTGCTTTGGCCATTGGACAAAAAAATCAATTTGGGGCTCGACCTCAAAGGCGGGATGCACCTGATCATGGAAGTCGTGACCGACGAGGCCCTGACCATCCAGACCGACATGAGCGTCACCCAATTGAAAGGCCTGTTGAAGGACGGCAGCATCAAGTACGAAAAGATCGTCCGCAAGGGCTTCAATAAAATAGAGATCACCGGCTCGCTGCTCGATGATGAGCGCAAGATCAAGGACATCCTGGATGACGATTTTCGCGATTGGACCTATACGGTCGGCGGCAACCTGATCTCGCTGGCCCTGCGCCCCAACATTGAGCAGCAATTGCGCGACCAGTCCGTGGACCAGGCCCTGGAAACCATCCGCAACCGCGTTGACGAATTCGGCGTGGCCGAACCCACCATCCAGAAGGAGGGCATGGCCGGAGACAAATTGCTGATCGATCTCCCCGGCATCGACAACCCGGAAAGGGTCAAGAGCCTGATCAAGAGCACGGCCATGCTGGAATTCCGCCAGGTGATTTCCGGGCCTTTCCTGACCGAGGAAGCGGCGCTGAAGGATTACAACGGCCAGCTTCCCGATGACCTGGAGATCGTCAAAACCAATCCGCGGCGCCTGGACAAGGGCTTTTATGTGCTGAAAGCGGCCACTGTTGTACCGGGCAAGGACCTGAAGAGCGCACGTCGGGCCCAGGACGAATACGGTGCCCCGGCCGTCGGCTTCTCCTTCAATTCCCAGGGAGCCGCCCAATTCGAAAAATTCACCGCCGCCAACATCGGCAAGCAGCTCTCCATTGTCCTGGATGACCGCATCGAAAGCGTGGCCACTATCCAGGACGTTATCGCCGGCGACGGCATCATCCACGGACGCTTCACCATCGATGAGGTGGATGACATCGTGCTGGTGCTGCGTTCCGGCGCCTTGCCGGCCCCGCTGAAGTATATCGAGGAGAGGACCATCGGCCCCTCGCTGGGCGCCGACTCCATCCGCAAGGGGCTCATGGCCTGCCTAGGCGGTCTGGTGCTGGTGGTGGCGTTCATGCTGGTTTACTACCGGGCCGCCGGCATCAATTCGGTACTGGCCCTGCTGCTCAACATGCTGATCCTGATGGGCATCATGGCCTATTTCAAGGCCACCCTGTCCATGCCCGGCATTGCCGGCATCATCCTGTCCATCGGCATGGCCGTGGATGCCAACGTGCTGGTCTTTGAACGCATCCGCGAGGAACTCAATCTGGGCAAGTCGCCCAAGTCGGCCATCGACGCGGGCTTTAAAAAAGCGTTCTGGACGATCTTCGACGCCAACCTGACCACGGTCATTTCGGCGGTCTTCCTGTTCCAGTTCGGCACCGGCCCCATCAAGGGCTTCGCCGTCACCCTGATCATCGGCATCGCGGCCAGCATGTTCACGGCCATTTTCGTCTCGCGGGTGATCTTCGATCTGACCTACGGCCGGCGCAAGAAGCTGTCCAAGATCAGCATATAGGAGCGGAAAATGAAAATATTCAAAGAAGAACCCAAGATCAAATTCATCAATAAACGGTTTTATGCCTTCGCCCTGTCGGGGCTGATCATCCTGGCCGGCGTGGCGATGTTTTTTACCCGCGGCTTCAACATGGGCATTGATTTTTCCGGCGGCACCATGATCGAGGTCAGCCTGAGGGAAAATACTTCGGTCCAGCAGCTGCGCAACATGCTGGCCAAGATCAACCTGGGTGATGCGCAGATCACGCAGATCGGCGGTGAAAACAAATTTTTCATCAAGACCCTGGCTTCCTTGAAAAAGCTGAACCTTGGCAATTCAATGAAAATGGAAGACATCGAGGAATATGAAATCGTGGCCCGGGAGATCCGCAACGGCATCATGGATGCGGCAGAAAGGGAACAGGCCGCGGCGGGAAAGATCGACCTGAACAACACCGCCGAGGGCGAGATCGCCCGTTTTTTGCGTGACAAGGGCATCGCCGATGAGGACGCAAAGGAGAGCGCCCGGCTGGCGATCGGCCTGCGCAAGAGCAAGACCGGCATCATCGGTGATTTTTCCGCCCTGGAAAAAGCCGGCGTCAAGCACCGCGTCATGGATCTCCTTCGCTCTTCGGCTTATCTGGGAAAATTCACCTTCCTGAGCGTGGAATTCGTCGGCCCGCAGGTGGGCAAGGAACTGCGGCGCAAGGCCGCCCTGGCCTGCATCTGGGCACTGATCGGCATGCTGGTCTACATCGCTTTCCGCTTCAAGTTCCTGTATGGGTTGTCGGGCATCCTGACCCTGGCCCATGACGTTCTGATCGCCCTGTCGTTCATCCTGTTCTTCAACATTGAAATGTCGCTGCAGGTCATCGCCGCCATCCTGACCATCGTCGGCTATTCCATCAACGACACCATCGTGATTTTCGACCGCCTGCGCGACAACCTCAAGATCATGAAAAAGGACGACCTGGAAGCCATCTTGGACAAAAGCCTGAACCAGACCCTCAGCCGGTCGATCTTCACCTCCTTGACGGTTTTCCTGACCGTCATGTCCCTTTTCCTATTCGGCGGAGAAGTCATCCGGCCTTTCGCCTTCACCATGCTGGTCGGCGTCCTCGCCGGTTCCTACTCGACCATTTACCAGTCCTGCGCCTGGCTGAAAGTCTGGGAAAAATATTTCCTAAAAAGAAAAAAAAGTTGAAATTAAGCTTGAATTTTACTGTTTTTTGTTATATAAGGTAGTTTGGAAATATTAATAAATTATTTAATGGAGGCGTAGCATGTTTGGCGAATCCTTGATCATATCGGGAGAAAAACGCAAACCTACCAAGACGTATTTGACCCTGCCGATATCGCTGTTGATTCACGCCTTGGCCATCGCGTCTTTTATAGTAGTTCCGCTGATGATGGCCGATTCGAATCTTCCTGAAGTCAAAGTGACCAATGTCTTTGTCATGGCCCCGCCTCCGCCGCCGCCCCCTCCACCTCCGGCGGCTAAAAAGAAAACCGGCGGCGAAAAGAAAGTCGAGGAAACCAAGAAGGCCGAGACCCGTCCCGTCATTGCCGGGCGGCTGGTGGCTCCGATTGAAGTTCCCACGATCATCCAGGAAGAAGATGTGGGCAGCTTCGGCGTCGAAGGCGGGATCGAAGGCGGCGTGGAAGGCGGCGTGGAAGGCGGCGTGATCGGCGGCGTCCTGGGCGGCGTGGAAGGCGGGCAGCTGATCGAAGGATCGCAGCAGGCCATCCGCATTGCCAGCGTGCAGCGGCCCAAACTGATCAAGCAGGTCAGGCCGGTTTATCCGCAGATCGCCCTGACAGCGCGCATACAGGGCGTGGTCATCATCGAGGCCATGACCGATATTTACGGACGGGTGCGTCAGGCCAGGGTCATTTCCGGTCACCCCCTGCTGAATGAAGCCGCGTTGAGCGCCATCAAGCAATGGGTGTATGAGCCCTATATCCTGAACGGTATTCCCAAGCCGGTCATTTTCACGGCCACGGTTACCTTCACTCTGCAGAATCAGTAAGTTCGTATGTGGCATGTCCACACGGAATTTATAAAATCAATCTTATTTTAGGAGGTCTAATATGTCATGGGATTTAGTTGAGATGTGGCACAGTATGAGTTTCATCCCCAGAGCGGTCGTTTTCACTCTGGTGTTTATGTCGGTGTATTGCTTTGCGACCGGAATCGAAAGGGCGATCGTTTTTTCCAAGGCCAAAAGGCAGTCCAGGGATCTGCTGAAGCTTATTTCCGGTCTGTGGCGCGAAGGTAAAGTGGAAGAATCCATCAAGCTGGCTTCTGATAAAAGATTCAAGAACAGCCACCTTGCCAAAGTCCTGGTTGCCGGATTGAACGAACTGCAATTCCAGCAGGACAGCAGGTCCAGTCACCCCGAAGTGGTCGAATCGGCCAAGAGAGCCATTGAAAGGGCCACCATCAAGGGCGTTCAGGAATTCAAAAGAGGCCTGAACGGTCTGGCGACCATCGGTTCCACGGGTCCGTTCGTCGGCTTGTTCGGCACGGTTTTCGGGATCATCACCGCTTTCCAGGGCATGAAAGTTTCCGGCTCGGGCGGTATCGGCGCTGTGGCTGGCGGCATAGCTGAAGCCTTGATCACCACCGGTTTTGGCATTATCGTCGCCGTCGTAGCCGTGTGGTTCTTCAATATCCTGCTCAATCGCGTGGATGTCTTCACCGGTGAAATGGCCAATGCTTCTTCGGAATTGATTGATCATTTTATCAAGCTGAAATCCAAGTAAGGGGAGCAGAGAATGAGTGTCGATATCGGCTCAAATTCTGCAAAGTCTGAGCCCAACGTGGTGCCGCTTTGCGACATACTGTTGGTGTTGCTCATCATCTTCATGATCGTGACACCGATGATCCAGAAAGGCGCCAACGTCACTCTGCCCGAAGCCAAATACACTGCCAGTGAGCCCGATCCCAGCCAGATGCTTACCGTGTACATCAAGAAATCCGGTGAGGTCGCCCTGGATGACAAAGCCGTGGATGACCTGGGAAAGCTGGGGCAACTGATCCTCGACCGCATGGAGGAATTGCAAAGGACAGAGAAAAAAGTCCTTTTGAAAGCTGATTTGGAAGCGGCCTATGGCCGAGTGGTGGATGTGATGAACGCGATCAAGGAAGCTCAGATCGAAATAATTGGTTTGGTAACGGAACAAAAAGCAAGTACCTTGGAATAGTCTGTTTTTTGTCAAGAAAAGGGGAAGAAGCGATTCTTCCCTTTTTTTTTAATAAATTTTGCCAGCCGGGATCCGTACTTTGATAGCGGCAGGGATCACGCTGACGTCATAATCCATGGGTTCGCTGCCGCCGTATTCCCCGTCGAAATGAAAGGGAATCGGTCCATTCAGGGAGCGGATGTGCGCCCGGTCAAACTTGCAGGATTTGTAGAAAGGGTACTTGTCGATATTGCCGGTAAAAAGGCGCTGGATGTTCAGGGAGGACTGGAGCAGCCTGGACCTTTTTAATATGCACAGGTCCAGCAAGCGGTCGTATGGGGATGCGTGGGGGGCGATGACGGCTTTGGCGCCGTACTGGCGGAAATTGGCCAGGGCCAGGAGCATGATGTCCTCCTCAAATTCGCTGGTTTCGGTGGTGACCCGCACCTTGAACTGCGGCATTTCCAGATAACCCTTCAAGGTGAAATAGACATAGGGCAGGATGCCCCGGGTCTTGGATTCCAGGTTGAATTTTTTGGAAATAAGCCCGTCCAAGCCCATGCCGGCCATATTGAAAAAATATTTATCGTTGATCTTTCCGGAGTCGATGAACACATCCTGGCCTGAGATCAGCGTGTCCAGGGCTCGGAGCCAGGAGAGGGGGATATGCAAATTGCGGGCCAGCCCGTTTCCTGAACCCCCAGGCAGGATGCCCAGGGTCTTGTTGGTATGGATCAAAGAAGTTGCCACCGAATTTACCGTGCCGTCGCCGCCGAAGGCGGCAAAGACGTCAAAATGCGTCAAGCCCTGGCGGGTGATCTCGCAAGCATGCAGGGGCGAGTGGGTATGGACCAGGGAGACGCTGGCGAAATGGCGGCGTAATTTTTTTAAGATCAGGGAAACGGCGATATCCTTGGATATGAATCCCGAGGCGGGGTTCAGGATCAATAATATTTTTTCAGGGCCGCGGCTCATGCACCCGTATTATACCATAGCGGCGGCGGGACCTTCAGGGTTCAGGATATTTTTTGGCCGCAATCGGGGCAGAATTTGGCTCCCTTTTTCAAGCCGGCGCCGCAATTGCTGCAGAATGTTTTTTTGGGAAATTCTATGCCGCATTCGGGGCAGAATTTGGCCGCCAGGGGGGATTCCTTCTGGCAGGCGGGGCATTTTTTTGTTTTGCCAGCCGCGGTGGTGCTTTCCGCTCCCTGCTTTTTTGCGTCCTGCATGGCCTGGTTGATCATTCCCGGCATCATCATGCCCATGCCGGCGCCAAGACCCATGCCCATTCCGGAAGATGCGTCTCCGCCTTTTTCAGCGGCCTTTTCCATGGCTTTGGCAGCCTTGAACTGCACGAATTTGCCCATGTCGCCTACGGCGCCCATGCCGGAACGTTCATCGATCATTTTTTGAACTTCCTCGGGCGGGGTGATGGCGTTAATGATGAAATCAGATATTTCCAGGCCGTATTTGGCAAAGTCATCGGCGATCCGCCCTTTGAGCCCGGCGGCCAATTCGTCGAAATGCTGGGGCAGTTCAAAAATGGTTTTAATCGTTTCGCCCAAGAAATCGTTCAGGCGGCCGACCAACAGGTCGCGCAGAAAACCTTCAATATGGTCCGTGGTATAGATGGCCTGGGTTCCCGCCACTTCGCCGATGAACAATTGGGGATTGCTGACTTTAATGGAAAAAACTCCGAAAGCGCGCAAGCGAACGAAGCCAAGCTCGGAATCCTTGAAGCCGACCGGCTCCTTGGTACCCCATTTCAGGTCCAGAAAAGTTTTCAGGTTGACAAAATACACCTGGGCTTGAAAAGGGGATTTGAAGCCGTAGGGCAGGGACAGCAGCCGGGTCAGCAGGGGAATGTTCATGGTCGACAGGACATGGCGGCCGGCCTTGAAAGTGTCCAGGGCCTTGCCGTCGCGGAAAAAAACCGCGGACTGGTTTTCCTGGACCAGCAGCTGCGCCCCGAGCTTGATGTCGCTCGATCCCTCTTCGGGAAAGCGATGGGAAATCTCCTTTCCCGTCGGGTCAAAGTATTGGATGATCTCCAGTTTCATTTTTTACTCCTCCTCAGTACCCTTTCAGCATGGTGGTTCTTTGCTCAAACGCGACGTGGATCCGTTCCAGTTCGTCCCGCAGCGGCTCAAGCCGGAGTGTTTCCAGGGGAGAAGCGGCCTGCTTCTTGAACTCTTCGCTCAAGTGGACCGCCATCTCGGCGGTTTTTGCGTCCAACTCGTATACCGCATCCAAATCCGTTTCCCTGATCTTGATCAGGTCGAAAAAACCACTGTAGCCCTGGTCGGCATAGCGGATCTCGCCGATGCTTTTTTCGAGTGCTTTGCCAAAAAGATCGAAGGCCTGCAGGAGTTCGAAATCCTTTTGGCGGCTGGCGGTCTGCACCACCCCATTCAGGCCGGTTTTCACCTTGCGCAGTTGCTTGACGATGAACTCGCGCTGCAGGCGATCGGAATCGCGGCGCAATTCTTTTTCGTAGTAGCCCCGAAAACCGGGAATTTTGTGAAGAACTTTCTCCAGCCAATTCAACTGGCCGCTGGCCTTTTCCTTGATGTCCATGCTGACCTCCGGAATGATTATAGAAAACCCCCCGCGAAAAAGCAAATTTATTTCATTTTTCCCATGACCGGTTCTCGCTGCTTGCACTTGAAAATAAACCGAGGTTGTGCTAATTTTCAATTCTTGGAGGTTAATCATGAGCATGAAAGTGTCTATAAACGGTTTCGGAAGGATCGGCAGGCTTTTTTTGCGGACGGCTTACAAGAACCAGGAACTGGAGATCGTGGCGATCAACGACATCACCGACCCCAAAACCCTGGCCCACCTGCTGAAGTATGATTCGATTTTCGGCATTTTTCCAGAAAGCGTATCTCATGGGGATGGATTCATAAAAGTCGGAGAGAAAAAAATCAAGGTAACGGCCATCAAGAATCCCGCGGAACTGCCGTGGAAAGAATTGGGGATCGACCTGGTCGTCGAATCCACCGGGCTGTTCACCAAGCGCCCCGAGGCCGAAAAGCATCTGCAGGCCGGGGCAAAAAAAGTCCTGATCTCGGCTCCGGCCACCGATCCCGACGTGACCATCGTTCTGGGAGTCAACGACGATGAATATGATCCCAAAAAACACCATATCGTCTCCAATGCTTCCTGCACCACCAACTGCGTGGCGCCGCTGGCCAAAGTCTTGCACGACCAATTCAAGATCCTCAAGGGCAACATGACCACCATTCACTCCTATACCAATGACCAGCGCATCCTCGACCTGCCGCACAAGGACCTGCGCCGCTCGCGGGCGGCCGGCCTGTCCATGATCCCCACTTCGACCGGGGCGGCCAAGGCCGTGGGCCTGGTCATCAAGGACCTGCAGGGGAAAATACACGGGACGTCCATCCGGGTTCCGACCCCCGACGTTTCGGTGGTCGACCTGGTGGTCCATGTGGCCAGGGACACATCGGCGGAAGAAGTGCGCCAGGCGATCGAAAAGGCCGCCAACGGGCCGATGAAGGGGATCTTGGGCTTCACCTACGAACCTCTGGTTTCCATCGATTTCAAGGGGGATGATCGTTCCTCCATCATCGACATGGAGAATATCCTGGTTGTGGAAAAGAACCTGATCAAAGTGCTGGCCTGGTACGACAACGAATGGGCCTATTCCTGCCGGGTCCGCGACCTGATCATCAAAATGGGCGCGAACTGAAATGGCGAAGAAATTCGTCAAGGACATCCCCGTCAAAGGCAAGCTGGTTTTTGTCAGGAACGACTTCAATGTGCCCCTGAGCGCCGCCGGGGAGATCACCGACGATACGCGCATCCGCGCCGCGCTGCCCACCTTCCGCTACCTGATCGAAAACCGGGCCCGCATCGTTTGCGCCTCGCACCTGGGCCGGCCCAAGGGCGAGGTGATACCCGATTGCAGCCTGGCCCCGGTGGCCGCGCGTTTGGCTGAACTGCTGGGGGAAGAAGTGCTTTTTTGCGGCGAGACCATCGGCGCCAAGGCGGAAAAGGCCAAGGCCGCATTGAAGGCCGGCCAGGTGCTGCTGCTGGAGAACCTGCGCTTTCACCCGGGAGAGACCCAGAACGATCCCGCTTTTGCCTCCGAACTGGCCAAGGGCATTGATATTTATGTCGATGACGCATTCGGCGCCTGCCATCGCGCCCACGCCTCCATCGACGAGATTACCCGTCATGTGCCGCTGGCCGTGGCCGGTTTCCTGCTCAAGAAAGAGATCGACTATTTGAGTATGGCGGCGGAGAATCCTCCCGAGCATTACCTGGTCATACTCGGGGGCGCCAAGGTCAGCGACAAACTGCCGCTGCTCAAGCATCTGCTGGACAAGGCGGAGGCGATACTGGTCGGCGGCGCCATGGCTTACACTTTCTTGAAAGCCCAGGGCATGAACGTCGGATTTTCGAAGGTGGAAAACCAGTGCCTGGAACTGTGCCGGGATATCCTGCAGCAGGCCGAGGCCGGCGGCGTGCGTTTCGTCCTGCCCAAGGATCATATCGCGGCCACCAAGATCGACCCCAACATCACCATCCGCATCATCCGGCCCGGGGAGGAAATTCCCGGCGAAATGATGGGGCTGGATATCGGCCCGGAAACCATCGAGCAATACCAGGGCGAGATCCGCCGCGCCTCTTTGATTTTCTGGAACGGCCCCATGGGAGTTTTTGAAGTGGATGCCTTTGCCGGCGGCACCTTGGAGATCGCCGCGGCGCTGGCCGATGCCAGGGCCACGACCATCATCGGCGGCGGCGATTCGGTAGCCGCCGTCAACAAGGCGGGGGTCGGCGACCGCATCAGCCATATTTCGACAGGCGGGGGAGCATCGTTGGAGTTTCTTTCCGGCGACAAGCTGCCCGGGATTGAAGCTCTGACGGAGGGATGATGCGCAAAGAGTACCTGATCGCAGGCAACTGGAAAATGTTCAAGACCATTGCCGAGAGCCGGGAATTTGTCCGGGCCCTGGCCAAGGAATTTTCCGCCGCTCCCGGCCTGGAAGTGGTTGTTTTTCCACCCTATACCGCCCTGGCGGCCACACACGGGTTGGAAGCGAAGATCAAAATCGGCGCCCAAAACATGTTTTTCGAGGAAAAAGGGGCGTTCACCGGCGAGATCTCGCCCTTGATGCTGCAGGAGCTGGCCGATTGCGTTCTGGTCGGGCACTCCGAGCGGCGGGAAATATTTGCTGAAAGCGACGAAGACGTGAACAAAAAACTGAAAACGGCCCTAAAATTCAATCTGCCGCCAGTCCTGTGCGTCGGTGAAACCCTGCCGGAACGCGAGGCGGGAAAGACGCTGCCGAAAGTCAGGCAACAGCTGGAAATGGCCCTGCAGGGAGTGGCCGGCGCCAATATGGAAAAGATCACCGTGGCCTATGAACCGATCTGGGCCATCGGCACGGGCCGCAACGCCACTCCCGCGCAAGCCCAGGAAGTGCACCATTTTATCGGGCAAACGCTGCAGGAAATAGCTCCGGGGAGTCGAATTAAAATCCTATACGGCGGCTCGGTCAAGCCTGAAAACAGCCTGGAACTGCTTTCCCAGGAAGACATTTCCGGAGTTCTGGTGGGCGGCGCCTCCTTGAAAGTGGATCAATTTTCTGCTATAATCCAAAATGCGTTGAAACTTCTGAACGCATAGGAGGCAACTTGGAAGGCGTTTTACTTTTTTTTCATATAGTTGTATGCCTTTTACTGGTCATCGTTGTCCTGTTGCAGAGCGGCAAAAGCGCCGATCTGGCCGGGGCTTTCGGAGGCTACGGCAGCCAGTCCACTTTCGGTCCCCGCGGCACGGCCACGCTGCTTTCCAAAATCACCACCACGCTGGCGATCCTGTTCATGGTGACCTCGCTGCTGTTGCAGGTGCTGGCGGCCGGCAAAAGCCGTTCCGGATCGGTGCTGGGCAAAGAAAAGCCGGCGGCCAAGACCGAATCGTCGCAGCCGCTCAAGTCCGGAAGCGCCGTTCCCCAGGAACAGCCGAAAAACGAGCCCGGCAAGTAGGCAACGCGGTTTTTGCATTCAAAAGGAATTTCAAGGAATACGATTTTGTCGCATGCAGGCCGAGGTGGTGTAATTGGTAGACACGCAAGCTTGAGGTGCTTGTGGGCATTTGCCTGTAGGGGTTCGAGTCCCCTCCTCGGCAGATATGGAGAGGTGCTGGAGTGGTCGAACAGGGCTGCCTGCTAAGCAGTTGTCCGGGGTAAACCCGGACCGTGGGTTCGAATCCCACCCTCTCCGTTTCTTTAAATCTCTAAAAACCAAATAATCTTGTCTTGACCTCGAATCTTCTAACTAG
>Ga0209262_10001013_pt1 | contig 11786 bp, 13 predicted proteins | sample Lowcelwee11metaG_FD_187171 | JGI IMG/M metagenome (GOLD analysis project Ga0209262, IMG submission 187171) | Freshwater pond sediment microbial communities from the University of Edinburgh, under environmental carbon perturbations - Low... | ecosystem: Environmental > Aquatic > Freshwater >...
GGCTCACCACGGTCCACGTTGCCGCGCCCGGGGTGTCGGTTTTCAGCACGTACCTGAACGATGATTATGCGTCGGACTCCGGGACCTCGATGGCGACCCCCCACGTGAGCGGGCTGGCGGCGCTGGTCTGGAGCGCAAGCCCCGGCCTTACCGCCGCTCAGGTCAAAGGCCGGATCCTGGATGGCGTCGATCGGGTTTCTTATCTCTTGGGATACATTTTCACGGCGGGGCGCATCAACGCCGACAACAGTGTGCGAAACATTCCCGCGCCGCCGTCAAACTTAGCGGCGGCCGGGGTCTCCGCCAGCAGGATCGACCTGAGCTGGGACGACAATTATTCCGACGCGGTCAGCGTCAAGATCGAGCGCCGGGAAAGCGAAGCCGCTGCTTTTGTTGAGATTGCCACCGTCGTGCCCGGGTTGCCCGTTTATCAGGACACGAGCGTTCAAGCAGCCAAAACCTACTACTACCGGGCTCGGGGGGTGAACAGCGAAAATGCCTCCATCTACGCCGCTGAGGCGTCCGCGACCGCAGCGGCGCCTTCCTCCGGAGGAGGGGGCGGAGGTGGTGGCGGTGGAGGCCCATGTTTCATAATGAGTCTATTGGGAAATTGAGCAGGTTTTCGCGTTAGGGCCGCTTCCCTAAACTCGTCAGGGCCAGGGCGACCACCACCAGGCACAGGGCGATCAGTTCGTAGAGGCTCAGCGCTTCGCCCAGCAGCAGCGCGCTGCTGAAAACGCCGATCACCGGGATGCTCAGTGTGCTCAGGGCGGCTACATTGGCTGGAAACATCTGCACCACCACGAAAAAGGCCCAGTGGCAGAAAATCATCGGCCCCGCGATGAGATAGACGAAAGCGGCCGCCGCTTTCAAGGATATGTCGCCGAGGGCCGTCAGGGGATCCAGCAGCAACGCACCCATCACAATCGGGATGCCGCCGATCAGCAATTGCCAGCCCATGACGAGCGCGGCCGGCATGTGCCAGCGGAAAAACTTGACCAGCACGGTCCCGGCCGCCCAGCAGAAGGCCGCCCCCAGCATGAAGATCACCCCCGCCGGCGCCGCGCCGACTTTTTGGAGATCGGGGCCGAGCAGCAGGGCCAGCCCGACGAACCCGACGGCCAGCGCCCACAGGCGCGGCGCGGTGATGTCTTCCTTCAGAATCAGCCGGCTCAGAATGATCGCCCACAGGGGCATGGTGTAGGCGACGATGGCCGCCCGGCCCGCCTGCATGGCCGCGACACCATGGGCGGACAAAATGTGCCATCCGGTTATATTGATGACCGAGGTGAGGATGAGCGGCCCCAGGTCTTCAGGGGGTACCCTCAGACGGTTGCCGCCGGAGCGGGCGAGCGCCAGCAGCGCCGATCCGGACGCCATCAGGCAGACGGCCCGGAAGGTCCAGGGCCGAACTTCGGCCAGAGTGACCTTCATCGCCGGCCAGCCCAGGCCCCAGAACAGGCTGAGCACGGCCAAGAGGACGAGGCCTTTCAGCGAGGATTCGGTCCGCGTCTGTAAATCGATCTTTTTTTGATCTGCCAAATTCCGCTCCGCCTGCCCGTGAGATGGCGAAAAAAATCGCATGCCAATTGCCCATCCAAAAACGCGTGGCTTCGTAGGAGGCCCAAATTCAAGGCGCGCAAGCTTCGCGGTGCGAGGCGTACTACCAGTACGCCGCAGCAGCCGCGAAACGAAGCGCAACGCAGAAGGTGGGCTTCCTACGAAGCCAGGACTTCGCTGATCTGGCGTACCGGTGTGACGTTGGTGAAATTGGGGATGTCGCTGCGCAGAGCGCCGCCGCTCGCCGCGGCCCCTTTTTCGTAGCCGTCGGCGGTGTCGAAGTAGAGGTTCCCGATGCAGATGTAGGGGGCCGGCTGACCGCCGCCGCCGGAGATGCCCCTGAGCACCTCGGTGCGGACAAGGCCGAAGGGTTTCAGGAACCGAACGACTATGTCCATGTGTTTGGTGCGATAATAGTCGAGGTCGAATTGCGCGCCTTCCTGGTTGGGGTACATCACGCTGATTTTGAACATGCAAGGGTTCCTTTCGGATTATGGTGGACGGCGGGTTCCGGCCGCGCCATCTTCACTATCGCCCGGGTTTTCAGAAAGATCAAGGCATGGGTTCCAATTGAAATACCATGGACCGGCCGCTGAAGGGGCAGGTGAACTCCAGGCCCCCGGCCGTGAGTTTCAGGCCGTCGGTGTTCTTGTTGTTCTCGCCGTAGCGCGGGTCTCCCATCACCGGGAAGCCGACCATGGCAAAATGCCTGCGCAGTTGATGCCGGCGACCCGTCCGCATGACGACATCGACGAGCGAGGTGTCCGTCGTCGGGTCATACCGGGCGACGCTGTACTCCGTCGTCGCCGCCCGGCCGTCGAGCGGCAGATCGATCCGGCCGGCGGACGATTCGGAGCCGGCCCGGCCGCGGAGCTCCGCGCGGTAGCGCTTGACGACCTTGCGTTCGGCGAACATGCGCGAAAGGGCTCCGGCCGATTCCCGGTCATGGGCGATCATCACCAGGCCGGCCGCTTCGCGATCCAGCCGGTGAACCAGGAAGGCCTGCCGCCCGGGGCGCAGAAACACCTCGGCCTGCCGCAGCAGCGAGCAGTGGTCCCCGTAGCGGCTGCCCTGGGTCATCAGCCCGGCCGGCTTGAACCAGACGCTGAAACGAACGGCATCGTGCCGGCGCACGGCAGCTGGCGGGATGCGGGCCAGCAGCTCCGCGTCGTAATGGATGGCGAGGCCGTCGCCGGGCCGCGGCACGGTCTGCGCCCGCCGCAGGCGCCGCTCGCCGGAGCCGGTCCGTGTCAGCCAGACCGCGCCCTTTTGCATGGCATCCTTGACCCTGAGTTTCGGGAGGCCGGCACCTTCGGCCAGAATGGCGCAAGCCGTCCGGTCTTCGCCCCGGCCGGCGGTCGTTTGAAACGAAAATCGCATCACGCCCCTCGGCCACCCACCTCATGGATGTGGTGACGCCGGCCACCCACCCGGATGAAATAGCCTTCCTCCGTGAACTCCATCACCTCCGCCAGCTTCAGCATGGCCCGTTCGGAGAATTTGATCCGCTCGCCGTCGAGGGTCATGTAGAGGCTTTCGCCGGCCACGAAGAGGGCTGCGGGGTCCAGCAGCAGCTCGCGCCGGGTGTTGAGCCGCAGGCGGATTTCGGCGGCGAGGTCGACGTCCACAGTGAACAGCGCGGTGTCCTCGTAGGGGAAATACACCTTTTCGACGTGATCGCCGTGCTCCTGGCAGAGGAAATAGCCGCCCTCGTCGCGGCGGATGGCGGAGTGGAAATAGTCGCTGATCCGGCGGTTGCGGAAGACCCCGTGGGCATTGCACCAGCGGCCGCGGCCGTCGAGCCGGAACACGGCCTTTTCCCTGGGGATGACGATCTCGGTGGGTTTCTCCGGCATGGAATGGAAGAATTTTTCTCTTTTGCTAGTAGCGCCCGTGCTTTCGCGGCTTGCTCCAGGTGGTTTTGCCCATGGCCTCGATGTGGGTCACGGCCTGGAAGACGGCACTCAGGCTGAAGGAAGGCAGTTCGCGGTCCGCTTCACGGCATGCGGCCAGAAAGCGACTGCCGGCCTGGGCAAGCCCCCGGCGGCGGCAGACGAGATGGGCGGCCGAAGCGGCCTCGATGTCGATGCGCTCGAGATTCAGGTTCTTGCGATCGGCCCACCACGCATCGCCGTCGATCCCCAGGTGCCCGCAAAACAGGTGCCCGAGTTCCAGGACCAACGCGGCGTATTTTTCTTCCAGGCTTAAACCGGTCTCGATCAGAACGAGGTAGCGCGTGTTCGGCTCCAGGCTCAGCTCGGGGTGCTTTTTCCGTATCGCGGGCGTGACGCGGACGGTGCCTTCGGCTGGAATGCTGGATGCCGCGGCTTCGCGCACGGCGATGTGCTGGATGCCGCAGTTGTGCAGCGTGGCTTCGTATGGTTTCACCGGCAGGCGGTCGGCGGCGGCCTTGAAGGCCCCTGTCGACAGGGCAGGGCCTTCGGTGTCCCGGACGTCGAAGACGAAGAGCACCGGCGACATCGGCGCCAGGATGGCGATGGGACGCGCCCCAGCCTTTATGCGCCGCTGGCATTTTCGCAACCACATTCGAGCCGTGGCCACCTGCGTAGCGGCCGGGTCCTGGAGGTGGATGAGAAAGCAGTTCAGCGGGGAATAGGCCGGGAAGCGGGCGATGAATTCGAGAAGTTCGAGATAGTCGCAGTTCCGGCCCCAGCGGCGGCTCAGCCGGAAGAGCTCGTCGAGCGCGCTGCCGTCCGCTTCCTGGAGGACGAGATCCGACGCGCCCGGGCCTTCCGCAGGGCGCGTATCAGAAGTCTGGAACAAACTGAGCTGCTCGGTCATGTCGCCTGTCTTGCGCCGGTATGGTCCGCGCGTGAACCCCGGAGGGCTGAGATAGACGTAGTTTAGGCGAAAAAGTCTTTTTGAGTCAAGGGGATATCGGTATTTGACAACCGCGGCCGGGATGCTAACCATTGGCCCTTGTAAAAACGACAACCGTGATTTGAAACCCACCCAAAAAAGGAGACGACAGATGATCGGCAAGAAGCTGAGCGACGCGATCAACGATCAGATCAAGAACGAACTCGAATCGTATTACATCTACCTTTCCATGGCGAGTTACTTCCACTCGAAGTCGTTGGACGGCATGGGCCACTATATGAGGGTTCAGGCCCACGAGGAGATGATGCACGCCATGAAATTCTTCAACCACGTGATCGGCCGCGGTGGCAAGGTCGTTCTGAAAGACCTCAAGCAGCTCAAGACCGGCTGGAAGTCGCCCCTCGAGGCGTTCCAGGATGCCTACCAGCACGAGCAGTTCATCAGCAGCAAGATCAACGCGTTGACGACGATTGCGCGTCAGGAAAAGGAATATGCCTCCGAGCCGCTGCTGGCGTGGTTTGCGAACGAGCAGATCGAGGAAGAGGCGAACGCGAGCAAGATCGCCGAGCAGCTCGGCATGGTGGGCAGCGACAAGTCCGGCCTGCTGATGCTCGACCGGGAACTGGCCGCCCGGGCCTACCCGCCCGGCAGCCCCCTCAACCCGGTGGCGGTTGCCGGCGGAGCGGAGTGATCGCTGCCAAGCGCGGCGCGAACCGGCGTTCCCCCCTTTGCCGGCCGTCCCTTGGTTTTAATTTCGGCGGGCGCTTCAACGCCCGCCGAAATTCAAGGCACGATGATGCGGGATTCCGGTGTCTGAATCAGGGGCGATTGCTTCTGGTCTTTCATTTTGTTTGCTTCTTCAACGAGGCGGTTCATGGCCTCTTCCATGGCCTCGGGGAATCGCTTGAAGGCCTGGGAGAGATCCTTCGCCTGGATAACATTTTGAATGGGCAGGGGGCCGTGGGGCGTGTACAGATTGGCCTGGCCGGCGAAAATGGTCTTGCGTGACTTGTCCGGTGTTCCGTCGGGTTTTACCGGAGTGAAACGCTTGACAGTGCCGGCCTTCAAATCCGAGAACGTTTCTTCCTGGTAAAGGTTCGAGCGATCCAGTTTGAATTCATACGCGTCTCCGGTATTTTCATCTTCGGGCGCTTCGGTCATTGTTTTTCTCCTTCATGCGGGTGCAGCGGCGGGCGGTCTGCCGCTTGGGTTCAGGCACCGTAGCAGAACGGGGAAGAAACGGCAACAGGGCGGGGGGCCGCCCATGAGCCGGCGCCGACCCGCCGGATCTTAATTCTACAGGAGGTAATGATATGGCTAAACGTGTGGTGATTGATGCGGATGAGTGCGTGGGCTGCCAGACCTGTGTCGAGCTGTGCCCGGATGTGTTCACTTTTAACGATGCCTCGGAGAAGGCCGAGGTGGCCAAGGAGGAAGGAGGGCCGGAGGACTGCATCGAGGAGGCCATGAGCTCCTGCCCGGTGGAATGCATCAAGTGGGAGGAGGATTGATTCCGGTCAGTCCCCTTTGACGGCTGACTTTCGCATGGCCAGGCGCATGGTGGCGGATGACGCCAGGCTTCCCAGGGGCAGGCTGGCGGCGCCGATGAGGCACCCGTTCATCCCCAGGCCCAGGGCGGCGGCTCCCGCCGCGGCGGCGGTGATCAGGAACACACCGTGGCCGAGGAGAACGATGGAGGGCTTTTTGAGCCAGGCCGCAAGCCCCTCGCTTTGGGCCCTCAGGGCTACGGCCAGGGGAAGCAGCGTCAGGACGCCTGCGGTTTGACGCACCCAGGGCAGATCGGCGGGGTTCAGGTTCTGAAGGCTTACGTAGTAGAGCTGGTCAAGCCCCGGCAGAATGAAGAACAGCGGCAGAAGCCCGAGGAAGCACCCGGCGGCTATGGCAAAACGCAGCGTCTGGCGCTGAAACCGGTCGGCCGGCGGGAACGCCAGCACGATCGTCTGCATTCGCGTGGCCCCGAATGCCACCGGGCTGGCAAGGCCGAGGGCCAGGTAATACACCGGAATCATGCGTTCCGGGTCGGGCGCCCGCGCCATGATCGCCGTCAGGAGGACGGTCGCAAGGGAAAGGAAATAGCCGCCGCCGGTAAGCGGCAAGGTGAACCCGAGGATGTCCCGCAGCCGTGGAGGTTCGCCCTGCGCGGCGGGCTGGTTCTTCAGGAAGGGCCTCGCGAACGCCCACGACACGATCGACTCAAGGCCCACGGGCAGGGTCAGCGCCACCACCGCCCACACCGGTCCCACCAGGTCGGCCATGCAGAACAGCGGAGAGAGCACGGCCGTCAAGGTCACGCGGCCGATGGTGGCCAGGCTGGCGATGCCGGTTGCCTGGCCGATGTACATGACCACGAAATAGGGAATCCGCGAGAAAAAGAGGAGTTGCAGGGGGATGCTGGCCAGCAGGCTGATCCGGGCCGGTGATTCGATCGAAGGCGGCAGTCCGATCAGTTGTCCGAAGATCAGATGCGACACCCCCGGCAGGCAGAGAAGCGCTTGCAGGACGGTGGCGCAGACGCCGGCGCCGAGGCTCAACCGATAGAATTGGCGGTAACCTTCCCGGGTGCGGGCGAAGACCATGCCGGTCGGGACCAGGCTGATCGCGAACATCCCCAGGAAGAACAGGACCGTGTTGGACTGGGCCAGCCCCGCCAGGTCCAGGGGCCCGCCGGGTCCCCGGGTGGCCACCATGGCCACCAGCGGGTAGCACAGCGACTGGGAGGCCGCCTGCACCGCAAGGGGAAGGAAAAAGCGGGTCAACCGTCGCATGTCGGGCGGAAGGGGCGCATCCGCCTCCGCGTGGCTTGTCGGGGAATGCATTTAGTCGCTGAAATCCCCCACCAATAGGACTTCGCGTTCGAGCCGAACACCGAAGCGATCGAACACGCGTTCCTCGATACGGCGGATCAGGCGGTAGACGTCGGCTGCGGTGGCGCCGGCGATGTTCAGGATGAAGCCGGCATGTTTGGTGCTGACCTGCGCCCCGCCGCTGCGTTCGCCCTTCAGCCCGGCCTCCTCGATGAGGGCGCCGGCGTAATATCCGGGAGGGCGCTTGAAGACGCTGCCGCAAGAGGGGTGCTCGAGGGGTTGCTTGCGGGCCCGCAGGGTCAGGATTTCCTCGGCGCGGGCCCTGAGCGCCTCCGGGGCATCCGGCTGAAAGCGGAAGCGGGCGGACGTGATGACCACCCGGTTCAGCTCCGGCGCGCGGCGGTAGCCGAAGGTGAGATCCTCCCGGGCCGCCCGGAACGGGCCGCCATCGTTCGTGAACCCGGCCACCTCCAGCGTCAGCGACTCGATCTCCCGGCCGAAGGCCCCGGCGTTCATGCGCAGGGCGCCGCCGACGCCGCCGGGGATTCCCGCCAAGAGCTCCATGCCGCCCAGTCCGCGCTCCACGGCGGCCTGGACCAGGTCCATCAGCAGACATCCCGCCCCGGCCTCGGCCTGCTCGCCGGAGAAGTGCACGCCGCTCAAATTCTCGCCGATGTAGAGGGTGACGCCGGGCCAGCCGTGGTCGGAGATGAGCAGGTTGGAGCCCCGGCCGAGCACGAAGAGGGGCGCGCCGGCGGCATGGACGGCCTCCAGGACGCGCTGCACGCCCCGCGCCGACCGCGGGGCCGCCCAGATGGCTGTCGGGCCTCCGATGCGATACGAGGCATAGGGCGCCAGCAATCTGCCGGCGGCGACATCGCCCTCTGCCACCGCAGCCAGATGCGCCGCCAGGTCCTTGAAATCTCGCCGGGTGGGGTTCGCCGTCATTCGGGCATCCTAACCATAAAACCGGATCAAAAGCAATTTGACTCCTGCGGCTGCCCGCGTCGGTGCAGCAGCGGCAAACCGACCCGGCGGCACGCCCCCCCTCGCCGTTGCGCTCGCCGCTAAAGTGCCATCACCAAATTGCCGATATCCCAAGAGAACCGTAACGCTCGCGATTTCCGGCGGTTCATTGGCCGCCGGCGGGGCTCCGGTGGTAGGAGGAATGCGATCACCGCATAGAAGGGGAAAATTCATGCAAGCCGAGGAGCTTTTAAACGTCATCAACGAGTGCGATGTCCTCAGGGATGATATCGACGACATCCGGGGGCGGGTTCAGTTGACCCGGGCCGAGGGCGGCAAGCTCGATCAGGCCGTCTCCCACGTGGACAAGGCCAAATCCGTCCTTTCCAGCCTCTTTCCGGACATCAAATCCCTGGGCGAAGATGTTCGCGAAGACCTGAAGGCCGAACTGGGGGAGGTCGACTGAAGCGAAATGGAGCGGAGGATGCCTCGCTCCATTCAGACATGATGGGCATCTCCGCGACCGCCATTCGCATGGTTGTTGACAGCTACTGCCGGGGGGCCTAATGTGCCCCATCGGTCTTTCAGCATCCGGCAGCAGCTCCGCCGGTGTCGAACCTTCAACCTCCATGCGAAAAAGAGGCGCCATGAGCCGCCGTTCGATCCTTTGGGGCTTAGCGGGATTGGTACTGTCGGTCGCAGGTTGTGCGCAGACCCTTACCGGTTGGCGACATTTTCAGGGCGATCTTTCCGGTCAGGGGTTTCTCAACGTCAAGAGCGGCTATGCCGTTTCACCTGCCTGGAAATCCGAGCCTCTCGCCATTGCCGGTTCATCGCCGGTGGTGGGCAGAGACCCTGTGGGCGCCGAACTGGTTTACGCCGGAACCGCGGACGCCCGCCTGGTCGCCGTGGATGCCGCCAGCGGTGACGTGCGCTGGAGGCGGTACCTCGGGGCAGACGAAGGCCGGAGCAGCATCGTCTCTTCACCGACGGTCGGCGATGACGGCGGCATCCTGGTCGTCACCACCACCGAGCTTGCCGGCGGGCGCCTGCAGAGTTCGCTCCACAAGGTGGATGGGTTGGGGAACCGGCGCTGGTCCTTCGCGTTGCCCGACGGCGGCGTTTCCCTGGGCTCACCCAAGGCCTTCACTTTCGCCGACCAGACCCTGGCGCTGGTGCAATTTCTGACCGGCGACCCCGGCGGCCTGCGCTCCGAGTTAGCGGTGGTGCGCGATGCCGGCGCCGGGGCGGAGCTGATGAGCCGCCGCCGCCTCGGCGATTGCCTTGACACCGGCACATCCCATGCCCGCATGCTCAAGACCTGGCAACTGCTGGCGGCATGGCCGTCGACGCCCGGGGCCGACCCGGCCGGGGTGGTTCTCGATCCCTCCCCGACGGCAAAACCCAACCGCTCCAGACTGCTGATCGCCGTGGCGGACAACCTGTGTCGCGTGGGAGTCTTTGAGTGGGACGGGCGCGATCTTTCCCGCCTTTGGGACGATGTGCACCCCGGCACCGTCCACGCGTCTCCGGTTATCCTCTCCAACAACCTCGTGGTGTTCGGGCGCCGGGACGGAAAACTTCTGGCGTACGATGCGGAAACGGGCGTTCGAATGTGGGAGTACGACGCCGGCGAGACCATTCTGTCCACTCCTTCCGTTTCGGCGGGGGGCGTCGTCTTTGCCGTCTCGAAAGAACATCTGCATGCGGTGCAGGCGGGGAACGGCGCGGCCGTCCGGCAGGCAGGGGCTCCCCAACGGTTGAGAATCTCGGGTCCCAGCCTCGCCTCGCCCGCGGTGACGGCCGAGTGCGTCTACCTGCCGGCGCACGAGATGCTCACCGTGTCCCACGATTTCAAGATTCGCAGCCACAACACGGCGTTTGTCGGCAACGGCCTGTCTTCGGCCGCCGTCGGCAGCGACGGGTCGCTCTACGTCGCGGCCGCGGACGGCTCCATCTGGAAATACAAATGAGTTATTCCTCCGACAAGTAATCATGCCAACGCGTGTTCGGACACCCCGCTTCGTCTGTTTGTGAGATGTTGGGATTTGGTATCGTTGCTTGTCGGAGGAATAATAGAGAAAGGCGCTGCCTTTCCGGCCCGCTCATTCCAGCATTTTTTCGATGTCGCTCCACTCGGAGACGGTGGCGGCCCCCTTGGCTTTTTCGAAGCTGATCCGGAAGGGAACCTGCGCTCCGGCAGCGGTGACCGTCTCTGCCGAGCCGATGACGGCATGGACCTGAACCTCCCTCCCCTGCAAGTGGTCCAGCGTCGCCGACCCCCTCCATGGAATCACCACGGCCGGCGCCAGCCCCTCCTTTGCCAGACGGTTTCGTGAAAAATCGGCGCCCATGAAGCGATAGACAAAAATCAGCCGGTAACGCAGGCGCAGGGATTCGAAGGCCATTCGGCAATTTTCGCGCGCGCCGGGCCGAAACGATATCTCCTTCATCATGGACTCCACCTCCACCAGCACGGCGCGGTCGGTCTTCTCCATCACCAGCAGCCAGCCCGAGGCTTCGTTGTCGTCGGATCGGGCGGAAACCTTCAAGAGACCGGCGCGGCGCGGCACGAGCCGAAAATAGCCGTAGCCGTCGCCGCCCGTCATGATGTCCCCCCGCCGATCGTCTTCCAGGAAAATGCTCACCCGACGGCCGCCGTCGGCCAGGAGGAATTTTGTGGTCCGGACCACGAGGGTCACCGTCGTTCCAACCGTGCCGACCCGGTCGAACACGGACAGCTCTGCGCCGGCGACCGACGCGAGCGGGCCCAGCAGAGCAGACAGAAGGATGATCGCAAGACCGCGGCAGTGACGGGTACACGACACGGCGGCAACCTCGTAGGGCCCTTCTTAATAAAGTCGCTTTTTTGAAACTCAGTGGGAGCGGCTTTCCAGCCGCGAAAATCGAAGCTGAAAGCCTATCCTCCAGAACCTGCACGTCCTGACCGATAGCATGGCGCCGCACGTCCTAACCTGCCCGGGAGGCGACCCCGTCGATTCTGCCGGAGAGCATACGGTCTGTCAATTCCTGCGGGGTAGACGGCGGGGCCGATCGGGGCGATACCGGTGGCGGGGTGAACTTGCCAGAGGCGGCGGTTTGCTGGTACCATGCGTCCCCATGGAGGAACTGACGGAACCCAAAGACCTTCGCGATTGGGCGGCGCGCACATTTGCGCTGCCCGGCCTCTTGCTGGGGGCCGTGCTGGCGGCCATGATCGTTGCCGAACTGCAGCTGCACTGGGTCGAGCGCGTCATCGGCGTTTACCTGGCGGCGACCAACTCCGATCGGCCGGAATCCGGCGCCATCTGGGAGAAGGGACGCAAGGCCCGGTCCGCCCGTTCCGCCGTCGAGCGGCTGGCGAGCGACCGGGAAGCCTACCAGCGCATGGCCCGCAACGCCGGGAACCTGAGCGAGATCGTCGGTTCGCTCGCATCCGGCCAGGGCGCCATGCTTTCCGCCGAGCACTTCCGGGAGCTGTACCAGAAGCTTCCGCAGGGGCTGGCCGCCGACATGATATCCCCCTTCGATCTGCTGCGCCTGGCAAACGAGGGGCGCTGGAGCCGCACCTATCTCGAGAAGGCATCCGACGGG
>Ga0209262_10001014_pt1 | contig 11785 bp, 9 predicted proteins | sample Lowcelwee11metaG_FD_187171 | JGI IMG/M metagenome (GOLD analysis project Ga0209262, IMG submission 187171) | Freshwater pond sediment microbial communities from the University of Edinburgh, under environmental carbon perturbations - Low... | ecosystem: Environmental > Aquatic > Freshwater > Pond...
GTGGCGTCGGGCTCGCGACGGGCGCTTTCAAGGACGCCCTCGCGTACGCGCAGCAGCGCCAGACGTTCGGCAAGCCGATCGCCGAACACCAGGCGATCCAGCTCAAGCTGGCCGACATGGCTACGCGCGTCGAGGCGGCGCGGTTGCTCGTGGAACAGGCGGCGCGCAAGTACGACACCGGCGAACGCTGCGACCTCGAGGCCGGCATGGCGAAGCTGTTCGCCTCGGAAAGCGCCGTCGAGAACAGCCTGGACGCGATGCGCATCTTCGGTGGTTACAGTTACTCGGTGGATTTCGACGTCGAGCGCTACTACCGCGACTCGCCGCTGATGTGCATCGGCGAAGGCACCAACGAAATGCAGCGCATCATCATCGCCCGCCAGCTGGTCGAGAGGAACCCGGTGTGACCACGGCCTTGCCCTTGGCCGGCATCCGCGTGCTGACGTTCGAGAACTTCGGCGCCGGGCCGTTCGGGTCGATGTACCTCGCCGACCTGGGCGCCGAGGTGATCAAGATCGAGAGCCGCGCGCAGGGCGGGGATGCCACGCGCAGCATGGGTCCGTTCTTCCTCGGTGAGCACGACAGCCATTTTTTCCAGACGTTCAACCTGAACAAGAAGAGCGTCGCGCTCAACCTGAAGCACCCCGAGGGACAGGCCGCGTTCCGTCGCATCGTCCTCACGGCCGACGTCGTGATGAACAACCTGCGCGGCGACCAGCCCGAAAAGCTCGGCCTCGACTATGCGACGCTCGGACCGATCCACCCGCGGATCCTCTGCGCGCACCTTTCCGCTTACGGCCGTGACAACGAGCGCAAAGGCTGGCCGGGCTACGACTACCTGATGCAGGCCGAGGCCGGCTTCCTGCACTTGACCGGCGAACCCGGCACGCCGCCCTCCCGAATGGGGCTGTCGATCATCGACTACATGACGGGCATCACGATGGCGGTCGCGATCCTGTCGTCGCTGGTCGGTGTGCTGAAATCGGGCCAGGGTCGCGACATCGACGTCTCGCTGTTCGACGTCGCGCTGCACCAGCTCACCTATCCCGGCAACTGGTACTTGAACGAAGGCCATCGCACCGAGCGACTGGCCCGCAGCTCGCACCCGTCGGCCGTGCCGGTGCAGTTGTTCAAGACCCGCGACGGCTGGATTTTCGTGATGTGCATGACCGAGAAGTTCTGGCAGGCGTTGCTCGGCGTGCTCGGCCGCGAGGACCTCGCGACGGATCCGCAATACGCGGACGCGAAGGCGCGCCGCAGCAACCGCAAGCGCCTTACTGATGTGCTCGACGCCGAATTCCAGCGCGAGCCGACGCAGCATTGGCTCCAGCGCCTGCAGGGCCTGTTGCCGGTGGCGCCGGTCTACGACTTGCCGCAGGCGCTCGACAATCCTTTCGCTCACGCCATCGGCATGGTGCGCTCGCTGCCGCACCCGACGCGGCCAGATTTTCGAGTGCTTGCGAACCCGATCAAGCTCGGTGGCGAGCGCCTGCCGTCGCGCTCCGCGCCGGCGCTCGGCGCGCACACCGACGAAGTACTGCGCGATGCTGGCCTGACGCCCGGCGAGATCGCGACGCTGCGCGCGAGCGGAGCCGCCGGATGAAGCTCGACGGCGTGCGCGTGCTCGACCTCGCACTTTTCCTGCCGGGACCGCACCTGTCGCAGCTGATGGCCGACCACGGCGCCGAGGTGATCAAGCTCGAGCCGCCGGGAGAAGGCGACCCCGGCCGTCACATCGGCCTCGGCGAGCACGGTCATACGGTGTTCTTCCGCAACCTCAACCGCGGCAAGAAGAGCATCAGCCTGAACCTCAAGTCAGCGCAGGGACGCGAGGCGCTGCTGCGGATCGCCGAGCAGGTCGACGTGTTCATCGAGGCGTTCCGGCCCGGCGTCGCCGCGCGGCTCGGTTTCGACTACGAGACGATTCGCGCGCGCAATCCGCGAATCATCTACTGCTCGCTCACGGCGTTCGGTCAGACGGGACCGTATCGCGACGTGCCGGCGCACAACCTCGCCTGCGAGGCCTACGCAGGCACAGTGAGCGTGAACCTCGGCCAGGACGGCGAACCCGCGATGCCGCATGTGCCGGTCGCAGACTTCGCCGCGGCGTCGATGGGCCTCGCCGGCGTGCTGATGGCGCTCTACCGCCGCGAGAAAACCGGACTCGGCGACCGCCTCGACATCAGCATGCACGATGCGGCGCTGGCCTGGCTGCCGAACGTGCTCGGCCCGGTGTTCGTCGAGAAGCGCGCGCCGGTGCCGCAGCACGAACGGACCTGGGGTGGTGGCGCCTTCTACCGAATCTACCGCACTCGTGACGGCCGCCACGTGGTGCTCGGCGGCCAGGAGATCAAGTTCGTCCGCAACCTGCTCACCGAGTGGGGCCGTCCCGACCTGATCGCGCTGTGCGAGCGGGGTCCCGGGCCCCACCAGCAGCCAGTGGTCGAGTTCCTGCAGGGCGTCTTCAAGACGAAGACGCAGTCTGAGTGGACCGAGTGGTTCCGCGGCCGTGACATCTGCTTCGCGCCGGTCAAGAACCTGCGCGAGGCGTTCGACGATCCGCAGGCGAACGCACGCGGGATGCGGCTCGTCGACGAACTCGGGCAGGAGCACGTCGGACTGCCGATCAAGTTTGCCGTCGAACCCGGTCGGGCGGATTTCCGCCTGCCACGGCTGGGGGAGCACACGGAGGAAGTGCTGCGGTGGGCAGGGTACGACGAGGATGAGCTCGTCGCGCTACGCGAGGCCGGCGCGTTCTAGGCCGGCTGCGCAGGCGCCGGCGCCACGCAGCTCATCGCATATTCGCTCATGGCCGTAATCGTCAGCGACGGATTCACCCCGGGATTGGCGGGCACCGTGGAGCCGTCGCAGACGAGGAAGTTGCGGTAGCCGAACAGGCGGCTCTGTGCATCCACGACTCCCATCGTCGCATCGGCGCCGATGACCGCGCCGCCGAGGATGTGCGCCGTGGTCGGAATGTTGGCCCACGCCTCCAGCACCATGCTCTGCGCATAGCCGCCCGTGCGGGTCGCCAGCCACTCGGCGGCGCGATTGCCCGTCTCGATGAACGTGGGATTGGGCTTCTCGGGATCCTGCTCGGTCGTGAGCTTGACGCCACCGAACAGCCCGCGCTTCGCGCGGAAGGCGATCGCGTTGTCGAGGCTCTGCATGACGAGGAACAGCACCGAGCGGCGGGACCAGCCGACGGGCCACAGCGTCTTCAGGAACGTTACGGGATGGCGCAGTACGTTGCCGAGCCACATGAGTGGCCGCGTCATGCGGTTGCCGTCGCCCGTGATCAACGTGTACAGCAGCGACATGAAGTCACCGTGGCGTCCGTACGTGACGAATTCGATGTGCGTGTCCGGGCGCGGGTGGATGCTGGCGCTGATCGCGACGTCGTTCCAAGGGCGGGCCGTGCCCTCGGGCATCGTCACGGCGAGGATGGACTCGCTGTTGGTGCGCACGAGTTGTCCGAGACGGTCGCTGATGCGCGGCAGCGAGCCCTCGAGCTTGGTTTTAGCCAGCAAGCGATTCGTGCCGAGGGCACCGGCGGACAGCACGATGCCGCGCGTCCTGAACGTCTCGCGCTTCTTGCGGAACCACGCGCCGGGGCGCTGGGTGGTCACGACGTAGCCGTCGCTGCCATCGTCGGCCCCGAGCGGGCGAACGTCGACGACCTCGCGCTCCGGCAGGACCCGTGCGCCGCGCTTCTCCGCAAACCAGAGATAGTTCTTCAGCAGCGTGTTCTTGGCCCCCTCGCGGCAGCCGACCATGCAGGCGCCGCAGAACGTGCAGCCCGTGCGATCCGGGCCATCGCCGCCGAAGTACGGATCCGCCACGGGCCGGCCGGGATCGCCGAAATACACGCCGACGGGCGTGCGCCGGAACGTCCCTTCGACGCCGAAGTGGCGACCGACTTCGCGCAGCAGCCGTTGTCCGTCGCTCTCGCGCGGCACCTGCTGCACGCCGAGCATGCGCTCGGCCGTCGCGTAGTGCGGGGCCAGCGTCTCGGCCCAGTCACCGAGTTGGCTCCACTGCGGATTCGAGAAGAACGCCGGGCTGGCCCGGTACAGCGTGTTGGCGTACACGACGCTGCCGCCGCCGACGGCTGCGCCGCTGGCGATGAAGACGTCCTTGAACGGGGTCAGGCGGAAGATGCCGCGCAGACCGAGCGCAGGCGCCCACAGGAAGCGCTTGAGGTCCCAGGTCGTCTTTGCGAAATCCTCGTCGCGGTAGCGCCGTCCGGCCTCGAGCACGCCAACGCGGTAGCCCTTCTCCGCGAGTCGCAGCGCCGAGACGCTGCCGCCGAAACCGGAGCCGATGATCAGCCAGTCATAGTCGAAACCGTCGCTCGATTCAGTCATCGCGCCCCCATTGCGGCCACTATCGCCACCGCAGGTCGCCGACGGCCTGCGACCATCCTCAGGCCCTCCGCAATCACGCCCAGAAGCCGGCCACGCGCTGCACGGTCCAGAACGCGGCGACCGAACCGATGACGTACGCCACCGGGATGCGAATCATCGCTTCGGAGCGCCAGGGGCCTCGCTCGACGTGCCCAGGCCTGCGCAGCAGTCGCGTCAGCACAGAGAGCACCAGCACCACTACGGCGATGAACGCCAGCTGCCCGGCCTCCACGCCGACGTTGAAGAACAGCAGCGCAAATGGAACGTCCTGCTCCGGCAGGCCCACCTCGCGCAGCGCGCCCGAGAACCCGAAGCCGTGCAGCAGGCCGAACACGAACGCGACGAGCCAGGGCGCGCGCGCTGCAAGACCGCGGCGGCCCTCGGCGCGGCGCAGGATCTCGGCTGCCACGAACATCACCGACAGCGCGATCGTCGCCTCGATCGGTGCCTGCGGCGCGTACAGCCACCCGAGCGTGGCTCCGGCCAGCGTGATGCTGTGAGCCACCGTGAAGGCGGTGACGGTACCCACGAGCTGTGTCCAGTTTCCCACCAGGAACAACAGGCCCAGCACGAACAGCAAATGGTCGATACCGAGCAGGATGTGCTCGACGCCGAGCACGAAATAAGTTCTGGAGACCTCGAACGCGGTGGGTGCCGCCGTCACGCGGAACGACGTTTGCTCGGGCGTGAGCCGCACGGTCTGCGTCGTGCCGTCGACGCGCTCGAGGCGCGCGAGCACGTCCGTTCGCGTGGCGCTCAGGCCATCGATGGCAACGTTGCGACCGACGAGGCCGTTCGGGCAGCTTGCCTGCCACTGCTCGATGAACGCACCACCGACGAAACTGCCATGCAGCGGCGCACCGCTGCACTCGTCTGGAAGGCGGACGTGCAGGCTCAATCGATACTCGCCGCGCGCCGGCACCTTCCAGACGATGTCGAACGTTCCCGGCGAGGTCTCGCGGATCTCGAGATAGGCCGGACGCACCTCGTGTGCCTGGACACTCGAGGTACAACATACCGCGGCGATGAGAAGCAGCCACAGGCGACGCACGATCGTTCCCCGCGACACCGAGCCGCTCACCGGACTGCGCTGCCGGCATCGCGCACGGCAAGCAGTTCGGCCGCCGGACCCTCGACGCGGACCTCGTACTTGCCGCGGAGCGCCGCAAGGAACGACTCGTTCTGCCTGCGCCGATGCTCGGCCTGCCATTCACGAAGCACGATCGGGCGGATCTCGACCAGCATCGGCGCGTCGGCGGCGACGCGTTCGTCTACCCTGACGAGGTGCACGCCGAAGGTGGATTCGATCGGACCCGACCATTGCCCAACCGGCGTCTCGTCGACCTGCCGGGCGAACTCCTCGCCGAAAGCGCTGGCAATCTGCTGCGGCGAGGCAACCTCCATCGTTGCAGGCAGCAACGTCGTGTCTCCGGCCTCGGCCGGATCCGCCGGGCCGCGGCCCGCCTGCAGCTCGGCGAGCAACCTCTCCGCGTCCGCGCGGACCGTGTCGCCACGGCGCTCGGCGCTCAAGTAGACCTGCCGGAACGAGAGCTCGGCCGGCCGCGCGAACTTCCCGGCGTTCTGCACCAGGAAGTCCTGCAGTTCTGCCTCGATAGGCTCGACCGAATCCGCGACGTTCTCCGAGATGAACTCCATCTTCTGGCGCAGCCGGCGGCGAATCACCGTGTCGTCCTGGTCGAGACCCATCGCGATCGCCTCGCGGTAATAGACTTCCTCCGCGACGTAGTCGTCGATCAGGCCCTTCAGTTCGACGGCTGTCGGCGGACGCATCCAGACCGAGGCGAAGTTCTCCGCCAGCGCCTCGATGCGGGCCTCGGAGATCACGATCTCGCGGGGTGCCTCCAACCGTCCGCCGTCGATCGCCTCATACACCAGGAACAGTCCAGTTCCGATCAGCAGGAACTGCAGCAGGGGTTCGCGCAGCAGCCGTCGGATCATATGGATGGGGAGTACCAGATCGGCGACGTCCAGGCGCGTTCCTGCTGCTTCATCGGGACGTCGGCGCTCATTTTCACACCGAAGCGAACCTGATCGTACGCCGTCCAACGGGGCGTCGGAATCTCGATGACTCGGGCGTAGTAGAACGCGCGCTGGCCGGGCTTGAAGTCCGGGTCTTTCCACACGGTCGCCAGTTCCGCGGTGCCGATCGTGTTGGCGTACGTGGCCCGGGCGACATCGACGGTGTCGCCCACCGGCGGCAGCTTGCCGTCCTGGCCGGGCTTGCGGTCATCGGACCACACCACGTCATACACTTTCTCCTGCGCGGTGCCGGAGGCGTCGAGCCAGCCCTTCACGATCTGGATGCGATCGAGGTTGGCGCCCTGCGGATCCTTCATGGCGGCGACCAGGAAGGTCGGCGCCTTGCCGGCGGCTGCGGGCTTCAGGTCGCCGCCCATCGGCACGCCCTTGGAGTAGCCCACCTCCGCCATGTACCGCGACTGCGCGTCCTCGGGCGTGTAATCGTAACCACCGAAGAAGCGCACGGTCATGCGCGTGCCGGACGTGCCATAGGTCTCGCGCCGCTTCATCGCGTCGAAGACGGCTTCGCGGGTATTCTCGGTGGCCCACACGGCCGCGTAGCCGGCTGCGAGGTACTGCCACGTGTAGCGTGCCGCGCCGCCCTCGCCCTCGCCGGTGCTCGAACGATCCTTCCAGCGATCCGCGCGCGGCTCCTGCCCAGGGAACTTGCCGAAGAAATTGTCTTCCTCGACGAAGGGCAGCGCATTGTGCGCATCGGAACTGCCGATGATGCCGGACTTGAACGGATTCACGCCCAGCTTCGCCTCGTGCTCGAGGCCGCGCATGAACCCGGCGCGCACGTAGCTGGTCGGCATCATCTCGGGGGTTAGTTTCCCGCCGAGCGTCAGGTTGCCGAGTTCCCAGCCCGCGATGCCGTACTCCAGGAACTCGTCGCTCGGGGACAGTTTCGGATGGCTCTCCGAGGCACCCTTCATCTGCACGATTTCCTGCACCGGCTCCCAGCGCTGCCGGCGCTCCGCGTAGTCCTTCGTGATCGCGCTGCCGTCGAACGCCTGCGCGGCGTACATGCGGCCGTTCGACAGGTTGCCGTTGTGCGGAATCGCGAGCGCGCGGCCGCCGGTGCGCTGCTCGTAGGCCTCCATCCAGGCCCAGAGCTTCTCCGGGTCTTCGCTGTTCCAGGACGAGAACGGAAACACCTGGCTCGCGCGCGCCTGCCCGTCGCGCAGCAGCACGTTGCGATGCAGGTTGTCGCCGCCCGGTGTCGGTGTCCACTCGAAGCCGATGAGCGTGGTGAACTTGCCGGGCTCGTTGTACTTGTCGGCCATCACGGCCGCGCGCTGCCACACGGACATCATCAGCGGGCCCGCGACCTTGGGGTCGGTGAGCACCGTTGGCAACGTGTTGGTCGCCTGCGCGCCGATCAGTTCAGTGACCGCACTGGAAGCCTCCGTGCCACCTGCCTTGATCATGCGGCTCCAGCGCTGGATGGTGCTGTCGCCCATCAGCGCGGGGTTGCCCTCGTAGACCTGGGTGATCAGCCCGAGCCCCTCGGCGTGGTCGCTCAGGACGACGAAATCGAGCGGCCGCGACAGTCGCGCCGGCAGGCCCGTCGCGGAGATCACCTCCTCGCCGCGGGCAATGCGGTAGGTCTGCTCGGGCGTGAAGCGATTGCCGGTCGTGAACGCGTCACCCGAGTTGGCGCTGTGCAGGTGGGTGTCTCCCCAGAGGACGCGTGTCGGGTACTTGCGGCCTGCATACGGCGAATAGGCTTGGGCCTGGGCCGACGGCTGTCCGGCGGGCACGGGAATGTGCACTTCCTCGGTGTCCTCCACGACGCCGCGCACCGGCACGTCGGGTGTCTGCGCGCGGCTTGCATGGGCAACGACCAGCAATGCACCGACCACGGCCAGCGCAAGAATGCCCCTGTCCCTTCGAGCCTCGAGTTTCATGCTTCCCCCTGTCGCCGGCTGTTTGCGCCGGCTTAGCAGACTGTGTTGCCTGCGTCAGCGCGCGCCGAAGCGGTACATCACGCCAGCGCTGATCATGAAGATCTCGTTGTCGTGGAACGCGACGTCCGAGTTGCCCTCGCCCCACAGCACGCTGCCGACCGCCTGCCAGCGTCCGCTCTCGATCGGCAAACGATAGAACAGCGTCGTATCCACGACCATGCCGTCCGCGTCGGTGCGGGCGTTGAAGATCGGATTGCGGGCGTCGAAACTGCTGCTGGCGTAGGCCAGGTTGCTCGCCACGGTGTAGCCCTGGCCGAGGAAGACGTAGCTCAGCTGCAGCCGGTAGCTGTCGCTGCTGATCGCCTCGCCGTCGCGGTCGTCGATCGTGTAGCGAACCATGGGCCGCACGAGGTGACGCTGGCCCTCGCCCAGCCGGAACAGGTAAGAGGCATCGAAGCTGTACTGGTCGCCGTCGCGCACGAGCAGGTCCCGGCAGGCTACGTCGCAGGCCACGCTCGCCACGCCCTCGCCGCTGCGCTCGGTGTCGATCGAGATGTCCCGGTAGGAAAACGTGAGATCGAACGCCGAACCGAGGATGCGGTCCCACTCCAGCCGCACACCGGTGGAGTCGCGATCGGTCTCCTTGCGCTGCACGCCCTCGGCATACGGATCCTCCCAGACCTGTGTCGGGATGCCGCTGAACAGGAAGCCACCCTGCACGATGCCTGCGGAGCCCAGGTCCTTGCGTGTGCCGAGCTGGGTCACGCCGTCGAGCGTGACCGCGTCCTCGAGCGAAGTGCCGAAGAAGGCCTGCCAGCCGTTGCCGAACGTGTAGTTGACCTCGCCCGTGACGACGGGATGAAAGGCATCATCGCTCCGCGGACGCTGGGTCACCGAGTTGATGACCGGCTGACCGATGTCAATCAGGTTGTTGCCGGCGACGGTATTGCTCCTGAGGTCGGCATAGCCCCCGCCAACCACCACGAAGCCGCGCCAGCCGGGCGTCGACGGGATAGGCTCGATGGCCATTGCCGCCGGCGCGGCACCAACGGTCAGCAGCGCGAGCAGAGTCAGACGGAGGTTCGGGGAATTCATGCGGGCCCTGTTATGTGGTCGAGGTAATTACCGGGGGAACAGCAGCGTCACCGTGATCCTGACTCCGAAGCCTTCGGCACCACTGTCGGGGCTGTCGAGCCAGTACCGGACGCCGCCGCCCAAGCTTATCAGCTGGTTGCCGAACCTCGTCAGCTTCGAGGCGTTGGCGTTGACCGGCACCGACCACTGCTCGTTCTCCCAGTCGTAGCTCGACTCGGTATTGACGGCGAACGTCCACTGGGTGGGTGTCGTGTAGGTCAGGAACGGCTGCAGGAAAGTCGCGTTGACGTCGGACCGGTCATCGTCACCGGCGAACGACCAGATGTGGTTGGCGAGCACGCCGCGCGTCCAGCCGTTCGACTGCTTGAGCGCCACCGCCGTCGGGCCAGCGCCCCACTTGTCGGTCGTCAGCAGGTCGTTCGAGCCGGTCGGCAGCAGCAGCACCGGGCCCGCGCCCCAGATCCAGCCCGAAGCCGTCGGCGCCTTGGGCGAGAAGAAGAGGCTCTGGACCACGTCGCCGGTTCCGGTCTGCGTTCCGGCACCGGGGAAGATGTCCGACTGCCGCACCACTGGCAGGATGGTGCGCGAGATCAGGTTCCACTCGTCGTTCAGGTTGAACGGGATGACCGGCTGCACGTTGAGCAGCCAGCGATCCCCGTCGTCGGCCGGGCCGATGTCCTGGTCGTAGTTGAACTGCAGCGGCACGCTGATCAGCGCCGCGACCGGGTTTGACAGCTGCATGGCAAGGTCGGTGTCCCCGGTCGTGTCCGCGAGCGCCGGCAGGGCCGGCATCACAGCGCAGAGCAGCAGGGCGCCGGCACGCGGCGCCCGTCGAAAAGTCCGACTCATGGCAATCCTCAGAACGAGAACGCGATGCCCGCGCCCGGTCCGTGCTGGACCAGGTCGTAGTTCTGGAAGTTGCGGCCCTGCCCGTCCTCGTAGTCGTAGGCGATGGCCCGATAACCGAGGTACCAGCTGAAACTATCCGACTGCCGGTACGTGAACTTGGTCAGTGCATGCCACGTGAGATCGGAGCCGAACCCGAAGCCGCCGACGTCGCCGCGCAGCGTGTAGCGCCAGCGGTTGCTCACCGGCACCTCGTAATTGAGCCCGATCAACGGGTCGATCCAGTCTGCGTCGCGGCTCGCCGTGGCGACCTGCTGCAGGAGCCTGACCCGCAGGTCCGCCGAGACGTCGAAATAGGCGAGCGAGAGCAGAGCCTCGAGATGCGGCGTAACGCGGCGGCCCACGGTCGCCATGACCGTGACCTGCTCGGTGTCGAGACCTGCGCTCGCGCGGCCCTGCTGCGTGGTCTTGCTCGCGCCGAGATTCATGTAGGTGACGTCACCGCTGAACGACCACTCGTCGTCCTCGATCCGGTAGGCCGCCATGGCGCCGAACTTGAGGTTGTCGAAGAAATCGGACAGGTTCATGTCGACGTCGACCTGCAGGTTACCGATCTGCGCGTCGCCTTCGATCATGGCTCCCATGCCATACAGGAATACGGTCTGGCGCCAGTCGTCCGCGGACGACTGTGCCTGGGCCGGCACGGCACTCGCCAGCAAGGCGAGGGCCGCAGGAAGAACTGATCTTCGCAGTATCATCGACATCGCTTACTCCGGGTGGATGAGCACACTGTCAGCTGGAAACGCGAACGGCCGCCCGGGCGGCACCTGGCGGTTGGTCGGTGCGGTGCCCGGCAGGATCTCGAAGTCTGGCGTGAAGACCGTCATCTTGTCGCGGAGCCTGGCGATAACAGTGCGGTCGCCCTCGAAGCGCGCCTTGCCCTCGTCCGCGAGCTGGTCAAACGTCGCCACGCCCATCATCACGCGATTCAGGTCCGCCCGGTTCACCGTGACCGTGAGGTCCGGTTTCTGCGCCAGGAATCCCTTGACGTTCGTCAGCGTCGCGTTGCTGAGCTCGATCGCGTACTTCTCGCCATTGTCGGGCGTCACGAGGTTGATCGTGTAGTTCATGCCCTCGGCCTTCTTGGGATCGAGGCTGATGCCGAGAAAGTCGAGCCACTGTTCGGTGGTCATCGCACGCACGACGTCGGGACCGGTCGAACGCGGCGGGAGACCGCCCGGGATGCCGTTGCGCAGCTCGAAGGCGCCCTGCAGGAACGTGTTGCGCACGCTGGTGCTTTCGGCCTGGTAGCCGAGCTGCTCGTACACGTCGGCCAGCAGCTGGCGCGCCGGAACGTTCTTGGGCTCGGCGAAGACCAGCCGGTTCAGGATCTCGGTGGCATGCAGGTACTTGCCCTGGGCCGCGAGCTCCCTGCCCTTGGCGACGATCCGATCGGACCCGCCCATCATCTCGACGTAGAGCGGCGCG
>Ga0209262_10001015_pt1 | contig 11778 bp, 11 predicted proteins | sample Lowcelwee11metaG_FD_187171 | JGI IMG/M metagenome (GOLD analysis project Ga0209262, IMG submission 187171) | Freshwater pond sediment microbial communities from the University of Edinburgh, under environmental carbon perturbations - Low... | ecosystem: Environmental > Aquatic > Freshwater >...
ACTACGGCGACCTCAGCGACAGCACCAACCTGATCCGCATCGTGCAGGAGACCCAGCCCGACGAGATCTACAACCTGGGCGCGCAAAGCCATGTGGCCGTCAGCTTCGAAAGCCCCGAATACACCGCCGATGTGGACGGCCTGGGCACGCTGCGCCTGCTCGAAGCCATCCGCATCCTCGGACTGGAGAAAAAGACCCGCTTTTACCAGGCCAGCACATCCGAGCTGTATGGCCTGGTGCAAGAAATCCCCCAGAAGGAAACCACGCCCTTCTACCCGCGCAGCCCCTACGCCGTGGCCAAGCTCTACGCCTACTGGATCGTGGTGAACTACCGCGAGGCCTACGGCATGTACGCCTGCAACGGCATCCTGTTCAACCACGAATCGCCCCGCCGCGGCGAAACCTTCGTCACCCGCAAGGTCACACGCGGCCTGGCCAACATAGCCCAGGGTCTGGAAAGCTGCCTGTACATGGGCAACCTGGACTCGCTGCGCGACTGGGGCCATGCCAAAGACTACGTGCGCATGCAATGGATGATGCTGCAACAGGACAAGCCACAAGACTTCGTGATCGCCACCGGCGTGCAGTACAGCGTGCGCCAGTTCATTGACATGGCCGCCAAAGAGCTCGGCATCAAGCTGCGCTTTGAAGGCACGGGCGTGGATGAAAAGGCCATCGTGCAAACGGTGGCAGGCGACAAGGCGCCGGCCGTGAAGCCGGGCGATGTGCTTGTGCAGGTGGACCAGCGCTATTTCCGCCCGGCGGAAGTGGAGACGCTGTTGGGTAATCCGGCGAAGGCCAAGTCCGATCTAAGCTGGGCACCACAAATCACTTTGCAGGAGCTGGTGACTGAAATGGTCGCTTGTGATCTCGGTGATGCAAAGCGCCAAGCCCTTTTGAAAACGCACGGCTACAACATCTCTATCGGACTCGAGACCTGAGCAATGTACTGGCTCGCTCACAGGACTACCTCCGTGCAAAGCTACCTCAACGTAGGCTTTGGTGAAGACGTGACCATTGCAGAACTTGACCGCTTCGTGGGCGAAGCTGTTGGCTACTAGGTCGAGATCGTGTTTGACACCACCAAATCCGACGCCGCACACAGATACTGCTGGACAGCGACAGGCTGCTCAGCATGGGCTGGACGATCCGCAGCGCGGCTTGGCCATGGCCTATTCAGACTTCCAGAAGAACTCCGCCACCAACCAAGCACTCGTGACCGCCTAAGGCCAATGACGAAGTCCAACCATACGGATAACCGCGAAGCCTACGGCCTGATAGCCTGCACCGGACTCCTCTTCAACCGCGACCCCCCCCGCTGTAGCGAAACCTTCGGCCCCCGCAAAATCACCCGCGACCTAGCCAACATCGCCCAGAGCCTGATGCAATGCATCTACATGGGCGACATGGATTCCCTACGCATCTGGAGCCACGCCAAAGACCGAATGCAGCTGACGCTGCTGCTGAAAAACCATCCGAAAAACCTCGTGATGGCCACCGGCGTGCAACAAAGCGCGCACCAACTCTTTGACATGGCGGTCACAGAACCGGACATAACTCTAGCTTTTGAAGGTGTGTGCGTGGCCAAAAAAGCGATGGTTCAGAGAGTCGGGATTACAAGGCCGGTTGGCCGAAATCAAACCAATAACTAAGGTGAGGTGAGTGCCCAGAACAACTGAGCAATAGCTCTTGATTCCGCATAACGATATTGCAAGCACAAAGGCACTCATCTCTCGGTGAACATTAATAATTAGTGCAATGATTTTGCCGGCAACAGCCAACAAATACACTATGCTCGTTGACGTATATGACAACAACATGAACAACTCACGGAAAGACTTGCGTAGAAGATTGCTTGCAAACTTCGGTGCCAATGGTGCTGGACAGTTTATAACCCTCATTATTCAATTCGCAAGCGTCCCTTTGTATTTAGGAACTTGGTCAGCCGAAACCTACGGCGTTTGGCTCCTTCTATTCACTATTCCAGGTTATATTGCCATCTCAGATTTTGGCCTTGTTGGAGCTTCCGCCAATCAAATGGCGTCCCTTCAACAACAAGGGGATACACGCACCGCAAATAGCGTATTTCAAACCACTCTCGCCGCATTAGCATTAATTTCAGTCTGCACAGCAACCCTCTCATTAATCCCCCTTGCTGTTCTGACTCACGTATTTGGCACCATTTCCTTAGACGTGGCCTATGCAATCTATGCATTAATTCTAGTATCCCTGGCGACAATTCTAACCTCTTTGATAGAGGCAACCTATAGAGCAGTTAATCAGTATGCATTGGGATCTGCCCTAGCCAATATCACAAGACTCCTCGAATGGGCCTTATCCATTGCCAGCTTGCAACTCTCAGATAATTTCATTGCACCCGCCATCGGCTATCTAGTGGGCCGAATCATCGGGCTAATTACAATGATTTTAATTGTTCGTGACCACACCCCTTTTCGCTACTCTTTCAAGGCAGCACAACTGAGCTATGCAAAAGCACTCCTAAAACCAGCAGCCGGCTTCTTGCTAATGCCTATTGGAAATATGTTAACCTTACAAACGGTAAATGTTGCAATAGGTTTGGCGCTCGGGCCAGCTGCGGTTGCTCAGTTTTCGATATGCAGAACCATGACACGGGGCATTATTCAAGTGGCCACCGTAGTGAATAAATCTGTTTGGCCGGAAATGACGACGCTCTACGCCAACGGTCACAAAAACCTTATCCTATCCCTATACAAGAATGCCCGAAGAACATCGGTTACGCTTGCAGTTTTAATTTCAATAATTCTTTGGATTTGGCGCGATCAAATTATTCTTGAATGGACCCGCGGCGAAGTTGTCGCAGAACCCGTTCTATTTTCACTCCTCCTAGGCTCTGCAATTGCAACCGCCTCGTGGCAAACTTCAATGGTTTTCTTATCGGCCACAAACACCCACTACTACTTTGCAAGAGGCTACGTTATGATTTCCGCACTAACCTCAATTGCAATATTTTCTCTTTCTACTTTCGGGTCGAAAATGATTGCGAGTCTACTGCTCCTAACCGAACTAACTCTTATTTATTGGTCCTCTCAAAATATAAGATCAATATTCAAGAATCTCGATTGAAATATAACACAAGCCATCTCTTAAGTCTGTCTAACACTTTCAGCGTTAACAATGATTTTAAATCTGTTCACCAGAAGAATAAAGTATCGATTACTTTCCTCCCACTGGTTCAAATCGTGGGCAAAAAGGATATACAGATTCCCTCAACTTTTGAGGCTCTCTCTTATTCGTTTTACCGCAAAAGCATGGGGTGCACAAATTGGACGAGACTCCATACTTGAAGCTCTCCCAGCAAAAAATGGCCTAGCACGCCTATTTGTGGGGTCAAAATCTTTTATATCAAAAGACGTCAACTTTGCGATGCATGGAAAAATAAGTATCGGAAACAATGTAGTTATAAGTTCTGGAACAAGAATACTAACCGCATCACATTCATTAAACGATGAGGCGTGGACGCAGTATGCCTCAAACGTAACCATTAGCGACTATGCTTGGATCGCAACTGACGCTCTTATATTACCCGGCGTTCACATTGGAACTGGTGCTGTAGTTGGAGCGGGCGCGGTAGTTAGGGAAGACGTTCCTAACTTTACGATTGTTGTAGGAAATCCAGCAACGCCTCTAAAGAAAAAGAGAGTTGAGTTGCTGAAATATGACCCAACAGCTTTTTGTAGCGCTGTAGATGCTTGGCTCCACTAACAAGCCTAGCGAAAGCCCCCTTTCTCGAAACCACATACAAGATCTGATGACCCTATGAAGAAACGGAATCTCTCGGTCGGAGTATTTCATCCTGGCACCCAGCATTCCTGGGAAACTGCCATGGCCTTTCAGCAAAACAATTGCTTGGCATGGTATGCAACGTCAGTTTTCTACAAACCAGAACAGTTTCCTTACAACCTAGCAAAGTTTGCACCACCCAACAAACAAACAAAGATTCTTTCACGGTTAAAGCGTCGTTACCACCCGGAACTAAATCCGGAACTTGTACAGACATTTGGACTGTCCGAGTGGTTGGAGACTGCAGCAGTCCACGTCGGGGCGAGAAAATTGGCAGCAGCCATAGATCGAAAAGGAAACGACTTATTTGGAATAGGAATTGGCCGACTGCTCACAAAACGACCTGTTGATCTGGTATGGGGGTATAACAATTCCAGTTTTGTCGCATTTAAGGCAGCCAAGCAACTAGGTATCGTTTGTGTATTAGATCAAACGATTGGCCACCCTAAAGCACTCGAAGAGTCTCTGGGAGAGCAACACTTTCGCTTCCCTGAATTTTTTTTCTCTTCTCCACAGCACAGATCTGATCTACTGCAGGCAAGAAATGAAGGGGAAATGGATCTCGCAGATCTAATAGTAGTTGGCTCCGAATTTTGCAGATCCACAATCCCAGTTCAATACCAGGAAAAAACGATTACAGTCTCGTACGGACACAACCTCGATATAGATGACTCTCCGAGGACGAGACAACTAGGCGTGCCTAAATTCATTTTTGTCGGTTCAGTCGGACCAAGAAAGGGCATCCCACAACTTCTAAAAGCATTCAGCTCGCTGAATGACATAGCATCGTTGACGATTCTGGGCCCAATTGACTGCCCCAAAGAGGCCTTGACGCCCTATTTCAACCACTCGAACATTACATTCCTAGGCGGGGTTCCGAGATCGCAGGTTGAGGCTCATATTAGAAATGCCGACTATTTTATTTTTCCAAGTCTATTTGAGGGCGGCGGTATCGTTCTTTACGAAGCGGCTGCGGTGGGGTTGCCGATAGTCCAATCGCGATTCTGTGGAGACGGTTGCGATGGTACAAATGGCACAGTGCTATCCGATGTTTCATCGGAAACGATCTCCGAGGCTGTGCAAAAGATAGTTCAACTATCCCCAGACGAGTATCGACGGCAAAGCGAAAATTCATTAAAAATATCTCGTAGCCGCAGGTGGCTGGATTATCGACGAAACGTATTTCAGGCCGCAAACGACATTTTTACAAAATGCTCGCCTTCCAAAGGCGCATAAATAAGCTTACACAGCGATTGATGGCCCCATGCTAACACCACTGCTGCTTTTCTCGCTCTCTGCAGTCCTGACCTTATTTGGACCAAAGCAGATGCGGTCATTCTTTGTAATTTTCCAGACCACAGTATTCTTTTACGGTGTTGCGGGACCCTACTATTGGCTCACACAACATCAAGGGATATTTTTAGGAATCGATTGGTGGAGCTCTATCCCCCGCGCAGCAACCTATATTAACATTGGAGGATTAATCATCATTGTTGGCTGCATCACCTTCGGCAGGATATTTCCCAAAGGTCGGCCAATACATCAAAACAATTGCACCAGCCCTTTGCTGATCCCAGTTCTAGCAACAGGGTCAGTTGCTGCACTTTTTGTTGTTGCATCCGCAAACTCTCGTGGCGGGCTTTTTCTCATTGCCTACCAGTTTAGCGATCTACTCATCCCCGCAATTGTTTATCTTTACGCCCTATCGATTTTCGATCCAAAAAAGACTTCAATTGCAGCCACAGCCTCCCTCGCCTTCTTGGCTTATTGTGTTTTCGTCGGATTTAGATACAAGATCGCTCTCTTGGTTGTTCCGCTAATAATGATTTATTTGATGAATTTGCCGCTTCGCAAGCGGCTTGCCTATTCTGCAATCTCAGTCCCCCTAGTGCTCGCCGGATTCTCTGGGATGACAATCGTTAGAAGCAAGTTCTCAGGTCTCGATCTTAGCGGATTGAACGATATAAATCTGGACACGGCACTCTACGGGCTATTCGCGGAAACAAACATTATCTTCGGACTAGGCTCAGTTCTGGATAACTTTGTAGACCGCGATATAACAATTGGTCTTACGCCAATTGTAGATAGCTTCTTGGAGCTCCTTCCTAGGGCGCTGTTTCCTGAAAGAACCACAGGGGAGCGAATCTATGTTGTTCTGGCAGGCCTAGGGGATGAGGGCGGCGACTCTAGCGGAACCACCTATCCTTTTGTCGGCGAATACCTCATGATGGGAGGAATTCCAGGAATGATTACTGGATGTATTTTGGCGAGCCTATTAATCACAGGACTCTTTAGAGCGATGACCAAATTTTCCAGAACCGATGCACTACTGCTAGGAGGCCAAGGAATTATCGCGGCCACTTTTGGTTATTACTTCGTAAGCCGAGGGTATATGCCTCAGTTTGCGAAGTCATTACTATTTGTTGTTCTTCCGTATGTATTTTTGTTAAAAACTTCCAAAAAATTGATTTGGCATAGGCCGGCATACACACCCAATAGAATTGGCCAATGAAAAAAATTCATATTTATCACAACATTCGCTGGTCTAGATACAAAGCACGCGTATTCTCTGCCTTGCATAAAGTAGCAATGGAAAGCGGTACAGTTGTGAGATTCACTCAGATCGCAGACACCAGCGGTGAACGAAAATCGCTTTCTGAGGTTGAGCTGGACTACCACCAATACCCTCACGACCTCCTGTTTCCAGGCTCCTACGAGCAGGTGCCAACCTCGAAACTTGTTTCAACACTCTTTTTGTGCGTGTTCAGGTCTGATGCTGATCTGGTGCTGATCCCAGGTTACGACCGCCCCGAGCATTGGGCCATGTTGATGGCCGCGATGTTGACTAGAAAAGCACGTGGCGTTTTTTGTGATTCGACGCTGTATGACCGGCCTCAGACTCGGATAAAAGGGTGGTTCAAGCGAATTTTTTTTGGTGCTTGCGATGTGTACTTCGGATACGGCCAACGATCCAAGGAGTTGCTTCTTCAGTATGGCGCCGATCCGGCACGCATTTTTCACCGTATTCAGGCGGCAGCACTGCCAGACACTTACAACGCACAAGAAGCGCGCCAGCGACGCGTTCGTGACGCCCTGTCTGCACATGCTCCTCGCTTTTTGTACGTCGGGCGCTTGGCCACGGAGAAAGCGTTGGACACCTTGCTGCTGGCCTTTCACGAGGTGCTAAAGACGCTGCCGGCAGCCGTATTGGAGTTGGTGGGGTCGGGTCCACAAGTCGACCATCTGAGAAATCAGGCAATCGCGCTCGGGATTAATGAATCGGTCGTTTTCGCCGGAAGCCTAGGGCAGGATGCCCTTGGAGATGTTTACACCCGTGCCACGTGTTTGGTCCTTCCCAGCCGCAGCGAGCCTTGGGGCTTGGTAGTTAATGAGGCGCTGCACTACGGCTGTCCTGTGGTTGTCAGCTACCACTGCGGCTGCGTGCCCGAACTGGTGGTCGACGAAGTCACGGGTTTCACGTTTAAGACCGACGACACTGACGACTTAGCTAGCAAGTTGATTGCGGTTGCAACCCGTTTCTCTGACACCGATCAAGTAGCTGACCGTTGTCTGGAACTGATTTCGTCATATACCCCCGAGGCTGCGGCCAAACAGCTCCTAGCTGGTTGCCGGTTTACTTTGGCAGGCAAATCTGCTCAACCATGAGAGTTCTTATCGCAGGTCCACTGCCAGATCCCATCGACGGCTGCTCGTATGCCAATCAGGTGCTGGTCCTAGCACTGCGCGGTCGCGGTCATGACGTGGACACCATCGACACTGCTTCGCGTGTCATCTCAGGTCAGCATGGCCGATTTTCAATTGAGAAGGTGTCGGCGTTCTTGCTAACCTACCTCAGACTTCCACGCTTGGCGCACGCACAGGTGGTTTACCTAACGCCAGGTCAAACCTTTTTTGGCCTGCTCAAATACGCGCCATTCATGGCGCTGGCAAAGGTGCTGCGCAAGCCCTATGTAATTCACCTCCACGGCAACCATCTCGGCTCGCAATACAAGAACCTCAAAGGCGTAAAGCGCTGGCTGTTTCGTATATGCGTGCAAAATGCCGCCGCAGGCATCGCTCTTTCCGATTCGCTGAAAACCAATTTCAATGGTTTGCTGCCTCCGACCAGCGTATTCGTGGTCGAGAATTTTGCGGGTGATGCACTGTTCGTTGCACCGCAGTATTCGAAACCCACAGACAAGCTTCGCATCCTATATCTCAGCAACCTGATGCGCGACAAGGGTGTCTTGGTATTGTTGGAAGCACTGTGCCTACTGAAAACCAAAGGCATTTCGTTCAGCGCTTTGCTGGCTGGGCACATGGAAGCTGGTATCGAGGCCGACATTCAACAGGCCCTAGGGCGACTTAGCCATTCCACCGAATATCTTGGCCCCATCCACGGCGAAGCCAAGCGCCAGTTGTTGGAAGAAGCCAATGTATTCGTACTGCCCACGCATTACCCCATGGAAGGTCAGCCCATTTCCATATTGGAGGGCTTGGCCACTGGCAACGTCATCGTGACGACCAATCACGCAGGAATTCCGGATGTTGTGGGTCCTGATCACGGGTTTTTGGTTCCGGTAAGAAACGCCCGCGCCCTAGCAGACGCACTGGAAAAGATTTCTATCAACGTCCCAGGCGCACTGAATCAATTTTCCGAATCGAATCGCCATTACGCCAAAACGCGCTTCACCGAGACTGCATTTGCAGATCGCGTTTTGGCCGTTTTGGAGCATGTAGTGCGCAAGGATCGCTTTACCAAAATTTCTGCCAATGAACCCACTTGATGCACACCAAAGCAAGCCCATGGAGGGAGGCCCTAGCTTCGCGTTGAGTCACCGACTGTTCCGCGCGGTCTGGGGCATCGTGTGGTTGCTGCTGGCGCGTTGGACGCCACCACCGTTGCATCGATGGCGCGGCTGGTTGTTGCGGCGTTTTGGTGCTGATATTCACCCCACCGCTCGGGTGTATGGCAGTGCACGAATCTGGTATCCACCGAACCTCACCTTACATGCTCATGCAGTAATTGGCCCGCACGCCAACATTTACTGCATGGGTAACACCACCCTAGGCGAGCAAGCCATCGTGTCACAAGGTGCACAATTGTGTTGTGGTACACATGACATCAACGATCCTGATTTTCAGTTGATAGCTAGGCCCATTGCAATTGAAGCTAGGGCGTGGGTTGCCGCTGATGCATTCATCGGCCCAGGAGTCACAGTGCATGAAGGGGCAGTTATTGGTGCCTGTGCTGTTTTATTCAAAGATGCAGATTCATTTGGCGTATACATTGGCAACCCTGCAAAGCATATAAAAACTAGAGTTTTTAAAACTTAAATGAAACTGCTCCTTTACGGCATTAACTTTGTACCTGAGCTAACCGGCATCGGTAAATACACCGGCGAAATGGCGATCTGGTTTGCCGCCAATGGTCATGACGTGCGCGTGATCACCGCGCCGCCCTATTACCCAGCCTGGAAAGTCGGCTGCGGCTACAGCGCCAGCCAGTACCGCACCGAATCGTGGAATGGTGTGCGCGTGTACCGCACACCGCTGTGGGTTCCGCACCAGCCGGGTGGCCTCAAGCGCCTGCTGCATCTGGCCAGCTTTGCGCTGAGCAGCTTGCCCGTGTTGCTGGCGCAGTGGCGCTGGAAACCCGATGTGGTGTGGGTGGTGGAGCCACCGCTTATGTGCGCGCCGGCGGCAGTGACCTTTGCCTCGCTGCGCGGCGCCAAGAGCTGGCTGCACATTCAAGACTATGAGGTGGACGCCGCATTTGACTTGGGCCTTATCAAGGGCGCCGCCCTGCGCCGCTGGGTGGCGGGGGCTGAGCGCTGGCTGATGCGCCGGTTTGACCGCGTGTCCACCATTTCGGGCCGCATGGTGGACCGGACTTTGTCCAAGGGCGTGTCGGCTGAAAGGGTGGTTCACTTTCCAAACTGGGTGGACATCAGCGGCATTGCCCCGCTGGGAGCGCCCAGCGCCTACCGGGCCGAGCTGGGCTTGGCGGCTGATGCGGTGGTGGCCCTGTACTCCGGCAACATGGGCAACAAGCAGGGGTTGGAGATACTTGCCGACGTGGCCCGGCTACTGCAGGGCGACCCGCGCATTCAATTTGTGTTTGGCGGCAACGGCTCAGGCCGGGCTGATTTGCAGGCCCGATGCACCGGTTTGCCCAATGTGCGCTTTCTGGACTTGCAGCCGCTGGAGTTCCTGAACGACTGGCTGGGCCTTGCCGACGTGCACATACTGCCCCAGCGGGCCGATGCGGCGGACTTGGTGATGCCCTCCAAGCTCACCGGCATGTTGGCAAGTGGGCGGACGGTGCTGGCCACCGCAAACCCTGAAACCGAACTAGGCCGTGTGGTGATGCAAGACGCTGCCTGCGGCTTGGTGGTACCGCCGGAGAACCCGGCCGCCATGGCCGATGCGCTTCGCACGCTGGCGGCAGACCCAGCCCGTCGCGCCGAGTTTGGCGCCAACGGACGGCGCTATGCCGAACGGGAGTTGAGCCAGGACGTGATCCTTCGCCGGTTCGAGGCGCGGTTGCTGGCTCTGGTGCAGGGGAACGGTGCATGAAGCAAGCAGCGCTGCACCGTCTTGCCTGGGTGGCCATGCTGTTGGCGGCGGCCTATGCGCTGGCGCTGTGGCAGCCCGTGCGGGCCTGGTACAGCGATGTGGACAAGCTGGCTCACGGGTTGGTATTTGTGGGGGTGTACGCGGCGTTGGCCTGGGCCTTGCGCTGGAAGCCTTGGGCGCTTGCCACCCTCGCATTGGCTTTGGGCGCGGCGGTGGAAGTACACCAGTATTTCTTGCCAGCTTTCTCCGCCAGCCTGAAAGACTGGCTGGCGGATGCGCTGGGCATTGCTCTGGCTGGCGGCACACACTTCGCCTGGCAACGCTGGCGTGCGCCTGTGACAGCCGAAGCTGCCGGTGGCATGTTGCCGCTGGCGCAGTTTCAGCAAGCCGTGGCAGCGCTGCCCCTGGTATCGGTGGACTGGGTGTTGACCAACCCGGCCGGTGAACTGCTGGTGGGTCAACGGCTGAACGCGCCTGCGCGCGGCACCTGGTTCACGCCGGGCGGGCGCGTGCGCAAGGGCGAAGCCCTGGCTGCTGCCCAGCAACGCGTGGCTTTGGAAGAACTGGGCTTGCCGGTTGCAAACAGCGCGGCATGGCTAACGCGCGCAAGGCTCATGGGTGCATGGGACCATTTCTTTTCAGATGCGGCGTTTTCTGCCAACGTGCCCACGCAATACGTCAACCTGCCGCACTGGGTGGCCCTGTCAGAGACCGAAGTGGCCCAACTCCGCCTGCCCGTGGGCGAGCAACACGGTCACTGGCAATGGATGCCGCTGGACAAGGCCGCTGAAGCGGTGCACGAATACGTCAAACCTTATGTCGCCTGGTTGCAGGCCCGCCGCTCATGACCAACCGAACCCCATCCCATACCGGCCTGCCTGGGGCGGCCCTGGCGCTGACTTTGCTGCTGGTGCTGCTGGCCACGGTGTTCCGTGGCGGCAACCGGGCTGTGCCATTGATGGGGTTGGAATGGTTGGCCCTGGCGTTGCTGCTGGCCTGCGCCCTGCCTTGGCTGGGCCGGGCCAGTCTGCCCGCTGGCTGGGGCACCGGACGCTGGGCCGCCTTGCGCTTGGCTCTGGCCGGTGTGCCTCTGGTCGTGGCCGTGGTCCAGTTGATCCCCTGGCCGGGCGCGGGCGCGCTGACCGCTACGCCGCTGGCCACGGCGTACGCGCTGTTGGCGAGCTTGCCAATGGTGGCTTGTTTTCTGGTGGCCCTCAGTGGCCACGCGGCACAGGTGCAGGCGCTGCTGCGCCTGTGGCTCTGGGTGGCTGTGGCGCAGGCGGCGCTGGGGCTGGTTCAACTGGGTGGGTTTGAAGCACTGCACTTTGGCGAGATGGGTGAAAAGGTGCGCGGCACCTACGCAAGTAAAAACACCTA
>Ga0209262_10001017_pt1 | contig 11766 bp, 9 predicted proteins | sample Lowcelwee11metaG_FD_187171 | JGI IMG/M metagenome (GOLD analysis project Ga0209262, IMG submission 187171) | Freshwater pond sediment microbial communities from the University of Edinburgh, under environmental carbon perturbations - Low... | ecosystem: Environmental > Aquatic > Freshwater > Pond...
AAGAACGACGACACCACGTTGCCGTAACTGTTGGTGATCACCGACATCATGATCAGGCCGGGGGCGATGTACTGCAGGTAGGTGAAGCCGCCCATCTCGCCAATGCGGCTGCCGATCAGGTTGCCGAAGATGATGAAATACAGCGTCGCCGTGATGACCGGCGGCACCAGCGTCTGTCCCCAGATGCGCATGATCCTGCTGAATTCGCGGATCACGATCGTCGCGAAGCCGACGCGGCGCGCGCGCCGCATGCGGTCCGCGGTCGTCACCTCGGCGTGGCTGCCGGGACTGGCGCCCGGCGTGCGGGCCGGCGACTCACTCATGGTGTCGCCGCCTGCGCGACCGGCTCACCGCTGCCGACGTCGCGCCCCTCGACCAGGCGCATGAACAGTTCCTCGAGGCGGTTCGCCTTGTTGCGCATGCTCACCACTTCGCCGCCCGCCACGGACAACGCCGCGAAGATCTCGTTGAGGTTCTGTTCCTTGCTGACCTCCACCTCGAGCGTCGTCTCGTCCGGGGCGGACACACGGTACCCGGGCAGCACCAGCGGCGCGCGCAGCGGTGCCCGGAGGTTGAGCACGAAGGTCTCGGTGTGGAGCTTGCGCAGCACCGTCGACATGCGGTCGTTCTCGATGATGCGCCCCTCGTCGATGATCGCGATGTGGCGGCAGAGCGTCTCCGCCTCTTCCAGGTAATGCGTCGTCAGGATGATGGTGGTGCCCTGCTCGTTGATCCGGCGCAGGAACTCCCACATCGAACGGCGCACCTCGATGTCCACGCCGGCGGTCGGCTCGTCGAGGATCAGCAGCTGCGGCTCATGGATCAGCGCCCGCGCGATCATGAGCCGGCGCTTCATGCCGCCCGAGAGCGAGCGCGAGATCGCTTCGCGCTTGTCCCAGAGCTGCAGCTGGTTGAGCCAGTACTCCATGCGCTCGCGCGCGACCGGCCGCGGAATCCCGTAGAAGCCCGCCTGGTTGAGCAGGATCGTCGAGACCTTCTCGAACTGGTTGAAATTGATTTCCTGCGGCACGACGCCGAGGCACGACTTCGCCGCCTCGATCTCGTTGTCGATGCTGTGGCCGAACACGCTCACCGTCCCGCTCGTCTTGTTGACCAGCGAGGACACGATGCCGATCGCCGTCGACTTGCCCGCGCCGTTCGGGCCGAGCAGCGCGAAGAAATCGCCCTCGTCGACGTCGAGGTCGATGCCCTTGAGGGCGTGGACCCCGTTCTGGTACGTCTTGGAGAGCTGGCGCAGCGACAGGGCCTTCATGGCGTGGAATCGGACCGGTCACGGGAAGGGAGCGCAGGGTAATGTGCGCGCCTCGTGTCAGCAAGGAACGTCGGTCCCCCCGGGCGACCCGCGCCGGTGGCCCGGCCGCGGCAGGCGTCGCTGTCCGGTGCGGGCAGCAGCTTGTTCGCGCTCGCATTCTCCGGGCAGGCACAGGCCCGCCGAGTAGGCCCAGTGCATCTCGTTGCCGGCGGCGGTCGCGGCGGCGGCCAGCAGGTTCCAGTAGCGCGCGTGCCCGGGCCAGCGGGGACGGACCAGGCCCGGCCAGGACGCGAGCCGGAAGGATTCGGCGGGTGACAGCGCGGACAGCCGCGCCTCGCAGGCGGGCGCAAGCCCGAACGCGATGCGCGAGGACAACGGCACCCCTTCGGCAAGCCGGCGCGCGACCCCGAGCGCGACGAGTCCGAACGAACGACGCGTCTCGCCCCGTGCGCGATCCAACGGGTCGAGGTCGCCATCGGTGACGGCCTCGTGACGCCATGGCAGCGCGCCATCCGTCTCCGGCAAGGCCAGTTCGAACAGCGAAATCGGGCTGCGGGCAGCACGTTCCCGGGCTTCCACCGTCGCCTCGGAAAGGCGTTCCACGGCCGAGGGTGGCAGCTGGAACCAGCGGTCCGCGCGATGCGCGGGATCGAGTGCGCGATCCAGGAACAGTCGATTGAGGTCAGCGATGTCCCGCCGGACGACCGCGCTCAGCAGGTTGCCGTGGTGGGCCCAGGGCGCTTCGGGGGTTGGCAGATTGGCTTCTGACATGGTTCATTTCCCATATATGGTCCGAATTGACCATATATGGATATAGAATCTCATGACTGGTCTGAACAGACCATATGTGGCCAAAACATCAAGAATCGGGGGAAAGGCCATGAGGATCACGGACAGCCGTTACGACCGGGACCGTCTGCGTCTGGCAATCGCTTACCGGCTGATCGCCCTGGAGGCCCGCACCCGGACCATCCGCATCGCCACCCAGCTCTCCGACGACCGCATCCGGCGGATGTACCGCGACTATTTCGCCGCGCTCGGCGGGAACCTCGTGCGCCGCCGCCGGGGCAAGTCGCCGCGACAGATGTCGTATTTCCGCCGGTCGCTCGAGCATGAACAGCAGACTGCGCTGCTGGGCTCGCTCCTGCGGCGCTGCAGCCTGATCGGCCGCTACCCGGCGGGCTTCCGGCCTGCGCTCGAGGCCGTGGGGCACTTCTGCGACGCCTACGAAACCTACCTGGGCCTGTGGCCGGGCGCGCAGATCTCGTTCGAGCATGCCTGGCACCTCTGGCAGGTGTTCTGCCGCAACGACGAATTCGTCCTCGCCACCTGCCCGGACTGCGACTCGCTCTGGCTGCAGGACACGCTGGAGATCGTGCCCTACAACTGCCCGGCCTGCCGGCGCGGACTGTTCCACGGCGCCTGACGCCGGCGACGGGCAAGGGCCGCGTTACACTGCGCACCCCCCGCCCCGCTGCGCTCACCGTGCCCCGCATCCCCAACGTCTTTGCCGGACCGTATCTCGATCGCATCGCGCACCTGCGCAAGGACGAGGCCTTCGTGGTGGATGCGTTGCGGGGCGGCCAGGCTGCCATCGTGCCGGTCTGCGAATCGCGCATCCTGGTCCGGCGCGGCCCCGACGGCTGGTCCGCGGTCTTTGTCGAGGCCACGCACGCGCAACGGCTGCCCGCCCTCACCGCCGAGCCGGTGCTGCTGGGCCGTGACGCGGATCGCGTCTATTTCGCCGCCGAGGTCGGGCCGGCAGACGCCGTACAGACGCTTTTTCCCGCCGGCTCGGTCAGGTTTGAGGACCTGCGCATGACCGGAGGGCAGCTGCCCGCACAGCAGGCAGGGGTGCTGGCGTACGCGCGCGCGATGCTCTACTGGCGCAGTCGGCACCGCTTCTGCGGCGCGTGCGCCGCGCCCACGCGCAGCGCGAGTGCCGGCCACGTCATGAAGTGCACCAGCGCAACCTGCGGCATCGATCATTTTCCACGCCTCGATCCGGCCATCATCGTGCTGGTCACCGACGGCGAACGTGCGCTGCTCGGGCGCCAGGCGTCCTGGCCCGAAGGACGTTACTCGACGATTGCCGGGTTCGTGGAACCCGGCGAGAGCCTCGAAGATGCCGTGGCCCGCGAGGTGCTCGAAGAAACCGGGGTGACGGTGCTCGAATCCGAGTACCACTCGTCGCAGCCATGGCCGTTCCCGTCGTCACTGATGATCGGCTACACGGCACGCGCGGCCGCAGGCTCGGTTGCGCGCGCGGACGAGGAACTCGAGGACGTGCGCTGGTTCAGCCGCGAGGAAATCGCCACCGGCTTCCCGGGCCTGCCGCCGCCCCAGTCGGTCTCGTTTCGCCTGATCGAACACTGGTACGACGCCGGCGCGACCCTGCCGCTCGCACAGACGCCGGGCCTGGTGCTCTGGGGCTCGCGGCGCGGCTAGCGCGCCCGCCTCCGCTGCCTCGCCACCCGATCGCCGCGCGCGCACGTGACGCCAGAGATCCTCTTCGTCCTCGTCGCGGCGTTCGGCGCCGGCTTCATCGACGCGCTGGCGGGCGGCGGCGGTCTGATCCAGCTGCCGGCATTGTTCGCGGCTTTCCCGCAGGCGCCGCACACGACCCTGCTGGGCACCGGCAAGCTTGCCGGGCTCGCGGGCACGAGCAGCGCAATCGCGCGATTCATCCGGCACGTGAAACTCGACTGGAGCCTGGTGCTGCCGGCCGCCGCCGGCGCATTCGGCGCCTCACTGCTCGGCGCGTGGATCGCGACGACCGTTTCGCCCGAGCGGTTCCGCGCGCTCGTCCCGCTGCTGCTCACGTTCGTGCTGGTATACACGCTGTTGCATCGCGATCTCGGGCGCGAACATCGCCCACGAACCATCGACCGCCGGGCGCGCTGGCTTGCCGCCGGGACGGCCGGTGTCATCGGCCTCTACGACGGGTTCTTCGGCCCCGGCACGGGCAGCTTCCTCATGTTCCTGTTCGTGCGGCTGTTCGGGCTCGATTTCCTGCATGCGTCCGCATCGGCCAAGATCGTGAACGCGTCCACCAACACGGCGGCCGTCGTGCTGTTCGGCCTGACGGGCGAGCTGTTCTGGCTGCTCGGGCTGGCGATGGCCGTCTGCAACGTCGTTGGCGCCCAGTTCGGCAGCCACCTCGCGATACGGCGTGGCAGTGCGCTCGTGCGCAAGGTCTTCCTGGGTGTCGTCGGCACACTGATCGCCAAGACGGCCTGGGATGCCGTGCGCCTGCACCTGTGAGCGCCCGCGGCGCGTTGAACGCTAGAATGCACTGGCGGGGGCACAGACCTGGCTGAGGTGGAAATAATGGATCTTTCCTGGACGACGTTTGCGGGCATCGCGCTCGGTATCGGCCTCGCCGCCGCCACCGGTTTCCGCGTGTTCCTGCCCTTGCTCATCGCCGGGCTGGCTGCGCATTTCGGCTACATCCCGCTCTCCGAGAACTTCCAGTGGCTGGCGAGCTGGCCGGCGCTGACCATGCTGGGCACGGCCGCTGCGGCCGAGATCCTCGCGTACTACATTCCGGGCGTGGACCACGCGCTCGACGTCATGGCGAGTCCGGCCACCCTGGTGGCGGGCGCGGTCGCGAGCGCAGCGGTCATGACCGACCTGCCCCCGAGCATCCTGTGGCCGGTCGCGATCATCGGTGGCAGCGGCATCGCGGGTCTTACCAAGGGCGGTTCGGCGCTGATCCGTGCGAAATCCGGCCTCATGACTGGCGGGCTCGGCAACCCGGTGGTGTCGACTGCCGAGACCATCGGCGCCACGGGACTGTCGATCTTCGCGATCGCGTTGCCCGTGGTCGCGCTGCTCCTGGTCGTCGTCCTGCTGTTCTGGGTCGTGCGCAAGACAGGACGGTTCCTGTTCGGACGCCGGCAGGCCGAGGCCGTAGCCGCGCAACGGGAGCCCTGAGCGGGGACTATGTGCCTGCTGGTCCTCGCATGGGAGTCGCATCCGCGTTATCGGCTGATCCTGGCCGCGAATCGCGATGAATTCCACGAGCGACCTGCGGCGCCGCTCGCCTGGTGGCCGGAGGATCCGCGCATTCTGGCGGGGCGTGACTTGCGCGGCTCGGGCACCTGGATGGGCGCGACCCGTTCAGGCCGCTTCGGCGTCGTCACGAATTTCCGCGATCTCGAACAGCCGCCCGCCGACGCGCCGTCGCGAGGCGAACTCGTGACTCGCTTCCTGTCCGGAACAGTGTCGCCGCCGCAGTACCTCGACGAACTGCGCGACCGCGCGCTGCGCTACACAGGCTTCAACCTGCTCGTCGGCGCGCCGGATGCACTCCACTACTTCTCGAACCGCGACGGCCGCGAGGCGCGGCCGCTGCAACGCGGGGTCTACGGCCTCAGCAACCACCGCCTCGACTCCCCATGGCCCAAGCTGCTGCGAACCCGTGCGCGGCTGTTGGAACTGCTCGCCACGGATCGCGTCGCGCCGCACTCGCTGTTCGACATGCTCGCGGACCGCACGCCGGCCGACCTCGACGAAACGCCGGACACCGGCCTGCCGCCCGAATGGGAACGCGCGTTGTCCTCGCCATTCGTGCTGCACGAACGCTATGGCACGCGCTGCTCCACGGTGCTGCTGGTCGAACACGGCGGTCACACGACGATGCTCGAACGCCGCTTCGACGAGCGCGGCGTCACGACCGGCGCGACCCGCCTCGCGTTCGACTCGTCACCCGCATGATGGGCAGCGCGGCCAGTCATCGCGGCCTGCCGGCTCGGCTCGCACGACTTGCGGTCCTCGCATGCGCGCTCGCCTGGCCGGCGCTCGCGCCCGCGGCAGCGCCGAAGGAACGCATCGACATCCGCATCGACGGCGTTCCGGACGACATGGCGGCGAACGTCCGCTCCTACCTGACACTCACGCGCTACACGACGCGCGAGGACCTGACGGACCCGCAGGTCCGCCGCCTCGCGGACCGTGCGGTGGACGAAGCGGCCGACGCGCTGCGTCCCTTCGGCTTCTACGCGCCCAGGATCCACAGCCGCACCAGTCGCGACGACCCCAGGTGGATTGTCCGCCTGAAGATCGCGCCCGGCGAACCCGTCCGCATGAAGACAGTCGACGTCGGGATCGAAGGGGCCGGCGCGACGGACAAGGAACTCATGCAGGTCAGGGCGGAATCGACACTGCAGCCTGGCAGGCGCCTCGAGCACACGAGTTACGAGTCGCTCAAGGCTGCGCTGCTGCGCACGGCGCGCGACCGCGGCTACCTCGACGCCACGCTGACGCGCCGGGAACTGATCGTGAACCCGCAGGAACTGACCGCCGACGCGCGGATCACGCTCGATACCGGCGGCCGCTACGAGTTCGGCGCGCTGGAACTCGACCAGGACGTCATCGACGACGACCTGATCCGGGCTTACGTCCGTTTCGCCCAGGGCCAGCCGTATTCGCCCGAGCAGATCAACGCCACGCAGTTCGCGCTCGAGGACAGCAATTACTTCTCGTCCGTCGTCATCACGCCGGGCGAGCGCGACCCGGCGACCCTGACCGTGCCGATCCGCATCCACGTCGAGCCGATCAAGCGCAATCGCTACGCCGTCAACGCGGGCTACGGCACGGACACCGGCATCCGCGGCCAGTTCACCTGGGACAACCGGCTGGTCAATACGCGCGGCCACCGTTCGCGCCTCGAACTCACGGCGTCGGAAGTCCGCTACGAAGCACTCGCTCGCTACGTGATCCCCGTCGGCGACCCGAGCCTGGAAAAGCTCGAGTTTTCGCTCGGCTACATCGACGAGGACATCGGCGACCTCAGGAGCCAGCGCACCGAACTCACCGGCGGCCTGACCCAGGTGTTCGGGCACTGGCAGCAGGTGATGTTCCTCAAGCTCAACGACGAACGCACGATCTTCCCCGACGGCACCTCGGAGGAGGCGCTGCTGTTGATCCCGGGCATCAGCTACGCGAGCCTGCCGCCGAACTTCCTGACCGGGTGGGTGCGCGATGCCGCGTACTACGTCGAACTCTCGGGCAGCCCGACGACGCTCGGGTCGGATGCGTCGTACCTGCGCTTCTACGGCCGCGCCGAGCGCGTCTGGCCGATCCGCGGGCCCTGGTACGTACGCGGGCGCGGGGAACTCGGCACCAGCTGGGTCGACGACTTCTCCGCGTTGCCGGCCTCGCAGCGCTTCTTCGCAGGTGGCGACCGCAGCGTGCGCGGCTTCGCGCTCAACGAATTGAGTCCGCCGCTCGACGGCACGCAGACACGCGCCGGTTCCTCCGGCCAGGGTGGCGGCGGCGAACACAAGATCGTCGCCAGCGTGGAATTGGAACGGGATTTTCCCCGCAACTTCCGGGGCGCCGTGTTCTTCGACACCGGCAATGCATTCAACGACTGGAGCACGCCGCTCGAGTATTCCGTTGGCGTGGGCGTGCGCTGGCGACTGCCGATGCTGATGATCGGCATCGATATCGCGCAGGCGCTGTCGGAATCCGGCCGCAAGCCCCGTCTCCACTTGAACATCACGCAGGTGCTGTAGCGTGCGTCGCGGCTGGCTCATCTTCGGCGGACTGCTGCTCTTGCTGGCAGGCGCACTGGGCGGACTCACGCACTGGCTGCTCAACACGCAGCAGGGACTCGACTTCGCACTGGCGCAGCTGCACCGCGTGCCGAACGTGAAAATCGAGGTGTTCGGCGCGCGCGGCACGCTGGCCGGCACGCTGGAAGCGAACCGGATCGTGCTCGATCACGAGGCGGTGCGCGTCGTCGTTCGCGGCCTGAAGGTGCATCCCGAACCCGCCGGCCTCGTCGCGGGCAGGCTCGGTCTCGAGGACCTGTCGATCGCCCGCACCGAAGTGACACTCAAGCGGCGGCCGCCGCAGCCGGACTCGGAGCCGCATTTCCTGCCCGCCGGCTTGCACATCAACGCGCCCAACTTCCGGTTTGGCGCAATCGAGGTCACCTTGCAGAATGGCCAGCGCATCGAGGCGCGTGAGGCAAGAGGCTCGCTCGATGTCACGCGCTGGCGGCTTGCTCTCGACCCAGTGGAGGTCCGCGGCCCGGACGGGCTGATCACCGGCTCGCTGGCGCTGCGTGCCATGCAGCCGCTCGGCCTGCGCGCCGACCTGCGCGGCGAATGGCGACTGCCCGGCGACGAGTTCGAGTACCGCTTCCGCGTGGTGACGCGCGGCAATCTCGACCGGCTCGGCGCGGACCTGTACCTCGATTCGCCCGCCAGGCTCGCGTTCGCCGGCACGCTGCTCGACTTGACGGAAAAGCCGCGCGCCGAGGGCACGTTCCGCCTGTCGGACTTCGACGGTTCGCCGTGGATTCCACCGGGCCGCCTGCCGCGACTCAGCGGCTCCATCACGCTGGCGGCGGGGCTTGCGTCGCTGGGCCTGGACGGCACGCTGACCTCACCGGCGCTGCCGGGCCAGCAGCTGCGCGTGCAGGGCGCGGGACGCTGGGAAGGCAAGACGATCGAACTCGCGAACCTGCAGGCATGGCTGCCGCGCATGGGACTCAGCGTCACGTCGAGCGGCACGGTGACGCTGCCGGCTGCGGATGCGCCGGTGGGCACGCTGCCGCGGCTCGCGCTCAGCGGCGAGTGGACCGCGCTGCGCTGGCCCGTCGAACTCGAAGGCGAGCCGGTCGTGCGGAGCCCGCAGGGTGTCTACACGATTGAGGGCTCGCTACCGTACAAGTTCACGGCGCGCGCGCAGGTCGAAGGCCCGGCCATTCCGGCCACGAGCTTCGATGCCGGCGGCACCGTCGAACGGGAACGCCTGGTGCTCGACCGCTTCGACGGCTACGCGTTGCGTGGGCGGATCCAGGGTCGCGGCGCCCTGTCGTGGACCGGCACACAGGCGTGGAACTTCGACGTCGACGCGCGTTCGATCGCGATCAGCGAACTGCGGCCGGGCGTCGAAGGCCTGGTCAACGCCAGGGGCACGATTGCCGGCACGGGCCTGAGCGCCGCGGCACCCTGGACCGCGCGCCTGTCGTCGCTGTCGGGAACGATGTTCGGCCGGCCCCTGACGGGCCGCGGCGAGATCTCGCATCGCGACGGCAACTTCGACCTCAAGGGTGTGCGCATCGCGAACGGCTCGTCGTTCGCGGACCTCGACGGTCGCATCGGTGCGACGGCGCTCGACCTGGACTGGAACGTCGACCTGCGATCGCTCGCCGTCGCCCTGCCGGGCATGAGCGGGCAACTCGTCTCCCGTGGCACGGCCCGCGGCACGGCGCAGCGCCCGCAGTTGCAGGGCACCGCCCGGGTGCGCGAGCTCTCCTATGGTGGCGTGGACGTCGCGGACATCGACGTCGAGGCCGACATCGACACCAGCGACCAGCGCCGTTCCAGCGTGTCGTTTCGTGCGGACACGATCAACGCCGCCGGGCTGGACATTGAGTTCGCGCGGGGCAGCCTCGTCGGCCTCGTGGCCGATCACCGCATCACCCTCGACCTGGCGTCGCCCGGCGATCCCGAGCGCCGCATCACCGAGTTCGAGGGAGAACTGCTGGCGGAAGGCGGTTACGACCTGGCGCAGAACCAGTGGACCGGGGACCTCTCCAACGCGGAGATTCGATTTCCGGAGGGCGACGCACGCCTGATTCAACCCGCCGCGCTGGTGCTCGGGCCGTCGCTGCAGCGCGCGGCACCCCTCTGTCTCCGCACCGACGCCGACGCCCGGTTGTGCGTCGAGGGCGAACACCACGCCCAGCCGCTGTCGTGGCGCGTGATCTACAGCGCGCAGGACTGGCCGCTGCAGCGTGTACTGCGGTCGCTGCTGGGCTGGCGCGAGTTCGACGGCCGCCTGCAGGCGAGCGGCTGGGCGGAGAAGACGCCCGGCAAGGACTGGGTCGGCGGGACGACGCTGCTCGTGGACGAACCGACGATCAATATCCCGCGCAACAAGTTCCGCGTCGAACGCATCCCGCTCGGCAGCGGCCGGTTCGACCTGATCGCCGAGCCGACCCGGATCCGCGCGACCGTCGACGTCGACGTCGATGAATCGACTCGAATCGAAGGCGAGGCCGTCGTGACGCGCGTGGCGGGCCAGCTGCTCACGTCGCCGCTGTCCGGGCACATCAAGGGCAGGTCGGAAGCGATCAAGGCACTGCCGCTGCTGGTGCCCGAGATCGACCGGGCGGCGGGACGACTGGACGGCAACATCACGCTCGGCGGCACGCTCGGCGAGCCGACGTTCAACGGCGACTTCCAGGTGCGCGACGGCGTGCTCGAGCTCTACCGCACCAACCTGAAGATCACGGGACTGAAGGCCGATGGCGCGTTCACGGGCGACGTGCTCAAGTTCTCGGCGACCGGTGCCACGGCAAAGGGCGGCCTGACCCTGGACGGCAATTTCAGCTGGCCGGACGGCGTCATGACGGGCGCGATGCAGATGCGGGGCGACCAGTTGCTGGTGGCCGACACGCCGGAGTTGCGCGTACTCGCCTCGCCCGACCTCGTGCTGCGCGCAGGCGTGAACGGCTACGAGGTCGAGGGCGAAGTGAAGATTCCCAGTGCGCGGATCTCGCCACGCGAGATCACGACCTCGGTCAGCACGTCACCGGACGAGCGCATCGTCGGGCTCGACGACGTCGAGGACTCCGGGCCATCGACCAGCGACCGCATCACGAGCCGGATCAAGGTCAGCCTCGGCGATGCCGTTCGCGTCGATGCGTACGGGCTCAAGGCACGGCTCGAGGGCAGCGTCACCGTTTCGACCGTGCCGGACGACGTCGCGCGCGGCAACGGCGTGATCAGGGTGGCGGAAGGCCAGTACCGGGCGTTCGGCCAGGACGTGCGCATCACCAGGGGCACGCTCACCTACAACGACACGCCGCTCAATGAGCCGCTGCTCGACATCGTCGCCGAGCGCAAGATCAAGGATGCCGACATCACGGTGGCGGTGAACGTGCGCGGGACGATCGACCAGCCGTTCATCACGATCACCTCGCAACCCGCAATGCCAAGCAATGAGGCACTGTCGTACCTGTTGACCGGGCGTTCGATCGACACTTTGCAGTCGGGCGAGGCCGCCGACATCAACCAGGCCGCCGAGAACCTGGCTTTCAGCGGCGGCGGCCTGCTGCTCGGCGGCGTTGGCTCGCGCCTCGGACTCGACGAAGTGTCGGTGGAGCGTACCGGCGACGACGACACCTCCGTCGTGCTCGGCAAGGCACTGTCGCCGAAGCTGTTCGTGAGCTACGGCATCTCGATTGCGGAGGCGATCAATACGATCAAGCTCCGGTACACCTTGAACGAGCGCTGGTCGATCAAGGCCGAGGCGGGCCTGGAGCAGAGCGCGGACGTCGAGTACAGGATCGAGCGGTAGCGACATCGCCGTGCGAGGGTCGATCGGGTGGGGTTCCGGTCTTGCTCCGGCGAGCGGAAAGGCAGACACGCTCGCCGGAGAAGGACCGGAACCCCACCCTGACACTGCGCGCTTGAGCGACTCATCGGGCCGAACGATCTACGCAATCAGCTGACGTCCGCGCCCGCCCG
>Ga0209262_10001018_pt1 | contig 11764 bp, 9 predicted proteins | sample Lowcelwee11metaG_FD_187171 | JGI IMG/M metagenome (GOLD analysis project Ga0209262, IMG submission 187171) | Freshwater pond sediment microbial communities from the University of Edinburgh, under environmental carbon perturbations - Low... | ecosystem: Environmental > Aquatic > Freshwater > Pond...
AGGTGCGCAAGAGTGTCACGATTGACTGGACCCTGCGGGAAGGCGCCCGGGCCAAGATTCGCGTCATGGTCAAACGCATCCTGAACCGCTATGGCTATCCACCGGATTTGCAGGATGAAGCCGTCAAGACGGTGCTCGCCCAGGCGGAATTGCTGTCGGCGGCTTGGGCGGTAGGCTAGCCCCGATCCCGGACCGTCCGCGCCGGACGGCTATTCCACCGGGGCTATCCCGGCCCGGATGGCAAAGCGCACCAGGCCGGCCAGGGAGTCGATCCGCAGCTTCATCATGATCCGGGCGCGGTAGGTCTCCAGGGTCTTGGCGCTGATACCCAGGGACCCGGCGATCTTCTTGTCCACCGGTCCACCGGTCCACCAGCCCTGGTTAATCCGGCAAAGACGCAGAGAAGATAGGACTACCCAGGGCCACCCGCTGCTGGGCGGGTGGCCCTGGGGCTCAGCCCATCATTTGGCCTGGTTGGCCTTCTCGTCCAGGTAAAGCCAGGTGTCGATGACGGTGTCGGGGTTGAGGGAGATGCTAGTGATGCCCTGATTGAGCAGCCAGTCGGCGAGGTCGGGGTGGTCGGAGGGGCCTTGGCCGCAGATGCCGACGTACTTGCCGTGCTTGCGGCAGGCCTCGATAGCCATGGACAACATCTTGAGGACGGCGGGATCGCGCTCGTCGAAGTGCTCGGCCACCAGGGCGGAATCCCGGTCCAGGCCCAGGGTGAGTTGGGTCATGTCGTTGGAGCCGATGGAGAAGCCGTCGAAGTATTCCAGAAACTCTTCCGCCAGCACGGCGTTGGAGGGGATCTCGCACATCATGATGAGGCGCAGGCCGTCCTTGCCGCGCTCCAGCCCCTGGGCCGCCAGGGCCTCGACCACGGCCTTGGCCTGCTTGAGGGTGCGCACGAAGGGAATCATGATCTCGATATTGGTCAGGCCCATATCGTTGCGCACGCGTTTGAGGGCCTCGCATTCCATCTCGAAGCAGTCCTTGAAGGACTCGGCCACATAGCGCCCGGCGCCGCGGAAGCCGATCATCGGGTTCTCTTCCTCCGGCTCGTAACGGGTCCCCGCGATCAGGTTGGCGTATTCGTTGGACTTGAAGTCCGACATGCGCACGATGACGGTATGGGGCGCGAAGGCGGCGCCCAGAGTGGCGATGCCCTCCGCCAGCTTGGTGACAAAGAACTCCCGTGGGCTGGGGTAGGCGGCGATGCGCGGGGCGATGCGGGCCTTGAGATCCGCCGGCAGTTGGTCGTACTCCAGCAGGGCCTTGGGATGGATGCCGATCATGTTGTTGATGATGAACTCCAGGCGCGCCAGGCCGACCCCCGCGTTGGGGGTGGCGGCGAAGGCAAAGGCCCGGTCCGGGTTGCCCACGTTCATCATAATCTTGACCGGAATGTCCGGCATGTGGGACATCTCGATGATCTTATGCTCGAAGGGCAGGGCGCCTTCGTAGATAAAGCCCGTATCGCCCTCGGCGCAAGAGACGGTGACGGGCTGGCCTTCGGTGACCTTAGCGGTGGCATCGACGCATCCCACCACCGCCGGCACGCCCAACTCGCGGGCGATGATGGCGGCATGGCAGGTACGGCCGCCACGGTTAGTGACGATAGCCGCCGCCCGCTTCATGATCGGCTCCCAGTCGGGGTCGGTCATGTCGGTGATGAGGACGTCGCCGGGCTGGACCTTATCCATGTCGTGGGTGCCATGCACGACCCGGGCCGGGCCGGCGCCGATGCGATGTCCAATACTGCGACCGGTGGCGAGGACCGGGCCCTTGGCGCGCAGGTGGTAGCGCTCCAGGACATTGCCGGAGCGGCTCTGAACCGTCTCGGGACGGGCCTGGACCACATAGAGGAGGCCGTCCAGACCGTCCTTCGCCCACTCGATGTCCATGGGCCGGCCATAGTGGTTCTCGATCAACACCGCCTGCTTGGCCAGCTCCATAATCTCGGCGTCGGTGATGGAGAAGCGCAGACGATCGGCCTCGGGCACCTCCTCGGTGAGGACCTTCTGGGCGCCGCCGGGTTCGGCATAGACCATGCGCAGGGCCTTGCCGCCCACATTACGGCGCAGCACGGCGGGCCGGCCAGCGGCCAGGGTCGGCTTGTGGACATAGAACTCGTCGGGATTGACGGCGCCCTGGACCACCATTTCGCCCAGGCCATAGCTGGAGGTGATAAAGACGGCATCGCGGAAACCCGATTCCGTGTCCAGGGTGAACATGACGCCGGAGGCGGCGAGGTCGCTGCGCACCATGCGCTGGATGCCGGCGGAGAGGGCGACGTGGCGATGCTCGAAGCCCTGGTGGACGCGGTAGGAGATGGCCCGATCGTTGAACAAGGAGGCGAACACCTCCTTGATGCGGTGTTTGATATCGTCCAGACCCTTGACGTTGAGGAAGGTCTCCTGCTGGCCCGCGAAGGAGGCATCCGGCAGGTCCTCGGCGGTGGCGGAGGAGCGCACGGCCCAGGAGACTTCGCTGCCCGCCTCGGCCACGAGCCGCTGGTAATAGTCATTGATGCTGGCTTCGAGGGCGGCCGGGAAGGGCTGTGCCATGATCCAGCCACGGAGGCGGGGACCGACCTGGGCCAGCTTGGCAACGTCTTCCACGTCCAGATCATCGAGCACGGCCTGGATGCGCTCGTCCAGTCCGTCCTTGGCCAGGAACTCGCGGTAGGCATCGGCGGTAGTGGCAAAACCGCCGGGGACCCGCACGCCGACTTCCGCAAGGTGATGGATCATTTCGCCAAGGGAGGCGTTCTTGCCGCCCACGATCGGCACATCGTCCATGCGCAGGTCGCGGAGCCAGCGGACGTACTCGGTCATGTCAAATCTCCCTCAAGTTGCCGGGAAGGAATAGTGGTGTATTGCAGCCAGGATTCCGGTCGCGTTGGGTAATGGCAAATGATAAATGACGTTGATGCGCCCCATCAAAAAACTTATTAAGTTTTCGGGTTTGGGTTGGGGATTAATCCACCCTCGGCCGATAATTGTCTGGGATCAGCACCGTCGGCTGGCGTTGAGCGGGGTCCTTGAAAGGAAAGTCCAGGGTGTAATGCAGGCCGCGGCTCTCGCGACGGCGCAGGGCCGAGCGGATGATGAGGTAGGCGACTTCCACCAGGTTGCGCAATTCGAGCAGATCATTGCTGACCGGAAAATTGCCATAGTACTCAATGATCTCGTGGTGCAGCAGATCAATGCGGCGCTGGGCGCGCTGGAGGCGCTTATTGGTGCGCACGATGCCGACATAGTCCCACATGAAGCGGCGCAGTTCTTCCCAGTTATGGGAGACTACCACCGCCTCGTCAGGCTCGTGGACGCGACTGGCATCCCAGAAGGGGACGTCCGGGGGCATGGGCGCGTCGCCCAGGTGCGCCTGAATATCCGCCGCCGCTTGGGCGGCAAAGACCAGGCATTCCAGCAGGGAATTGCTGGCCATGCGGTTGGCGCCATGGAGGCCGGTATAGGCCACCTCGCCGATGGCGTAAAGGCCCGGCAGATCGGCGCGGGCCATCTCGTCGGTGACCACGCCACCACAGGTGTAGTGGGCGGCGGGCACCACGGGGATGGGCTGGCGGGTGATGTCGATCCCCAGTTCCAGGCAACGGGCATGGATAGTGGGGAAATGTTCGATGATGAAGTCCGCCGGCCGATGGGAGATGTCCAGATAGAGGCATTCGGCGCCCAGGCGCTTCATCTCGTGGTCGATGGCGCGGGCGACGATGTCGCGTGGCGCCAACTCGGCGCGCTCGTCAAAACGGTGCATAAAGCGGGCGCCGTTCGGCAGCAAGAGGCGCCCGCCTTCGCCACGCAGGGCCTCGGTGATCAGGAAAGTCCGGGCCTGGGGGTGGTAGAGGCAGGTCGGGTGGAACTGCATGAATTCCATGTTGCCCACCCGGCAACCGGCGCGCCAGGCCATGGCAATGCCATCGCCCGTGGAGACATCCGGATTGCTGGTGTAGAGATAGACCTTGCTGGCGCCGCCCGTGGCAATCACCACGAAACGGGCCAGCAAGGTCTTGACCTCGCCGCTGGCATCATCGAGGACATAGGCGCCGAGGCAGCGGTCCACCTTGATGTCGAGTTTGCGCCCGCTGATGAGGTCCACGGCGATGTGGCGCTCCAGGATCCGAATGTTGGCGCGGGCGCGGACTTGAGCTTCGAGGGTGGTCTCCACCTCCTTGCCAGTGGCGTCGGCGGCGTGGACGACGCGGCGATGGGTATGGCCGCCCTCGCGGGTGAGATGGTAGCCCCCGGCCTCGACCGCCTTATCGTCACGGGTAAATTCGACACCCTGGTCGAAGAGCCAGCGAATGCTGGCCGGGCCGTGATCAACCACCAGCTTGACCCGTTCCGGGTCACAGAGGTCGGCTCCGGCATCCAGGGTATCCTCGATATGAGAAGCCAGGGAGTCGTTGGCGTCGAGGACGGCGGATATGCCTCCCTGGGCATAGAGGGTGTTGCCCTCGCTCAAATCGCGCTTGGAGACCAGGGCGATGGAGAGGGACGCGGGCAAGCGCAGGGCTAGGCTAAGCCCAGCCGCGCCACTGCCGAGTATCAGAACATCAAAACGGTGGGCTTGGCTCATGCGGGCGACCTGAGGATACCAGTGGCGGTGAACCGAAAGGTTCGCCGCCGGGCGGGCCCTTCGGGTGCAAAGCAAGGGCACTCACTATAAACTGAAACGCTCTTCGAGATGAGGGTCTTCGCGGGCTTTTGCCGCCAGCCCCGCGCCGCGAACTCTTGAACTTTCCATACGGGTAACTGTCCATGAAAACGGATTCAATGACGCCTTCGCCAGGAATGCGATGCCATGTCTGAACGGCTTGGCGACCAGGAACTGGTAGCGCGGGCACAGGCCGGGGATCGGCGCGCCTTTGACCTGCTGGTGCTCAAGTACCAGCAAAAGGTCGCTGGTCTCATTGCCCGTTACCTGCGTGATCCAAACGAGGTCCAGGATGTGGCCCAGGAGGCATTCATCAAGGCTTACCGGGCCTTGGGAGGGTTTCGTGGCGAGAGTGCCTTTTATACCTGGCTCTATCGCATCGCGATCAATGCCGCCAAGAACCACTTGGCTTCGCGGGGACGCCGGCCGCCCAGGGACGACATGGAGATGGAGGTAGCCGAGCAACTGGAGTCGGGTGGGCGCCTCAGGGAGATGGGTACCCCGGAAAATCATCTCCTGAGCGAGGAGATCGCTCAAACGGTGCAGAAGGCATTGGATGAACTCCCTGAGGATCTGCGTACCGCCATCGTCCTGCGGGAACTCGAGGGACTGAGTTACGAGGAGATCGCCGAGGCCATGGACTGCCCCATTGGAACGGTGCGCTCGCGCATTTTTCGTGCCCGAGACGCCATTGACAAGCGGCTAAGTCCCTTGCTCACATCATGAAGAGAGGTGTGATTCACCCATGAGCGAACAGCAGAGAGAACACGTCTCCGCCCTGGCGGATGGTGAACTTGAGACCCTACTGGTTGGTCCTACCATCTCCGCCCTGGAAGCTAACGCGGACCTGAAGGCCGCCTGGGAGAGATACAGCCTCATCGGCTCGGCCCTGCGTGGCGAGGCCTTGCGACCCGAATATCGCCAGATCGCCGCCCGGGTGAGCGAAGAACTCGCCGCCGGGCCAATACCCCTCTCGGCGTCCCGCCCCGCCCATCGCCAGCCTCGCCCGAGGGCGGCCGAGACCTCCCGCTCCCGGCGCGGCCACTACGCGGGCGTGGCCCTGGCCGCCAGCGCCGCCTTCCTCGCGGTTTATGCCTTGCCTCCCTTATTCACCGCCAGCAATCCAGTCCCGACCAGCCCCGCCCTGGCACAGGTAACACCGCCGATTTCGTCCCCTGTCGCCGTCTCCGTCTCGCCCCCGCCGTCATCCCGGTTGGTGAGTCTGTCGCCATCGCGAACCACCGAAGTCAGTCCGCGCTGGCACCTGGCCGCTCCGGAACTGGAGTCTAAGCTCGATCAATTCCTGGTCAATCATCAGGCTAGTTCCCCGGCCAATGGCATCAAGGGCATCTTCCCCTACGCAACGGTCGTGGGTTATGAAGCGGGGCGCTGAGGCGGCCGCCGTGCGGTCCCTCCGGCGGTGCCCAAGGGCGGGGTGGCTGTGGCTCCTCCTGGCGAGCCTGGCGGTTACCCAGGTCGCGGCCAGCCCGGAGTCAGAGGTGGAACCCTTCGAGCGCATGCGCCAGGCCCTGAGTAGCCTGAATTATTCTGGCGTGCTGGTTTATTCCCACGACAATCGGATGGAGACGTTGCGCATCGTCCAGCGGGTGACGAATGGCCGCGTCCAGGCGGAACTGGAATCCCTCAACGGCCCACCCCGGGGTATGAAGCAGGACGGCGGCCAGGTAACCTGTCGCCTCTCGGGCGAACACCTGATCGCGGTAGCTCAACGCGCCCTGGGCCAGGAGGGGCAGGATGGCCAGCCCCTGAAGGCCCGGGATCTCGCTCCCTACTATCTAGTGCAATCCCAGGGCCAGGCGCGGGTGGCCGACCGCCAGACCCAGGTGGTGGGTATCATCCCCACGGACGCCCTACGCTATGGCTATCGCTTCTATCTCGATACCCAGACCGGTCTGCCCTTGAAGCTCGATCTTATCGGTAGCGATGCCCGCACCCTTGAACAACTCATGTTTACCTCCCTGACCCTGGACCCGGAAACACCGGCACCCGAGGCGGAGGTTGTGCCCCCGGAGGCCGGCGATCCGCCGACATTTACCCCTCCGGAACACCTCGCCTGGACTTTCGACGGCCTGCCCCCGGGTTTTGCGCTGGTACGGGCCGAGCGGACCCTTGACGCCTCTGGCCGGACCCTGGAACACCTCGTTCTATCGGACGGGCTGGCCGCCATCTCCATCTATGCGGAGGCGAGTGCCGGGGAAGGGTTGCAGGGTGGTTCGCGCATCGGCGCCATTCACGCCCACGGCGGCGAGGTGGCGGGCCATCAAATCACGGTGGTCGGCGAGGCGCCGGCGGCGACGGTGGCGGCAGTCTTCTCTGCCCTCCAACGCCAGGAAGGAGTGACGCCATGATCGAGGAACAGGGCCGGGTCGTCAGGGTTAGCGGAGCCTTGGCCGAGGTCGCCTGCATCCGGCGCAGCGCCTGTGGCGGTTGCTCCGTCAATGGCGCCTGTGGTACCTCTCTCCTGGAACGCTATCTGGGTCGCCAGCCCCTGGCCTTGCACGCGGCCAACGCCATCGGCGCTCGACCCGGCGACCTGGTGGTGGTGGGTGTCCCCGAAGAGACCTTGCCCCAAGCGGCCTTCGTCGCCTATCTGATGCCCTTGCTGGTCATGCTCCTTGGGGCCTTGGGCGGGGATTGGCTCGCCGGTCTGACCCAAGGATCCTGGTCCCAGGGGCTGGTCCTGCTGGGCGGCATCATCGGCCTGGGGCTCGGCTTCCGGTGGTCCGCCGGCTTCAGTGCCCGTCGCGCCGAGGACCCGCGCTTCCAAGCCGTGATCCTCCGGCGGGCGGGCCTGGAAGTGGCGGGCCCTGGCCTGGAGCCGACCCTGGACCCACGGGCTCCGCAGGACTTGCAAGCCCGATAAACCCCAAGTCCATCTCTAAATTTTTATTGCACTAGGGGTATTACCTTCCCGTGAATCTAGATAATTCGGAGCACTAATGAAGAAGTTTCCTCTCCCGATGGCTGGGCTGCTCGCGAGCCTTCTGCTGGTCCTGGCCCCCTTGAGTCTCTCCGCGGGGGCCCTGCCGGAATTTACGACCCTGGTGGACAAGGCCGGGCCGGCGGTGGTCAACATCAGCACCCGCCAATCCCAAAGCGCTCCGTTCCCCGCCATGCCGCCCGGCCATGGCCTGCCGGACCTCCCCGAGGACAGCCCGCTGCGCGACTTCTTCCGCCGGTTCTTCGGCGAGCAGGGCGAGGACATGATGCCGGACGATGACATCCAGTCACGCTCCCTGGGCTCAGGCTTCTTCATCTCCAACGATGGCTACGTCATGACCAATGCCCATGTGGTCGATGGCGCCGACGAGATCATCGTGCGCACCAACGACCGGCGCGAGTTCGTCGCGACCGTGATCGGCGCCGACAAGCGCAGCGACATCGCCCTCATCAAGGTGGACGCCAACGCCCTGCCCACGGTCAAGATTGGCTCCGCCAGGGACCTCAAGGTCGGCGAATGGGTGCTGGCCATTGGCTCGCCCTTCGGCTTTGATCACTCGGCCACCGCCGGCATCGTCAGTGCCAAGGGCCGGAGTCTGCCGACCGAGAACTATGTCCCCTTCATTCAGACCGACGTCGCCATCAACCCCGGCAATTCGGGCGGTCCCCTCTTCAATCTTGAAGGCGAGGTCATTGGCGTCAACTCCCAGATCTACAGCCGCACCGGCGGCTTCATGGGTCTCTCCTTCGCCATCCCCATCGATGTGGCCATGGATGTTGCGGATCAACTCAAGCGCAGTGGCCGGGTCACCCGTGGCTGGCTGGGCGTCCTGATTCAGGATGTGACCCGCGACTTGGCGGAGACCTTCAAGATGCCCCAGCCCGTGGGGGCTCTCGTCGCCCAGATCGTGCCGGACGGCCCGGCTGCGACCTCTGGCCTCCTGCCCGGTGATGTCATCCTTGACTTCAACGGCACCCCCATCCTGGAATCCAGCGCCCTGCCGCCCTTGGTGGGCATCCACCCCGTGGGCAAGCCGGCCAAGGTGACCGTGCTGCGGCGCGGCCAGACCCGGGTCATCGAACTCATGATCGGCGAACTCCCCGAGGACGGCCAGGAGGGCAAGAAGGGTGAGCCACAAGATCAGCCGAACAAGGCGAATCGTATTGGCCTCGTCGTCGAGGATTTGAGTGACGAGGATCGCGAGCAGTTAGGTGCCGGCAAGGCGGGCGTCTTTGTCGCCAAGGTTGAGAAGGGTCCCGCCGAGCGTGCCGGCATTCGCGTCGGCGACATCCTGCTCATGATTGATAACAAGGATGTGGAGAGCGCCGCGCGCCTGCGCGAGATGCTTGACGCCATTGAGCCCGGACGTTCCATCGCGGCCCTCATCCAGCGTAATGAAGGCCGGATCTTCGTCGCCGTCCGCATCCCCAAGGACTGATCGCTGCCGGAGTCTCGATGAGGGCAGGCGCCGGCATCATGCCGGCGTCTCTTTTGCCCAGGCGGGTATTCCCTAGGGAGGACTAGGGTGCGATCGCCCCTTCCCCAGGCCTCGCGGAGCGGTAACAGCTTGAATACCGAATCCCCAAAACTCGCCTGGCCGGCTTCTGCTATGATGCTTCGCTCCCCCGATCCTGGGGGCCGGATAGAGGCCCTTCTGCTCTGAACGCCCGCTTTCAGGGCCCTGATTTCACCACATATCTAAGGTTATAGATGGTCGATCTGAGTCATATCCGCAACTTTTCCATCATCGCCCATATCGATCACGGAAAATCGACCATCGCGGACCGTTTCATCCAGCTTGCGGGCACCCTGAGCGACCGCGAGATGTCGGCCCAGGTGCTTGATTCCATGGATCTGGAACGGGAGCGTGGGATCACCATCAAGGCCCAGAGCGTGACCCTGGACTTCAAGGCCTCGGATGGGGAAATCTACCAGCTCAACTTTATCGACACCCCGGGCCACGTGGATTTTTCCTACGAGGTGTCGCGTTCCCTGGCCGCTTGCGAGGGGGCCCTGCTGGTGGTGGATGCCGCCCAAGGCGTCGAGGCCCAGAGCGTGGCCAACTGCTATACGGCTATCGAGATGGGCCTGGAAGTCCTGCCGGTACTCAACAAGATCGACTTGCCCTCCGCCGAGCCAGAAAAGGTCATCACCCAAATCGAAGAGATCATTGGTCTGGAGGCCAAGGACGCCCTCAAGGTCAGCGCCAAGACCGGCCTGGGCATTCCAGAACTGCTGGATACCCTGGTCAAGCGAATCCCGCCACCCCGAGGTAATCCGGACGGGCCCCTCCAGGCCCTGATCATCGACTCCTGGTTCGACTCCTACGTCGGTGTCGTCTCCCTGGTGCGGGTGGTCAACGGCGCCATCAACCGCCGCGACAAGATTCAGATCATGTCCACCGGTCGCAGCTATACCGCGGACAGCATCGGCGTCTTTACCCCCAAGAAAACCGAACGCAAGACCCTGGGTACCGGCGAGGTCGGCTTTCTGGTGGCGGGTATCAAGGAGATCGATGGCGCCCCGGTGGGAGACACCATTACCCTCACCGACCGCCCCGCGGACAAGGCCCTGCCGGGTTTCAAGGAGATGCAACCGCGGGTTTTCGCCGGCCTCTATCCCGTGGACTCGGATGCCTATGAGGAACTGCGCGACGCCCTGCGCAAGCTGCGTCTCAACGATGCGGCCATGTTCTATGAACCAGAGGTTTCCCAAGCCCTTGGCTTCGGTTTCCGCTGCGGTTTCCTCGGTATGTTGCACATGGAGATCGTCCAGGAGCGCCTGGAGCGCGAATACGATCTCGACCTCATCACCACGGCCCCCACCGTCATCTATGAGGTCCTGCTGTCGAATGGCGAGGTGGTGAAGGTCGATAATCCGGCGGAGCTCCCGGACGCGGCGGTACTGCGGGAGATTCGCGAGCCCATCATCGAGGCCCACATCCTGCTCCCTCAGGAGATGCTGGGCGGCGTCATCAATCTCTGTATCGAGAAACGTGGAATTCAGAAGAATATCCTATACCTGGGTGGCCAGATTCAGGCGACCTATGAACTGCCCATGAGCGAGGTGGTGCTCGACTTTTTTGACCGCCTCAAGTCCGTGAGCCGGGGCTATGCCTCCTTTGAATATGAATTCAAACGCTTTCAGGCGGCGGACCTGGTCAAGCTCGATGTCCTCATCAATGGCGAAAAGGTGGACGCCCTGTCGACGATCGTCCACCGCGACAACGCCGCCTACCGGGGACATGACCTGACCGTGCGCATGAAGGACCTGATCCCGCGCCAGATGTTCGAGGTCGCCATCCAGGCCGCTATTGGCAGCAAGATCATTTCTCGTACTACTGTCAAGGCCTTACGCAAGAATGTCACCGCCAAGTGTTACGGTGGCGACATTACCCGCAAGCGCAAGCTGCTGGAGAAGCAGAAGGCGGGCAAGCGGCGGATGAAGCAGGTCGGCAAGGTGGAAATTCCCCAGGAGGCCTTCCTTGCGGTGCTGCAGTTTGGCAAGGATAATTAACCCATTCCCTTTGAAATTCGTATCCGGCTCATGAACTTCGACTTTCCGGCCTTTCTCGTTATCGCCTGCGCCCTGACCGGCGGCATCTGGCTTCTCGATACCCTGTGGTTAGCCCCGCGCCGCCGCCGAGTGGCCGCGGAGGCCAACCTGGGGGGGGAAGGGGAGGGAGGCAGCCGGGCCAGGGCGCACCTCAAGGAACCGGTGCTGGTGGAGTACGCCCGTTCCTTCTTCCCCGTCATCCTCGTCGTGCTCCTGTTGCGCTCCTTCGTGGTGGAGCCCTTCCGCATCCCCTCCGGCTCCATGATGCCAACCCTGCTGGTAGGTGATTTCATTCTGGTCAACAAGTTTGCATATGGCCTGCGCTGGCCGGTGCTCAATACCAAGTTCCTGGGACTGGGTGAGCCCCAGCGCGGCGACGTGGCCGTCTTCCGCTTTCCCCTGGAACCCGGCACGGATTACATCAAGCGTATCGTTGGGGTGCCTGGCGACGAAATTTTCTATCGCAATAAGACCCTCTTTGTGAATGGCAAGCCCATGACCCAAAGGCCGGATGGTACCTTCACCGGCGTGGGCGCCGGGGCCAATATGACGGGGGCGCGGATCGCCGAC
>Ga0209262_10001019_pt1:0-7500 | contig 11762 bp, 5 predicted proteins | sample Lowcelwee11metaG_FD_187171 | JGI IMG/M metagenome (GOLD analysis project Ga0209262, IMG submission 187171) | Freshwater pond sediment microbial communities from the University of Edinburgh, under environmental carbon perturbations - Low... | ecosystem: Environmental > Aquatic > Freshwater...
ATGACCGCGTTGCCGCCGGGAGAGCCTTCGAGGAAAGCGGCTTTCTCGACCGCGGGGGACCCCTGGCCCGTATCGTCCACGCCGAGTGGCTGAGGGCCAGGCCCCTGATTAACGCCTGGCACCAACGCTACGGGGAGGCCGTGCGCCAAGGCCAGATCTGTCCCGACCGCGCGGTGGACGAGTATTTAGGGTCCCTGAGTTAATCGCTAGTAGCCATCGGTTACAGGGGTGCGCCCTAACCCTCCGTTGCCCAAATCGCCGATCCCTTGATCCCCGCCTTGATCTCCTGCCAAAGCGCCTCGTAAGCCTTGGTAACGGGATTGCTGGACGGGGCGTAGGCCGGTAGGGGCATGCGGGTGATACCCATGCGCTCCACCTCGGTGGCATAGGGAATGCTGGTCTTGAGGAAGCTGGGGAAGCTTTGAGGCAGACTCTCCATCAGGTGTAAATGCAAATGCTTGCGCCGGTCCACCATGGAGAAAAAGGGCATGAGGTTAGTCTTGCCGAGGCCGTCGTGACCCTCCAGGAAGTCCACCAATTGCGCCAGAGTGCGTGCCGACAAGGTGGTCGGGATCATGGGGACCAGCAGGGCGTGACTGGCGCGAAAGACGTTTTCCGATACCAGCGATATGCTAGGCGGACAATCCAGGAAGACATAATCGTAGGCGATCGCCATGGGGGCGAGCAATTTTTGTAGCTGCTTGGTCGGACGTTTATTGTCTTCCAGCAAGAGGTCCATGTTGCGGTAAGAGAAATCCGCGGGCAAGAGGTCAAGTCGCTCGAAATCCGTGCCCTTCACGAGGTCGTCAAGATCCTGGTGGCCGCTCACCAGGGCCTTGGTACCACCTTTGACCTTGGGCTTGACACGAAAGTAATAGGTTGCGGCCCCCTGAGGGTCCAGGTCCCAGATCAGAGTACGATAACCCTCCCTGGCCGAGAGATAGGCAATATTGACCGCTGTCGCCGTCTTGCCAACGCCACCCTTGATATTGTATGAAGCGATGATCTTCATTCGCCCTTCCCCTGCCGCTTCTGGCTATCAAACAGGGACTTGAACAGGCCCTGGTGTTCGTCGCTATCGAAACCGGCAAAAATATGGGCAAATTCCTCACGCGCCCGGTGCTGATGTTCCAGTAAGTCCCCAACCAGGATGCCCATGGTGAGCAAGGTATCGGTACTGGCCCGATCCTCGTCGCGCATGCGCTGGGCGATCTGGCGCAAGTGGTCGGCCTGGACCGCCAGGTCCTGGAAATTGCCAAGATTATCCAGCAGCACCTTGAGGAGTTTCACCAGTTGACGCACCTCATGTTTCGGATAGAGGCTATCGAAGAACTCGATCAGGTAGCGCAGCTTTTTGCAGCTTTTGCGTAGCTCATGCATGTCCTCCGCGGGCGAGGCGGGTGTCATGGCCCGACCCTCCTTGCGTACCCGCCGGTACAGGGTCCAGATGCGGTCATCCGCTACCGCCAAAACCGGACGCATGGCGTTCGGCACCACGGAGCTTTCGGGGACCGAGGCCTCCAGGAAGGCCCGCCAATCGCGCAGCAGATCCCGGAAACGCTTGGAATCCAGGTGCTCCACCAGGTTCTTCTGTTCCTCGCCATAATGGGCGTGAATGAAGTCGCGCAGGGGTTCCAGATGGGGCCTCAGTGGCTCCGGCAGGCACGCCTGATAGGCGTTGAAGTCGAGCAGATAGACGTCCAGATCGCGCACGGGCCCGGTGAACTCGCCGATCCAGCCGAAGGCATCCTTGTATTGCTCCACCACATCCGGGGCAAAAACATCTTTGATCTGGGTTAGGGCTGAACGGGTGCGGCGCACGGCCACGCGCAAATCATGGAGAAATTCCGAGTCCAGGTTTTCGCGCGTGCCAGGGACATTAACCTCGATGGTATTGAGCAGGTGGAGCAGGATTTCCTTGGTCGTGGCGTCCGCGCGACGGTCGGGATCAAGGCGGAAATTGAGTTGGGAACTGTAGTCACCTGGCTTGCGTCCCGCGGAGGCCAGGGCCTCCAACAGAAGATCAGTGCGGACCAGGGACAGGCCAAGCTCTTCGTTGAGCAACCGCGCCGTATCGCGAAAATCGGCCTCATAGCCCTTGACGGCGTGAAGCCGTAGGCGCGTAGAGATGGGACCCTGACGTTCCCGCGCCTTATCGTCGTAACGATTCTGCTCCAGTTCCAGACGAGCGATGGTCTTGTCATCCTCGTTAAGGAGGCGCCAGGTCAGTATGCGGGAATGAACATCCAATAGGGGAAGCAGGCGGCGAATGCCCAGGAGTCGCGCCAGGCGCTCGGTATCGGGGCCAGGCGGCAAATCGGCGGCGAAACCCAAGTCCCGCTCAAGTTCGCACGCGAAGATAGGGACCTCGTCATTCAGATCGCGCCACATCATGACGCGATGATGACCGTCGATCCGCTCCTCCAGAACCCCACCCGCCAGGTAGAGGCTCCAGTCGAAGGTGTCATGAAAGCGCCGCAGCAGGTGTCGGGGTTCATCCTCGCCAATCCGGCATCTCGCCTCGAGGGCGTCCTTGATCCCCTGAAGATCGGTCCCGTCCGGGACCAGATAGGCCTGATTGAATTCATTCATCGATGGATATGTCGTCCTCGTTTGTTGTTGTAGCGAATCGAATACCATGAAGCATAACTTTCATTATTCGGATAGTACGCGACTTCTCCCGCCACGACCAGAGGACAACCAGGCAGCCCGGGAGCTAATCGACTGGACCCCCGGAGGAACTTAGGCGCAGACTTGGTGATATCCCAGCCCTGTTCCCAACGCCTCTCATGCCCCACCCCCGCAAAAGATTCGGCCAAAACTTTCTCCAGGATCAAAGCGTCATCGACCGCATCATCGCTGCCGTCTCACCCAGCCCCGGGGAAAGCCTGGTGGAGATAGGCCCAGGGCGCGGCGCCATCACCCGGGCCTTGTTGCGCGCAACCGGGCAACTGGACGCGGTGGAACTGGATCGAGACCTCATCGAGCCCCTGGCCCGTACCTGTGCCTCCCTGGGGCAACTGACCATCCATCAGGCTGACGCCCTGGCCTTTGATCTGAGCCAATTGGTAGCGCCTGGGGAGAAGCTGCGCCTGACCGGCAATCTACCCTACAACATTTCCACTCCGCTCCTGTTCCGCTTCCTGGAACAAAAGGCTTGTATCCTGGACATGCATCTTATGTTGCAAAAAGAGGTGGTGGACCGCATCGTCGCCCTGCCGGGCTCCCGTACCTACGGCCGGCTCTCGGTCATGATCCAGACCTGGTGTCGGGCCGAGGCCCTGTTTGAAATCCCGCCCCAGGCCTTCTTCCCGGCGCCCAAGGTTGATTCAGCCTTTCTGCGCCTGACGCCACTTGATCCCCCGCCCTTCCCACTCCAGGATCCAGGTCATCATCAACGCCTGGTGACCCAGGCCTTTGCCCAGCGCCGCAAGACCTTGCGCAACACCCTCAAAGGCATGGCGACGACAGAGGATTTCGCGGCCCTTGGCATCGATCCCGGTCAGCGGGCCGAGGAACTGTCGGTCTCCACCTTTGCAAGCCTGGCCAATCTGACTTGCAAAGCCACGCCTTCGCCCGAAAATTGTGGGCTTATAAACTTAGGCACTTCACCCCTTATCCCGGACTTGAAACAACTTCCATCAGGCGAAAAAGATGAGTGACCATACGGATAAAGAGGATTATATAACGGCAGGCGAAGACGTGGAGAGCGAGGCATCGCAGCAGGATTCCGAGGCATCGGCGGTGGAGCCGACCATGCCGGCGCGCGTCAAGGATGTGCTGCCCGGCATCATTCATCTATTGCCCGTGGCGGCCCGCCCCTTTTTCCCGGGCCAGGCCGTGCCCCTGCTCATGTCGGGCAAGCATTGGGCCAAGACCATTCGTGCCGTAGTCGATTCGGATAACAAGATCCTGGGCGTGGTCCTGGTGACCAACGATACAGCCGAGGAGGCCACCACCGAGCAGTTTCATGCCGTCGGCACGGCCTGCCGGGTCCATCGTGTTCATGAACAGGATGGGTACCTCCAGGTGTTGGTGGAGTGCCTGCATCGCTTTCGCATCGAAAACTGGGTCTCCCGGCGAGCACCCTTTTCCGCGCGCGTCGAATACTTCCCGGAGCCCAGCACGCGCGGTCAGGATGAGATCAAGGCCTATGCCATGGCCGTTATCAATACCATCAAGGAACTGCTCCCCCTCAACCCCCTTTATGTCGAGGAGTTGCGAGTCTTCCTGGATCGCTTCGGACCGGATGATCCTTCCCATTTATCCGACTTTGCCGCCAGCCTGACAACCTCCACTAAGGAACAACTTCAGGAGGTTCTGGAAGCCGTCGATCTGCTCAAACGCATGGAAAAGGTGCTGATCCTGCTCAATAACGAACTGGACCTGGCCCGAGCCCAGCAAAAAATCCGTGAATCGGTGGAAGAGCGGATGCAGAAGCAGCAACGCGACTTCTTCCTCAGGGAACAACTCAAGGTTATTCAGAAGGAACTGGGGCTAGCCAAGGACGACCGCACGGCAGAACTGGACAAATTCAAGGAGCGCCTCAAGTCCCTGACCCTCACCGATGAGGCCCAGAAGCGGGTCGATGAGGAACTGGAGAAGATGGCTATCCTCGAGACGGGATCACCGGAATATTCCGTCACCCGGAATTATCTGGATTGGATCACGACACTGCCCTGGGGCGGCTACTCCCAGGATAAATTAGACCTGAAACGCGCACGGCGCATCCTGGATCGGGATCACTACGGTCTGGAGGACGTCAAGACCCGCATCCTGGAATTCCTGGCGGTTGGCATTCACAAGGGCCAGATCGCTGGCTCTATCATTATGCTGGTGGGCCCACCCGGGGTGGGCAAAACCTCCGTGGGACGCTCCATCGCCGATGCCCTGGGCCGCCGCTTCTACCGCTTCTCCGTCGGCGGTATTCGCGACGAGGCCGAGATCAAGGGCCACCGCCGTACCTATATTGGCGCCATGCCGGGCAAATTCCTGCAGGCGATCAAGGATGCGGGCACCGCTAACCCCGTTATCATGCTCGACGAGATTGACAAGATTGGCGCCTCTTATCACGGTGATCCCGCCTCGGCCCTGCTTGAGGTTCTGGATCCAGAGCAAAACTCGGACTTTCTTGATCACTACCTGGATTTGCGCTTTGACCTCTCCAAGGTGTTATTCGTATGCACCGCCAATCAGCTGGACAGCATTCCCGGGCCCCTGGCGGATCGCATGGAGATCATTCCCCTGTCGGGCTACATCGTTGAGGAAAAGCTGGCCATCGCCAAGAAATTCCTCCTGCCCCGTCAGATCGATAAGGCTGGACTACCCGCGCGGTCGGTACGCCTCGATGCCGCCACCCTGCGCGCGGTGATCGTGGGCTACGCCCGGGACGCGGGGGTGCGCCGCCTCGACAAGCAGATCGGCAAAATCGTGCGGAAGTGCGCGGTGCAGTTGCTTGAAGGCGTGGAACAACCCATCCAGATAGGTCAGGACCGGCTCAAGGAATATCTGGGCAGCCCCATGTTCCGCGACGAGCGCAAGCTAATGGGACCCGGGGTGGTCACGGGGCTGGCGTGGACCGCCATGGGCGGCGCCACCCTCTCCATCGAAGCCGTCAGGACACATGGCTTTACGCGAGGCTTCAAGCTCACGGGCCAACTGGGCGATGTCATGAAGGAGTCCGCCGAGATTGCCTATGGGTACCTCGTCAGCCATTCAGAACAATTTGGCGTGGATCAGTCTTATTTCGAGAAGGCCTTTATTCACATTCACGTCCCCGCTGGCGCCACGCCCAAGGACGGCCCCTCGGCGGGTATCACCCTAGTCAGCGCATTGCTGTCTTTGGCACGAAACAAACCCATCCGTCGCCTGGCCATGACGGGCGAGATAACCTTGACGGGGGCAGTCTTCCCGGTTGGCGGCATCCGTGAAAAGCTTATCGCCGCGCGCAGGGCCGGAATCAAGGAAATTATCCTGCCGGCTGACAACCAGGGGGAGTTCGAAGAAGTGCCGGAATATCTCCGTCACGGCCTGCAGATCCACTTTGCCACTCGCTTTGCGGACATCGTCCCCTGGTTATTTTAGCGTGGCCCGTCCAGACCGGCCCAGCCACGCCTCTGGGGCCTCAGGCTGGGCTTGATCCTCTTGGCACAGCGGACTCCCCGATTTCGCCAACCCTTGACGGGCACCGGGGTCATACCGCAACCGCGCCCAGGGCTGTTTCCTGGTAGGGTCCTGGGCGTCGCGCTGGGGAACCCCCTGGGTCAACAGTTATCCGGGACCCAACGAAAAACCCCGCCCTCGGGAGGAAGGCGGGGTTGAGAAAAGGTCCTGGCGGTGACCTACTTTCACATGGGGAGGCCCCACACTATCATCGGCGATACACCGTTTCACTTCTGAGTTCGGGATGGGATCAGGTGGTGCCAGTGCTCCATGGCCGCCAGGGAAAAGGGTAGGAGGTGGCGGTGGGCCACCCCCCGGGGAATAGAGAGATCGTTGGCGGAGGCACGTCCCCACCCCGCGCAAAGCGCTTGGGTGTTAGAGGATCAAGCCGCACGGTCAATTAGTACGGGTTAGCTGCACGCGTTACCGCGCTTCCACATCCCGCCTATCCACGTCATAGTCTGTGACGGACCTTTAGGGACCTCAAGGGTCCAGGGAGATCTCATCTTGGGAGGGGCTTCCCGCTTAGATGCTTTCAGCGGTTATCCCGTCCGTACGTAGCTACCCGGCAATGCCACTGGCGTGACAACCGGAACACCAGGGGTACGTCCACTCCGGTCCTCTCGTACTAGGAGCAGCTTCCCGCAAATCTCCAACGCCCACGGCAGATAGGGACCGAACTGTCTCACGACGTTCTAAACCCAGCTCGCGTACCACTTTAAATGGCGAACAGCCATACCCTTGGGACCGACTTCAGCCCCAGGATGTGATGAGCCGACATCGAGGTGCCAAACACCGCCGTCGATATGAACTCTTGGGCGGTATCAGCCTGTTATCCCCGGAGTACCTTTTATCCGTTGAGCGATGGCCCTTCCATACAGAACCACCGGATCACTAAGACCTACTTTCGTACCTGCTCGACGTGTCTGTCTCGCAGTCAAGCACCCTTATGCCTTTGCACTCAATGCGCGATTTCCGACCGCGCTGAGGGTACCTTCGTGCTCCTCCGTTACTCTTTGGGAGGAGACCGCCCCAGTCAAACTACCCACCACACACTGTCCCCGACCCGGATCACGGGCCTGGGTTAGAACTCCAAATCGACCAGGGTGGTATTTCAAGGGTGGCTCCACCCGAACTGGCGTCCGGGCTTCCTAGCCTCCCACCTATCCTACACAAGTCGATTCAAAGTCCCGTGTGAAGCTATAGTAAAGGTTCACGGGGTCTTTCCGTCTAGCCGCGGGTACTCGGCATCTTAACCGAGATTTCAATTTCACTGAGTCTCTGGTGGAGACAGCGTGGCCATCGTTACGCCATTCGTGCAGGTCGGAACTTACCCGA
>Ga0209262_10001020_pt1 | contig 11761 bp, 9 predicted proteins | sample Lowcelwee11metaG_FD_187171 | JGI IMG/M metagenome (GOLD analysis project Ga0209262, IMG submission 187171) | Freshwater pond sediment microbial communities from the University of Edinburgh, under environmental carbon perturbations - Low... | ecosystem: Environmental > Aquatic > Freshwater > Pond...
GACCCTCTTCGGCCATGCCCGCGGCGCCTTCACCGGCGCCACGACGGCGAAGGCCGGCTATTTCGAGGAAGCCGGCGAAGGCACCCTGTTCCTCGACGAAATCGGCGAACTGCCATCCGACCTCCAACCCAAGCTGCTGCGCGTCCTCGAGAACGGCGAGTACCAGCGGGTCGGCGAAACCCAAACGCGGACCTCAAAGGCGCGCATCGTCGCCGCCACCAATCGCGACCTGCGCCAGGAAATCAAGGCCGGCCGCTTTCGCGCCGATCTCTACCACCGGCTCTCGGTGTTCTCGATCAGCGTGCCCCCGCTGCGCGACATGGGCCGCGACCGCCTGTTGCTGCTCGACCATTTCCGCAGGCTGTATGCCGTGCAGGCACATTGCCAGCCGTTCGCGCTCGACCCGACGGGTGAGGCGCTGTGGCTGGGCTACAGCTTTCCCGGCAACGTGCGCGAGTTGCGCAACATCGTCATCCGCCTGACCGCGCGCCATCCCGGCCAGACCATCAGTGCGGCACAGTTGCTGGGCGAATTCGACACCTCCGACGAGGTCGACCGCAGCAGCCGGGGCACTGTCGTCGAGAACAACCACGAGCAGCGCATGCAGGCCGCCCTGAAGCACCTGCAGGCCGCCGCCGGCATCGATCTCGACGCGACGCTCGCCGCTTGGGAGCGCAGTTACATCGAAGCCGCCCTCGAACTGTGTGCCGGCAATGTCAGTCGCGCCGCCCGCCGCCTCGGCATTAATCGCACCACCCTCTACAACCGCATGGAAAGCTGGCACCGTTCATGAGCCTTTATCTCGAGCACTTCGGCCTGCGCGAACCGCCCTTCCGCATCACCCCGCATACCGATTTCTTCTTTACCGGCGCCAACCGCGGCCCGACGCTCGACGCACTGATCTACGCCATCACCCAGGACGAAGGCATCGTCAAGGTCACCGGTGAAGTCGGCAGCGGCAAGACCATGCTCTGCCGCATGCTGCTCGAACGCCTGCCGGCCGACGTCGAATCGCTCTACCTCGCCAACCCGTCGCTGTCGCGCAGCGAAATCCTCGGCGCCATCGCCGACGAACTGGGCATTCCGGCCGACGGCAAGACCACGCATTCGATGATCCGCACGCTGCAGGATGCACTGGTCGAGCGTTACGCGGCCGGCAAACGGGTCGTCATCATGATCGACGAAGCGCATGCCATGCCGGCCGAGTCGCTGGAGGAAATCCGGCTGCTTTCCAACCTCGAATCGAAAGCCACCAAGCTGCTGCAGATCGCCCTCTTCGCCCAGCCCGAACTCGACGAACGCCTGGCCGCCAACGACATGCGCCAGTTGCGTGAACGCATCACCCAGCATTTCAACCTGTCGCCGCTCAAGGCCGGCGAAGTCGGCAACTACATCGACTTCCGCTTGCGCGCCGCCGGCTACCACGGCCCCAACCCGTTCACGACACGCGCCGTCGAGACGATCGCCAGGCTCTCCGAAGGCTTGTCCCGGCGCATCAACATCCTGGCCGACAAGGCGCTGCTCGCCGCCTATTCCGGCGGAACGCACCAGGTCGATGCCGCCGAGGTCAAGGTCGCGGCGCAGGATGCCCGTTTCGCGCCGATCCGGCAGAAGACCGCCGGCATCTTCACGCCGCCTCTGAAGTGGGCGCTGGCCGGCGGACTCGTTCTCGCCCTCGCCGTTCTTGCCTATGCCCTGTGGCCACGCCAGTCCGCCAGCCCCGCTCCGGCTGGAGAAAGCCCCCGGGCCGAAGCAGGCGGGCCGGCAGCGTCTGGCGCGAGCGCCCCGCCAACGGCAAAGGCGGCGGCACAACCTGGCGCCGTCACCTCGCCCCTCATTGCCCAGCACAGCGCCCTTTACGATGCCTGGCTCGCCACCGCTCCCGGTGATCACTATTTCATCCAGTTGGCCGCCAGAAGCGCTGAACACACCGACGATGTCGAGAATTTCCTGGCCCGCGCCGGCCAGTGGCTGGAACCGGCGGAATTGCGGGTCTACCGGACGGGGACGCCGGAAAGCGGCAAAATCAGCGTCATCTATGGCGACTATCCGACCCGGGCAGCGGCCTGGGCGGCGGTCCGGAGCCTTCCGGAGCAGATTCGCCAGATGCGCCCCTACCCGCGCCGGGTGAGCACGTTACAATGATGACAACGTCACCGGTCGACCTGCCGGCGCCAGAAGCGGCGCCTTGTGCTAGCATGCCGGCAGACTGCAACGTTGCCACAACCTGCTCGAAAAAAGGCCTTTTCGGATGAAATACGGTTTCCTCAGTGCAACCCTGTTGGCGCTGGCGCTCGCCGCGTGCCAGGCACCGACGCCGCAACAACCATTGGCCGGCCACCTCAGCAGCGAGACTTCGGCACCCCAGGCGCGCGGCGACATTCCCGCCCCGGTCCAGCAGACGCTGGCGGTACCCAAACCGCGCAGCACGCCCAAGACCGAAACCTACAGCGTCGTCGTCAACAACGTTCAGGTCAAGGATCTGCTCTTCGCACTGGCGCGTGACGCCAAGGTCAATGTCGATATCCACCCGGGGATTACCGGCGTCGTTTCGCTCAATGCGATCAACCAGACGCTGCCGCAACTGCTGACGCGCATTTCCAAACAGGTCGACATGCGCTTCGAACTTGACGGCCCGAACCTCTCGGTAATGCCGGATTCGCCTTTCCTCAAGCATTACAAGGTCGATTACGTAAACATGGCGCGCAATGTGACCGGCACCGTGTCGATCAATACCCAGATCGCCACCAGCGTCCCTGGTGCAGGCGGGACCGGGGGCGGCGGTGGCACCCCGGTAGCCGCTGGCGGGAATACTTCCAAGACCGAAATTACCAACACCTCGAAAAACCTGTTCTGGGAGCAACTTGAAAAAAATATCAAGGACATCCTGCACGAAACCGACAAGGTCTTCCCCGAGGGTTCGAGCGAAACCTTCATCGAGCAGGCCAATTCACAAACCTTGACCGGCGCCGCCGCATTGCCGCAAGGAGGTGGTCAACGCGCTGCGCAGTCTATCGCCAGCGCCCTGCAGACCAACCCGGTGCCCGGCTCGTCGAGCCAGGCCACCGGCAACTCGCTGGTCCGCCGCAGCACCTTCCGCGAGGCCGCCTCAGTCATCATGAACCCGGAGAGCGGCGTCGTCACGGTCCGCGCAACGTCGCGTCAGCATGAAAAGATCCAGGAATTCATCGACCGCGTAATCGTCTCGTCGCGCCGGCAAGTGCTGATCGAAGCCACCATCATCGAGGTTCAGTTGGGCGAGGGCTACCAGCAGGGCATCCAGTGGGAGCGCCTGAGAAAGGATGGCTCGACCAAGTTCTCGATCACGCCGGCGACGGTCAACAGCAACGTCGGCACTGCCGTTTCGCCGTTCACCATCAGTTTCAGTCAGCTGGGCGGGGCTTTCGACATCGCCGGCATGGTCGACCTGCTGCAAAGCTACGGAACCGCCAAGGTGTTGTCCAGCCCCCGCCTTTCGGTGTTGAACAATCAGACAGCGCTGCTCAAGGTTGTGGAAAATTACACCTATTTCTTCGTCAAGTCAGACATCGTTCCCGCAACCGTTGTTGGCGCTCAACCCACAACCGCCACGACAACGACCCCGCAAACGGTTTCTGTGGGACTCGTGATGACCGTTACACCGCAAGTCAGTGATACCGGCACGGTTATTTTGAATGTAAGGCCAAGCATATCCAGCATCACCGAACTCAAAGCCGACCCCAACCCGGAGCTCGCAAAGGCCGGTGTATCCAACCTGGTGCCGCAAATCAGCACCCGGGAAATCGAATCGGTCATGCGCGTCAATAGCGGCGAGATCGCCGTCCTCGGCGGTCTCATGAAGGACGGCGTTGACTGGAAAACCGGCCGCATCCCGCTCGCCGGGCAGATTCCCCTGATCGGCGAACTGTTCAATACGCGCAACAATTCCGCGACCAAGTCGGAGTTGGTGATCTTCCTGCGCCCGGTAATCATCAAGGATCCGAGCCTGAACGGCGATTTTGCCGCATACCGCGCGCAACTTCCCGGCGAAAGCTTCTTCAGCCAGTCACCCGAAGCCCAGCCCTTGAACAATCTCCCCTACCGCTAAGCGGCCACGATGAGCCTTTTGATGGATGCCCTGAAACGGGCCGAAACAAGCAAGCAGGAAGCCCAGCGCGCGGCGGCGGGCGCGATCGGGCGCGAGGCGATACCGGCGAACGCCGACAATCTGAGCCTCGAGCCGCTGGCGGGCGCATCAACGGATGGCAAGTCGCTGCCTGATCTCGCCGCCCATATCGATGCCCTCGATGCCGAACTGGCCATCACGCCGGCCCCGGCGCCCAGGCGCCCCGCGCCGCCACCCGCGCAACCAGTCGTCTCGATCGAACTCGAACCGCCACTTGATAGCGAAGAGGAAAAACAGGCGGCGGCGCGCAACGCCTTTGCCGCCAAGCTCGCCGAAAAGCCGTCACGGCGTCCGATGTGGCTGGCCCTCGGCACGCTCGGCCTGGCCGCCGCTGGCATCGGCACCTACGTCTTTTTCCAGTTGCAATCGATGAGCAGCAGTACGCTGGCGCCAGCGAACCGCAACGCGACCCCGGTCGCCGCGCGCCCCGCCTCGCCGACTGCCGTTTCGCCACCCGCCGTACCGCTGACGCCGGCGGCGCCGAAAGACATTTTGTCCCCGAATCAGGCGTCGACCGCGACAGGCCAGGAGTCCGCGTCGATTTTTGCCCCGCGTTCCGCCGGGAGCGCCCACGAGGCGCGTCCGGAGCCAGCGCGCCGGATGGCGGCCGCCGATTTGCCCGGCGCCATCCCGATTCGCCTGACCCGCACCCGCCCCGAACCGGACGCCAACGCTCAGGCAGGCTATGCCAAGCTGCAGGGCAACCAGCTCGATGCCGCGCGTCACGATTACGAACAGGCGCTGAAAACCGATCCCAACAATGTCGACACGCTGCTCGCGCTAGCCGCCATCGCCCAGCGCCAGGGTCGTTCGGCCGATGCTGATCGCTATCAGCAGCGCGCCATCGACGCCGATCCGCGCGACCCCGCCGCACAGGCGGCTGTTCTTGGCGGGGCCAGCGGCGGTGACCAGATGGCCAATGAAAGCCGCCTGAAATCCGCGCTGGCCGCGCAACCGGAATCGGGACCACTGAATTTCGCACTCGGCAACCTCTACGCCCGACAGGGGCGCTGGTCGGAAGCCCAGCAGGTTTATTTCAATGCGGTCGCCGCCGATGCGGACAACCCGGATTACCTGTTCAACCTGGCGATCAGCCTCGACCATCTGCGCCAGCCGAAGCTTGCCGCCCAGCATTACCGTCTGGCCCTGGATGCCGCGCAGCGCCGTCCGGCGGCCTTCGACCGCGAGCGGGTCAGACTCCGCCTCGCCGAACTCGGCCGCGAAAACTAAACCGCGATGAACAGCCCCGTTCCACAGCGCCGTCCGCTCGGCCAGATCCTGATGGCCAAGGGAATCCTCTCCGAGGATCAGTTGCGTATTGCCCTGCTCGAGCAGATGAAGGCGAACCAGCCGATCGGCAAGCTGCTGGTGTCGCTCGGCTTCGTTTCGGAGACGACGCTGCGCGAAGCGCTGTCGGAGAGCCTCGGCCAGCAGAGCATCGATCTCTCGAATGCCATCGTCGACCCGCAGGCCCTGAAGCTGGTACCGCGCGACATCGCCAAGCGCCACCACCTGCTGCCGCTCGACTATGACGCCACCAATCACCGGCTGACGCTGGCGATCGCCGACATTCACAATATCGTCGGCCTCGACCGCGTGCGCACGCTGGTGCCCGAACACGTCGAGATCGAAACGCTGATTGCCAGCGAATCCGAGGTCGACCGCGCCATCGACCAGTATTACGGCTACGAACTGTCGATCGACGGCATCCTGCAGGAGATCGAAACCGGCGAGATCGACTGGAAGAGCCTGTCGGCGACCGATGACGAATACAGCCAGCCGGTCGTCCGCCTGATCGACTCGATCCTCACCGACGCCGTCAAGCGCGAGGTGTCGGACATCCACTTCGAGCCGGAGGCCAACTTCCTGCGCATCCGCTACCGGATCGACGGCATGCTGCGCCAGATCCGCGCCCTGCACAAATCCTACTGGCCGGCGATGACCGTGCGCATCAAGGTGCTCTCCGGCATGAACATCGCCGAAATGCGCGCCCCGCAGGACGGTCGCATCGGGCTCACCGTATCCGGCCGCCAGGTCGATTTCCGCGTCGCCTGCCAGCCGACCATCCACGGCGAGAACATCGTGCTGCGTGTTCTCGATCGCCAGAAGGGCATCGTGCCGCTCGAGGATCTAGGCCTCGCCGACGAACACCTGCAGCGCCTGAAACTGATGATCGCCCGCCCCGAGGGCATCATCCTGGTCACCGGGCCGACCGGCAGCGGCAAGACGACGACGCTCTACTCGGTACTCAACCATATCAACACCGAGGGCATCCACATCATGACCCTCGAAGACCCGGTCGAGTACCCGATGGCGCTGGTGCGCCAGACCTCGGTCGCCGAGACTTCCAAGCTCGATTTCGCCAACGGCATCCGCTCGATGATGCGCCAGGATCCGGACGTCATCCTGGTCGGCGAAATCCGCGATGCCGATACCGCCGAAATGGCTTTCCGCGCCGCGATGACCGGCCACCAGGTGTATTCGACGCTGCACACCAACTCGGCCATCGGCACCATTCCGCGCCTGCTCGACATCGGCGTCCTGCCCGACATCATGGCCGGCAACATCATCGGCATCGTCGCCCAGCGCCTGATCCGCCGCCTCTGCGACCATTGCAAGTCGCCCTACCATGCCGAAACGCACGAGATGCAATTGTTCGGCACGCCGGCCGACGGCTCGCGACCGGTGCTCTATCGCGCCACGGGTTGCGAGCGCTGTGACTTCCAGGGCTATCGCGGCCGTATCGCGATCATGGAACTGCTGCGCATCGACATGGGCATCGACGAGTTGATCGCGCGCCGCGCCACCACCCATGAAATCCGCGCCCGGGCGCTCAGCCAGGGTTTCGTCACACTGGCCGATGACGGCTTGCGCCGGGTGCTCAACGGCACGACGTCGCTCGAGGAACTCGGGCGCGTCGTCGACCTGACTGACCGGATGTAGCGATGCTCTTCGACTACAAGGCCGTCAGCATGGAAGGGCGCATGGTCTTCGGACGCATCGATGCGATCAACATCGTCGACCTCGAGATGCGCCTCAAGCGCATGGATCTCGACCTGGTTTCCGGCAACCCGGTCAACCACCAGAAACTGTTCGGCAACAAGAAAATTCCGCGCCGCGAGCTGATCAACTTCTGTTTCCACCTCGACCAGCTGGCACGTTCCGGCGTGCCGATCCTCGAAGGCCTGGCCGACCTCCGCGACTCGATCGAGAATCCGCGTTTTCGCGAAGTCATCGCCGGCCTGATCGAGGGCATCGAGGGTGGCCAGACGCTGTCGCAGGCGATGGCCGACCACCCCACCGTGTTCAGCCAGGTCTTCGTCAGCCTGATCCGCGCCGGCGAGTCGACCGGCGAGTTGCCCGAAGTCCTGAGCAGCCTCAACGAATCGCTCAAGTGGGAAGACGAACTGGCGTCGCACACCAAGAAGCTGCTGATGTACCCGGCATTCGTTGGCACCATCGTCCTCAGCGCCACTTTCTTCCTGATGATCTACATGGTGCCGCAGCTCAAGCAATTCGTAAAAAACATGGGCCAGGTACTGCCGCCGCAAACGCAACTGCTCTTCTTCATCTCCGACCTGCTGGTCGGCTACTGGTGGCTGTTCCTGATCCTGCCGGTGCTGCTCGTCATTGGCGCGCACCTTATTCTGCGCAGCAATCCCCTGGCCCGCCTGCGCCTCGACGCGATGAAGCTCGGCGCGCCTGTTCTCGGGCCCATCCTCAAGAAGATCATCCTGTCGCGCTTCGCCAATACCTTCGCCATGCTCTACGCCGCCGGCATTCCGATTCTCGAATCGATCCGCACGACCCAGGACATCGTCGGCAACCTTGTCGTGCGCAAGGCCCTGGTCCGGGTCGAGCAATCGATCCGTGAGGGCCAGAACGTCGCCGCCGCCTTCCGCGACGCCGGCCTCTTTCCGCCGCTCGTCGTGCGCATGCTGCGCGTCGGCGAAAACACCGGCGGCCTGGACAAGGCGCTGCTCAACGTCAGCTACTTTTACAACCGTGACGTCAAGGAATCGGTCGAGAAGGCGCAGACCCTGATCGAACCGATGCTGACCGTGTTCATGGGCATGCTGCTCGGCTGGATCATGCTTTCGGTCATCGGCCCGGTCTACGACGTCATCAGCAAGATCAAGACATGATTTCCCGCCGCCTCCTCTACCTCGACACCCAGCGCCTGACCGCCTATGCCTGGCGGCACGGCAAGCTGAGCGCGGAGGGCGTGTTCGAGATGCGCCCCGAGGAATATCCGCGCTTCACCGCGTATCTGGCCGCTCATCCGAACAGCCAGTTTCGGGTGCTGGCCAACGTCGGCGAGGAAGGCCATGAGCTCGAAACCATCCCCTTCCTCCAAGGCGCCGACCGCAAGGCACTGATTACCCGAAAGCTGGGCCAGCATTTTCAGGGGTCACCGCTGGTGACGGCAATTTCGCTGGGTTACGAGAAAGACAAGCGCAAGAACGAAAAACTGCTGCTCTCGGCGCTGACCAATCCCGCCCATTTCGATCCCTGGCTGAAGTGTCTGGACGAAGCAGGCGCCGCGCTCGCCGGCATCTATACCGTGGCGCAAATGGGCGGTCAGTTGCTGAAGAAACTTGGCAAGCCGACCGTGCGCTCGCTGCTCCTAACGTATCAGGACCATTCGATCCGGGAAAGCTATCTGGTCGCCGGCCAGCCCCAGTTCTCACGCATGACGCCACTGTTCGACAGCAGCATCGCCGGCATCGCCTCGCGCTTCGCCACCGAAGCCGCCAAACTGCACCAGTATCTCGATGGGCAGCGCCATATCGGGCGCAACGATACACTGCCGGTCTATGTACTGGCCCATCCGCAGGCCATCTCGGCGGTCCGTCAGGCCTGCATCGATTCGAGCAACCTCAATTTCGAGGTTATCGACAACCATCTGGCCGCCCGGAAGCTCAATCTCAAGACCCTGCCGAGCGACAGCAGCAGCGAGCTGCTTTACCTGCATCTGCTGGCTACCGAACCACCGCGCCAGCAATTCGCCGCCGAATCCCACCGCCACGACTACCACGTCTCGCAGGTTCGCTACGGCCTGCTCGGACTCGGCGCAGTCGCCCTGCTTGGCGGCACCCTGTTCGCCGCCAAGCAACTCTACGACACCTGGAGCCTGCGCCAGGAAACACAGGCACTGACGGCCAGCGAGGCGGACCTGACCTGGCGTTACCGCGAAATCTCGGCGACCTTTCCGCAACTCGGGATCGACAACGAAACCCTGCGCCGCGTCACCGACCGCCAGAGCGAACTGCTCAAGCAACAGCGCCTCCCCGACGATGCCTTCCGCCTGGTGAGCCGCGCCCTCAATGAGGTGCCCACCGCTCATCTCGATGCCATCGAATGGCGCTTCGGCGACGCCGCCCCGACCGCTACCCAGCCGACCTCCAGCAAGGTCGGCACCATGCCCAGCGGCAACAGCGAAACGATCACGCTGCGCGGGCAGATTCGCCTCGGTCCGTCCGCCACCGCCAGACAGACACTGGCGACTTTCGAGCATTTTGTCGAGTTATTGCGTGTCGACCGCAACAATGATGTCAACGTCGTGCAGCAGCCTTTCGAAATCGAATCCGGACACGCCCTGCGCGGCGGCGACGCCGACAACGAAAATGCCCAGCCGCGCCAGTTCACGGTTCAGATCACGCGAAAGTTGACGTCATGAAACTGGAATCCCGCGACCTGAAAAGGACCCGGTGGGTCGCGCTGCTGGCCGTCGTCCTGATCGCCCTGGCCGTCGCCGCCGGGTGGTGGACCAGCACCGGCGCCCGCAAGGCACAGGGCGAACGCGACACAGCTGCCACCCGCAAGTCGGAAGTCGAAAGGCGCCTCGCCCGGGTCCGTACCGAGGAACAGGAGATCAAGGCACGCACCCAGCAGTTCCAGCAGATGGAACAGGCGGGTATCATCGGCCAGGAAAAGCGCCTGGACTGGACCGAACTGTTGCGCGACCTGCAGCAACAGCTCCGACTGCCGGGCATGAGCTACGAATTCGGAGCGCAGATTCCGTTGGAGATCACCACTGACACGGGCTACGCCTACCACAGCAGCCAGTTGAAGATTCAGTTGCGCCTGCTGCATGAGGAGGACCTGCTCAACTTCATCAACCGCCTGCAGCGGGAAGCCAAGGCCATGATCCTCGTCCGCGGCTGCAAGCTGGTCCGCCCGCCGGCGGCAAATGCCGCCGGCGGCGCCCAGTTGAACGCCGAGTGCACGATGGAATGGGTCACGCTGCGCCGCGCAACCGGAGCGCAAAAGCCATGAGACGACTACTGCCGGCCCTCCTGCTGCTGCTCGCTGCACTCCCCGCCTGGCCGCAGGGCGAGCCGCTGGGCCGCCTGTTCACGACGCCGCAACAGCGCAGCGCCCTCGACCGCGAACGCCTGCTCGGGCAAAGCCAGCGCTCCAGCCTGGACAACGAGGCAAGCTATACCTTCAATGGCGAAGTTCGCCGCAGCAGCGGCAACAACACGCGCTGGATCAACGGCGAACCACAAACGGCAGCGACCCGCCCCGGTATCCCGCCGGGCGACAGCTTTCACCCAGCCACCGGTGAGCACGAGAGCGTGCTGGGCGACGGAACTATCGCCATCCGGCGCAAGCCGCCGGCACCATGAAAAACACATGAGACGCCATACGGAAACAGTCGCGAATTGCACTCATCGCGGTGCTCATAGCTCTTGTCATGGTGAGACGTCACCCGTATTACTGATGCGCACAAGAGGCTTTTCCCTTGTAGAACTCTCTGTTGTCCTGGTCATCCTGGCGCTGATCGGTGGTGTTTTCACATCGATGTTCATGGGCCTCTACGACGGACAGCGTGCCACGACCACACGAAACAAGTTGGCGGCCATCGATGCGGCACTCGTCAGCTTCGCTGCGGTAAACAAGCGCCTTCCTTGTCCTGCCGATGGCGCTGGCGGAGCAGGAACCGAGGTATTCGTCAGTCAAGACCAGCCCTGCGTTAACCAATCGCGTGGCGTTGTTCCATGGGTTACGCTGGGATTGACTGCAACCGATATCGAAGACGCTTGGGGGACTCGAATTACCTATCGGGTCGACCCTTATCTGGCACGAAACAACGCGATGGACATGTCTAACTGCGACCCCGCCGGTACTGGAGTGCCCAGCACATCAGGGGCTCCACCAAAGCCGACGTGTACGGTTGCCGGTGGCGTCTGTGCCGCCGCAACCCTGAATTACTGTGTCAGCCCTGCAAGCTTCCTCGCACCCGCAACACCAAAGGGGGTTGAAATTCGTGACTCGGTCGGTGGCGCGGTGCTTATGAACCCCGCTGGCGCGATACCGACAGGCGCAGCCTATGCTCTGATCAGCCACGGAGAGAATCGCGCGGGCGGCTACGGAGATGGTGGACAGTTATTGTCATCGGTCAAGGGCGTAGAAGGTACCAACGAAACGCAAAACCGTGCGGATGGGTCGCAAGCTTACTATGTGGACGCCCCGCAGCGATTTGTCGATGACCTGACCCACTTCGATGACATGGTCGTCCGCCCATCCCTTATGTCGGTGATCCAACGTGCGCATCTGGGCCCCCGCAGTCATTAGCCGTTCCGGGCAGCA
>Ga0209262_10001021_pt1 | contig 11759 bp, 9 predicted proteins | sample Lowcelwee11metaG_FD_187171 | JGI IMG/M metagenome (GOLD analysis project Ga0209262, IMG submission 187171) | Freshwater pond sediment microbial communities from the University of Edinburgh, under environmental carbon perturbations - Low... | ecosystem: Environmental > Aquatic > Freshwater > Pond...
ACCGAGCGGAGGACGTGGGCTCATGACGAGGGGCGCTGCCGACGACGACGACGGCTGGCCTTCTGCTCGCCGCCCTCCCCGCCCTCGTCGTCACCGCCGGCGTCGCCGGTCTGGGTGGCCTTGGCGTCGATCGCCTCGGCCCGGATGTCGCCCACGGTCTGACCGGTGGCGTCATCGACCTCGTTGTTGCTGGCCGAGCCGAGCAGCGTGCCGGTGCCCTCGTGCTCGGGCGTGATGAGGCCGGCGCCGCCGTAGAAGCGCTTGTTGACCCACAGGAACACGGGGGTGGCGATGAACAGCGACGAGTAGGTGCCGACCGTGATGCCGATGAACAGCGCGAAGGCGAAGTCCTTGATCGGGCCGGAGCCGAGCACCCAGGTGGCGATGACGACGAGCAGCGTGGTGCCCGAGGTCAGGATCGTGCGGCTGAGGGTCTCGTTGAGCGCGGCGTCGGCGGTCTCCTCGATCGGCTCGTCGCGGTACAGCGCGACGCGCTCACGGATGCGGTCGAAGACGACGATCGTGTCGTTGATCGAGTAGCCGATGATCGTCAGCAGCGCGGCGATGGTCTGGAGGTTGAACTCTTTCCAGGTCAGGGCGAAGGCGCCGACGGTGATCATCGCGTCGTGGCTCAGCGCGAGGATGCCGCCCGGCGCGTAGCGCAGGTCGAAGCGCAGCATCACGTACAGGAAGATGAAGCCGATCGCGTAGAGCAGCGACTTGATGCCGTCGTTCTTGAGCTGGTTGCCGACCTTGGCGCCGACGGTCTCCGAAGAGACGATCTCCTGGACGGTGCCCGCACCGAAGGCGGCGTCGAGGTCGTCCTGGATCTTCGCGCCGATGCCGATCAGGCCGAGCTCGACCGGGAACTCGCCGAGCTTGCCGGTGCCCTTGTCGACCTTACCCTCGCAGCCGGCCTTGCTCAGCAGCGTCTCCAGCTCGCTGTAGATCGGCTGGGAATCGAAGAGCATGAAGATCTTGCTGGCGCCGGTGGTGTAGTTCCAGCGCTTGAGCCTCGCCTTCGGGTAGTCGCCCAGCGCGGCCTTGCACGCCTCGGCCTGGGCGTCGTCGATGCTGGCGACGTCCTTGACGTGCACCAGCACCTCGCTGGCAGCGTCCGGCACGGTGACCGCGGACACGCCCTCATAACCGGCTTCCTCGAGCGCGGTGCGGACGTCCTGGATCTGGATCTGCTTCTCGGGCGCGAGCGCCAGGCGGACCGAGGAGCCGCCCGCGAAGTCGATGCCGAAGTTGAGCATCGAGCCCCGGGTCGAGGCGTTGAAGATCAACGCGCCGACCGTCCCCAGCAGCATCAGCAGCGAGCCGAAGATGAAGTACTTGGCCGAGCGGACGAACGGGAACTTCGTGCCCGGAGGAATAAGTTCGAAGAACTTCATGGCGGGTCCGGGGGGTCAGATCGACACGCGGTCGAAGCCGCGGCGGTTGGCCTGGAAGTCGAAGAACAGGCGCGTGCAGAACACCGCCGTGAAGATGGAGGTGGTGATGCCGATCAGCAGGGTGATCGCAAAGCCACGGATCGGGCCGGAGCCGTACTGCCACAGCACGATGCCGGCGATCGCGGTGGTCAGCTGCGAGTCGAGGATCGTCGTGAAGGCGCGGTCGTAGCCGGCCTCGACGGCGGCGCGGGCGGTATACCCATCGCGCAGCAGCTCGCGGATGCGCTCGTAGACGATGACATTGGCGTCGACCGCCATGCCCAGGGTCAAGACGACGCCGGCGATGCCGGGCAGGGTCAGGGTCGCCTGGAAGAAGGCCATCGCCGCGAGGATCAGCAGCACGTTGAGGATCAGGCCGAACACGGCGATGAGCCCCGAGACGCGGTAGTAGATGGCGGTGAACACCACGACCGCGGACAGGCCGACGACGAAGGCGTAGAAGCCGCTCTCGACGGCCTCCTTGCCGAGATCGGCGCCGACGCGGATCTCGAACTCCTTGACCAGGCGGGCCGGGAGGCTGCCGCTCTTGAGCACCTTGACCAGATCATTGGCGGCCTCGCGGACGCTCTGACCGGGGGTCTGGCCCATGGTGATGCGGACGTTGCCGCCCGGGATCCGGTCGTTGAAGATCGGGTCCGACATCACCAGGTCGTCGAGCATGATCGCCATCTTGCGGCCGATGTTCTCGCCCGACATGGACTCGAAGCGGTCGGCGCCGAGGCGGTCGAGCTTGAGGTTGACCTCGGGCGTGCCGGTCTGCTGGTCGAAGCCGACGTTGGCGGTGACGATGCTGTCACCCGTGACCTCCGCGCGCGACTTGACGACGTAGGTGCGCCAGACAGTCTCCGCGGGGGCGCCGCGGCGGGTCAGGGTCTCCGCGCCGTAGGACACCATGTGGGTGGCCGGCAGGCGCCAGGCCGGCGGCAGGTTGTCGAAGAACTGCTCGAGGTTGGCGCGGTCGCGGGCGTAGAAGGCGTAGTGCTGCTTGACGCTCGAGCCCTTCTCGTTGCCGTAGCTGCCCATCAGGTTGACCGAGATGCCCATGCCCGCGGTGACGAGGCCGGCCTCGTGGATCGCCTCGAGGTAGGGCTTGCCGGTGTCGGCGAAGGGCGTCTCGTCGTCGATCATGCGCATCTCGAGCACGGCGGCGCGCTCGATGACCTTGAGCAGGCGGCGGAAGTCGCTCGACTCCTCGAGCACCTTGTCGCGCGCGGCCTCGGAGATGCGCAGGTTGACGACGTCGGCGGTCGCTTCGGCGCCGGCGTCGGCCGGGAGCACCTCGATCTCGAGGCCGAGGCGGTCGTCGTTGATCTTGTCGTTGCGCAGACCGTCCTTGAAGGCGGTCGCCAGCAGCGCGCGGGCGTCGGTGCCCGGCAGGGTCAGCTTGAAGTCCTCGGGCTCCTTGCTGCTCTCGCTGACGCTGATCTGCCCGGCACCGGCGGCGGTGAGGACCGGGCGCAGCTTGGCGATCACGTCCTTGCGGGCGGCCTTGATCTCCGTGGTGGTGTCGCTGAGACCCGGCAGCTCGATGACGATCTGGCGGTTCTTCGGGTAGATGTTCGGCTCGGCGATGCCCATCGCGTCGATGCGGCGGCGCACGGTGTCGAGGGCCTGGCTGATGGCGGAGCTGCGGTTCTCGGTCAGGCGCTGCTCGATCATCTTGAGGTGGATGACGCCGCTGGCCTCGTCCGCGGTGTCGACGCGCTCCATGTCCGACAGGGCGATGCCCAGGACGTCGTCCTCGGCGGTCGCGACCTGGGCGGGGTCGGGAAACTTGATGTCGAGGCGATCGACGCCGCGGCGCTCGATCTCGACGTCGACGCCCTTCTTCTCCTTGAAGGCCGACTCGAGTTCGCTCGAGATCTGGTCGAGCTTGTTCTCGAGGGCCTCGTCGACGGCGACCGAGTACTCGAGATGCAGGCCGCCCTGGAGGTCGAGGCCGAGCTTGAAGCGGTTCTTGAAGCTGTCGGTGAGCCAGCCCGGCAGCTCCTTGTCACGGCCGAGGATCTGGGCGATCGACGGGGTGATCATCAGGATGCTGAGGCTGAGCAGCGCCAGCAGCAGCAGCGCCTTGGTCTTGAGGAAGCGACGCATGGCGGCCTAGCTCCGAACCTCGGCGCCGTCCGCCTTGACCACCGTGGGGGTGACCGCCGGCGGCTCCCACTTGTCGCCGATCTCGGCCTTCAGGACCCGGATCTTGACCTTGTCGGCGATCTCGACGAACACGATCTGGTCCTCGATGCTGGCCACACGGCCGAGGATGCCGCCCGTCAGCCGCACCTGGTCGCCCTTGTCGAGCTTCGCCAGCCGAGCCTTGCGGTCCTTCTCCTGCTTGCTCGCCGGACGAATGACCAGGAAGTAGAACACCGCGACCATGAGAATGATCGGCAAGAAGCCGCTGAGGCCGCCGCCGGGCGCGGCTGCTTCAGCGAGGAGGAACATGGAGGGCGTGGCAAGCATGGCGGGCTCTCGGTCGAAGGGGAGTATCCATCGGCGGCCAGGGCTTCTGACGGCCCGACCGTCCGCGGGCGCGTGCAAAAACGCAGGTCCCCCGCCGGTCGCAGGGGCCTAGCAGGAAGCGCGCCGGCTGTCACCCGGGCGTCGCGGCCGGGGCGGAGGCGCGAGATCGCTTCGATCCGGTCTCAGGTTTCGTCAGGTAACAGTCGGTGATGATGGATGAAAACAACGCGTCGATCGCCGCGAAGCGCTGCGCCCGCAGGGCCGCTCGCAGCGCCCCGACCCACTGGTGGAAAAAGAACAGGTTGTGGATCGTGGCCAGCCGGCCGTAGAGCGGGTCGTTCTGCTCGTGGAGGTGGCGCAGGTACGCGCGGCTGTGAAGGCGGCAGGCCCGGCACCGGCAGTCGGGATCGGGCGGGCCCTTGTCGTCGCGGAAGCGGGACTGGCGGATGTTGAGGCGCCCGGCGAAGGTGAAGAGCTGGCCGTTGCGCGCGTGACGGCTGGGCATCACGCAGTCGAACATGTCGACGCCCGAGCGGACCGCGGCGAGCAGGTCGTACGGGGTGCCGATCCCCATGACGTAACGCGGACGCGCCGCGGGCATCAGCGGGGCGATCTCCGCGAGCGTGGCGTGCATCTGCGGGATCGGCTCGCCGACGCTGAGGCCGCCGAGGGCCAGGCCGTCGAAGGGCAAGCCGGCGAGCTCGGCGAGGTGCTCGCGGCGCAGCGCGAGGTCGGTGCCGCCCTGAACGATGCCGAAGCACAGCTGCGAGGGCGCGAGGATCTGCGGGCGCAGCTCGATGGCCTGGCGGGCCCAGCGGGTGCTGCGCTCGACGGCGACGCGCATCAGCGCGGGGCTGGCGTCGCCGGGCGGGCAGTGGTCGAGGATCATGCAGATGTCGGAGCCGAGCGCGGCCTGGGTGCGCAGCACGCTCTCCGGGGTCATGCGATGGCGCGAGCCGTCGAAGTGGGTCTGATAGTCGACCCCGGCGTCGTCGATCTTCTGCAGGCCGCGCAGACTGAACACCTGGAAGCCGCCGCTGTCGGTCAGGATCGGGCGATCCCAGCCGATCATGCGGTGCAGGCCGCCGAGCCCGCCGACCCGGGCCGAGCCCGGGCGGTGGCCGAGGTGGTAGCTGTTGCCGAGGATGATCTGCGAGCCCACCTCACGCAGGTCGTCGGGGTCGAGGCCCTTGACCGCACCATAGGTGCCGACGGGCATGAAGCAGGGGGTGTCGATCGGGCCGTGCGCGGTCCACAGCCGGCCGGCCCGCGCGTCGCCCTCCTGCGCGAGGACCTCGAAGGTGCCGGGCCTCGGCGGCGGCTCGTCCGCGGCGGACGGGGCGGCCTCGCAGCGCAGGCCGGCGCGGGGATCGACTCGCGGGATCTCGAGCATGGCGGCGAGGCATGCCACAGCCGCGGGGCCGCCGACAAGGGCGCTCAGTCCGGCGTCAGTCCGGGCCCGGCGCCGACCAGCATGCAGTCGCCGTAGGAGTAGAAACGGTAGCCGGCGCGCACGGCCTCGCGGTAGCCGGCGAGCACGCGCTCGCGGCCGCCGAGGCTGCACACGAGCATCAGCAGCGAGCTGCGTGGGAGGTGGAAGTTGGTGACGAGGTGGTCGACGACGCGAAAGCGGTGCCCGGGCGTGACGACGAGATCGACGGGGCCGTGAAACGGGGCGAGCTCGCCGCGCAACGCGGCGACGGCCTCGAGCGCGCGGGTGGCGGTGGTGCCGAGGGCGACGATCGGGCGGCCCTGGCGGCGGGCGGCGAGGATGCGCTGCGCCGCCTCGGTCGAGATCTCGGCCTCCTCGGCGCCGACCCGGTGCTGGCTCACGTCGGCGGCCTCCATCGGCAGGAAGGTCCCGGGGCCGACGTGCAAGGTGACGCGCACGAGATCGAGGCGGGCGAGCACGTCGGGCTCCCAGTGCAGGCCCGCGGTCGGGGCGGCGACCGAGCCAGGCTGGGTGGCGTAGAGAGTCTGGTAGCGCTCGGCGTCACGGGCGTCGGGGCCGGCCTCGCGGCGGATGTACGGCGGCAGCGGGACCTCGCCGGCGCTCGCCAGAGTCGGCAGCAGTTCGCCGCTCAGGACCTCGAACTGGCGCGCGCGCGGGTCGATCGGATCGGGGCCGCGGTAGGCGCAGACGAAGTCGCCATGGCCGAGGCGAAGGCCGTCGCGCAGATGCTTCGCACCGCGCACCCAGGCACGAAAACCGGCCCCGACGCCGAGGCCCGGGCGCGGATCGCAGACCAGGAGCTCGAACCTCCGGCCGGCCTCGCTGGTGAGGAACAGCCGCGCCGGCACGACCCGCGAGTCGTTGGCAACCACCAGCGCGCCCTCGGGCAGCCAGCGCGGCAGCTCGCGGGCCTGGCTGTGCTGCCACGGCGGATCGCTGCCGGGCGCCCCGAGCACGAGTAGACGGGCGTCGCCGCGGCGAGCCGCGGGCTGCTGGGCGATCTGCTCGGCGGGCAGGTCGAAGTCGAAGGCCTCGGGTCCAGGCATGCGGGCGGGCCGGTGCATGGCACAGCCGCGACGGCGACACAAGGGTCGCGGGCGGTCGCTCGCGCGGGCCGCCGCGCCGATGGCGACGTCGGACCTCCGGTGTCATGCTGCGCCGATGCCCTACCCTCGCCTGTTCGCGTGGATGGCCGCCGTGGCGCTGCTCGGCGGCCCCGGACCGGCCGCGGCGGGCGAGAGCTCGGCGCAGCGGCTGCACCGCAAGGGCGTGCACTGCATGGAGGAGATCGAGCGAGCCGAGTGCGCCATCGAACACTTCGAGGCCCTGCTCGAGGAGCGCACCGAGGAGCGCGAGCTGCTCACCGACGGCCTGCTGCGGCTGATCAAACTCCACGAGAAGGCGGGCGACGACGACGCCGTGCACGCGGTGATGCGGCGCTTCTGGGACGCGGGGCGCGGCAAGCTGCGCCGCGGTCACCTGCCGTACACGGCGCGCTTCCTGCCGAAGGACTTCGATGTGGTGGGCGCAGCCCACATGCAGCGCATGCTCGCGGCGCCGATGAAGCAGCGGCTGCCGCCCGAGCTCGGCGAGTACGTGCTCACCTGCGACGAGGACCGGCGTAAGGAGCTCGAGGAGCTGCAGCTGTACCGCAAGGCCGAGGCCCGCGCGAAGCTCAAGAATCAGTCGCTGCAGGCGGCGCTGAACGAGCTCGGCGCCGAGTCGCGCAACCAGGCGGCGGCCCGGCGCCAGCGCGCCGAGGCGCGCGACCAACAGCGGGCGCGCCCGCCGAAGCCGGTGTTCGCCGACGGGATGTGCGCGACGGCGACGGCCTTCGGCGAGGCGAGCCCGGAGACCTGGACGCGGATCGCGATCGGCTTTCATCACGGCGACTGGCGCCGCTCGGCCGCGGTGATCGAGCTGCCGGGGCTGGCCGCGCGCATCGCCGCGGGGGTGGCCGCGGGCCGCCTGAGCCCCGCGGGCGCCAACACCTGGACGGTGGTCGGACGCCGCTACGAGGGCCAGGCGCTGCAGATCGCGAGCCTCGAGCTCGATGAGCTGGTGCTCGCGTCGGAGGGCATGATGCGAGAGATCGCGGCCAGCCATCGCCGCGGCAAACGCAGCCTGGCGAAGGAGGTCGACCACCTGATCGCCGGGGTGCCGGTCGACACCGGCTTCTTCGCGGTCGCCACCGAGGGAGCGGTCCGCGAGCTCGGCTTCGGGGGCATGACGAAGGGCCGCCGCAAGCTGCTCGAGCTGCTGCTCCCCCACCCCGAGGGCATCCAGATCGCCGGCGTGGTCCACGAGTACTTCGGGATGTTCCTGCGCATGCCGACCGACACGCCGGTCAAGGCGGGCATGCTCGTCGACATCGTCCGGCGCATGATCACCAGCCAGGCCGACTCCGACGAGGACGCCGCGGAGAGCCTGCGCCTCCTCGACGTCGCCCAGGCCAGCGACAAGCGGGCGCTCCTGCTCGGCTACGTGCTGTCGCTCGGGCAAATCGAGACGATGATGCTCGACTGACGAGATCGCCGCCGACTCGCGGCGGCGCGCGAGCTGTGGCAGGGTTGCGCCGTGGCCACCCTGCTGTCCTGCGCCTTGCTCGGCGCTCTCCTCGCGCCCGCCGGGGCGAGCCCGCCTGCCCCCTCTCCCGCCCCGCCTGCGGCCGATTATGGGGCTTCCCAGGCCGATGCGGACCTCGACCTCGTGCTGCACGAGCGCGGCCGCCTCTACCTCGAGGCCCGGGCCCGCCTCGAGGCCGCGCCTGCGCTCGCGGCCCCGGCCGTGGCCGCGCGGCTGCGGCAGATCCCGGCGCCGACGGCCGCGGAGGAGCGCCGCTTGCTCGCGCTGCTGTCGGGCATGGCCCGGCCGGAGGACCTCGAGATGTTTGCGACGCAGCTGCGCCGCGACGTGGCGGCCAGCCACAAGGGCGCGCCAGGCGAGCGCGACGAGCTGCGCGCGGCCGGGCCCTGGCGGGCGATCCTGCGCGAACAAGGGGCCGCAGCGGTGCCGGCCCTGACGGCGCTGGTCGGAGATCGCGAGCTCGGCGCGGATCTGCGGGCGCTGCTGCTCGCGGACCTGGTCGCGGTCACGCCGCCCGATCAGCTGGTCGCGCTGGTGGCTCTGGTCGGCGGCGGGACGCTCGAGCTGCGCCTCGCCCTGCGCGTCGCCCTGGCTCGCCGCGCCCAGGCCAGCCCGGCCGATCGCGCCGCGCTGCTGGCCGCGGTCGACGCCGCGATCGCCAACAGCGAGCCGGCGCGCAAGGCGGCGCTGATCGGCCTGCGCGCGGGGCTCGGCGACGGCGAGGATGCAACGTTCACGGCCCAGGCGATCGCATGGGCGGCCGATGACGCGGCGGCCTTCGTGGTCCGGGTCGCGGCGCTGCGGGCCCTGCTCGGCCGCGCGGCCCAGGCGACCGTGCAGACCAGCCTGAACGCGCTCGCCGTGCGACACCTCGATCCGGCGCGTCGGGTCGAGCAGGCCAGCGAGGTGCTAGGCGCGCTGGCCCTGCAAGGGCTCACCGTCGAGGCCGCGCGGGCGCTGGTCGAGCGTCACGACCTCCTCGCCGCCATCGCGCCGCGGATCGCCAGCGCGGCTTATGGCGCGGCGCAGCTGGCCGCGGACGGGTCTTGGCTGACCTCCAGCCAGGCCCACCCGTGGCCCGAGGTCCGCAGCGCCGCGCTCACGCGGGTCGAGGGCCCCTGCGCCACGCCGATGGTGAAGAAACTGACGCAGATCGCCGACGCGACCGGACGCAAGGGCGAGGCGGAGGCGATCGTCGCCCGCGAGGCGATCGCGGCGATCGGCCGCTGCGGCGGCGATGCAGCGCGGGCGGCCCTCGTGCGCATGCTCGACGACGGCGATCAGGACCCCGAGCGCCGCGCCGAGGCCGGCCGCCAGCTCGTCAAGCATCACGGCCCGCGCGGGGCCGCGGCGGTGGCCGCGGCCAGCCAGCGCACCCCGGATGTCGGCCTGGCGATCCGCCTCGTGCGCGCCCTGCAGCGCAGCGAGGCCCCGCCGGGCCCCGAGGTGCGTGAGGCCCTGTGCGCCGCGAGCGAGGCGGCCGAGACCGCGGCGGCTGCCCGTCAGGCGATCAGCGCCCTGATGGCCGGGGAGGACGCGCCCTGCGGTGCACGCAGCGGACCGCAGCGACCCGACCCGGAGAAGCCGCGGGTCTACCCGCGATAGCGACTTCGACCTGCAGGCATTGCCGCGCGGGTCGAAGCGCCGTAGCCTCCACACCCTTCTCGAGGGCGAGCACGCATGGACAGACCCAGGCTTCGCAAGGTCGATCGAACGGTGCTGCGTCGCGGCGACGAGCTGCTGATCGTGCTGCGTGACCCGCTCGGCATCGCCGAGCCCGCGGCCTTCCCCCAGGAGGCCGGGCAGGTGCTCGACATGCTCGACGGCCAGCACACGGCGCCACAGATCCGGCAGTCGCTGCTGCTGCGCGAGCGGGTCGACCTGAGCCTCGCGGACATCCGGGCGCTGCTCGCCGAGCTCGCCGAGTCCGGCTTCCTCGACGACGACCGCTTCCGCGGGTTGTGGGACGCCGCGCGGCGCACCTTCATGGCCAGCGCAATCCGGCCGCCCCGCTGCGCCGGTGTGCTCTACGCCGAGCAGCCGGACGAGCTGCGCGCGGCGATGCAGGCCTCCTTGCCCGGACCGGCCGGCCGCCTGCGCCGCGGCAGCGACGTCATCGGCGTGCTGTGCCCCTACCAGCCGCTCGAGGGCCGCGCCGGCGCGCTCGTCGAGGCGACGCTGCGCGGCCTGCCGCCGGCCGACGAGATCGATCTGATCGTGCTCCTCGGCACCGATCACCACCCGGGTCTCCTGCCCTTCGCCATCACCGACAAGCGCTACTCGACCCCGCTCGGGGCGCTGCCCGCCGACGTCGCACTCGTCGCAGCGCTCGAGCGCCGCCTGCCGTGGATCCGCCGCGAGGAGCTGCGCCACCGCGAAGGCATGAGCCTCGAGCTCGGCGCGCTCGCGCTGGGACACATCTACGGCGACGCCTGCCCCGCCGTGTTGCCGGTGCTGTGCGGCCAGACCGCGCTGCTCACCGGTGATGACGAGGCGAGGACCGACGCCTTCCTGGCGACCATGGAACATGTGCTCGAGGGCAAACGCGTGCTGTGGTGGATCTCCGCCGAGCTGAGCCACGCGGGGCCGGCCTTCGGGCGCCCGCCCCTCGCGCCGGAAGACCTCCGGGCCCTCACCGCCCGCGACCTGGCCTGCCTGGACTCGCTGGCCGCCGGCCGCCCCGAACAGCTGGTCGCCCGCTGCATGGAGAACGACGAGCTGCTCGGCCGACCGAGCGGCGCCGCGGCGCTGTCCACCCTCGCCAGACTGCTGCCGATCGGCTACCGGGCCGAGCTGGCCGAGTACCTCACGCTGCGCTCGCCCGGGCCCGACGAGGGCTGGGTCGGCCTCGTCGGCATGCGCTTCTGTCGACCCGCGCTGGACGACGAGTTCGACTGACGCTCAGGTCGCCGGCCCGCGTGCCAGTCGGACCGCGAGGTCGGCGCCCTGCTCGGACCGCATCGGCAACGCGGCCTGCGGGTCGCCGGCACTCTCGGCGGCGAGGCCGTAGATCAGGGCGATGATGCCGCGGGCCAGCACCTCGGCGTCGCCGCCGGAGAACACGCCGGCCGCCGCGCCGCGCCGCAGCAGCTCGGCGTAGCGGACGCGCATGCCGGCCAGCACCTGCTCGAGGCGCTCGCGAAACTCGGGGTTCTGGCTGGCCATGGCGATCATCAGGTTGCAGAAGCGGGCCTCGTCGGCGCTCTGCTCGAGGGTCTGCAAGTGGGTCAGCACCAGCCCCCGCAGCGCCCGATCGGCTGGCTGGTCGGCGTCCAGCTCGGTGTCCCAGCGCGACTGCAAGGCCGTGAACTGGGCCTCGAGGATGTCGTGGAACAGCGCCTCCTTGGCCCGGTAGTGGAAATAGACGCCGCCCTTGCTGAGACCGGCCTCGCGGGCGATATCCAGGAGACGGGTCGCCGCGAAGCCCCGGCGAACGAAGCACCGCGTAGCGGCAGCCCGGATCTGCTGCTTGCGTTGCTCATCTGGTTTGATGCGTGTCGTCACTGCTAACCCACCCTCCCGGCGCCCGAGCGGCGCCCCCAAAGCTTGTTGCGCCACGCTAGCGCGAGGTACCGTGGGTTTGTCCAGACGCGGCCGCAATTTGCCCGCAAGAGCGGCCGCAGGGCCCTTTTTCGGGGGGTCGCCCGGCACCCGGCCCGGGGGCCGGCCAGCGAGCAAAGTGCCCTAAAGGGCGGAATCAGCCCGATCTGCGGGCGTTCTCGCGGCTCTGGGCGCGGCGCCGAACAGCGCAGTTTGACACAGCAGCCAGATCGGGCGTGAATACGAGTTCACCACCCGCGTCC
>Ga0209262_10001022_pt1 | contig 11759 bp, 12 predicted proteins | sample Lowcelwee11metaG_FD_187171 | JGI IMG/M metagenome (GOLD analysis project Ga0209262, IMG submission 187171) | Freshwater pond sediment microbial communities from the University of Edinburgh, under environmental carbon perturbations - Low... | ecosystem: Environmental > Aquatic > Freshwater >...
GGCCGGCCTCGCGCCAGTGCATGCGCAGCAGCCGGTGCGCGATGCCGTGGAACGTGCCGATCCACAGCGGCGCCGAGGGCATCGCGAGCTGCGCCTCGATGCGCGAGCGCATCTCGCCGGCCGCCTTGTTCGTGAACGTGACCGCGAGGATGCCGTGCGGCGAGACGTTCTCGACCTGTACCAGCCACGCGACGCGGTGCGTCAGCACGCGCGTCTTGCCGCTGCCGGCGCCGGCCAGCACCAGCGTCGGGGCGAGCGGCGCGGTGACCGCTTGCCGCTGCGCGTCGTTCAGCGGGCCGAGGAGGTGGGAGACGTCCATGGAAGTCAGCTATTTTCCGCTATTTTCGCCAGCGCGTGACGAGGATTCCGGCGATCACGGCGATGACGACGTCGATCCAGCCGTAGACTGGCGTCGCCGCGCCGGCCTGCATCAGTCCCAGCAGCACGACCAGCAGCACCGTGATGCCGGCGGCGACGTGCGGGAACAGGCCGGTGCCGGCGAGCAGCCAGGTGAGCGCGACGTAGCTGAACGCGCGGCCGGCAAGTTCGGCGGGCGGCGGCGCGTTGCGGCCCAGGAACTCACGCAGTGCCGGCAACTCGACGGCGACATCGCGCGCCCCACCGAGTGCCGGCAGCAGCGCGACCGATGCCAGCCACGTGCCAAGCGCGGCTGCGAGCAGGGCCGAGCGGCCGCGATCCTCGACGCGGCTGATCAGCACCAGCACCGGTAACAGCAGCGCGATGGCCGCCAGCTCCGCGAACTCGAGCGTGTTGCCGGCGGTGAAGGTGCGGCCCACCAGCACCGCGGCGATCACGATCAGGAACACATCGACGCTGCGTTGCCTGCGCGCGAGGTGGAATACGGCCTGCGCGACGACGAGCCAGCCGACGAAGAATGCCGCGAGATCGGGCCAGCCGATCTCGGGAGTAAACAGCGGGCGGACGGCGCGCTTCAGCTGCCGCAGGCTGGCGTCGGGCACGAACGGCCACAGCCGCGCGATCAGCCAGAGCACGAGCACCACGAGTGCGATGGCGCCAGAGCGCCCCGCAGGATTGGCCTGCGGCGTCATCCGGGCACCGAGGGCGTGCCACGCCGAACCGCCGATCGCGCCGGCGAGCGCTCCAGCGGCGTTCAACGACAGGTCGGTGAGGCTCGGCACCCGCGTCGCAATCGATCCCTGCATGATCTCCATCGTGATCGACAGCAGCGCTCCGCCAACCAGCCCGGCCGCGATTCCGGCCAGCCGGCCGAAGCGCGGCTCGACGGTGAGCGCGATGCAGAAGCCGAGTGGCACGTACAGCAGCACGTTGTTCAGCATGTCGCCACGCGACGCGCGGGCCCAGGAGAGCTCGCGCAGCACCTGCACGGCCGTCGGTCCGTCGGCGCCGAACTGGAATGGATACAGCGAGACGTAGAGGATCAACGCGACGATGATCGCGAGCAGCAGCGGGGCGGCGAAATGGGTTCGGCTGGACATCGCCTACGACGCCTCGGCGCCGGGCGTCCCCGGCCGGCGGCCGAACGCCATCTCGAAAATCACGGCGGCTTCGGGCACGAACTCACGCGACTCGTCCTGCTCCTCGCGCAGCCAGCCGCCGCCACCCTGCAGTTCGAGGAACAACCAGTCCTTCAGGAAGCTCCTGCGATGGATCAGGAGCAGGTTGTACTCGATCGGGTTCACGTCGCGGCCGGTTTCGCCTCGCACCGCCCCGCGCAGCGCAATCGCGCGGTCTTCGGCCAGCGCCTGGTAGAGCGTCAGGTTCGTGTTCCAGCGCATGCCGTCGGTCCCCTCGGCTACCCGCAGGTGATTGGCCCAGCGCAACATGCGGCGCTCGCCGAGTGCTCGCTCGAGGCTGACGCGCGTTGTCGTGCCGAAACCGTCTTCATTCTCCCAGAACACAGTCTGCCGGGCGCGCAGCAGCAGGTTCTCGTGCACCCTGGTCTGGTACCAGTAGCTGGCCTGCACGAACGGGTCGGGGGGAGTGCGCAGCCGGACGCCGGCGCCGAGGCTCAGGCGGCTGCGCGTGCCGCGGATCGGGGTGTAGCCCAGGCCGAGCAGCCAGTTGCGATCCTCGTCCTCCTCGGTGAACGTCACACCGTCGAATTCGCGGGAACCGCCTTCGATGAAGGCCTCGTCGGTATCGCGGCCGAAAATCAGGCGCATGCGGCGCGCGGCGATCGGCAGGTGCACCTGCGCGCGCAGCGCAACCTCCTCCTTGAAGCCGTCGCGTTCGTCCCACTTGACGCCGAGGCGCAGCCGGCCGTGCGTCGCGCGCCGTTCGACGATCTGGTCTTCCGGTAGCACGCCGAACAGGCTGTCGAAGCGCCACGCAGTCACGCAGACGCTGCGCTCCACGCCATGGCGGAACCAGTCGAGCGCCGGCGTCTCGCCCTCGAGTTCCGGACAGGGCGCTTCGGGTTTGGCGTCCTCGGTCGGTTCAGTGACCTCGGGGATCTCGGCCACGTCCACCTGGTCGATTGTGTCGACGGCGGCCGGCGGGGCGGCCGCTGGTGCGGCGGCGGCGGGCACGACGGTCGTGCTCCAGGTCTCGGGCCCGGCCGGTGGATCGGTGGCGCCCCAGGCGACAGAGTGCGCCGCAAGCACGGCGAGCGCTGCCGGGTGCCGCATCCGCAACTGCTGTCTCAAAGCCGCAGCAGCAGGTAATGGTCGACGAGCAGCGCGCCGAACAGCAGCATCAGGTAGTTGATCGAGTAGCGGAACACCGCCATCGGCAGGTGGGCCGGCGCGTCGTCCCGCCGCAGCGCGATTGCGTGGCGGATGAAGCCGCCGCCGAGCAGCGCCGCTGCGGCGACGTAGATCAGTCCGCTCATGCCGGTGAGGTAGGGCAACAGCGTCACGATCACCAGCAGGATCGTGTAGAGCAGGATGTGCAGGCGCGTGAAGGCCACGCCATAGGAGACGGGCAGCATGGGGATGCCTGCGCGCGCGTAATCCTCGCGGCGTGCGATCGCGAGCGCCCAGAAATGCGGCGGCGTCCACGCGAAGATGATCAGGAACAGCAGCAACGCGTGCGGATCGACGCTGTTGGTGATCGCGGTCCAGCCGAGCACGGGAGGCGCGGCGCCCGCGGCGCCGCCGATGACGATGTTCTGCGGCGTCGCGTGCTTGAGCCAGACCGTGTAGAGCACTGCGTAGCCGATCAGCGACGCGAACGTGAGCACGGCGGTGAGCGGGTTGACGAGCACCCAGAGCAGCAGCATCGCCAGCACGCCGAGCAGCGCTGCGTAGGCCAGCGCCTGCGGTGCCGTCACGTGGCCCGTCGGGATGGGCCGGCGCATCGTGCGTGCCATCTGCTGGTCGAAGCGGCGGTCCAGCACGTGGTTGATCGCGGCGGCGCTCGACGCGGCGAGCCCGATGCCGAGGGTGCCGAACACCAAAGCGTCGAGCGGCGGCAGGCCGGGGACCGCGAGGAACATGCCGACTACCGCGGTGAACACGATCAGCGCGACGACCCTCGGCTTGCCAAGCTCGAAGAAGTCGCGCCAGCTGGCGGACCCGTGGGGTGCGAGGCGTGAGTCCGCGGCGGTCATGTCGCCGACCATTGTACAGCGCGCGTGCTGCGGATCAGCGCAGCGTCCGCGGCGTCCACAGGAATCGCAGCAGCGCCACCATCGTCAGCACCAGCAGCGCGGCGATCGCGTTGTGTGTCGTCGCGAGCTCGAGCGGCAGCGCCTTCAGCACCATCAGCGGCCCCACGGTCCACTGCGCAACCAGCAGCACCGCCAGCGCCGCCCCGGCGGCGCGCACCGCGCTCGAGCGCCCCGTGCGGATCGCGCGCCAGGCGAGGACCCCGAGCACCGCGGCCGTCACCAGCGCGCCGATCCGGTGCACGAAGTGGATGGCGACCCGCGCCGGGTGGTCGAGCACACCGCCCTCGTAGTCGATGCCGAGGCCGCGCCAGAGCACGAAGGCGTCCTTGAAATCCATGTCCGGCCAGAACGAGCGCTGGCAGGTCGGGAAATCCGGGCACGCCAGCGCCGCGTAGTTCGTGCTGACCCAGCCGCCGAGCAGGATCTGCATCGCGAGCACCGCGAGGCCGAACAGCGCGAGCGAGCGCAGGCCGCCCTCGGTGGCCGAGCGAGTCGTGCGGTCGACGCGCAATGCCAGCCACCACAGCAGCGCCATCGTCGTGAGCCCGCCGACCAGGTGGGCCGACACGATGGCCGGCTTCAGCAGGAGCGTGACGGTCCACATGCCCAGCAGCCCCTGGAACACCACGAGCAGGACCAGAAACCCGGGCAGCCGCACGGGCTGCGCCGGATCGCGCCGGTTCGACCAGGCGACCGCGGCGATGGCCAGGATCAGCAGCCCGAGCCCCGTGGCCAGGTAGCGGTGGATCATCTCCTTGAGCGCCTTGTCGGCCTCGAGCGGGCGCTCCGGGAACGCGGCATTCGCGTGGTCGGCGTTGTCGAGCGCCTGGCCCACGGTGAGGTGACCGTAGCAGCCCGGCCAGTCGGGGCAGCCGAGGCCGGCGTGGCTCAAGCGGACCCAGGCTCCGAGCACCACGACGCAAAGCGCCACCAGGGCGGCAATGAAGCAAAGACGGCGAAATAGCGCGAGGCGCATGGTCCGGATCCTCAACCGATATGGGACAGTCGCAGCAGCTTCTTCACGTCGGTGAGCAGCGCCTTGTCGGGAGCGCTCGCCGGATAACTCATCAACAGGTTGCCGAGCGGGTCGATCAGGTAGATCCGGCCCGCCGCGGACACCGGCACGCCATCGTACGAAGGAAATGGCGCGAGGATGGCGGCCGACGCGGCGTCGTCGACCCGAGCGACGACCAGGTCGGGATGCTCCTGGGCCAGGAAACCCCGGTCGCAGCACCGGTCGGTGACCAGGAAGACGCGTTGCACGCGGTCCATGTCCTTGTTGAGCGCGATACGCGACTGGCGCATCAGGTAGAGCGCCTTGCGGCAGCGCTGGTCGCAAAGCCCGTCGCCGACGTACAGCATCGTCCACTGGCCGCGCAGGAACCCGGCCTCGGTGGGCGGGCCGTCGGCGGTCGGCAGCGCAATCTCAGGCAATGGACGCGCCGGGTCGATCAGGTCGCCCTTGTGCGAGCCACCGGCGGGTCGCCAGTCGGCCGGGCCGTAATAGAGCCAGAATGCGACGGCCAGCGGCACGAAGAACAGGGCGGCCAGCCCCAGCAGTTGGCGCCGCCCGCGCCGCACGGCGTCGGGATCAGTTCCGGTGGGGGTCATGACTCGAGTGAATCCTCTTCGGGTCCTGCGCGCTTCAGGTTGAGTGCCACGAACAACACGATCGCGACGAGCGCAAATGCAAACCACTGCACGGCATAGCCGAGATGTCGTTCCGGTCCGAAGCCGAGTGCCGGTCGCCATTTGCGTTCGAAGCCGTCCGGCACGCCGGCGTCGAGCAGGATCATCCGGGACTCGACCTCGACGCCAAGGATGGACTCCACGTCGGGCTCGGTCGGAAACAGCAGCACGCGCGGCCAGCTCGCAGCTCCAGGCGCCGCCGCCGGCCCGACCCGCACGCCGGGGATGGGCAGCCCGTCGAGCGTACCGGTCAGCTCGCGCTCGCCTGCACCAACGGCAACGTTCGGCAGCTCGTCCCGCGTCAAACCCAGCGGCACCCAGCCGCGGTCCACCAGCACCCAGCCCCGTCCGTCCGCGCGCTCGAGCGGCGTGAGGACCCGATAACCCGGCCGGCCGGCCGCGGACGGCATGTTGTCGAGCAGGATCTGCCGAGTCGCGTCGTAACTGCCGCGCAACCGGACGCGCTGGTAGCGGGCCAGTTCGTCGAAACCGAGGCCCGTCGCATCGACGATGTCCTCGCTGCCGGACATGAAGGCGTCGAAGCGCGCCTGCTTTTCCTGCGCGCGACCGAGCTGCCAGTAACCCAGCGCAACGAATATCGCCACGCCGAGCGCCGTGAGGACGACCGTCCAGACCGGCGGCGCGAACGAGCGTTTGCCGATCCGGAGGCTCATCTATACTGGCGCCCTCCGCACGCGCTCGCCCCCGGCATGATCAAGTTCCTCATCGTCATGACACTTGCCGCCATCGTGGCGAGCCTCGCCACGGGCCTGTTTCACCTGGTCAAGGACGAAGGGCAGTCGAAGCGCATGGTGAACGCGCTGACCGTGCGCATCGCGCTGTCCGTGTTGCTGTTCATCCTGCTGTTCGTCGCCTGGAAAGGCGGCATGATCCAGCCGCACGGAGTAGGCCGCTGAGCAGGAAGCGGATAGCGGATAGTGAATAGCGGATAGGGAAATCGCTTCGCTTCCGGCAACTATCCGCTATCCGCTGTTCACTATCCACTCGTCTACTGGCGTCAGAGCCAGTACACGAAGATGAAGAGCCCGAGCCACACCACGTCGACGAAGTGCCAGTACCAGGCGACGCCCTCGAACGCGAAATGGTGCGTTGGCGTGAAGTGACCCTTCATCACGCGCAGCCAGATCACCAGCAGCATGATCGCGCCGAGCGTCACGTGCAGGCCGTGGAAGCCGGTCAGCATGAAGAACGTCGAGCCGTAGACGCCGGAGCCCAGCGTCAGGTTCAGCTCCTGGTAGGCGTGGATGTATTCCTCCGCCTGCAGGCCGACGAACGCGAAGCCGAGGATGAAGGTCAGCGCGAGGAAGATCTTCAGGATGCCGCGGTTGCCCGCCTTGAGCGCGTGGTGCGCGATCGTGATCGTGACGCCCGAGGTGAGCAGGATCGCGGTGTTGATCGCCGGCAGCCCGAACGCCGGGATCGTCTCGAAGTAGCCGCCCACGTTGGCGGGGCCATTGGTCGGCCAGGCCGACTCGAACTCGGGCCACAGGAACAGGTTCGTCATGAACCGCGAGCCCTCGCCGCCGAGCCACGGCACCGACAGTTGGCGCGCGTAGAACAGCGCGCCGAAGAAGGCCGCGAAGAACATCACCTCCGAAAAGATGAACCAGCTCATGCCCATGCGGAACGAGCGATCCACGCCGGCGTTGTAGAGGCCGCCCTCGCTCTCGTTGATGACCGTGCCGAACCAGCCGAAGAACATGTACGCGACGGCGGCGAGACCGAGGTAGGCGATCCACGGTCCCACGCTCGCACCATTCAGCACGGCGGCCGTGCCGAGCATCGTGATGAAGAGCGCGGCGGCACCCACGGCCGGCCACTTGCTGCCGTGCGGGATGTAGTACTTGCCGGCGCCGTGCGCGGAGTGTGCTTGGGCCATGGTGCGGGACTTCCTCTCGTTCTACTGCAATCGCCAGCCGCTGCGCGGCCGACCCCCGGATCTCATCGCGCCGCGAGCTTGCGCTCCGGCAGCGTGTACATCGAATATGCGAGCGTCATCCGGTCCACCTGCGGTGGCAGGTCCGGATCGACGATGAACCGCACGGTGAACTCGCGCTGCTCGGCCGGCGCGAAATCCTGCGGCGTGAAGCAGAAGCACTCGGTCTTCTGCAGGTACTTCGCCGTGTAGGACGGTGCGACGCTCGGCACGGCCTGGCCCGTCACGGGCACCGCGGCGCGGCTGCGAATCACGAACTTCGCCTCGTGCAACCGGCCGGGCTGCACGATGGTTTCCCGGGTCTCGGGAATCAGTTCCCACTCGCCGCCCGGCGCCACGATCGAGACGAACTCGAGTGCGACCTTGCGGTCCGCCGCCGCCGACTCGCCCATCTGGGAGGGCGCCTCGTTGACGCGGATGCCCGCCGCCTCGCAGATCACGTCGTAGAGCGGCACCAGCGCGAAGCCGAACGCGAAGCTGCCCGCCGTGAACAGCAGCAGCCGTCGCGTCAGCGACGCGTTCTCGCGGCGGGTGGCCGGATCCTGGCTCATCCGCGCGCCTGCATCACGCCGGAGGCGATGAACGCCACGTAGATGCCGAGCGCCAGGAGTCCGAGCAGGATCGCCGTGCGCCGGACCCGGCGCCGCTGCGCGTCGGCCGCATCCGCATGTGTGCGTGGATCGCTCACTTGACGACCGGCGCCTCGTCGAACGTGTGGTACGGGGCCGGCGAGGGCACCGACCACTCCAGGCCGTGCACGCGCGCGCCGTCCCAGACCTCGGCCGAGGCCTTGGCACCGCCGCGCGCGCACTTCCAGATCACCAGCACGAACAGCAGCTGCGAGAGGCCGAAGCCGAACGCGCCGATCGAGGACACCATGTTCCAGTCGGCGAACTGCGTCGAGTAGTCCGGGATGCGCCGCGGCATGCCGGCGAGCCCGAGGAAGTGCTGCGGGAAGAACAGCACGTTGACGAAGATCGCCGACGACCAGAAGTGCAGGTTGGCGAGCTTCGTGTCGTACATGTGGCCGGTCCACTTCGGCAGCCAGTAATAGACGCCGGCCATGATCGCGAACACGGCGCCCGGCACCAGCACGTAATGGAAGTGCGCCACGATGAAGTACGTATCGTGGTACTGGAAGTCGGCCGGGGCGATGCCCATCATCAGGCCCGAGAAGCCGCCGATCGTGAACAGGAACAGGAACGCGAGCGCGAACAGCATCGGCGTCTCGAAGCTGAGCGAGCCGCGCCACATCGTCGCCGTCCAGTTGAACACCTTCACGCCGGTCGGCACGGCGATCAGCATCGTGCTCAGCATGAAGAAGATCTCGCCCGCGAGCGGCATGCCCACCGTGAACATGTGGTGCGCCCAGACGATGAACGACAGGAACGCGATCGAGGCGGTTGCGTACACCATGGCGTCGTAGCCGAACAGCGGCTTGCGCGAGAACGTCGGGATGATCTCCGAGACGATGCCGAACGCCGGCAGGATCATGATGTAGACCTCGGGGTGCCCGAAGAACCAGAAGATGTGCTGGTAGAGCACCGGGTCGCCGCCGCCGGCCGCCGAGAAGAAGCTCGTGCCGAAGAAGTGGTCGGTGAGCAGCATGGTCACCGCGCCGGCGAACACCGGCATCACGGCGATCAGCAGGTAGGCCGTGATCAGCCAGGTCCAGACGAACAGCGGCATCTTGAGCAGCGTCATGCCCGGCGCGCGCAGGTTCATGATCGTGACGATGATGTTGATCGCGCCCATGATCGAGGAGGCGCCCGCGAGGTGGATCGCGAAGATCGCGAGCGGCAGCGCGTCGCCGGTCTGCAGCACGAGCGGCGGGTAGAGCGTCCAGCCCGCGGCCGGGCCGCCGCCCGGCATGAACAGAGACAGGATCAGCAGCGAGAACGCCGCCACCAGCAGCCAGAAGCTGAAATTGTTCATGCGCGGCAGCGCCATGTCGGGCGCGCCGATCTGCAGCGGGATCATCCAGTTGGCGAGGCCCACGGTGGCCGGCATCACCGCGCCGAATACCATGATCAGCGCGTGGACCGTCGTCATCGTGTTGAAGAAGCCGGGGTCGACGAGCTGCAGGCCCGGCATGAACAGCTCCGCGCGGATTACCAGCGCCATGCCGCCGCCGATGAAGAACATCAGCAGGCTGAACACCAGGTACATCGTGCCGATGTCCTTGTGGTTCGTCGTCGTGAGCCAGCGCTTGATGCCCTTCGCCGGGCCGTGGTCGTCGTGGTGATCGTGGGCGTGGCCGGCGTGGCCGTGCGTGTGCGTGCTGCTCATCGTCGTTTACTCCGCATTGGCGACGCGCAGGGTCGTCGCCGGTTCAACGGTCGTGTCCACCACAGCCGGGGCGAGCGCAGCGGCCCGGGCCGCCGGCTCGAGCGCGGCCTGCCGGGCGGCCTTCTGCGCCTCGAGCCACGCATCGAATTCGTCCTGCGGCTTCACTTCGACGACCACCGGCATGAAACCGTGGTCGCGCCCGCAAAGCTCGGCGCACTGGCCGCGGTAGATGCCGGGCTTCTCGGCGTTGAACCACATCTCGTTGATGTAGCCCGGGATCGCGTCGCGCTTCATGCCGAAATCCGGCACCCACCAGGCGTGGATGACGTCGTTGGCGGTGATCAGCACGCGCACCTTGCGGCCCACCGGCACCACCAGCGGGTTATCCACCTCGAGCAGGTAGTTCTCGACGCTCGTGGGCGCGATGCCGGAGTCGAGCTGGCGGGCTTCGTCGCTGGGGCGGGCCAGCGTCGAGAAGAACGACACGCCCTCGCCGACGTATTCGTACTGCCACTTCCACTGGTAGCCGGTAACCTTGACGGTGAGCTCGGAGCCGCGCGTGTCGTCGATCTTGACGAGCGTCTTCGCGGCCGGCACCGCCATGGCGACCAGGATCACCACCGGGATCACGGTCCAGATCACTTCGGCCTTCGTGTTGTGGTCGAAGGTGGCCGGCACCGCGCCCTTCGATTTCCGGAACGTCGCGATCGAATAGATCATGACGCCGAAGACCGCCGCGGCGATCACCACGCAGATCCACAGGATCAGCATGTGCAGGTTGTAGATCTCGCGGCTCAGTTCCGTGACGCCGACCCGCAGGTTGACGTCGGACCAGGCGGCCATCGCGGGGCTGGCCCCGAACAGCAGGCCGAGGCCGGCCACGAATGCACGCTTCACCATCTTCATGGGCAAGAAAACTCCCTAACGTTGACCGGTGGCCTCCCCCGGGTGGCCGCCAGACCCGCGTGCTGCGCCTCCTAAGGCGCCAGCGCGGGGGACTCGCTCGTCTTTCCCACCAGCCGTTCGAGCCGCGCCGCCAGGCTGCGGCGCTCTTCCTCGGTGAGAAACCGTCCCACTTCACAGGCGCGCCCGTGCGACTCGATCGTGAGCCGACTGGGGTGCCGCGCCGGTTGCGGGCCGCGCAGTGTAACCCTCGCCCAATGCCGTGGAAATACCGTGCGGCGTGAACCGGTTGGCGCCAGCCTCTCGACCACGACCTCGGCGTCCGAGACCACGATCACCTCGCGCTGCGAACCGCTCAGCATGCTGGCCCGGACCGCCCAGGCGAGCAGGCCGATCTCGATCCCGGCAAACGGCAGGATCGGCCAGAGCCCCCGGGCCGCAAAAAAGCCGGCAAGGCCGAACGTCACCAACGCCAGGCTGCCCACGAACAGGCGGGCGCTGCGCGGCGTCAGCGAGCAGTTCGGCGCGAGCTCGATGCGGTGCTCGGCCGGCGTTCCGTCAGCGGCATCGGTTGCGGTGGTGACCATGGGTTCGGGATCGGTGGCGGGCCTGCCGAATGTAGCCGCCGCGGACCCCGCTGACAACGCGCAAACGCCCGCTATACAGGGTTTTTTAGTCCGCCGGGCGATCTCAGGCCGGAGCGGCCAGCGCGCGGGTCAGCGCCAGCGTCGCGAGGCACGACGCCGTCCGGCCGGGCTCGGGCTCCGCCAGGTGGGGGACGACGGCCAGCGCGGGATGCCCGAGCAGGCGGGCCAGCGTGTCCAGGTTGGCGCCCAGGCGGGCGAAATCCGGGTCAACCTGGCAGCCGATCCAGCCGGCGAACCGGCAGCGGCCGGAGCGCTCGATCGCCTCGAGCGTCAGGCGGGCGTGGTTGAGGCAGCCCAGCCGCAGCCCGACGACCAGCACGACACCGAGCGCGAGCTGCTCCGGCAGGTCGCTCAGGAATCCTTCAGGATGCAGCGGTACCCGCCAGCCGCCGGCACCCTCGACGACAGCGACCTCCGCAACGGCGCTGGCCGCCTCGTACCAGCGCTTGAGCGCCAACAGCGGCACGGGTACTCCGGCTTCCGCAGCCGCGAGGTGCGGTGCGATGGCCGGCTCAAAGCAGTATGGATTGGTGACCGCGTAAGGCACATGGACCGAGCTCTCGGCAGCCAGCGCGAGGGCATCCGCGTTGCGCAGTCCGGCCGTCGTCTCGACGGCGCCGGTCGCGATGGGCTTGAGCCCGATCACCCGTCGACCCTGCCC
>Ga0209262_10001023_pt1 | contig 11754 bp, 10 predicted proteins | sample Lowcelwee11metaG_FD_187171 | JGI IMG/M metagenome (GOLD analysis project Ga0209262, IMG submission 187171) | Freshwater pond sediment microbial communities from the University of Edinburgh, under environmental carbon perturbations - Low... | ecosystem: Environmental > Aquatic > Freshwater >...
GCCCTGTTCTGCGATCGGGTAGCGCACGGTCACGAGGTCCATCCCGTCGGGACGGTCTTCCTGCAGCACGATGTAGGCATGGCCGGCCTCGCGGGCGGGCAGCGGCGAAACCGGGGCATTCCGGGATGTGAGGTGCACCGAGTCCGGAGTCTCATCGCGCAGGCGCGAACGAGTGTCGCCCCACAACGACTCCAGCCGCGCGATGCCCTCGCGCCACCACCCGGCTTCTTCGGCAGGCTGTGCGTCCGCGTCCGCGACACTCGCCCGGGCGAAGTCCGGTGGCGATTCCGCGCGTGCGGCTCCGCCGAAGACGGCAACCGCGACCAGCAGGCCGGCAATTCGACGCAGGGCGGTTTGATGCAGCTCGAGCATGCATCGCCGACCATACTCGCGGCAGGCACCCTTGACCGCCGGTCGCCCCGGAAAATCTCAGAACTGTGACCGGCCGCTCACTGGTCGAGCCAGCGCAACAGGTCGGCGATGACCTGGCCGCGTTCCGGCTCGTTGAAGACCTCGTGGTAAAGGCCGTCGTACAGCTTCAGGACGCGCTGGCGCGAGCCAAGCGCCTGGTACACCGGGCGCGTCGCCGCCAGCGGCACGAGCTGGTCTGCCGTGCCGTGCAGGATCAACGTCGGCAGGCGCAGCTGCGCGGCGCTCGCCGGAAAGCCACGCATGGCATCGAGCAGCTCAACCAGGGTGCGCGCCGGGATCGACTTGTGGTGCACCAGGGGGTCGGACTCGTAACGCGCCACGACGGACGGATCGCGACTGACCGCGCTGGCGGGCAGCGCCAGCGCGCCGGTGTTCGGCGCGATGACCGACAGCAACCGCACGAAAAGCTCGTGCAGTCTCGGCACGGCCTCGCCGGCGGCGAGGGCTGGCGCCGACAACACCAGGCCGCGCAGGGAACCCTGCAAGCGCAGCGCGCTGGCGAAGGCGACGGCGCCACCCATGCTGTGGCCCAGCAGAAAGACGGGCGCCCCGGGATGCTGGCGTGCACAACGGCCCGCAAAAGCACAGAAATCGGAGACCAGGTGCGAAAAGCGCCCGATGTTCGCACGCGAACCGGGCGACCGGCCGTGACCGCGGTGGTCGAGCGCATAGACGGCGTGCTCGCGATCGACCAGTTCGGCGGCAAACGCAGCGTACCGGCCACCGTGCTCCGCCAATCCGTGGGCTAAGACGATGACGGCGCGCGGCGCGACGTTGGGCAGCCAGGCCTGCGCGTACAGGTCGAGGCCGCCGATGCCGGTTGTCGTGAACTCACGATGTTGCATTGGGACGCAACGGCAGTCGCTATTTCGTGGCCGGTGGCACTCCCGCCGGGACGTTCCTGCACGCGTAGTCCAGGAGCTCCCCGAACACCGTGCTCGACGGCGCGTCCATCCACTTCAGGTTCTTTTCGCTGATCCTGGTCTTCTGCACCGTCTCGCCCTGCAGGTCGGCCTCTGCGAAGGCTTCCATCTCACGGTACGCCAGCCGCCGCTGTTCGCAATCGACCCGGTACTCGTTCCTGGCCGAGAGGAACGCCTTGTTCTTCTTGGCCGACGGCTGTGGCTCGACGAAGTTCTGCTTCGTTCGCACGATCACCCAGGAGGCCGGCGAGCGGCCGAGCGACGCAGGGTTCGCGAAAACCTCGGTGCGATCGGTCTTGGCGACGGAAACCCAATCGGGGGCCGCCATTGCGCCGGACGGCAGGACGAAGGCAGACAGCGCCAGCGCTGCCAATCCCAGGGCCTGATGGACTGCACTGCGTGCGGGGACTGTCTCGTGCTTCGCCATGTTGGTCGTTCCTCGGTTCCGGGTGCGTTCAGCGGGAAAACAGCAGCGTACGCGGCTGTTGCCCGCCCTGCGGCGCGACCAGCAGCAACCGTCCCGCCTGGAATGAATACGAAGTGGCTCCGCGCATCCGCTCGAGGAATGCGGCCTCGATTTCGTTGGCGGGACCGTCGCAAGCCTTGCTCGTGACCGCCATCTCGCCGAGCTTGATCGCGCCTGGCGACGATTCGGTGATGGGGCCGGTGTAGCGATTGCAGCCCGCGAAGCCGGCCGCCTTGCCGTACTGGATCACCGTCGTGGGCGGCATCGCACTGCTGGCCAGCGGCTGACCGTCCATCTCGATCAGCATCCAGTCAGTGGCGGCCAGGAGATTGATCGACAGTCCGCCGACGGCCTCGCTGGTCAGCGCCTGCAGCTTGCCGTCCTTCCAGCTGAAGCTCTTGCGCGAGACCTGCGTCGGACAGCAGGCCGGGTCGCTTGGGCCAGGTTCAACGACATCGAGCAACACCTTGCCCGGTTCGTGCCAGAGGCGAAACACCTGCACGCGGTCGCCAATTGGCGCGACACCCAGCGTGCTGGCCTTGCCGTCCTGGACGTTGAAGATGCCCAGGTGCGTGAACGTGCCGCTGCCGCCGCCGCTCGACGTCAAGATCGCAACGCCCTCTTCGGGCGGCGCGCCGTCCAGGTCCACGAATTCGATCGTGGATTCCCACAGGGTGAGCATCGGCGTCGACGCGGCGCCCGGCTCTGCAGGCTGGCCCTCGTAGCGGCCCGCGGCCAGCGTCACGGGAGCCTCGAACACTCCGGCCACGTCTGCGGCGAGCAGTTGCTCGCGCGTGGGCGCCACGGGCTTGGCCGGCTCCGCCGCGGCAGGCGCCGCGGCCTCTTTCTTCGCGCAGCCGGCAAAGGCCACGGCCGCGAGTCCCATGATCACGGTGCCCCGGGCCGCCGCGCCCAACCGTCTCAATGTATGGTGGTTCATGCCTGGCGATGGTGCCGCCGGACCGCCCCGGCGTAAAGCCCGGTATTGCCGAGGCGGCCGGCGGCCGCAGGTTCAGCGCCTGCGGCCAAGCCAGCGTTGGGCCTGTTCGGCATCGCGCAGGTCGGCGGCGGTCTCGATCCCCGAGCGAGGCGCCGCCTCCAGCACGATCATCAGCAATTGCGCCGTGGCATACGCATCCGCGATCGCATGGTGCCGGCCGATTGGCGGCAGGCCGAAATGCGCCACCCAGTCGTCGAGGGTGTCGTTCTCGGTCCCTGGAAAGACTGCGGGCAGCAGGGCGGCGAGGTCGATGAAGCGCGGCCAGGCGCGGTACCCGAGTTGCCGGCGGACCTCGCGCTCGAACACGGTCGCATCGAACTCGGCGCGGAACGCGACCACACGCGAGTCGCCGATGAATTCGAGACAGCCCACCAGGGCCTCGGCCGGGTCCATGCCTGCGAGCTGCTCCTGGCCGCCGATCTGGTGGACGAGGATGTTGTCTACTGCGCTAGAGCGGTCCTGCCGCAGCAGCGCCTCGTAGGCGTCGTCGTGCCGGACCATCCGTTCGGACACGGCCACTGCGCCGATCGAAATGATGCGGTCCTCGAGCATGCGGGGTCCGGTCGTCTCCAGGTCGAGCGCCACGAACCGCGCCAGCGCGAGCGGCTGTCCCAACCCGGGGCGGTCGAGGAAGCCCAGCCGGACGTGCCTGAGCCTTTCACGCACCGACGCCGGCAACGCACGCCGCGCCTGTCTGGCTCGCCACTCTTCCGGCAGGGACCACGGCCAGACGGACATGCCGTTGCTAGTGCCCGACGGCCTGTTCGAGATGCGTCTGCAGTGCGCGCGCCTGGCGGAACGCCTCGCGCAGCATGCGCTGGTCGATCTCATTCAGCGAGTATGGATCGAGGCGGTTGAGCGCCTGCCGCGGCAGTTCTGCCTTGCCAGCATCCTCCGGCGCGGGATCAAGTCCTCCGCGTTGCGCCCGCAACCGCAGCAGTTGCAGGAAGTGATAGGCATCGACGCTCGCGGTGATTTCGCGTTCGTCCCGGTTCAGCCGCCGGCCGGCAATACGGATGCGTTGCGAGGTGTTGGTCTCGCCAATGCCGAGCGCCAGTGCGAACGCGCGGGCTGCGTCGACGAAAATCCGCGTGCCGTGGGTCTTGAGGTCGATCGTGCCGGCGAACTCGCCCTCGTCCGTCCGGAAGGTACGGATCCAGCCGAGCGGGGGTTCCGCCTGCAGCGCGTTGGCAACGAGCATCCGCAGGAACAGCCGGTTCTCGCCGCTGGTCGCATCGAGCCAGCCCCGCAGGCTCTCGGCCAGCGCGTGATTGCCGGCCAGCGGCCGGAAGTCGAAAAAGATGTTGGCCGCGAGCAGGGCCTCCGGCGTGGGTTCGCGCATCCAGCCAGCGAAGCGGCCGCGCCATTCTTCCAGGGTGAGGCAGCAGTCGGGATTGCTGGCCATGATATTGCCGGTGCAGAGCGGGAACCCCAGCTCGGCAAGCCTGCCGTTGGCCTCGCGGGCAAACGCCAGTAGCCGTTCGCGGGTGACGGCGACATCGGCCTCGTCGCAATCGAAGACGATCGCGTTGTCCTGGTCCGTCGCCACGGTCTGCTCGCGCCGCCCTTCGCTGCCGACCGCGAGCCAGCACCAGGAGACGTCGTCCAGATGGAACCTCGGCAGCAGCAACTCGAACAGCCGTTGCGTGAGAGCGTCGTTGAGGGCCGTGATCGTGTGCGTCAGCGGCTCTGCCGCAGCGCCCTGCGCGACCAGGTTGTCGGTCAGCGCGGCAATGTCGCCGACGATACGCTGCAGGGCAGTCACGTCACGCGCCTGCCGGACCGACTGCGTGATATTGCGCATCGTGACGCGCTGCAGGCCGAACAGGTCGCGCTCGGTGACCATGCCCGACAACTCCCCGCCGCGCACGACCAGCAGCTGGTGGAATCCGCGGCTCGCCATCAGGGCGAGGCCCTCCTGCGCGGTGCTGAGTTCGTCGAGCATCGCCGGCTGCGTGGTCATGACCTGTTGCACCGGGGTCTCGAGCGGCACGCCAGGCAGTACGACGCGCTCCATGAGGTCGAGCAGCGTGAAGACGCCAAGCGGCCGACGCCGTGCATCGACGACGGCGATGGTGCGCACGCCCTCCTCGCTCATCTGCTGCAGCGCCTGGCGCACCGGCGTCTCGGCGGCGCAGTACACCGGCTCGCGCCGCACCAGTGCCTTCAAGGGTTCGAGCAGCGTCTGCTGGTCGGTCGCGCGCTGCGAGAAATGATGGCGGAGCTGTCCCAGCGAGTGCTGCACCAGCGTCGCCAGCGCCTCGGTGCAGAACTGTGCGAACTCCGGCGAGCGTTCGCGCAGGGTATCGAAGTCGCTGCGGGGAAGCATCAGCGAAAACACATCTTCGGTGGCCTCGAACGTGCGCGTGCCCGCCGCGCCGGCCGAGAGTGCCGCGACCGGGAAACATTCGCCAACTCCCCGGACTTCGTCATCGGCCGTGGCGCTCGGGTTGCGCACCCGCACGTGTCCGCGCTGGATGATGTGCAGGTACTCCGCGACACCGCCGGCCGGGTCGACAATCGTGCTGCCCACCGGAAAGTATCCCAGCCGGGCGTGCCCGGCGACGAACTCCAGGTCGCGCCGCGCCATCCGCGAGAACGGCAGGTGGGCCTTGAGGAAGCGGACCGTCGCTTCGACGATCAGGGGCGGGGTGCTCACTGCGTTAAGAGGGGTTAGGGTTGGGCGTTAGCGGTAACCGGTTACCCGGAAGTGTAGCCCCAACATTCACGCGGGCCGATCAGGGTATTGCCGCAACCATGCGTGAGTACCGCTGGCTGCTGCAGGAATATCCAAGCGGGTGAATTTGGCAGGAATAGCAACCCCGCGTGCAACGCGAGCTTCGACTGACCCCCAATCCCCTGGGCTCGCGCGCCTCTCCCGCCCGCAGGCGGGAGAGACGAGCGAACCTCAGTGCGCCGCCGCCTTCGACGCCAGGATGCCGGTGTTCTGGCGGGCATACACCTCCGGCCAGAGCTCTTCCGACCGCCGGTCGCGGAACAGCAGCGACCCGAGCAGCACGGCGAGGAAGCCGAGCGGAATCGAGATGATGCCGGGGTTCTTGAGCTTGAACAGCGGCTCTTCGAGGCCGAGGAACGACCGCTCCTTGCCCTCGACCTTGGCCACGTCGTCCTTCGCCTTGGTCACCGCCTTGTCGAGCGCCGCCAGGTTGACCTTCGCCTGGTCGACGATCGTCGCGTCGGTGGAGAGCAACGCTTGCTCGATCGCGGAGCGCTTGGCAGCCTCGCCGTCGAACACCTTCTGCGACGCCGCACGCACAGCCTTCGGGTAGGTAACGTTAGGCGAGACCAGCGTGAGGCCCACCGCCACCACCGTGCCGACGATCATGCCCAGCACGATGCCTCCCGTGCTGCACCGCTTCCAGTACAGCGTGAGCAGTACGCACGGGAAGTTGGCCGACGCCGCGACCGCGAACGCGAGCGCCACCAGGTGCGCGACGTTCTGGCCCTTCGCCGCAATGCCGATGGCGATCGCCATCGCGCCGACGACGACGGTGGCGATGCGCGCAGCGCGCACCTGCTGCTGCGGTGGCACCGTGTCGCCGCCGTGATACACGCCGACGTAGAGGTCGTGCGCGATCGCGGACGCCGCCGCGAGCACCAGGCCCGCAACCACCGCGACGATCGTGGCGAACGCCACCGCCGACACGAACGCCAGCATGAAGTTGCCGAGGAACGAGTTCGGGCCGCCGCCGAGGTACTGGGCCAGCAGCGGCGCCGCCATGTTGCCGCCGGCATCGACCGACGCGATCGCCGCCGGGCCGACGAACTTCGCCGCACCGAAGCCGAGGAACAGCGTCAGGACGTAGAAGCCGCCGATGATGGCCATCGCCCACACGACCGACTTGCGTGCCTGCTGCGCGGTCGGCACGGTGAAGAAGCGCATCAGGATGTGCGGCAGGCCCGCGGTGCCGAAAACCAGTGCCATGCCGAGCGAGATCTGGTCGATCGGCGCCTTGAAGTAGAGACCCGGCTCGAGGAAGCGCTGGCCGAGCTCGGCCGCCGTCATCGTCTTGGCGGGATCGCCGATCAGCGTCGCGACCCTCGCCTGCACCTTCGGATCGGCCACTACGTCCTGCAGGAAGCCCGGCAGCGAGAACCCGTACGGCGACCAGACCAGGATCACGAGCACGAGCGACGCGATCACCAGCAGGATGGCCTTGATGATCTGCACCCAGGTCGTCGCGACCATGCCGCCGAACAGCACGTAGGCGAGCATCAGCACGCCGACCGCGATCACGGAGACTTCGTAGTCGATGCCGATCAGCGTTTTTACCAGCACGCCGCCGCCGACCATCTGCGCGGTCAGGTAGAACGTGGAGACGGTGATCACCGAGATCGCGCCGACGATGCGCATCGCCTTCGGGTTGTTGCGATAGGCGAGGATGTCCGAGAGCGTGTAGCGCCCGATGTTGCGGCAGGGCTCGGCGATCACCAGCAGCACGGTGATGTAGGCCACGAGCCAGCCGACCGAGTACATGAACCCGTCATAGCCGTACTGGGAGATGAGCCCGGCGATGCCGAGGAACGATGCGGCGGACAGGTAGTCGCCGGCAATGGCCCAGCCGTTCTGCAGGCCGGTCACGCCGCCGCCCGCCGTGTAGAAGTCGGCCGCCGACTTCACGCGCTTGGAGGCGACGTAAGTGACGTACATCGTCAGTGCGATGATGGCCGCGAACACCGAGAAGGTGAGCCAGCGGTATTCCGGGGTGACCGCACCCTGCGCGTAGGCCGTCGTGCACACGACCGGCACCAGGCCGACCAGCCCCCAGGCGAGCGTCTTGCGATTCAGGCGGTTCATGGCTCAGGCCTTCCCTTTCTTTTCGTAGTCGGCCGCGATTTCGCGCGCGAGGCGGTCGAATTCGGACCCTGCCCGGCGCGAGTAGAAGATCGCGACCGCCCAGGCAACGATGAACTGGAGCAGCGCGAACAGCAGCCCGAAGTTGACGACACCCCAGACCTTGACCTTGTACAGGTCCTGGAAATAGGCCGCGCCGATCGGCAGCAGGAAGTAGAAGACCACGGAGAAGATCATGAGCCCGGTCAGGAACCCCTGCTTCTTGCGGTGCAGCGTCTGGAAACGCGGATCGTTGATAACGGCGTTCCAGTCAACGGTGGGCGGTGCGGCCATGAAGCTCTCCCCCTGTTCGATGGGCACTGCCGTGGAATCTAGCAAGGACCACCCGCAGCGGAACTGAGACATTGGTCTAAGATGGCGGCCCTATGACCGCCAAGCCATACGACGTCGTCGTTTTCGGGGCCACGAGTTTCGTGGGCCAGATCCTCACCCGTTACCTGTTCGAGCAGTTCGGGCTGGAGGGAGACCTCAGCTGGGCCGCGGCGGGCCGCTCCACCGCCAAGCTCGAAGAGGTGCGCAAGTCACTGGGCCGGGGCGGCGGCAAGCTGGCCCTGCTGCAAGCCGATGCCGGCGACGAGGCGTCGCTGCGAGGACTGTGCAAGAACGCCCGCGTGGTCGTCTCGACCGTGGGGCCCTACGCACTGTACGGCGAACCGCTCGTCCGCGTCTGCGCGGAGACCGGCACGGACTACTGCGACCTCACCGGCGAGGTGCAGTGGATGCGGCGCATGATCCAGAAGTACGAATCCGCCGCCCAGGCCTCGGGTGCGCGCATCGTCCACAACTGCGGTTTCGACTCGATCCCGTCGGACCTCGGCGTGCATTTCCTGCAGCGCCGCGCGCAGGAACGGTTCGACCAGCCCTGCACGACCGTGAAGATGCGAGTGCGCTCGATGCGGGGCAGCTTCTCGGGCGGCACCGTGGCCTCGTTGCTCAACGTGCTCAAGGAAGTCTCGGCCAACCCTGCGCTACGCAAGGAGCTGGCGGACCCCTACTCGATCTGCCCCCCGCACAGCGGCAAGCGCGTGCGGCAGGCCAACGTCAGCTTCGCCGAGTACGACGCGGACTTCGACGCCTGGATCGCGCCCTTCATCATGAGCGCGATCAACACTCGCGTGGTGCACCGTACCAACGCGCTCGCACACCACGCTTACGGCCAGGATTTCAGGTACGACGAGGCGATGATGACGGGCCGCGGCATTCGCGGACGCCTGACGTCGACGGCCACGGCCGCAGGACTCGGTGCTTTCATGGTGGCGGGCTCCATCGGCCCGGTACGCGCGGCCCTGGAAAAGTTCGTGCTGCCCGCGCCCGGCGAAGGGCCGAGCCCGGAGGCACAACTCAAGGGCGGCTTCGACCTGCGATTCCATGGCCGCACCCAGGACGGGCAGGTCATCCGCACGCGCGTCACCGGCGACCGCGATCCCGGCTACGGCTCGACCGCCAGGATGCTGGGCCAGGCCGCAGCCTGCCTGGCGCACGACGTGTCGAAGAAGAAGGTGCCCGGAGGATTCTGGACTCCTGCAACGATCTTCGGCGACCGGCTCATCGAGCGCCTGCAGCAGCATTCGGGCGTGAAATTCGAAGTGCTCGACAAATAATCAACGACTAAACAAGGGGACAGCCGATGCCATCGACGACGGAATTTCTTGTGCCCGTGCTGGCGCTCGTGGCCTGGACGCTGGTGATGTGGTTCTGGCTGTACGCCACCCGCCTGCCCGCGATGAAGAAGGCGGGCATCGACCCGCAGGAAGCCGCGCATCCGGGCACGTACGGGCACCGGATGCCATTTCACGCGCGTTCAGTCGCCGACAACTACAACCACCTGCACGAACAACCCACGATCTTCTACGCGCTTATGTTCTTCGCGGCCATGACGGGCGGCGCCTCGCCGGGCATGCTGTCGCTGGCATGGGGCTACGTCGCCTGCCGGATCCTGCACTCGTTCATCCAGTCGACGATCAACAAGGTGGTCGTGCGGTTCGCCGTGTTCGCGGTCGGGTCGCTGGTGCTGGTCGTGATGACCGTGCGTGAACTGGCTCGTGTCTTCGGCTGAAACGGGTCGCGCAGGAGAGTCCTCGATGCGGAAAGTGATGGTGTCCGCCACGCTGGCGGCATTGCTGGCGGGCCTGCCTGTCGCAGGCTGGGCGAAGGAAGCGACGACGACGGACCCGGAAGCCTCGAAGGCCGCCGCGGACCTGCCAACGGCGGAGCCGGCCTCGTCGGTCACGAAGCACCATGCCGTCATCGACGGCAAGACCGTCAAATACACCGCGACTGCCGGCTGGTACGTGCTCAAGGATGCGAAGGACAAGCAGATCGCACGCTTCGGCTACACCGCGTACACGCTGGACGGGACCAAGAACCTCGCGCAGAGACCGATCACCTTTGCGTTCAATGGCGGGCCCGGGTCGTCGTCGATCTGGCTGCACATGGGCATCATGGGTCCGCGGCGCGTGGTCGTGAACGACGGGGGCTATGCGCCTCCCCCGCCATCGCAGGTCGTCGACAACGCCTACTCGCCACTCGACGTCACCGACATCGTGATGATCGATCCGGTCGGGACGGGTTTCAGCAAGCCGCTCGGCGAAGCCAAGCCCGCCGACTTCCACGGCGTGGACGAGGACCTCAAGTCGGTCGCGCAGTTCATCAAGCATTACGTGTCGGAGAACGGGCGCTGGGGCTCGCCGAAATACGTGCTCGGCGAAAGCTACGGCGGCATGCGCGGCGCGGGGCTCGCGTACTACCTGCAATCGAAGATGAACATGAACCTGAACGGGCTGGTGCTGGTCTCGCCGTTCCTCAATGCCGCCACTGGCATCGACGGCGAGGGCACGGACCTGGGCCACGTCGCCTATTTGCCGACGCTGGCGGCGACGGCCTGGTACCACGGGCTGGTCCCGGACAAGCCCGCCTCGATCGAGGAGTACATGCGCGAGGTCGAGCGGTTTGCGCGCGAGGAGTACGCGCCTGCGCTCGCGAAGGGTTACGTGCTGCCGGAAGCCGAGAAGAAAGCCATCGCGGCGAAGCTCGCGAAGTACACGGGCACGACCCCCGAGTACTGGGAGCGCGCCGACTTGCGCGTGAGCCACCCGCAGTTCCTGCAGGAACTGAAGCGCAACGACCGGAAGATCGCGGGTCGCATCGATTCGCGGTTCATCGGCCCCGCGGTCAACCCGCTCGGCGAAGAGATGGACTACGATCCGTTCTTCCCGTCGGTCGGACCCGCGTACACGGCCGCCTTCCTCGACTACATGCACGGCGAACTCAAGTTCGGCCGGGACGAGGAATACATGGTTTCGGCGTTCGACATCGACTGGAACTGGAAGCACAAGACCCCGGGCAAGGGCGGCTGGATGTCGCCGGTGCCCACCACCGTGCCCGACCTGGCGATGGCGATGACGATGAACCCCGGGCTGCACGTGCTGGTGCAGCAGGGCTGGTACGACCTCGCCACGCCGTACCTGGCGACAAAAATGGACCTCGAGCACCTGAACATCACGCCCGAGGCACGCAAGCGCATCCAGGTCGAGCACTACGACGCCGGACACATGATGTACGTGCACGAGCCGTCGATGCGGAAGTTCCGCGACGACCTCGTCGGCTTCATCCGGGCGACAGACCGGATCTGATTCGGACAGCGAGCGCGTGGCGGACTTGGACACCCCCGCGGACGACGCCTCCGGCGCGGCCGAAGCGCTGAACGATCCGCAGTTCGTCGAGGACCTGCGGCGGCGGATGCTGCGTTTCGCGACGCTGCAGCTCTCCGACCCGCACCTCGCCGAGGATGCCGTGCAGGAAGCGTTCATCGGGGCGCTGCGCGGTTCCGGCTCGTTCGCGGGACGGGCCGCGTATCGCAGCTGGGTCTTCGGCATCCTGCGGCACAAGATCGCGGACCAGCTGCGGGCGAGAACGCGTTACGCGGCTGCCCCGGTCGAGAACCCGGAGCCGAATACGATGCCCGAGGGAATCTTCGAGCCGGACGGGCACTGGACCGAAGGCGCCGCGCCGGCCGACTGGGGCGATCCGCACGCTTCGCTGCAGGACGACCAGTTCT
>Ga0209262_10001024_pt1 | contig 11752 bp, 8 predicted proteins | sample Lowcelwee11metaG_FD_187171 | JGI IMG/M metagenome (GOLD analysis project Ga0209262, IMG submission 187171) | Freshwater pond sediment microbial communities from the University of Edinburgh, under environmental carbon perturbations - Low... | ecosystem: Environmental > Aquatic > Freshwater > Pond...
CTCGGCTTCCGCCCGGCCAACGGGCAGCAGGTCCTGGCGCGGGCCCGGGTCAGCCTGTTCGAGCCGCGCGGGGATTACCAGCTCATCTGCGAGCACCTGGAGCCGGCCGGCGAGGGGGCACTGCGCCTGGAGCTGGAGCGCCTCAAGCAGCGCCTCGCGGCGGAGGGCCTGTTCGACCCCGCGACCAAACGTCCCCTCCCGCCCTTCCCGCACCAGGTCGGGGTGCTCACATCGCCCATCGGGGCTGCGGTACATGACATCCTCAGCGTCCTGCGGCGCCGCCTGGCGGCCCTGCCGGTCATGATCTACCCGATCCCGGTCCAGGGACCCGGGGCTGCAGCGGAGATCGTCGCCGCTCTGGAGCTGGCCAACCGGCGTGCCGAATGCGATGTCCTGATCCTGGCCAGGGGCGGAGGCTCGCTGGAGGACCTGTGGCCCTTCAACGACGAGGCCCTGGCACGGGCCATCCGGGCCTCGGCCATCCCGGTGGTGTCCGGGGTCGGGCACGAGGTGGACTTCACCATCGCCGACCTCGCCGCCGACCGCAGGGCCGCCACCCCCAGCGCCGCCGCGGAGCTGGTCAGCCCTTCCGGCGAGCACCTTCGCCACCGCGTCTTGGCCCTCGCCCAGCGGCTCGGCGGCGCCCAGGGGCGTCGCCTCGTGGGTATCGGGCAGCGTCTGGGCGCCGTCTCCCGGCACCTGCGCCTGCTGCACCCGGCCGCAGCCCTGCAGCGCCGGGGTCAGATCCTGGACGACCTGGAGCGGCGCCTGCTGGTCGCTGCAGCGGCGCGGGTTGATCGCGCCCGCCAGCGTCTGGCCCCGGCCGCGGCGCGGCTGGCCGCCAACTCCCCTGGGCGTGGCCTGCCGGGGTTCCGCTTGCTGGTCCGGGCCCTGGGGCGGCGCATGACGCTAGCGGCCGCCCGCGTCGCGGAGGTGCGTCGCGAGCGCCTGACCCTGGCGGTACAGGGCCTGCAGGCCCGCAGCCCCTTGGCCACCCTGGCGCGGGGCTATGCCATCGTCACCCGGCTCCCGGACGGGTTGATCCTGCGGGATGCGGCCCAGGCCCCGCCCGGGACACAGGTCAGGGCGCGGGTCGCGGACGGGGAGCTGATCTGTCGTGTGGAGGAGGACCGCCGGATTGGCGACCCCAGGGCCGAGTCGTGACGTCCGGCCGGGGTGGGGTCACCAGGGGATCGGGACCCCATCGCGGAAGAAACCGCCGCTGGGGCCATCCTCAGGCAGGGTTGCCGCCCAGACAATCCCGGCGGCACCCTCGGCGACGGGTCTTGGGGCCTCGGGTCCCCCCATGGCGGTGCGGACCCAGCCGGGGCAGACGGAGTTGACCTTGACCCCGGTCTGCTGCAGCTCGTCGGCAAAGATGCGGGTCAGGGCGTTGAGGGCCGTCTTCGACAGGCGATAGCCGGGGCAGCATCCGTTCATCTCGGCCAGTTGGCCCATCCCGGAGGAGACGTTCACTACCCGCCCGCGCCCCTGCATCAGCGGGATCAGGACCTGACACAGGCGCAGCGGCCCCACGGTGTTGGTCTCAAACCCCCGCCGTACCGAGTCCAGTTCGACCTCGAAGACGCTGGCCGCCGCGGAGCCCGGCTCCGGGTCTGGGAAGATGCCGGCATTGTTGACCAGCACGTCCAGGCGCGGGAAGTTGTCGCGCACGTAGGCCGCCAAGGATTCGATGGATGCCTCGTCCGTGACATCGAGGGGCTGGAAGCGCACATCGCCCCCCTGATCGCGCAGCGCCGCGGCCGCCCGGGTCCCTTGGGCATGATCCCTGGCGGTCAGGATGACGGTGTAGCCGCTTTCGGCGAGCTGGCGGCACGTCTCGAAGCCGAGCCCGCGGTAGGCCCCGGTGACCAGCGCGACTTTGGATTGTGACATGGCGGGGTCCTCCTCAGGACAGATGGAATCGTCAGTATGGCCCGGGGAGCCGCGGCTGTCAGGCGCGCGGCAATTTGCCCTCACCTGGAAACCAGGGTCGTTTGCCCCGATTCTCCCCGGACGCAAGCATGCCCCGCCCCGGTGCGGGGGCCTCTATGGGTACGACGGCATGCAAATTGCTGTCCCGTTTGGCAAGCGGTCCCCGTGGGCCGACGCGATGGGATTGCACCACCGGAGAGCATCATGGCTGAACAGGTCAAGGCCCCGCGACACCCGGTCGTCCTGGTGATCATGGACGGCTTCGGGATCAATCCGAGCAAGCTGAACAACGCCGTCGCGGCCGCCCGTACCCCGCGGCTTGACGAGTATCTGTTCCGTTATCCGTTCACCGTCCTCGACGCCTCGGGGCACGGGGTTGGCCTGCCCGACGGGCAGATGGGCAATTCCGAGGTGGGGCACCTGACCCTGGGCAGTGGCTGCGTGGTGCGCCAGGATCTGGTCCTGATCGACGATGCCGTCGCCAACCGGTCCTTCTTCACCAACCCGGCGCTGGTGGGTGCAGTCCTTGCGGCTGCCGCCAAGGGGCGGCCCCTGCACCTGCTGGGCCTGGTCTCCGACGGCGGCGTGCACAGTCATGTCAGCCACCTCCTGGCCCTGATCGCGCTGTGCGCGGAACACGAGGTCAGACCGCTGCTGCACATGATCACGGATGGTCGGGATACCCCGCCGCGTTCGGCCATGGCCTGGCTTACCCAGGTCGAACAGGCCCTGGCCCGCGCCGGCGGCTCCATCGCAACGGTCAGCGGGCGCTTCTTCGCCATGGATCGTGACCGCCGCTGGGAGCGGGTCGAGCGCGCCTGGCGTGCCATTGTCCTGGGCAAGGGGCGGGCCGTGGCCTCCGCCGAGGCCGCCATCGCCACTGCTTACGCGGCCGGCGAGGGCGATGAGTTCATCCATCCGAGCATCATTGGCGGCTACCGCGGACTCCAGCCGGGGGATGCCCTGATCTCGTTCAACTTCCGCAAGGACCGGCCCAGGGAGATCGTTGCGGCCCTGGCCAGCCATGCCTTCGACGGCTTTGATCGCGGCGGCTCGGCCATGGCCGAACTTACCTGCATGATGGAGTACGACCCCAAGCTGGGGTTGCCCTTTGCCTTCAGGCCGGAGGCCCCGGCGACCACCCTGGCTGGGGTCCTGAGCGATGCCGGCATCCCCCAGTTCCACTGCGCCGAAACCGAGAAGTACGCCCATGTGACCTACTTCTTTAACGGCGGAGTCCGCGAGCCGCTGCCTGGGGAAGCGCACCGGATGGTCCCGTCGCCGCGGGTGGCGACCTATGACCTCAAGCCCGAGATGAGCGCCCGCGAGGTGGGGGACGCCGTGGTAGAGGCGATCAAGGGCGGGCGCTACGGCTTCATCGTGGTCAACTTTGCCAATGGCGACATGGTGGGCCACACGGGGGACATGAAGGCCGCAATGCGGGCGGTGGAGGCGCTGGATGTGCAGGTAGGGCGGGTGCTGGATGCGGCCGTGGCTGCCGACTGGTCGGCCATCGTCACCGCAGACCACGGCAACTGCGAGCTGATGGTGGATCCGGAGACCGATGAGCCCCACACGCAGCACACCACACTCCCGGTGCCCTTCTTGGTGGTGGACCAGTCCCGATGGCTGCTCAGCGCCGGCGGGGGCCTCGCAGACGTGGCCCCGACGGTTCTGCAGCTCATGGGGCTGCCGGCCGTGGAGGCCATGACGGGCCGGTCCCTGCTGCTCGCGGAGCAAGCGGCGAAGCCGGTTCCCGCAGTGGAGCGCCTGAACGCCGCCTGAGGAGGTCCCGTCGCCAGGGGAGACTTGGTGCGGATCAGGGCTGGACCCTCCCACAGGTCAGTCGCCGTTGGACCCGGCTGTCTCCCGCATTGCGACTGGATGCGCCCCAACCTGGCGCAGGGCGGTGCCGCGGCGCACCGAATTGGTTCCCGGCTCAAGTGGCACCTCACCCCCGAGACCCGTTAGACTCACGCCCCCGCTCGGTCCTCGCGTCCCGAGCGGCGCGCCGACCGGCGTACCAGAGATTGCCCGGACCAATGGAAGCCTTCGCCACATGCCATCGCAGACCCTGACCCTGGTCGACGCTGCTGCCCGCGGCGTCGGCCTCGACCCCCTGACCGTGCACCGACCGAAGGCCGCGGTACCCTTCGCGGGCAAGTTCCGGGTAATCGACTTCACGCTGGCCAACTGCCTGCATTCGGGGTTGCGCCGCATCCTGGTCCTGACCCAGTACAAGTCTCACTCCCTGCACAAGCACCTGCGCGACGGCTGGAGCGTCTTCAACCCCGAATTGGGGGAATTCATCACCCCGATCCCTCCCCAGATGCGGGAGGGCCGGACCTGGTATGCGGGCAGCGTGGATGCCGTCTACCAGAATCGCTACTTGCTGGAGCGCAGCCACGCGACGGACATCCTGCTCCTGGCCGGGGACCTCATCTACCGGATGGACTACGCGGAGCTGATCCGCGCCCATCGCGAGACGGGGGCGGATGTGACGGTTGCGACCCGTCCAGCCAACGCCGCCGCCGGGCTGGCGGAGCTGACCCTGGATGCCGAGGACCGCGTCCTCGGTCTTGCCCAGGTGGATGAGGCCGGGATCGAATCGCGAGAGGTCCGGGCGGTCATGGCCACCATGGGGGTCTGCGTCATCGACAAGGCCCTTCTGTTGGAGGCCCTGGATCAGGGCTCCGACCAGGGCCCGCCCGAGCGTGACCTGTGGCGCGACCTGGTCGCCCCCCTCACACAGACCCGGCGGGTGATGGCCTACCGCTTCGGCGAGACCCGAGGGCGGGTCACGCCCGACCGCTACTGGTGCGACCTGAGCAGCATCGATGCCTACTACCGGGCCAACATGGCCCTGCTGGAGGCGGATCCGCCCCTCGACCTCTATCAAGAGGACTGGAACATCCGCACCCACCAGGGCCAGTACCCGCCGGCCCGCACCGTCCCCGGGCGGTCCGGGACCGAGGGCATCTTCGTCAACTCCATGCTCGCCGCCGGGACAGTGATCACGGGCGGGGGCGTCAGCCATTCCGTCCTGTTTCCGCGGGTGCGGGTGCGCGATGGGGCCATTGTCGATGCCGCCATCCTGTTCGATGGGGTTCAGGTGGGGGAGGGCGCCCACCTGCGCAACTGTATCGTCGAGAAGGATGTGGCCATCCCGGCGGGTGCCCAAATCGGCTTCGATCTCGGGGTGGACCGGGAGCGCTTCATCGTCTCCGAGCGAGGCGTGGTGGTGGTGCCGAAGGGATACGTCTTCTGAGCCTGGGAACGACTGGCATGCGTCAGCGGATCGTTCCGGGCCTCCTCGTGGCCCTCCTTGCCCTGGCGGGTTGCGGTGGCGGGGGTGAACAGGTCATCAGGGTCATCAGCGCAGATGAGCTCCCCGTCGCCTGTGTCGCCAAGCCCAAGCCCGGCTACTGCTCGGGATCCATCTACAAGTTCTATTACGATTACCGCGATAACCGCTGCAAGACCTTCTATTGGAGCGGCTGCGGCGGCCACGTGCCTTACCAGACAATGAGGGAATGCCTAAAGCAATGTGAAGGGAGGAACTGACCGCCGGCCCCTGATCCCAGTCGGCGGTGACTGGCCCCATGACCTACGCCCTCCTCAAATTCGCACACCTGCTCGGCGCCATCCTGATGGGTGCGGGGCTCATCGGAGTCTGGATGGCGGACCTGAGGTCCAGACAGGTGCGCCGGCTTGACGCCTTTTCGGAGGCCGTGCGCAATATCGCGGTCTTCTACGACGGGATCGTCGTTCCTGGGGCCTTGCTCCTCCTGGGTTCCGGTTCCTGGATGATCGTCCAGTTCTACGGCGGGTGGGGCTTCCTGGAGGTCCCCTGGCTGCTCGGCATGGTGGTCCTGTTTGCCTTCGAGTTTATTGAAGGCAATACGGTGACCCGGATCTATTTCATGCGTCTGCGGCGCTTGACCCAGGCCGCGCGACAGGCCGGTGACTTTACCCCAGAGCTGGAGCGGGCCCGGGGTGAGGGCGTGGCTACCTTCACACACTTCCTCGACCTGCCGATCCTGTTTCTGATCGTCGCCCTTGGGGCTGTCCGGCCGACGGACTGGACCCTATTCCTCGTCGGCGCAGCGGCCGCCATCCTGGTCGCTGTAGTCCTCACCCTGACGATCCCCCGCCTGTATCCCTGGGGTGACGTAAGACCCGAGGTCTAACGGCCGTCCGCGGTTCCCATGCAGGGTGGAGGTTGGGGTCGGGCACCAAGCCGCAGGAAGTACCACTCCCTCCACCCTTAGGGCGCACCAAACCGGCGGCCTTGGGACCCACGGCCGGTCATCCAGTATTTACTTTTTGTTATATTCTCTCCGCCGCTGCCGGCCATGAACCTAGCGCCAAGCGACCTGTTTGCCGCCGTGCTCGCGACACGCGCCTGCGGTGTCAGTGGTCAACTGACGCGGCGGTATCTTTCCAGCCGCGGAGTAGTCCCTTCTTCTTCAACGCCCGAACCCCAAGGTAACCGCCGAGCAGCACAAACCCACTGCCTACCGTGATGATCCAACGCCCGCTGGTCATGTCCCCTTCGAAGACGCGGGTCCAGGTTTGGATGAGCAAGAGCCCCGCCAGGGCGGCGAAGATGGTGTTGTACTCCTTGACCAGCACGCGCTGCCAGTTGAACCGCATCGGGGCTATGGACCTTCGAAACCCATGCCAGTGCGGGATCCATCGATTTACCCGCGCCTGATAGGCGGCGTACAGGTCACCGAATTGGCGCGACAGATAGTCCTCTTCAGCCGACACGATCGCAGCATAGGTGAGGACGATCAAGGGCACTCCAATCAGAATCAGTCCCCCGTGCCCGAGGACGACCAGGAAGCCCGCGGCCATGAGGATATTGCCGACGTACAGCGGGTTTCGACAATGGGCGAAGACCCCCCCCTGGACCAGCCCCTCCGCATAGACGCGCCCGTCACGGCCTCCCCGGCGAATGTACTCATAGCCGATGGTGATCACCCTCAGGGTCTGACCGGCAAGGATCATGGCGATACCGGCCAGGTCGACCAGCCAGTCCTTCCCCAGGCTGCCAAAGCTGTAGTGCGGCCTGGCGAGCAACACCGCACCGAGCATGACCAGTGGAAAGATGGCATTGCGGAAGCGGAACAGGAACTGCCCGATGGCAATCACGGACCTTTTACCCCGATAATCCCACAGAAGTTGTACCATTTGAAAAAGATGTCCACCTGAGTAAAGCCGTTGCGGTGTAACAACTCGAAGTTCTCGTCCACCCGGTAGGGGATGAGCACGTTCTCCAGGGCCTCTCGCTTGCGGGCGATCTCGGTCTCGCTGTAGCCGTTACGTCGTTTCATCTCGTAGTAAAGGCGGATGAACGTGCGGTTGAACAATGAGTCGTTGCCAAGGACCTTTTCCACCAGGATGAGACAACCGTTTGGATTCATTCCTCGGTTGATATCGCGGATCAGTTGGTCGCGACGCAAGGGCCGGACGAATTGCAGCGTCAGGTTCAAGACGACGACTGAGGCATTCTCCACCTGGGCGCCATCGTTGAGATCCCGCTGTAGCAGCGTCAGGCGATCGGCGCCGGGGAGCCGCTCGAGGCGCTCGCGTGCCCGCTCGATCATGGGCAGAGAATAGTCCAGGCCGACGTATTCAACGGGGACCGGGACGGCGCCCATCAGGGTTTGGATCGTGATACCCGTGGAGCAGCCCAGGTCGTAGATACGGCTGCCCGGCTCGGCGAAGGACGCCGCCAGCTCACCGATCATCCGCTGCAGCTCCCCGTATTCCGGGATGCTGCGGTCGAGCATGTCGTCGAAGACGGCCGCCGTCGCTTCGCCGAAATCGAAGTCGCAGACCGACTCCGTCTCGCCGCCACCCGGCGGCGCTGCACCTGAGGTGAGATCGGTGTTTCCAGGGACCCTCACAAGTACCTCCTCGGTGCCGATGGATTCTGGGTCGTTAGAGTCGTGCGCCATGGTGCGGCCGTTGGCGGGATCGAGGTCACGGAGGGTCGGCCAAGGGTCCGCCCTGGCGCGACTCTGGATCCAGGGTCCGAACCTGCCTGGCATCCTCGATGGTGACACGCAGGGCCTCCCGCGTGTCAAGGTGGAGGTCCCGCTGCGGGAAGGCGATGACGATGCCCGCCTGCGCGAACTTCCGGTTGATCGCCTTGTGCAGGTCCGTGATGGTCGCGAGCCGGTGGTCGAGATCGTCGATGAAGACACGTAGGATCAGGGTCAAAGCGTTGTCGCCGAAGCCCTCGAAGCTCAGGATCGGCTTGGGGTCCTTGAGCACGCGTTCGTTCTCCGCCGCCGCCTCCCGCATCAGGGCATGGGCCTTCTCGACGTCGGTCCCATAGGCCACGCCCACCACCACCATGATCCGTGTGATCTGGTCGGAGAGGGACCAGTTGAGCAGCCGGCCGGTGATGAACTCCTTGTTCGGGACCAGGAGCTCCTTGCGGTCCCAGTTGCGGATGGTGGTGGCGCGGATCCGGATCTTGGTGACCACCCCGTCGGTGTCACCCACCGTGACGATATCGCCGACCCGCACCGGCCGTTCGAACAGGATGATCAGGCCGCTGACGAAGTTGGCTACGATCTCCTGCAGGCCAAATCCGATGCCAACCCCTAGTGCCGCCACCAGCCACTGGACCTGGGACCACTGGGCGCCGAGGGTGTTGAGCGCGAGCAGGGTACCGACGGCGACGACGGCGTAGGTCGTGAGGGTCGTGATGGTATAGCGGCTCCCGGGCGCCTTGTGGAACCGTTCCAGCAGGATCATGTCGAGCACCGCGGGGAGCCGTTTGGCGAGCACCACCATGGCGGTGAGGTAGATCAGGGCGAGGCCGAGGCTTGCCAGCGTGATCGGCAGGGGTCGCTCCTCGCCGCCAATGGTGGCCGTAGAGTGCCAGAGGGTCACCTGATCCAGGATCTCCAGCGCCGGCAGCACCTCTGCCCAGATGAGGTAGAGCCCCAGCAGGGCCAGGACGCTGATGGCGACTTTGACCAACTCGCGGCTGTCCTGCGTCAGCGCATCGAGGTCCAAATCGGTGTACTCGGATGGCGCCAAGGCTTCTGCCTGATCGTCCTCTGTCGCCTCGCGAGCCGCCAGGGCCGCCTGTCGGCGTTCCACCGACCCCCGCCGGGCCAGACGCCAGCGCGCGAGCGCCAGCCAACGCAGAGCCAGGGCGCGGAGCAACACCAAGGCGGCCACCAGCCACAAGGTGGACAAGAAGGCCCGTGCAATGATGACGGCGGAATACACATAGCCGTCCAGAACCAAAGCCAGCAGCACCAGGGGAAAGGCGACGAGGATCGGGAACCAAAGGGGCTGGCTACGGATCAGGACGGTCGTATCGGCCCGAATCGGCCCATGCGCCAGCGCGCCCCGTTTGGGGTGGAAGACGCGGTAAAGAAAAATGGCAAGCCCCAGGGTGGCGACCAGCAGCGCAAGCCGCGTGACCACCCCGCCCGTTGCGGCCGGGTTCAGCGCAATGGACAGCTGCGCGACGAGCTGCGCTGGGACAGAGACCCAGAGAAGCCAGCCAAGCTCCGCCCCAAGCTGCCGCACGCCGGGTTCCGGCCAGCGGAAATGGGCAAAGGCCAGCCCGGACGGCAGACAGATCGCGCGTAAGGCGAGAATGCCCCAGAGCACCAGGGCGGCGCGGGTCAGGGCGAGTCCCACCGCGTGGGACAGCTCGGTGCCCTGTCCTGCGGCCTGGAGCTGCCAGCCGGTTGCGCCCAGTAGCAGGGGCAGCGGTGCCGCCGTCAGCAGCGACAGTCCCAGGGCTCGCAGGCTATGAGCGAACCGGTCGGCGGCCGGCTTTCCGACCTGTGCCGACGTGCCCCGGATCGACGCGACCAGAGCGCGGCGGTTCCACGCCAGAGCGGATGACACGACCAGGCTCAGCCAGAAGACCGGCGAGGTTGCGACCTGCCCGACCAAGGCACGTTCCAACTCCGACCAACGGGCTGGAGAGCGGAGAGCCCGGACCTCGCCCGGCAGGGTCGCGAGGTCCTCCAGACGGGTCTCGGTACCCGTACTGAGCCAGAACAGGTTCTTCGTCAGAAAGTCATCGTAGGCATGGGCCGCCGCCAGCATCTGATCGACGGCGGTATGCAGCCTTCGCAGCCGATCCAGATAGTACCCCTCGGCCTCCAGCTGCTTGCTGAGCAGGCCTTGGCGTTGTTCCACCAGGGTGCGGAGCTTGGCCCGGACCTCAGGCGCCTGGCCGGCAGAGAGCTTGGCCGCCAGCTCCACGACGGCGCGGTCTAGGTCGGCGACGCGTGCCGCATCGTCCAAATGGCGCAGGCGGCTGAGATTGACGGCCGCGATCTGCCCCTTCAGGGCTTCGGCCTTGCGGGCGTAGACTTTGAAGTCCGGCAGCGCCGCGCGGTGCTCCAGCAGAAGCTGGCCCAGTCCTGGGGTCAAGCCGCTGACCTCCCGCGCGGCTTGCTCGCGCTGGTAGTCGGCTTTGATCCGAGCGGTCAACCGTTCCGCCTGGGCCTGCTCCTCGTCCAAGGTGTCGAGGCGGCTCGCGATCGCCTTTAGCTCATCGGCGAGCTCGGCGTTCTCCTCGGCGAGCCGCAAGAGCATGGGGTCGGAGCCAGCGGTCGCTTGCAGCATCGCCGCCGCCGCGGCCTCGGCCTCCCGCGCCTCGGCTTCGCGTTTGGCATTGACGAGGGCCTTGAGCGCCTCGACCCGTTTTCCGAGTCGGACGGCATTGGCGGCCTCCCCGTCTTGCTTCGCCGCCAACAGCTCCAACCGCATCGGCAGGCTGACCAGCTCCTGGTCGAGGGCCTTGATCTCGGTGCTCAGCGCCAGGTAGCGGGTTTCCATGGCCCAGCGCCGTGCTTGGATCAGGGACGATCCCTCGTCGCCGGCAAGCTCCGCCTGGAGGGCGGCGGCAATGGTCTCCTGCTGCTCCTGGCCCGCCGCGAGCCGCTGGCTGATCGCCGCGGGCCGGTTCTCGTGATAGGCGAGTTGGCGACCGAGGTCGGAGCGCCGGGCATTTGCGGCCGCGAGATCGGCCGCCACTTTCTTGAGCTGAATCTCGATCTGCTCGAGCGGCATACCCAAATTGGCGTCCGCCGGTCCCAGTCCATCGGGGTCCCTGGCGGCGGCGATCTGCTCGCGGATGCGCTGCGCCTCCTCCAGCGCCGTTCGGGTCGTTTCCTCAAAGGCAGCGGCCCGACGGGTGTTTGCGTCGATCTCCTTGAGGTTGCTCACCGCCTCGCGGTAAAGCGCAACAAGCTTGGTCTTTGCCTCGGCTTGCAGATCCGGATCGGCCTCCGTCTCGGTGATCTTGGCCCCGAGCACCGCGGGGGTGACTAGGGTCGGGGGCAGGGCCCCGCTGCTGGGGTCGTCCGCGGCAGCGCCACTTTGCGAAGCAACCGCGAGCCAGAGGCCGAGTGCGATCCGGGGTAGGGGGAGACGATGCTTCATGGCCGGTCTAGTGCACCAATACGCCTGTCGCGAAATGCACGGCATCGGTCGGGAGCTTGGAGTAACCTGCCATGCCCCGAAGCGTGCGGGCGCAGCGGTCGGTCCTTCCGATCCGACCATGCACCCCTAGGCGGTTCTCGCCACGCCAGCCTGTAGGACCGTTGTGACTGCTCTCGGGGCTGCTCTGGCATCTTGAACTCACCATCCGCGAGGATCTGCACATGTATACCAAGAAGCTCGTTACCCTGTCCGCCGCCGCGCTGGCCATCGCCCTCTCCGGCGCCGTGAATGCAGAAACCGCTGCCGACAAGGCTGCCGCTTCTGCCGCCGCTGCGGCAAAGTCCGATGCCGCCGCCGCTGCATCTGATCAGAAGGCGGC
>Ga0209262_10001025_pt1 | contig 11748 bp, 24 predicted proteins | sample Lowcelwee11metaG_FD_187171 | JGI IMG/M metagenome (GOLD analysis project Ga0209262, IMG submission 187171) | Freshwater pond sediment microbial communities from the University of Edinburgh, under environmental carbon perturbations - Low... | ecosystem: Environmental > Aquatic > Freshwater >...
GTAGCCGTAGCCGTAGCCGTAGCCGTAGCCGTCGCCGTAGCCGGAGCCGTAGCCGGAGCCGTAGCCGGAGCCGGAGCCGGAGCCGTCGCCGTCGCCGTCGCCGTAGCCGGAGCCGTAGCCGTAGCCGGAGCCGGAGCCGGAGCCGGAGCCGGAGCCAAAGCCGTTAGGCATTGGGCCACCCATCCAACGACGCCGCAGCCTCCGGTACCACGGCCAGCACCTGGCGCGCAGTGTCGCTCACCGACGCAAGAGGCGAGGTGAGCCGCAATCCCTCCCGCGCGCCTTTCGCGGAGAGCCCGAACAGCCCTCCGCACGCCGAGGGCCAGTAGAGCACCATCCTGGCGTCGTAGATCGTCACGATCTGCTCCGCTTGTGGCATCGCGTCCACATAGCCGTAGATCACTGCACGGCCTGTAGCTCCACCACACACGATCACTGGGATTCTATTGCTCATCTTCAATCATCCTTTCCAGTTCGGCGTCAATGTCCTCGCCGCGCTCCATCCGCTCGAGGAGCCCGGTCAGTCCCAGCGCCGCAAGCGCGTCACGCACGGCGCACAGCCTGTCGAAGTCCCGCTGACTCATCTCTTCCTCCTCGGTTCACATCCCCACATCTGCCCAGCTCCGATCGGCCAGAGGAGGAAAATCCTCGGAGCCGAGCAGGTGTCGAGAGGTGAGCCATTCCTCCGCAGCCATCCAGGCCTCATCCTGCTCCCGAGCCCCGCCCACCATGTCGAGGGCCTCGTCGGACAGCGCCATGAGGTGGAGAGCCTGCTCGCCGTCTCCAACCTCCGCAGCCGCGACCGACTCGATCTCGGCGAGGATCCCGAGGGCAGCGAGTAGGACGGGGCGGGTCACTGCGACCTCCGCACGCCACCAGGCCGCCGGGCGTGGTAGACGTCTCCGACCTGCACCACGTAGCGCCACTCCGACCTGGGGTGGATGGCGACGAGCGTCCCGACCAGCGGGCGCCCGTCGTCGCCCTTGATCACCACGGCATCTCCCACCTTCACGGCGCACCTCCCTCGCTCATCGAATCAGTCACCCACGCCGACGGCTCGTAGCTCCCAGGCTCCCAATCGCAGGGCAATCGCGGAGAGGATGCCCTCCAGGTTCGTCTGGAGGTAGACGTCCCCATTGTCACGCTCACAGACCAGTCCGAGAAGCACGCCCACTGGCTCGTCGCTTGCCGGGTGCCAGACCTTTCCATCCCAAGTGATCACGGCGCCCATCTCGTGGACGCAGACGAGGTCCGTGGACCAGGCGCGGATGAACTGCTCGGCATGAGCGAGGGTGTCCGCGTGGTCAGCGGTGAGGACGAGGGTATCGCGTCCGCGACCACTCTTGATCTCAACCTCGACGCCGAGGAGGGAATGGGCCAAGCGCTCCCTCAAGAACTCCTGGCAACCATCAGCCTCGGTGTCGAAGGTGACATGCAGCCTGAACTCTTCCCTAGTTCTCATGCGTATCCCTCCGCCTCGCAGTGATAAATAGCGCGGTGCCAAGCGCGGTAGTCAGCGTCGGTGACGTCCGCGCACTGGTCCCTCTCCTCATCCTCACACGTGCACTGATGCTCCCACTGGCCGCACTCCGCGCAGCGCTCCCACCCGCCGATCTCCGCGGCGAGCGCCCACACGCCGCACTCAGGCAGGGTCTCGGCGTGGCGGATGACCCGCTGGAGCCAGGCCTCGCACCACGCCGGGGAATGGCCGTGGGCTCGGTGGTCGACGAGCCTCGAGGCGCACTCGCGGTCGAGCGCGTCCCAGGCGTCGATCGGCTCGTAGCCCAGGAGGTCAGTGGTGGCGCTCACGAGGCCACCTCGACCGAGCCGCCGACGCGGGCGGCGAACGCCTGGGCACGCTCCAGGGTGGGGCGAGTGCCGATCCTGCGCCCGTGGATGACCACGGCGAAGCGCGCGGGGCGCTCGGCGGGGACGATGCGCCCGGTGCGACGGGGCGGCGCGGCAAGGGTCAGGCTCGCGAAGTCCAGGTCCAGGTCGTCGGTCGGGGTGCTGAGCATGGTTAGAACGTAACCGTAGCTACCGTGGCGGTCAAGAGCAAAAGTAACCGTGGCTACTCTTTTCCGAAAACGCCTACGTTTCGGCCACTATCAGCACGGTTCGACGCGGATCGTCGGGGAGACGCACGCGGTCTATCCCGTCGGCCCCGGACTTCGCCAGCCGTCGCAGCTCCCGTTCCGACGGCCAGGACCAGGCTTCGGGACCGCGCACGTGGACATGGGCAGGCGCTACCACGGCGACCGGTGGGCCGCCGACCTCTCCCACCCGGAGCGCGGCGAGCGTCCCCGAGACGCAGAGGGAAGAGGAGAGGCGCGGGATGTCCTCGGGCTCGTGGAAGGCGCGGCGCACGGCACGGCGGGGAGCAAGCACTGCAGCAGCAACGGCGTCGGCCAGGCGCTCGATCCGCTCGTCGACCACGTCACGGAGCGCATACTCGGCGAGCTCGTGCGAGAGCACCCACAGGCGCCGCTCGTTCGAGAGCTTTGCCTTGATGTAGATGCGCCATTGGACGCCGACGCGGGACAGGTACCCGTCACCCCGAAGCGCCCCACCGCGCACGATGCGGATGGCGTCATCGCCGAGCAGCTTCAGAGCTATCCGTTGCGGGTCTGCAGGTTCCGACGGGTCAAGCTTCGCGCGTCGGTAGATGTCCTCTGCTATGCCTTCGATGTCGGCCTGGTCCAGGGTCACTTGATGCCTCGCCTGATGCGCCGATCCTCTGTCCGTATCTGGTCCAACCAGAATTCGGCTCCTGGGTCTTCGTCATCGTCGAGCCGCATGGTCTTGACGCGCTCGATCGCCTCGGACCCGTACCCGAGTTCGGCCGCGGCCCGGCATGCCCGGCGTCGCGAGTCGTATCGGTCGTCCATCTCCACGACCCTGCCCACGTCGACAGTCTCGCCTCGAGCTGCCCGACGCAACGCATCGACGCTCCCACCGTACTTGAGCTTCGCGAAGGCGGCCTCGACCTGCGGCCCCGCGCCCTTTGACCGGTCGCGGATGTTGATGACGGTCGTTCGGGAGATGCCGCCGAGCTGCTTGCACATCTCCGCCTGGGTGACGCCCGCCTTCGACTGCTAGACGATCCAGTCCCGGATCAACTCCACCACCCCCGAGTCGATCGACAGATTGCCCATCCGTTGAGGATACCCGGCCAAATGGTAGCGACGGTGACAAACGCGCTTGACACCTGACGTACGAGTAGCTACCGTTACACCAGCATGAGCCATGACAACCCCCTTTTGGCTCGGGGAGCGCTCCTGTTGCGGGCGTTCCTCGATGAACGTGGACTCGGGCCTACTGCGGCGGCGAAGGCGATCGGGTGCACCCATCCAGCCGTCATCGAGTGGCTGTCTGGCAGGAAGCGCCCCAACGCGGAGATGCGCGAGGCCATCGCGATCTGGACGTCGGACGCCGTCCCGTCCTCGTCGTGGGTGCACGAGATCGATCGTGAGCGACTCGACGCGCTGAAGCCCTTTGGGGCCGACATTGACGAGGGGACGAAGGTCTCGCCCGACGACACCGGGCAATTCGTGCGCGTCTGCGACTGCGCGAAAGCGAAGGTGGGGTAGATGATCGAGTCGCGCAAGATCGTCGACCTTCGGCCGCACCCCGAGAACGCGCGCCTGTTCGAAACGCCCGATGAGTCGCCCGATGGGAAGTCGTACGCGGCGAAGCATTCCGCCTCCGCCACGGACACCTGGGAGACGCAAGCGATGCACTGCGGGCGAGGGCTGGCGCGAAAGCGTGGGCTCCAGCTCGTGGCTGACGTGGAGACGGCAGAGGTCACCGGGACGGAGGCGTAGATGCTCGCCACCGATCGCCACCTGCCAACCGCGCAGTCCGTCGTCGAGACGCTTGCTTTTTATTTGCTCTACCACGGGCTCATCCCCGTAACGCGCTGGGGCTGCGTCTGCATCATCACGCCGTGGCAGTGGGAGTTGATGCGGCCGATGGCGGGGAGGGAGAACTAGATGGCCTTTCGCTTCATTCGCCAGGACGGCAGCACCGTGGTCGGCGAGGTCCACGGCTCGGGCGGCGTCATGGCGTCCAGGGACTCGCTTCACCGCCTGGAGGCTATGCGGTCCAAGGCTGTCCGCGGAGCGCTTCCCAGGCCTGCCATGCTCCGCGTCTACCCGAGCTACTGCGCAGAGGCGGACGGACCGTGTGTGCTCGTGGACCTCGTGGAGGTTCGCGCGATCGAACGTCTCTGACCCACAAAACCAAACGCCCCGCGGGAACGGGGCGAAGGAGGAATCACGATGTCGAGTCTCAATGTAGCGCCGGTTCAGTGTCGCGTCAATGCCCATGCCGTCAATGGTGACACCGACCAGCCGGCCGTCTCAGTGGCCAGCAGTCGGAAGGCCGCTGACTACACCATCGAGCAGTGCAGGGCCGTTGCGTCACGGGCATTCTCGATCGCGTGCTCGGCGGCGGGGATGAGTCAGAGGGCCGCGGCGGACAGCGCTGGCGTCTCCCGGAATCTGGCGCAGTGGTGGGCCGATCCCGAGCATCCGCGGACTGTGCCCGTGGGGCGCCTGCTCATCATGGCAGAAACGAGCCGCCGGGGAAGGGATGTGGCGCTCTCCACCCTGACGGCGATTCTCTCCCACGTCCAGCACGCGACGCACCCGCTCGATCGGCCCCGTGTGCTCCGCGACCTGGTCGACGATGTCCATGCCGAGGTTGGCGAGCTCGCGTGCGAATGGCGCGCTGCCATCGCGGACGGGGAGGTGACAGCGGCGGAGCGGGAGTCGTTGGCCCGACGGGTCAACGATGTCCAGAGGGTGCTGGCGGGGCTCATGGCGGAGTTGGAGGTGGACCGTGGCTGACCTCCTAGACATCACCGGCTCCTGCATTGCCGCGCTCCTCGAGCTCGAGCCGCGGGACAGGCAGAGGGTCATGTCGGCGCTGCATGCGGTGCTCGACCTCACGGACCATGACGAGCGGGCGAGGACCGTAGTGGTGCAGCTTAGGGAAGAGGAGCCCGGACTGGTCTCCCCTCACTTCGCCTGCGCGCCCGAGGACGTGCACGACACGCTCGAGCCTGATGAGGTGCCGCCGCCAGCGGCCCCAAAAGCGAAGCGCCATTCCTCGAACACGCGATGGGCAACAGCTTCCGCAGCGGCGAAGCACGACGCGATCCTGGACGCGGTGAACCGCTCCCCGAACGGGGCGACCCCGAAGGAAGTGGCGACGAAGGTTGGACTCCAGAAGGACACGGTCTCCTGGCACCTACGCCGGCTCTTCTCGGAGAACATGATCGCGAAGCTCGGGACGGGCAACCAGACCCGATACATGCCGATTGGAACCGCGCGGTGATTGCCACGCACAAGGGCAGGAGGATCGGGCTGTACGCCTCAATCGATGAGGCGCTGGACCGCAGGAACAATCACCCCGTCGGGACGCTGCTCGTCAGGGTCGGAGATGGGGAGTTGATGGCGAAGTACGCGCGGCAAGCGCGCAAGGAGAACGACACATGAGCGACGGAACATGGGACTTTGGAGTGCTGCTCGCCTCCATCGCGGACGGTGAGCTGCGGGACGAAGTGAGCGACGCCCTGCACGAGCTGGTGGAGAAGCTGCACGCCAGCGCGATCGCTTCCTCCAGGTCGGTCAAGGGCACGCTGACCATCGCGCTCGACGTCAAGATCAGTACGAACGGGATGCTCACAATCGAGCCCAACGTGACCGGGAAACTCCCGCGCAAGGTCCGCAAGGACACACCGTTCTGGCTCGGGAAGCACGGGCTCACGCAGGACAACCCGAAGCAGCAGAAGCTGTTCCGGGAGATCAAAGAGGTCGGCGGGTCGAAGATCGTCAAGGAGCCCGGGACGCGGGCAGAGGGTGGTGAGTGATGGGCGAAGAGATCAAGTGCGACGTGCAGGCAGTCATTGATGCGGTGGAGAGGTTGAGCGAGCCGAGGCCGTTCTACGACGAGGCTGGGCTGGCGAAGCTCGCGGTCCCTCGAGGGATGCAGCTCATCGACATCCAGGCCGAGTTCGACAAGCGGGCCGAATCCCCCAGGCGAGCGATCGGCATGGTGAGGGCCAATACCCTGGACGCCTTCATCGAGCTCACCCTCCGGCACGCCAGCCCTGACACGGTGGTCTACGTCGACGATGGCCCCCAGCCAAGCCTCGTGGCTGTCCTGAACGACCACGGCGGCGGAGCAGAGCCCGGCTGGAGGGACCATCGCGTCGTGTACAGCCCGACCCTGTCCGAGGAGTGGAAGGCGTGGAGCTCGCTCCACGGCCATGCTCTCTCGCAGGTGGACTTCGCGCAGCTCCTCGAGGATCGGTGCCTGGATGTCGTCGCCCCCGGTTCTGCAGGGCCGAAGACCCAGGGCATCATTGCTCAGCTCGGCGTCAAGGCGGCCGCCCCGGCTGAGCTCCAGGGGCTGGCAAAGGGCCTATCGATCAAGGTCGACCAGCACGTGAAGGAGGTCCGGCGCCTGGACTCCGGTGAGGCGCAGGTCATCTACTCCGAGCAGCACAGCGGGGAGGATGGCAAGCCGCTCTCCGTGCCAAACGCCTTCATCATCGCCATCCCCGTCTTCCTCGGAGGGTGTGCGTACACCCTCGTGGTGCGCCTGCGGTACCGCGCGCGAGATGGCCGCATCACGTGGAGCTACAACGTGGTCCACGCGGACAAGGCAAAGAGGGACGCCGTGCTCGACATGATGGCGACTCTGCGGGAGAAGTTCCCCGACGTGCTGGTCGCGGAGGGTACGCCGTGACCCCGCTCTGGCTGCGCGTCGTGTTCTGCCTCATCGGCGCCGTCTCGGAGTGGATCGAGCGATGACCGACTGGACCGTGCTCACCGGCCGCTGGCAGGACGTGCTCCCCGCGGACCTGCGCGTCGACCATGTGATCACGGATCCGCCTTTTGAAGCGCAAGCGCACACGAAGCAGCGGAGGGTGAAGCGTTCTCCGAAGACTGGCCCTGGCGTGAGAGGGGCTGAAGAAGACGGAGTTCAAGACAACCCGCTGTCCTTCGAGCCGCTGTCCTTCGAGCAGAAGACCGAAGCGGGAGAAATGATCGCTCGCGTTACCCGTAGATGGGCAATCGTGTTTTGTCAGGTAGAGGCTGCGGTCCCGTGGGCTGAGTCGTTGGTGCCACTTCGCTACATGCGGACCGCCGTATGGGTCAAGCCTGATGGTATGCCGCAATACTCGGGGGACAGACCCGGCATGGGTTACGAGTCAATCGTGTGCACACACGCTAAGGGCAAGAGCCGGTGGAACGGGGGCGGGCGAACCGGCGTGTTCGTCCACAATAAGAACAGCGGCGGAAAGCATCTGCACGAAACGCAGAAGCCGCTTCCCCTTATGCTTGAACTGGTCTCGCTGTTCACCGACCCCGGCGACACCATCCTCGACCCCTACTGCGGGAGCGGCACCACGGGCGTTGCCTGCCTTCGCCTAGGCCGAAACTTCATCGGCGTCGAAGAGAAGCCAGCCTACGCCGAGATCGCCCGTGAGCGGCTGCGTGCGGAGCAGGACGGGTCGACGCTGGAGGCCCGACGCTCCGGGCAGCTACCCATGTTTGGAGGAGAGCGATGACTGCAAAGACCCGGTCCGCACGCGCGGCAGAGGTTAGATGCCGACGCGTTTCGATCGGTCTCGAAAATAGTTGGCGAACGTGCTGGGCGGAAGGGAGGGGCTCATGCGCGTAGGCCTCATCGCATGCGCGGCGACCAAGCTGGATAGGTCAGCGCCGGCCCGGGAGCTGTATCGCTCGCAACTCTTCATCGCGAGGTGGGGACGTGATGCCATCTACATGTGCGTGCTCGGAGAGCACTACCTCGCCGCGACCGACGGACTCCCGTACGTGGAGAACGTCATCCGTTGCTGGACACAGCGGAGGCGCGATCGGGGCATGAGCTCGCGAGAGGCGGCGATGTCGATTGGCGTGCTCACGAAGTATCTTCGGGAAGGGAGGCGGTTCGGATGAGTGGGCAGACGTATCCAACGCATGGGATTCCCACCGAGTACAGCGGCATCAACTTCCGCTCTCGCCTCGAGGCTACGTGGGCTCGATTCTTCGACATGTGCGGATGGAGATGGGAGTACGAGCCTGCCGACCTCGACGGGTACATCCCAGACTTCGCCCTCATCAGCGACCAAGGCGCAAGCCTGGTTCTCGTCGACGTCAAGCCCTTGCTGACACCGGACTCCCTACTTGCTCGGGCCAACGAGTTGCGCGACATCGTGTGCGGGCACGAACTCCTCGTGGTCGGCTCCGGACTCATCAGATCAGCCGTGCTCGACGGCCCAGCGATAGGCGTGCTCGGGCAGGTGAGCGGGCCAGCTGACGAGCTCGTATTCTCCACCGCATCGCTGTTCACCTGCCGGGAGTGCGGCGTTCGATCGTTCTTCCACGACGACTTGAGCTGGCGTTCTAGGATGTGCCAGGACTACGACGGAAGGCGGTACGTCGGCTCTTTCGATGAGGCAGACGAGGTCTGGGCCAAGGCGAAGAACGGAGCCCAGTGGAAGGCCGTCAAGCCCGCGCAATGGCTGGTAACTGGAACAGAGGGGATGCCCGATGCGTGACTACAGCAGATTCGCCTCTACCTTTTGGACGCGCGGGACAGGGAAGGAACTGCGCGGCAACTTCCTCGCACAAGCCATCGCGGCCTACCTCTTCACCGCCCCGACCGCCAACATGATCGGGCTCTACTACCTCCCCGTCTCGACCATCGCTCACGACGTAGGATGCCCCTCGGAAGGGGCTTGGGAGGTCCTTCTGGACCTGGTCGGAAGGGGCTTCTGCGCCTACTCCGAGGAGTCCGAAACGGTCTTCGTGAGGACGATGGCCCCTCGGCAGCTCGGGTTGGCAGACGGAGAGGCGATTTCGAATGGGGACAAGCGCCGAGACTCTATCCCCAAGATGATGAGAGAATGCAGCGATTCCGTGCTCTTGCAAGCGTTCTGGGACGAGCACCACGACCGGCTCAAGCTCCCAGAACCGTGGTGGGACGTAGCCCCTCCCAAGCCCCTTCCGAGGGGCTCTCACGTGCGCGCGCGCAACGCATCACGTGATCAGGCTCAGGAGCAGGAGCAAGCACAGGAGCATGAACAGATCGCCTCTTCTGACGAAGAGGCGGTCGACGTGCCGTCTCCCCGCCCGTCGCCCAAGGGACCGGCCCAGGTCCTTTCGCTCGTCGCACCCTCGCCGGTCTGTCGACGACAACCCAAGCTGCCCCTCGAAGTCAGATACGACCAAGCCTTCGGATGGGGCGTGTGGAGCAAGCTGTACAGGTCTCGCTGCGGAAGAACCTACCCGAGCGTCAAGGGATCGGGCGACGGCAAGAACATGACTGGCCTGGTGAAGGCCGCACTCGACATTGCGCGGGAGTACGCGACCGAGGCTGGGCAGGCATTGGAACCGGGCATGGTCGAGTCCGTACTCGCGTACTGGTTCGGCAAGTACCTCGACGACGACGGGCGCAATGGGTTCTTGCGAGACGAGGGGCACAAGCTTCGCCACCTGATGTCGGAGGTCGGAGCGTACGGCTCACCGTGGGACGTCGAGGATGCACCGTGCAGCTCCGAGCCGGACTACCCGCCAGACCCGCCTGGGACCGAGTACTGCGGGCCTCCTCCAGGGTTCTTCGATGCCGTCAACGAGATTGGGAGGCTTTGATGCTCAGCGACGACCACAAGGCGCAGGTGGTGGAAGAGTGGGCACGACTGGGACCGTTTGCGGCGTGCGAGCGTCTCGGTGTGAGCGTAAAGCGCGAAGGACGATATGGGCTCATCCAGTGCCTGTGGCACTCGGACAACTCGCCGTCGTGCTCGGTGTCTGTCGGACACGAGGGCACGCTGCGCTTCCACTGCTTCAGCTGCGATCAGACCTGGGACGTGCTGTCGGCGGTCGCTCAGTGCGCCGGCCTCGACGCGTCCAGTGACTTCCCCCGAGTGCTTGTTCGCGCCGCCGAACTCGTGGGCCGGTGGGATGTCGTCGACGCCATCGAGGGGCGAGAGACCAGGCGCGAAGCAGCTCCGCTCCCCGTCCGGTCGGTCGTGAAGGCCGAGCCGACGAAGGACTACCCGCCACAGGCGGAGGTCGAGGACCTTCTCGCCGCATGCGTGCGAGTTGACCAGGACCGTGGCGTGTGGGACTGGCTGCGCGGTCGTGGGCTCGACCCGCGGGACGTGGCCGTGCGTGACCTCGCCCTCGCCCTGCCCCCGTCCTGCCAAGCCTTGCCACCGTGGGCACGCTTTCGAGGGCAGACATGGGTCGAGACGGGTCATCGACTCATCGTCCCGTTGTGGGACCACCTGGGCGTCCTGAGGAGCGTTCGAGCTGGGCGGGTGGTTGAGGCTGAGTCGCCCAAGCGCTTGCCTCCGTCGGGTCACCGCGTGTCGGGGCTCATGATGCTCGACGCGATGGGACGGGAGGCGTTCAAGGCGGGCGGGTGGCCGACCTTCGCGCGGAGCGAGCCTCGGTTCGTGGTGGTCGAGGGTGAGCCAGATTTTCTCACGATGGCGAGCAAGGTGCCGCTCTACGAGACACCGGCGTACGCGGTTGTTGGCATCTACGCTGGCTCGTGGTCGGCGGAAGTGGCATCGGTCATCCCGAGCGGGGCGAAGGTCGCCGTGTGGACCGACAACGACCAGGCCGGCGACAAGTACGCGGCGAAGATTCTCGAGTCGCTCTCCGGCAAGTGCAACGTGATGCGCAAGAAGGTGGCGGCATGACGCGCGACCTGAACGACGTGCTGCGCGAGACGGGCGACGTCCCGGACCCATTCGCCGATGAGGCCCCGGAGTCCGACCCGCGAGACCTCGAGGCGGAGAAGACCATCAGCCCGATGAGGGACACCCTGCGCGATGCCCTCGTTGACCTGCAGGACCGATACGCGAGAGAGACTCGATACGCTGGCGAGGAATCCGGGTACGAGCGACTCGACTACGCGCTCGACGGCTGGGAGCGAGAGATGGTCTACCTGCTCGGCGGGCGGCCCGGGATGGGCAAGTCAATCGTCGGGCTCAACCTGGGCCTGCAGTTTGCGCACCGAGGGCTCGGCGTCGACCACATCACCATCGAGATGACGAAGAAGAAGCAGGCGCTTCGCGCGCTGTTCTGCTGGGGCAGAGTGCGCAGCTTCCGCATGCGTCAGAAGTCGATGCGCCCAGAGGACTGGCAAGCATTGAACTCCGCCATCGGCGACATGCGAAGCTTCCCGTGGTACTGGGACGATCGGGGTTCGACGACGATCGACGACATCCGGAGGCAGGTGCGGATCGTCAAGCGCAAGTTCGAAGAGAAGGGCAAGAAGCTCTTCTGCGTCATCATCGACCACATCCTGAACATCCAGGGCACGCGGGCGAATGCTGGCAAGGATCGGCGCCAGCAGATTCTGTACATCACCAACCAGCTCAAGTCGATCGCGAAGGATGAGCAGGTCTGCGTGATTCCGCTCACGCAGATGAAGCGCCTCGGAGGCATGCGCAAGAACAAGCGCCCAACGCTCGAGGACCTCAAGGAGTCGGGGTCGAGCGAAGAGGACGCGGACGTGGTGATTCTGCTGCACCGGGATGACTACTTCGAGAAGGATCGGCGCAAGTGGGACAACATCCTTGAGATGAGCTGCGCGAAGGTCCGAGACGGTGAGCCGCGCACGGTGAAGTTCAGGACCGACTTCGGCTGCTATCGCATTGACCCGTTGCAGCCAGAAGATGCCGGCTACGAGGAAGGCGGCAACAACGATGGCTGACCA
>Ga0209262_10001026_pt1 | contig 11746 bp, 8 predicted proteins | sample Lowcelwee11metaG_FD_187171 | JGI IMG/M metagenome (GOLD analysis project Ga0209262, IMG submission 187171) | Freshwater pond sediment microbial communities from the University of Edinburgh, under environmental carbon perturbations - Low... | ecosystem: Environmental > Aquatic > Freshwater > Pond...
TTTGCCCCGCTCCCGGCAACAACCCAGACCTATCAGTCGGGCCCCCTGACAAACACAACCTGGTTCAGAAGAGCAGTCAGCTCCGGTGTCTGTTCGGTGAACTCCACCTTTAAGATAACTGTGCTTCCTCAGATAACCGGAAACACAGTCACGGGAGATCAGACAAAGTGCAACACTGTCCTGCCTTCAGCTATTACAGGCAGCGCTCCCGGTGGCGGTGACGGCAGGTACAGGTACCTGTGGGAGCAGAAAGCACCTTCCGGGTCAGTATGGTCCGGCGCCTTCGGAACAAACAGCACAGCCAGCTATCAGCCGCCTCTTCTTTCGGCGACGACCCAGTACAGAAGGACCGTTTACTCAGGGGAAGCCAATTGCTGCATATCGGTATCTCCGATAGTGACAGTAACAATAGACATCATGCCTGAGAACATTAGTGCCGGCCCTGACCGCTCACTGCACCCTTACCAGTTTGCTGAGAATCTTGAAGCCACATTCGACGGAGTGGTGACAAGCATGCACTGGAGTGTTGTTGAGAGTCAGGGTGACCCGGTATTCACCAGCGCTGATGAAAGTGTTTCTGCAGTCAAAAAACTTGGCTTCGGCGAGAACATACTCAGATTCAGTGTTGAAAACGGAGTCTGTATTGCTGATCCTGCCGAGGTGGTGCTCACTGTGCCCAACCTGACTATACCCGAAGGGGTAACACCTAACAATGACGGCATTAACGACTATTTTGTCATCGAAGGGCTTGAGTATACATTCAATGAGCTTGTAATAATAAACACGGCAGGTGCGGTAGTCTACAGCAAAAAGAACTATGGTACCGAGGTGCCGCTTGATCCGTGGAACGGTCTCAATAACTACGGCGACCCGGTGCCTGAGGGGACCTACTACTTCCTTCTGACGATCACAGGTGCAACCGATATGGCTGTTCCTGAATATGAGGCTAATATCAGCGGTTACATAATCCTCAGAAGATGACGAGCAGAATCCTTCTCATACTGATCTTTGCTCTTGTGCTTCAGACTGCTGTCTCCGCTCAGCAGGCACCCATCACAAGTCAGTATCTCACCAACGGACTGGTGATCAATCCGTCATATGCCGGAACCAGGGGGGCCCTGAGCGCAAACCTGTCATACCGCAAGCAATGGGCGCAGATTGTTGGCGCACCGCAGTTCCAGAACATCTCTCTTCACAGTCCAATAAACCAGAAGGAAAAGGTAGCTCTTGGCATATCAGCTGACTATGTCACTTTCGGCGTCACAAAAGATGTGGGGATATACGGATATTATGCCTACAGCGTTCGTATGAGCAAGGGAAGACTCTCGATGGGGCTGAGGGCAGGGGTCGATCTTTCGAACACCGACTACAACAGCCTGAAGTTTCCTGACGGCACTCCTCCTGACCCGCTTCTGACAGGTAATGAAAAGTATACCATGCCCAATGTGGGGGCTGGAGTCTATTATTATACCGACAGGTTCTTTGCAGGTCTCTCTGTTCCCTCCATATTCAAATACCAGAGTGACGAGGATGACGAGTTCAGCCTCTCGCGCAAGTATGACATGTTTACTACCTACTTCTCAACGGGAGTGCTGATCAGGTTTACAGACGGCTTCAAATTCAAGCCTTCAACACTGGTCAGGTATTCGCTCTCTGATCCTCTCGAGGTGGATATTAACGCTAACCTTATTTTTGCAGATATCCTCTGGATAGGCGGATCATACAGGATCGCAGAAGAGGCTGCCGTGGCACTGCTCGACCTGCAGGTGACACCCCAGCTTAAGATTGGATATTCATTCGACTACCAGCTTGGTCACCTGAACAAGTATACCAACGGAACACACGAAGTGACGCTCCGGTATGAGTTTGAGTTCTCTGTAACCGCCACTTCGCCACGATATTTCTGATGATGAGGAGATATTTAGTATATATATCAGTATTATTAATGACCCTGTCAGTTTTTTCCCTCAGGCTGAACGGGCAGGCAAAGGGCTCTTTTGAGGTGCAGCATGTCACATCACTTTCATCCGGCTCGGATGATTTTGCTCCCATTGTGACAGATGACGGAATAATCTTCTGCTCAAACAGAAAGACCAATCCGTTCCTGACAAAAAAGAACACCGAGGGTGTAAGGCTTTATGATCTCTATTTTGCCCCCTTCAATGCTGAGGGAGAGCTGTCCAAACCTTCCCGGCTTGCCTCCAACCTCGGAAAGGATGCTAACATAGGACCTGCATCAATCAGCCCCGACGGGAAGACACTTTACTTTACAAAGAATTTAGTGCCAGGAAAGAATCTGAAGAAGAGAGATTCAAACAAGCTCGGGATTTTCACTGCAAAGCGAAGTGGATCGCAATGGTCAGATATCCAGCCTTTTGAATACAATGATCCGACATTTAACATCTCCTATCCGTTCATCTCGGCTGATGGCATGTCACTCTACTTCTGTTCTGACATGCCGGGCGGTTCGGGCAGCTACGATATTTACATGTGCGAGAATATTGACGGCAGGTGGAGTAAGCCGGTGAACCTCGGCAGCAATGTCAATTCATCCGGGGCTGAGATCCACCCGTTCCTCCACAGTTCCGGGAGGCTTTACTTCGCATCTGACCGCCCCGGAGGAATGGGAGGGCTTGACATAATGTTCTCAACCCTCTCTTTCGGCACATGGTCAAAGCCTGTCAGGCTTGATGACCCAATAAATTCTGAAGATGATGACTTTGCCTTCTATGCTGTCCCGGGAGGATTCGAAGGTTACTTCTCCTCAAACCGCCGCAAGTACAATGACGATATCTTCCGGTTTGCATCAACAATTATACGGTGGTCAGTATGTGACACCCTTCAGGGTAACAACTACTGTTATGAGTTCGTTGATGAAAAGGCACTCCTGCTCGATACCCTTGATATGAAATCGAGGTGGGAATGGAACTTCGGTGACGGTGGCAGGGCAGCAGGAATTATCGCGGAACATTGTTATGCCGGTCCCGGTGTTTATGATGTCAGCCTTGACATAGTCAATCTTGTTACAGGGCGGGTTGAGAAGCGTCAGGCCTCTTATGAGCTTGAAATACTTGACATTGAGCAACCAGTTATAACCGCGCCCGACACCGTGGCAGCAGGAGAAACAATAATGCTTAACGCCAGCGAGACGTATCTGCCTGGCATGACGATTGCCAGGTATTACTGGAATTTCGGAGATGATACGGTCTCAGAAGGTATTGAAGTATCGAAGACTTTTCAGATTCCGGGAAGATATAATATTCAACTGATTGTGACTTCCGAGCGTGATCAGTCAGGGGTTGTACGTGAGGTTTGCGTGTGCAGGGACATTGAAGTAACCGGAAATGGAAATTAATTACTTTTACGATTGAAGATGAGAGATACCCGGTTTATACAGTTATTCATCCTTTTGATTCTCACTGCCCTGCCCGGCAGGTTAGAAGGCCAGGCAGTGCCGGGTCCTGATGAAAATATTCCGTTCCTGATCACTTTCGGGCCTGATGGCAGGATTACTTCATGGGGCGATGACGACTTCTCCCAGACATTCTTCTTTACAATCCCGGTTGATTACAAAGATCCGTTCTATATAAGGATCTATGACCCTGACATCGGCGGCAAGACAGATGAGCTAAACAACTTCTGGAACACACGCATGGTCTATTCGGTCTACGGAGGGAAGGGCTGCTATACCCACCCTGATGCCAAGGGGATACACCCCACTAACAACTACAAGAGCGGAACATTACTGGCTACCAGGGCATTCGCTATGGATAACAAGCTGGATGAGAGGTGGTTCACATTCGGTCCGTTCAATCCGGCTGACGGTGAGTATTATCAGAAGTTTTCAAGTAACGTATTTAAAATTATATGCGACGGGATCTCAGGAGATGACGGCAACCTCTACAGGTACTTCCTCTCACGGAGGTCAGATGAGAATGTCCCGATCCAGGGAGCAAATGCATTTACATATGAGTATACTTTCCGTATGTGGAACAATAATGACACCTCATTCGTGTCACATATATACCCTTTCATCGACAGCGGGTGCATCTACATCAAACAGAAGAATTTTGACTGGGACAGTGACGGCGACTTCGTTGTTGTGTCTGTTGAGAGGAAGGGCCAGGTGATGCCGCTTTCAGGTGAAGACAACTGGGTTGAGGACAGGATGCCTATTCTTGATGCAGAGATAGGCAAATCTCTCGATTTCCGTTTCTACAAACGAAGGGGTGAACTGGTAAAAAATAATAATGTGGTTATCTCTGTAGAGAACCAGTACGGAGAGAATCTCCAGTTTTTCAGTGCACCAATCGGCGGGGTACCTGTCTATAAGCCCCGGTTAAAGGTCACCCCTAAGAAATGAGAATGGTCAGAAAAGGAAGTATCTTGATTACAGCACTCTGTTTTTGTCTGGTACAGATGCTGCTCACATCTCAGACGCAGGCACAGACATACAGCTACAGGACTTACGATCTAAACACCGGGTTGCCCGGAAGTTATCTCAGCGTTCTTGAACAGGACAGGGACGGGTTCCTGTGGATGGGACTCGAGACAGGTCTCTTCAGGTATGACGGATTCGAGTTTTACCCTGTGGAAATACCTGATACAGTAGCTTCGGGATATCCGAATGCCCTTTTCTGCGACAGCAAGGGAACCATGTGGATTGGACTCACTGACGGATCACTTTATAAATGGACGCCGGGAGGATCACTTGCAAGAGTTGAAGGTGTTGAGGCTGACAGGATAAACCGCATTGCCGGAGGACCTGACGGAAGAATATGGATAGTATCACAGACAAAGGGGATATATCTTGCGGATGCCGGGTCGGGTGACAACCTGAGCCGGATAGCCACAGCTGAAGGACTGGTTATCTTTGATATAGCCTTTACCGGGAAGGACTCACTTCTGCTGGCTACCCAGGATAATCTCCATATTGCCAGGATCACCGGCAGCGAAGCAGTCATAACACACACCTTCCCTGAGCTTGAGTATACCTGGGTTCAGACAATAAGAAAAGTAACCGATGATTTCTGGGTTGCAGGCACTGACGGTGCGGGTCTTTACGCCATAACGCGTCAGAATGGCAGGCTCATGGCGTCACAGGTTAATCATCCGGCCCTGGAGGGAATCCGCATACCGGCATTGGTGACCGGCGCAGGGCTTTCTGTTATGGTTGCCTCAAGAGAATCAGGCGTACTTAAGGTTGAGTTTGCAGGGGACCATTCTTCTGTTGTTTCCGTAGGGGCCTATGATGTCGGATCCGGCCTGCCTGACAACGATGTAAGAACCATCTTCCGCGACCGTGAAGAGAACCTCTGGATAGGACTCTTCAGCCGTGGACTGGCTGCGGTGACCACAAACGCATTTTCGTTTTACACCCCCCCGTTACAAAAGGAGATAAACTTCATCGGCGAGTCACAGGGCAGGGTGATAATGGGCACCAGGAGCGGACTGTATGACTTTGATCCTTCCACCGGCACCTTCGGAGGCTTCAGGGAACTCAACAGGCAGACCGGAGGGTCAGGCATTGTATCATGGTATTGTGAAAACAACGGGAATATATGGATAGGAACGGTCAGCGAAGGGCTGTGGCTGATGAACGGCAAGGGAGATACAAAGCAGTTTTATGTCTCTCCGAACCCCGGGCAGAACCATGTCAATTCAATCGCTCTTGATTCCGGTAACATATGGCTTGCAACCCTGAACGGTGTTGTGCTCCTTGACCGGGCTACCGGCAGTCAGAGGGCAGTCTATACAACCAGGGAGATGCTCCCTCACAATAACGTTTCACAGGTGGTGGTGACCCGCGATGGTGAAGTGCTCGTGGCAACTGAAACGGATAAACTGTGCTACATTCATGTGACAGGAGGGGTCAGGACCGAAGGGATGATAATGGATGGAGCCATGCGCAACAGGATACAGAGCATCTCGTATGCTTCAGACGGAACATTGTGCGCAGGCACCCTGGGAAACGGTATCTTCCTCTTCACGGGCGATACTCTGTATAATTATACAAGTGCTGAGGGGCTCCTTTCAAATTATTGCTACAGCACCCTCATTGCCTCTGACGGAAGGATATGGACCGGTCACGAGAAAGGATTCTCAATCATTAACCCTGCTGCGGGAGCCGTAAGAGCATTCGGAAGAGACTTCGGAGTGACGGGTGACTGCCTGCCTGCCGCCCTGGCTGAGACATCTGACGGCAATATTTATGTGGGCACGACCGAAGGCGCGGTGGTTTTCAACCCGGTGATGGAACGGAAGATATCTGCCCCGCCGCAGGCCGGAATAGTGTCGGTGGTTATTAATAATGTTGAGTATCATTACCGTGAATCATATAATCTGCCATACAGGTCTTCATATACCGTAACGGTCAATTATGCCGGGATATCGCTTCGCGACCCCCTGAATGTGGTCTTCAGAACCAAACTCGAGAATTTTGATGAAGACTGGGGAGAGCCTACCTCTGACAGATCGGTGGCATACAGGCTTAGTGACGGACATTACAGGTTCGTGGTCGAGGCTTCGGCACGTGATAATGAAGATGCCTTATCGACTGCGGCGTTTGAACTTGTTATTCAGAAGCCGTTTACCCGGAGCTGGTGGTTCATACTGCTTGTGCTGGGACTTGCAGGAGTGATCGTTTATGTGATAATCCTCCTGCGTGAGAGAGCTCACCGTATTCAGAGGGAGTTTCTGGAATCGGAACTGCGCAAAAGAACTGCCGAGGTGTATGAACAGAAAGAAGAGCTTGCCCAGAAAAACCTTGACATAACCGAAAGCATCAAGTATGCCAAGCGTATCCAGAGCAGCGTGCTGCCTGATACGGCAAGACTGGGTGCAGTGTTTAAGGAGGCCTTTGTGTTCTTCCTCCCAAGAGATATCGTCAGTGGCGACTTTTACTGGTTTGACTGGATTGACAAAGACCAGTTTATCATTGTCTGTGCTGACTCTACAGGTCACGGTGTCCCCGGAGCGTTCATGTCAATGATAGGGACAGCCCTTCTCCAGGATATTGTCACAGTGAAAAAGATCAGGAAACCCTCTCAGATACTTCATGAGCTTGACAGGCAGATCTTCTCAACCCTGAATCAGAACCAGGAGCTGGAGTCATCAAATGACGGGATGGACATCGTCGTTTGTGAGTTTAACATAAAGACAAGACATCTTGTTTTTGCCTCCGCCATGAGGCCCGTAATACTTATCATCGACGGCGAGCAGCAATATGTCAGAGGAAACCGTTCATCAGTGGGAGGTGAGTCGGCTGTGGAAAAATTCTATGACGACCAGGAGTACCATCTCAGGGAAGGTGATACTGTCTATCTCTTCACTGACGGGTACCCCGATCAGTTTGGCGGACACGGTAGCAAGAAGATGAAGATAAGCCGGCTAAGGTTGTTGTTCGACGAGATAAAAGAGCTTCCGATGGCTGAACAGGAAGAGCGGGTAAGAAGCTTTTTCTTTGAATGGAAAGGCAGCAATGACCAGGTTGACGATGTCCTGATGATGGGGCTGAAGCTCTGATTACAATTCTCCGCAAGGACCGGATTCACCGAGGACGAAAACACATGTAGAGTCTGTATTGCTTTCATTCCCGCTGCGGTCTTGGACCCAGAAATCGTAGTAAAGGGTGTCCAGCGGATTGTAAAGGAAATATGTAATACTGACGTCTATGGTCCCTTTAAGTATCCTGTTCTGGCTCGGCACTATCATCTGGGGGATACGGTATTCTGACGGATACTGCGGATCGGTTGGTCCGACCAGTTCAAACACGCCGTCAGTCTTGCGGTAAAGCTTAAGAAAGAGGTTGGTCTCTTCATCGGACAGGTTTGATTCAGGCTGTGGCAGACCGAGGTCCCCGTCACCGTCCTCAAAATAAAAGGTAAGCTTTCCCACCCTGATCGGGTTACCGAGTATATCGGTTGAATCATAGAGAGTAAACTCCCTGAAGTCAACCATCGGTTCGGGAGGAAGATTCTCGATCTTGATGCACGATCCCAGGGCCAGAATTATAAAGGCCGGCAATATTATATATGATCTTCTCATACCTGTATCTTCGCTCTTATCAGCAAAAATCACACCAAATCTACCTATTTTTTTCTGAAAAAGATCTTTATGGGGACGCCTGACAGCTCAAAGCTCTCTCTCATCCTGTTCTCGATGAACCGCATATACGGGTCCTTGATATATTGCGGAAAATTGCAGAAGATGGCAAAAGCAGGATAAGCTGACGGCAGCTGTGTGATGTATTTTATCTTTATATGCTTACCCTTTAAGGAGGGTGGCGGCGTGTCAGCGATGTACTGAAGCATTACCTCGTTCAGTTTTGAAGTAGGTATCTTGCGTGATCTGTTCTCGAAAACCTTCTGGACAAGCTCGAGCACCTTGTGTATCCTCTGTTTGTTCAGGACCGAGATGAACAGAATCGGGAAGTCGGTAAAAGGGGCTGTCCGTGACCTTATCTCATCCTCCAGCTTTTTGGTGCTTTGCTGGTCCTTTTCCACAAGATCCCATTTATTGACCAGAACGACTATACCCTTATTGTTTTTCTGTATTATGCTGAGGATGCTGAGATCCTGGGATTCCAGTCCGCGGGTGGCATCGATCATCAGCAGACAGAGATCTGACTCTTCTATTGACCTTATCGCCCTCAGTATTGAATAGAATTCAATGTCCTCCTCAATCTTGGCTTTCTTTCTGAGTCCTGCCGTGTCAATGAGAATGAACTCAGAGTTGTATTTTTTATATCTGCTGTGTATTGAGTCCCGTGTAGTCCCGGCAACCGGTGTGACTATATTTCTTTCCTCACCGAGGAGGGCATTGGCAAGAGATGATTTGCCTACATTAGGGCGTCCTACGATTGCCACCCTTGGTATATCCGGTTCCGGCTCCTCAGCCTTGTCGGGGAGATGTTTTACGATCTCATCAAGCAGCTCGCCGGTGCCGAAGCCGCTGACTGAGCTGATTGAGAAAAAATCACCGAGACCAAGGCCGTAAAACTCGGCGGCATCGAGAAGACGGGTGTTGTTGTCAACCTTATTGACAACGGTGATGACTTTTTTCTGAACCTTCCTCAGCATGCCGGCTACAGCCTTGTCAAGTTCATGTATGCCATCCTCTACATTGACCATGAAGAGTATCACGTCAGCCTCACTGATCGCCAGTTTCACCTGACGGTTTATCTCGCTCTCAAAAATATCTTCAGAGTTGTCAACGTAGCCGCCCGTATCCACGACAGAGAATTCCACCCCGTTCCACACCACCTTTCCGTAATGCCTGTCACGGGTGACTCCGCTCTCTTCGTTAACGATGGCGGAACGGCTCTCGGTCATTCTGTTGAAGAGGGTCGATTTACCGACGTTTGGCCTTCCGACAATTGCTGCTATCTTGCTCATTATTAAATATTAAACTATAAGTACCCAAATTTTTTCAGCATCCGTGGATTATCGCGCCATTCACGTGAAACCTTTACATAAATTTCCATGAAAACCTTTTTACCCAGAAATGCCTCTGTCTCCTTCCTGGCACCTGTACCGACACGCTTGAGCATCGATCCCTTGTGGCCAATGATAATTCCTTTCTGACTGTCACGCGCAACATATATCACCGCTGCAATTCTGACAAGAGAGCCTTCATCCTTGAAACTCTCTATCTCCACTTCGACTGAATACGGGATCTCCTTCTGGTAAGTCTCAAGTATTTTTCCCCTTATTATCTCTGAAACAAAAAACCTCTCATAACGGTCGGTGAGCTGATCTTTCGGAAAGTAAGGAGGCCCTTCCGGGAGAAGACTGAGTATCTCGCGCAGCAACAGGCCGGTGTTGAACTTATTTATCGCAGATACGGGAAGTATCGGAACGCCTGGAGCTATCTCCGCCCATCTGCCGACAATTTCTTCCAGCCGGGGCTGGGTAGTGAGGTCTATCTTGTTGACTACAATGATTTTCGGAACGGGAGAGGCAATTATTCGCATCAGATGCTCCTCATGCTTTGAGACGCTCTCGACAACATCGGTTACATAGAGTATCAGGTCAGCATCATCAAGTGCTGACTCCACTGAGCGCATCATTGCAGACTGCAGCTTGTATTTCGGGTTTAGAATGCCGGGTGTGTCTGAATAGACAACCTGGTAATCGTCACCTGACAATATCCCCATTATCCTGTGACGGGTAGTCTGCGCTTTTGGCGTGATCACTGAAAGTTGCTCCCCGACAAGCAGGTTCATCAGCGTAGACTTCCCCACGTTGGGATTGCCCAGAATATTTACGAATCCCGATTTATGACCCATTCTGATACATGATCTATTTGAAAATACCCCTCTTGAGCATGCTGACTTCTTTCGGGGTCAGATGTCTCCATGTACCCCTCTGAAGATTCTTCTTTGTCAGCCCTGCAAAACTGACACGGTCAAGCTTCCTGACCCTGTATCCCAGTTTCTCGAAGATACGCCTTACAACCCTGTTCTGCCCTGAATGGATCTCCAGTCCTACCTGCGTATGATCATCCGGATCAGGGTACGAAACAGCATCGGCTCCTACGGTTCCCTCTTCAAGAACCACCCCACTTACCATGGCCTCCAGGTCATTCCTAGTGACGGCATTGTCAGTATGGACATGGTACACTTTCACGGCTCCGTATTTCGGGTGGGTGAGTTTTCCTGCCAGGTCACCGTCATTGGTGAGCAGCAATACACCTGTAGTGTTCTTGTCAAGCCTTCCTACCGGATAAATCCTCTCCGATGTGGCATCCTTCACCAGGTCAAGAACGGTGAACTCAGCATGCGGGTCTTTTACTGTAGTGACATATCCTTTTGGTTTGTTCAGAAGGATATATACCTTTTTCCCGGGGGTAAGGTCCTTGCCTTTATAAGTAACGGTATCTGTGGATTTGACTTTTGTTCCCAGCTCAGTAACCTTCTTGCCGTTCACAAGAATATACCCCATCCTGATCAGTTCATCTGCTTCACGCCTGGCACATACGCCGCTGTTGGCAATGAATTTATTCAGTCTTACCAGTTCCTCGACCACGGGTTTGGCTGTCGCCTTTACTTTTTTGACAGGAGCACTGACTCTCCTGGCAGGCCTTCTGCCTTCTGTCCTTTCCGGCTTTCTTTCCATCGTGTTTCTTTTCAGCGTGCAAATTTACAACTATTTACCGGTTTTCTCCGCGATCTTTTTTGCACCTTTGCCGTAGTAAAAATTTATACTGAGAAATGGCTTTAATAAAATCAATTTCAGGTATCAGGGGAACCATCGGAGGCAAGCCGGGCGAGTCGCTTACGCCAATTGACGTTACAAGGTTCGCTTCTGCATACGGAACCTGGCTCAGAAGGAGAAACGGAGGGTCCACCACCGTTGTTACCGGCCGTGATGCCCGCGTCTCGGGTGAGATGGTTGCTTCACTGGTGAATGCATCACTTCGGTCTGTGGGGCTCAATGTGATTGACATCGGGCTCGTGACGACACCTACTGTCGAGATAGCAGTGACAGCCCTCAGAGCCGGCGGAGGGATCATCCTCACAGCAAGTCATAATCCCGCTCAGTGGAATGCCCTCAAGCTTCTCAATGAGGCAGGTGAGTTCCTCAGCGACGCTGACGGAAGGATGGTGCTTGAGATTGCCGAAAGAGAAGATTACGACTTTGCTGAATATGACAGGCTCGGAACCCAGTCATGCGAGAAGGGGTGGACAGAAAAGCATATCGAAGCTGTGCTTGCCATGCCCCTGGTTGACACAAAGGCTGTCAGA
>Ga0209262_10001027_pt1 | contig 11744 bp, 12 predicted proteins | sample Lowcelwee11metaG_FD_187171 | JGI IMG/M metagenome (GOLD analysis project Ga0209262, IMG submission 187171) | Freshwater pond sediment microbial communities from the University of Edinburgh, under environmental carbon perturbations - Low... | ecosystem: Environmental > Aquatic > Freshwater >...
ATCTTGGAACCGTTCGATAAAATTCCTGACCATTCCGACCCCGTCCTCGTACTGAAGATAATCCTCGTAATAGTCTTCGGGAGGAAATTCTAATTCCGCTTTAATGTAGAATTCATCAGCCGCGAATACGAAATTCGTTCCTGAAGATCTTTTGAATTTTTTATTGAATACGGAGATCATTTTTATTGTTTGTGCGGCGAGATCTTTTGAAACAGGTTCCAAATGAGGCAGATGCTCCCTGTGCATGGTCAATCCGACCGGAACTACGGCAACCGATCTGACATTCGGGTAAAATTTTCCCAGCGTTTCGATAGTTTCAGACAATATTATTCCGTCATTAATACCCGGACACAGAACTATCTGCGTATGAAGCTCGATCCCGTTTTCTGTCAGATATTTGATCTTTACGATAAGATCATCATCTTTTTTTATGCCTAAAAGCTTTTTTCTGATCTCGTTATTTACTGCATGTACCGAAACATATAACGGGCTGAGTTTCATTTTAATTATTCTGTCGAGTTCTTTCTGCGTTATTTTTGTTAAAGTAAAATAATTGCCGTAAAGAAATGAAAATCTGTAGTCTTCGTCTTTGATATAGATCGTCTTTCTCATCCCTTCCGGATTCTGATTTATAAAGCAGAAGATACAGTTATTTCCGCAGTGTTTTATTTTTAATTCTTCGACTTCGATTCCGTTGCTTCCCGCGGATTCGCAGGTTATCCGGTATCTGCCGTTCTTTCCGTCCAGCACAAGTTCAAGCGGTTCTTCAGCAGTATAATAATTAAAATCAATGGCGTCTTCGATAATATTTCCGTTAACGGAAATTAAATTATCTCCTTTTCTCACCCCTGAATTGTAAGCGGGAGATCCTTTTTCTATGCAGGTTATTTTAACCATATTTATCTACTTAAAATATTTTGTAAAGGGGCTTTTCCAGCAGTTCTCGATCTCAGTCATATCAATATCTATTATTTTACCTTTAAAATCGTGCACTATCGCCCTGTATTTTGCTGTGGTTGTGCCTATCTGTACGGCAAGACCAGTTCTTATCAGTTTATCTGCAGAATCCGTGTCTTTCATTTCCGCCACAAACGCCGCAGGAACTTCGGCGAAAAGCGTTTTGACTTTGTCGTTCACATAAATATCGAATCCCTTTTTTCCGCCTATAGCCATTTCCGCCACAGTTATCAGAGCTCCGCCTTCACTTACATCGGAAGCGGATAGTATATTCCCTTTCATCATATTATTATGCACGAGTTTAAAGATCTTTTTTGCGGTTTTCATCTTTATTTCGGGTACTTTTGCTCCCAATTGACCGAGCCTGTCAAAAAACACGGATCCCCCGAGGTGAGCTTCGCTGTAGTCGCCGATAAGAAGGATCGGAGAGCCTGACCTTTTAAGATCAGGAGATACCGTTTTTCTCCAGTCTTCAACAACCGAACGCGCCGATACGCATACCACCGGCGGGATCTCAATTGTGACATCTTTGGATTTATATGTTGAAGAAAGTGAATCTTTACCCGATATAATGGGCGTTTTGAAGAACTTGCAGGCTTCGCTCAATGCTGTCGCGGTCTGATAAAGATCGGCTAGATTAGTTTCGGTCGGTTTCGGCCAGATATGATTTTCTATAAGAAAAGTCCTTTCCGGATCTCCGCCGAGAGCTATCACATTGCTTATAGCTTCATAATAAGCCCAAAGCGTGCCTTTGTACGGATCGATCCTGTTTAATACGGGATTAAGACCGTGTCCGAAAACGAGCCCCGCGTCTGAATGATGCAGCGGCTTTAAAATACATCCGCCGGTCGGTCCGTCATTCTTCTTTCCGCATAACGGGCCTTCAACGCAGGTTCCCTGAACTCCGTGATCATACTGCCTGATAACAGGCTCTTTTGAACATATATTAAGATGAGAAATTATATCTTTGAAAGCCTCGGTATAATTTATCTCCTCCTCATAGTACTCTCCGTCTTTAAGTCCCGTTTTGGCTTTTGTAGTCGCGGTAATGGTTTCCAGCGGCTGTCCGTCATGCAGAAAATCCATGTCCAGATCGCAGACAAGCTCTCCGCCGTCATATATAGTCAGTCTTCTTGTATCGGAAGCTTCACCGAGCACAAAATAATCAACATTGAATTTTCTGCACACTTTTTCGAGTTTTGGTAAATGTTTCTTGGGTACTGTGGCGACCATTCTCTCCTGTGATTCCGATATCCATTTTTCAAATGAGGATAATCCCGGATATTTTAAAGGTATATGATCCAGATGAACTACCGCGCCTGTCTTTTCTCCCATCTCGCCAACGGCAGATGAATATCCTCCGGCACCGCAGTCTGTTAAAGCGGTAAAAAAATCCATATCCCTTAACTCGAGAAGGCAGTCGAACATTCTTTTTTCCTCGATCGGATTACCGATCTGGACGGCTCCGCTGTTAAGTGATGAGGTTTTTTCCGTCATTTCGGCGGATGAGAATGTAGCGCCGTGAATGCCGTCTTTGCCCGTTTTTCCGCCGAATGATACAAAAAGATCGCCCTTTTTGCACTGACCTTTTTTGGCGTATTTTAAAGGTATGATACCGTCCGCGCCGACCAGAACGGTAGGCTTCGGCCCGAAATCTTTATGAAAATGAAATGATCCGTTGTTCGTCGGAATTCCCATTCTGTTCCCGTAATCCCTCACACCTTCGATCACTCCCGTAAGGATCCTTCTCGGATGTAAACATCCAGGATAAACATCCTCCATTTTCATTTCGGGATCGCCCAGGCAGAATATATTAATTGATGAAATGTTCTTCGCGCCTTTCCCCGTTCCGGCAATGTCTCTTAAAACTCCGCCGGTTCCGGTCATCGCTCCGCCGTAGGGATCAAGACCCGAAGGCGAATTATGCGTTTCGGCTTTTATGCAGATGCCGTATTCCTCCCCGTCCGCTTCAGCGAATCTGAATACGCCTGAATTATCCTCGAATTTTGAAATAACATCGGGATGAGCGATCGCTTTTTCAGTATCTTTAACAAGACCGATTATTGATCTTCTCTCAACACCGTCGAGTATAACTTTAGCTTTAAAAGTTTTATGCCCGCAATGTTCCGACCATGTCTGCGCCAGAGTTTCAAGCTCTACATCATAAGCGTCCCGTCCCAGCTTTTTATAGTATTTCTGAATGGTCTTCATTTCGTTAAGGTTAAGAAACAGTTTATAATCAGACAATTCCATAAGCTGCGCACCGGTCATTTTTCTTACCGGTATAACTGCGGTTTTCTGAGGCTTAAGATTGACAAGCAGGTTCTTTGGTTTTTCCTTCATTTCGAATTGGATCTGAGGGTTCATCAGAAATTTTTCTCTGATTAGATTAAACTGCGTTTCGTTTATTTTATCCTTAAAATAATAGCTGCAGGTAATCATCACCGCTTCGAATTTATATTTCTTGTCTTTCAGTTCTTCGGCAATAGTCTCAGCTTCGGGATTCATCACTCCCGGCTGAAAAGCGATCTCGATTTTTTTCGGATATTCCGCGTAGAATCCGCCGCCGACAATATATTTTTCGGTGATAGGGCACGCCAGAATTTCCCCGGCGATCTTTCCAGCTTCTTTTTCGGATATTCCCTGAATATAAAAATTTTTTACGATCTTCAGATGACTGATCTTTACGGAAAGAAACTCACGGATCTGATTGGAAATATGTTTTTCCTTCGGGTCGCTGACGACCGGAATAACAGATATTTTTTGAATTTGGGAAGACATCTTGACCTCACATAAAGTAAGCCGGAAATATAATATTTCCAAGGATTCTTTGCAAGTTTATAAATGCTTAAAAAATACTGTTATAAATATTGTAATAAATTTAGTTGACAGTGTTTTTAACAAACTTTATATTTTGTTTCTCAATTATAACTAAGGTACGGGATTGCAGAATGTACAACAAAAGGGTAGTAATAGCGATCGGAGGAAATTCACTTACTCCGACAGATAATTCGAACTGGATAGGTTCTCAGTTCAAAAACACCAGAACAAGTATCGAATCTTTGATACCATTGGTCGAAAAAGGTTATTCAGTCGCGATCACTCACGGGAACGGACCGCAGGTCGGGATCGCTCTTCGGAGAGTTGAGGAAACAAGAAACAGTCTGCCGGAAGTTCCGCTGGGCGTTCTCGTTGCCGATACTGAAGGCAGTATGGGTTATATGATCGAACAGTCCCTGCAGAACAAACTTTTTGATAAAGGCCTGAAAATACCTGTGGCGACCATTCTGACACAGGTTCTTGTAGATAAAAACGATCCCGCTCTGACTAACCCGACAAAATATATCGGAAGTTTTTACACAGAGGAAGAAGCAAAAAAGCTTGCTGCAGCTAACGGATGGATCGTAAAACAGGACGCCGACAGAGGCTGGAGAAGGGTTGTAGGATCGCCTAAACCCATAGATATAGTGAACAAACATATCATAAAACAGCTTCTTGAGCAGAAAACCATAGTTATCGCTGCCGGCGGCGGGGGGATACCTGTTTATCTTGACGAAAAAAAGCATTTTGAAGGTGTTGACGCCGTTATTGACAAAGACATGGCAAGCGCGCTTCTCGCCAATCTGGTCGGCGCGGACGAACTTTATATAATGACGGCAGTCAATAAAGTGTCCTTGAATTTTAAAAAACCCGGTCAGATCGATCTTGATCAGATAACGATGTCTGAAGCGGATCAGTATCTTAATGAAGGACATTTTCCTTACGGAAGCATGGGACCGAAAATGAAATCGGCTATCATGTTCTTAAGAAACGGCGGAAAAAGAGTGATCATCACCGCGATAGACAAACTGATGGACGCGATCGAAGGTAAAGACGGAACAAGCATAGTAAGAGATTAACATAAATAAAAACGCAGGATGGAATTTTCAATGACTGAAAAAATCAATATCCCTGACCACTACGGAAGATGGGAAGCCGACATAAAGATCGGCAAAAAAGACGACCATGTTACGATCGGTTACTGGAGAGACGGCTGTAAAGGCTGCGGAATATGCGTAGATATATGTCCGAAAAAAGTCTGGGAAATCGAGGAAGCCAAAGACAAATGGAACGGTCAGGTCGTAAATGTTCCGGATCCTTCAAAATGCATAAAATGCATGCTTTGCGAGATACACTGCCCGGATTTCTGCATAAAGATCTATTAAAAAAATTAAAGAGGTATAACCTTGAAGAAATCAGTACGATTCTACTCCGGAGCGGAACTTGTGGCGATAGCGGCTGTTGATGCCGGCTGCAGGTTTTTCGGAGGTTATCCCATTACTCCGTCTTCCGAGATAGCGGAATATATGTCCATTATCCTTCCGAAAGTGGGCGGAAAATACATCCAGATGGAAGATGAGATAGCGGCGATGGGTTCTATAATCGGAGCTTCATTGACAGGCGCTAAAGTTTTAACGGCAACCAGCGGCCCCGGCTTTTCTTTAAAGCAGGAGAATATCGGTTACGCTTATATGGCTGAAGTACCGTGCGTGATATGCAACGTAATGAGAGGCGGACCTTCTACCGGTCTTCCTACGGCTCTTGCCCAGTCGGACATCATGCAGGCAAAATGGGGTACTCACGGGGACCATCCGGTTATAGCATTGACGCCCGCATATCTAGAAGAGATCTATGAAATGACGATAAAAGCGTTCAATCTCGCGGAGACATACAGGATGCCGATTATGCTTCTCCTGGATGAAGTCATAGCGCATTTAAGTTCAGCCATCGATCTTCCGGACAAAGAACTTCTCGTAATAAAGAACAGAAGAAAACCGACGGTAACTCCCGACAAGTATTTCCCTTACGATACGGCTTACGGAGATGTTCCCCCGATGGCGAATTTTTTTGAAGGCTACAGATATCATGTGACCGGTCTAAGCCACGATAAAACCGGATTCCCGACTACCGATCCCGAGCTTGTTCAGGCGGATCAGGAAAGACAGATCAGAAAAGTCGCCAGCAAAGCTGAAGAGATATATGATTACGAATCTTATCTCATGAAAGATGCCGAGATAGTGATCTTCGCTTACGGTTCAACAGCCAGAGCTGCAAGAGTCGCGATCGACAATGCCAGAAAACTTGGAGTACGCGTAGGAATGATGAGATTCAGAGTGTTATGGCCTCTGCCTGAAGCTGAAGTCCTGAAAGTTTGCAGTAAGGCTAAAGCAGTTATAGTTCCGGAAATGAATATGGGTCAATTAAGCACAATTATAGAAAAATTCACCGCTGACAGAACACGGCTGATGAAAATAAATCATGTGGGCGGAGTTCCTATCCATCCGACCGATATATTCAATGTGATCAAGGAGGTTATATAATGGCTTTCGAATATGAAAAATATTTAAGAATGGATAAAATACCTCACCTCTGGTGTCCCGGATGCGGCATAGGCGTCGTTTTAAAAGCGATGCTGAGATCACTTGATAATATGGGCTGGGATAAAAATGATATCGCATTTGTTTCAGGCATCGGATGTACAAGCAGGGCACCGGGCTATATTGACTGCAACACCCTTCATACCACCCACGGGAGAGCTCTGTCATTCGCTACGGGCATCAAAATGGCTCAGCCTTCTAAACATGTGGTTGTTTTTTCCGGTGACGGGGACGCTACCGCGATAGGAGGCAATCATTTTATCCACGCATGCAGAAGAAATATAGATATGACTCTTGTCGTCGTAAACAACAACACATACGGAATGACGGGCGGACAGCATTCACCGACAACGCCGATAGGATATAAAACCAGTACAACAACCTACGGCAACATTGATCCGACTTTTGATATCTGCCTTCTCGCTAAAGCGGCCGGAGCTTCTTATGTGGCGAGAGCTACTGTAAATAAAGGTAAAGTTCTCGAAAAATATATTACCAAAGGCCTTGAGCATAAAGGATTTTCTGTCATCGTCGCGACCGCGAACTGTCACACGCAGTTCGGCAGAAAGAACAAAATGAGCGATCCTATCTCTTCAAGAAAGTGGATCGAAGACAGGGAAATTCCAATAGATAAAGCAAGAAATATGAAAGCCGCGGAGCTTAATGACAGGATCATCACAGGAGAATTTATTTCCGAAGAGCCCGAACAGACATACTGGGAGAATTATAATCATCCTATCCACGAATATACTGAAGCGTATCAGTCAATAATTGAAAAAGCTCAGAAAAAAAGCGAGGGGGAGAATAAATGAGAACAGATCATTATGAAGCCCGTTTTGCAGGCGTCGGAGGCCAGGGCGTAATACTTGCCGGAAAAATACTCGCCTACGGAATGGTGAGCTTTGAGGATTGCAAGGCTATCGAAACCCCGACTTATACCGCTCAGGTAAGAGGCGGAGCCACAAAAGTGGATGTTGTGATCGATAAAGTTCACATAGAATATCCCAGAACTGAAAATCTTGATTTCTTTCTCTCACTGCACCAGAAATCTTTCAATATTTATTATAAAGAGATAAAAAAAGACGCTATCGTGGTCGTTGACCCGAATCTTAATCCGAAAGTTCCGGAAAATATGCCTCAGAAACTTGTGATGGTGGATCTTATCGAGATCGCGAAAAAAGAAATGGGAAAAACGCTTTATTCGGCAGTAATCGCCGTAGGGCTGTTTGCGGGAATGACCAAGATAATCAAAGAGGGCAATATTCAGAAAGCGGTTTTGGACAACGCTCCGAAAGGAACCGAAATGGATAACCTTAAAGCTGTTAAGATCGGTCTTGAGCTGGGTAAAAAAGCTCTCGAATCTAAAGAGCATGTAGTCAGGCTGACAGTAGAGGACGCCAAGTTTTCTGAAGATGATAAAGACTGATGAATTGAACGGCTGCTTTATTGCAGCCGTTTTTATAAATATAATGATGAACGGAGGGATCGATGCTCGAACAAAGCCTTCTTATGGTAAAACCCCATGCGTTTACCGCTAAAAAGACAGGACAGATTATTACTATGCTTGAAGAATGCGATTTTCATATTGTCGGTATTAAATCCATAAAGTTAACCCCCGAATTGGCAAGAAGGTTCTATTTTGTTCATGAAGGAAAAGAGTTCTTTGAGAGGCTTATAAATTATATGAGCACCGATACAGTGGCCGCTATCTGCGTAGAAAAAGAAAACTGCGTGGCGGACTTAAGAAAGCTGATAGGAACAACCGATCCCGCAAAAGCCGCCGAAGGTACCATCAGAAGAGCAGTCGGCATCACGGTCGAGCAGAACGGCGTCCATGCGTCAGATTCAGTCGAGAACGCGAAGAAAGAGATCAGGTTCTTCTTCTCCGATATCGAATTATATTCCTACAGATTCCTTCAGTATTAGAGGTAAAATATGTCGCAGTTCCACAGGCTGATCTATATCGACCGGGTGATAAAATCCACAGGTTCCGTCACAAAGAAACAGGTGGCTGATGAATTTCAGGTTAGCCTTGAAACGGTAAAAGGCGATTTCCGGTATATGAAATATGAGGTCGCCTCCCCCATCACCTACTCCCGTCATAAAAAAGGCTATTTTTACAAAGAAGATTTTGATATTTTCAGTTTCGGCGATGAAAAAATATTTCTTCTTTTTGTTCTTATAAAACAACTGCTCACGAACAAGAATTTTATCCCTGTCGATCCGAACGGCTTTCTTGAAATGATAAAAAAAGAGGTTGATCCCGAATATCTTAAGCTCGCAGACAGAGTAAGCTACGAGATTTCGGAGTTCGAATATCCCGACCTGACTAAATTCGAAGTGATCATTAAAGCTATGCTCCGCAGATTTGTTTTAAACATTGATTATCTCGATGCAAAAGGAAAATTATCATCCCGGACGGTCGAACCTCTGCACATTTTCAATTACCAGGGAAAATGGAACCTTTTAGCGCACTGCAGGCTCAGAAATGAACCGCGCATGTTCACCCTTTCGCGTATAAAGGAAATTACAGCTGATGAAAGTTCGAAATTCGACAGAAGCCGCTATGATACTAACTTTACATATGACAGGCTTGATGAAAGTTTCGGCATAGCGCGCGGAAAAGAAATAGAGACCGCGGTCATAAGGTTTTACGAACCGACGCTTCATCATGTCATTGATCAGAAATGGCATAGAGAACAGCTTACGGAACACATTAACGATAAAAACAACCATTATCTTCAGTTCACTCTCCCCGTCGCAAAATACGAGGAGCTTGTCGGGCGCGTTTTAAGATTCGCTCCGGATGCCGAGATCATCTCGCCGCCCGCAATGCGGCTGATGTGGCTTAAAAAGCTGAAAGACACCATCAAAAAATATTCATAATCTTTTTCCCTAAAAGGAAATATTTTCTGTCAGGGTAATTATACTACCCCCTGACCGCTTTACATTACCGTCGTCGAATAAAAATAGGACGAAAGTAATGGAAAAGATAATTTGTAAAAACTGCAGTGAAACGATAGTCACTCCGGGATTTGCGAACCGTTCATTCGCAGGCACTTTTATGACCTGCTCCGAATGCGGAGACGAACTTAAAAAACAATCATATCTTTTAAAACTGAGTGAAGCTCAGGTGGCTCTCTACTGCAAAAAATGCATAATAAAATTACGCAAAAGATCCGGTCTCATATGCCCGAAATGCGGAACTCTAAATAATTAAAATAAGGAAGAAAAATGTCTGAAAAACAATTCGTTAAAATTCTCGATTCACTAAAATTAATGAAGGATGAGTTCGAGAACATTGCCGGTAAACTCGGCGAATTATACTCGGAGTTCGATTCGATAGATTACGAACCCGATGACGAGACCGAAGAGATCGAAGAGAAGATCGAAAAGCTGGAAGATGCGCTAACATCACTCGACGAAGATGATGAAATGAGAGAAAAGCTGGAAGCGAAGATCGTAACTCTCCGGGAGAAGATCGAAGGAGTTGATGGTGCCCGCGATCTGATAACCGAGATAGATGATTTATTCACTGAAATAAAAGAAACAGCAGAAAACCTGAACCTGAACTAGGAGGAAAAAAATGCAGAATGAAAAAGAACAGGCATACTGGAAAGCGGTGCAGAAATGGGCTGAGAAAGTGGAAGTGCTGGTAAAATACCAGCGGAAGAACATGAAATGGTTTCTCGCGCCTGAAGCGGTACAGTGGTTCACACCGAGCTATGAAAAAGAAGTTGCAAGACTGGAAAGGGAAGTTGAAAGACTCGAAAAAGAAACTGACAGGCTTGAAATTGAAGCGGGAATGAATAAACCAGATAAAACGGAGGAACAGAATGAGCTTAGGTAAAGTGTTACTGATCGGAGCGATCGGGATCGGAGCGGGATTGCTCTTGGCCGCATGGGCTGAAACAATGAACGACAGCGATTCTAAAGAACCTGATCTTGATGATTCAGACGAATCTGTCGAGGAAGAAACGGACGATACGCTCAAAGAACAGCCGGCAGCGAACTAGAAAAAAGGCGGTTCATTCCGCCTTTTTTATGTTTAAACCTTTACATGGAGAAAAAAATGTACAGCATGAAATGCGGCATCACACAAATTGACAAGCACCTCGACGGCTTCAATTACGGAGAAATGATAATATCGGCCTCAAGAGCAGGACACGGCAACTTTTACTTCATAACCTCGATCGTCAGAGGCATCTGCTACAGCGCAAAAGACAATCCCAAATGCCTGATCTTCACCGATCAGCCGGAGAGAAATATCAAAAAATTTCTCCATGGCGATGAAAACATATTTACTTTTTACAGCTATGACTGCAAAGACTTTCCCGAATTCAAAAACAGTCTATCGGAACAGGTATCTGTGCACAAACCGCAGATAATCATTATCGAAAATTCGGAAGTCAGCTTCAACAAGAACAAAGAATTCTACCGCCACATCAAAAAACTCGCCGCGGAAAACCAGATCCTCACCTTCATAAAAGCGTTCATCAACCGCAAACAGGAAAGAAGATGCTTCTACCCGCCGACCGTCGCGGACATCGAAGGATCGCCCATCCTGGAAAAACTCGCCGATAAGATCATCATCATGCAGCGCCCGGAAGTACTCGGCATAAAAGACACTATGGGAAGAGATCAGGCGGGTATGACCGACCTTGTCCTTTTCTCTTACGACCTCTGCACAAGCAAGGACTCATACATCTGGTTCGACAAAGACAACCTCTCTTTTGAAAACCTCGATCCCGAAAAACACCGCAGCGCGAGGTATATTATACAATGATTTCAATCATAATTAAATCACTTTTTTGTTTGACAAATGACATCAAAAACATTATGATTAATACAGTACTTTTTTTAGCACAAAAGAATTTTCCCCGATTTCTAAGCTCTGAGACGGGATGACAAAACACGAAGTATCTAACATACGATAATGGTGAAACAAAGGCGAAGAACAGAAACATAAAGTAGGAACAAAATTTTGGAATTTAGTTGGCAAAAAAAATAGTAAAATAATGTTATATTTATGGGAAGAACAATGGAAAAATTTAGGAACGACATAAGGGAATTCTTTAACGGTAACCTAATGAAAATTATTCTGCCGGTATTAATTATTTTCTCAATTATCACAGCAATTACATCGTTGGCTTTTCCTTATAGATCTTTTGAAATACTTAATATAATCTTTTCCAGTATATTCGTTGTAGAGCTTATAGCTAAATTTATAGCGTATGACAAAGATAAAGCTATGCATCTGGAAACTACACATAAAAAACATAGTTACTTAAGAGAATATGGTTGGGATTTGGCATCGTTGATTTCTTTACCGTTTGACATTATTTATCTCTACTCTCCATCGATTGTTTT
>Ga0209262_10001028_pt1 | contig 11738 bp, 7 predicted proteins | sample Lowcelwee11metaG_FD_187171 | JGI IMG/M metagenome (GOLD analysis project Ga0209262, IMG submission 187171) | Freshwater pond sediment microbial communities from the University of Edinburgh, under environmental carbon perturbations - Low... | ecosystem: Environmental > Aquatic > Freshwater > Pond...
GACGCCGCTGAACGAGGTCATTGGCATCACCAATCTGCTGTACCAGGGCAACCCGAGAGAAGACCAGATGGAGTACATCAAGACACTGCGCTTCTCAGCCAATCACCTTCTTACCCTGGTAAACGACATCCTGGACTTCAATAAAATGGAGGCGGGCAAGATTGTCTTTGAAAAGACAGAATTTGACCTTGTCAGCATGATTGAAGACATCAGGCGCTCGTACAGCCATCGTGCCACGGATAAGGGAATAGAATTCGTAACTGAAAAATCGGAAGACCTCCCCGCTGCGCTGGTTGGTGACCCGGTAAGGCTTAACCAGATAATCTCCAACCTGATTTCAAACGCCATTAAGTTCACCCCGCAGGGACGCGTTACGTTTAAGGCTATGATGAAGGAAAAGAGAAACAGCAGGGCAGTGCTTGAGTTTTCAGTTACTGACACCGGCATCGGGATTGAGTCAGACAAACTTGAGGAGGTGTTTGAGAGTTATTCTCAGGCCTCACCTGATACGACGAGAAAATATGGCGGCACAGGACTGGGATTGGCCATCTGCAAACGTCTCGTCGATCTGCAGGGGGGGAAAATAAGTGTAAAAAGTGAACCCGGAAAGGGATCAGTATTCACATTCTCAATTGAATATATCCTCCCTATCGCAGACACACGCGCTGCCGATCAGGGTGCTGCAGATACCATGAAAGGGCTTGCAGGGAAGAGGATCCTGGTTGCTGAAGATAACAAGATCAACTTCTTTGTGGCAAACAAATTCCTCGAAAGCTGGGGAGTTATTGTAAAGCATGTGGAGAACGGAAGCCTTGCACTTGATGAATTGAGTAAGAATGAGTATGATCTTATCATAATGGACCTCCACATGCCTGTCATGGATGGCATCGAGGCAACCCGGATAATACGCGGCCTGGAGGATAAGAAGATCAGCCAGATACCAATTGTCGCACTGACTGCGGCGGTAATGTCAGAGGCTCATGACAAGATAGATAATCTTGCAATCAATGATTACGTGCTCAAGCCCTTTAAGCCAAAGGATCTGTACGACAGGCTGCTGAAGCACGTCAGGTAATACGGTTTAGTCTATCTGATACAATACTTGCTAAGGTACTGTGTTGCATTTCTTTCACCCAGGGCCCTTGCCTTTCTCAGGTAGAAGCAAGCATCATCTGCTTTTCCGCTGTTAATGAGAGCAACACCCATATTAAGATTTACTGAGGCACTGTTGGGATCAAGGTCAAGACTCATAGTATAATCTTCTGCCGCCCTGGTCCACGACCGCGCTGCCAGCCAGGCATCTCCCCTCAGGCTGAAAGCCATAGCCTCTCCCGGATGCCTTTCAATGTTGGTATTCAGATACGGGAGCGCTTCATAAATGGCTCCTTCCTCAGCATATGTCCGGCCAAGAAGGCCCAGTGCCTCAAAACTTTCAGGTTCAATTTCGAGATACTTTTTAATATCATTTTTTGCCGGAGTACGGTCTCCGGCTTTCAGTAGCATCTCGGCCCTGCGCAGAAAGAGACTGGCATCAGGATATTCAGATGATATCAACCTGCCGTAAAGAGTGGCCGAGCCATAGTAATCACCCTCTCCGGCCTTTGCCCCGGCAAGGGCAAGTACATATTCAGACGGGGCATCAGGACTTATTGTCAGCTGTGACAACAGGGAAGATGCTTCACGGTACTGACCCTTGCTGGCCAGTACACTCGCTCTGCAGTAGTCGGTGACCGGCATGCCCGGATATGAAGCTGACAACTCCTCAAGAGCATCTTCTGCAAGATCAGTTCTTCCGCTTCTAAGATAAAGGTCTATCTCCCATTTTTTTCTTTCGTACCCTTTGTACCAGTCTTTCTTCCACAGGCTCCTCCACTCCGGAGAGCTGACGATTGAAGAAAATGCGTCATCAAGCATTATCTCAGGTTCGCTTTTCCTGAAGGGGGTTTTCAGGTGTGCCTCCAGGTAAGATGCTGCCGCAAGGGCGTCACCAGTTGCTGCTGCACATTTTGCCAGTCCGAACAGACCTGTACCCTGTTCCAGGTTCTCTGCAGCCATAAAATCTCCCCTTGCCTGAGCCACATTCTTCAGCTCAAGCCAGATATCTCCGCGTAACAGGAAGAGGTCAGCATCAGGCATGTCACTTATTACCGCTGAAAGAACGGCCAGAGCCTCCTCGCTCTCCCCCCTTTCAGACAATGCCCGGGCCCTGAGAAGAGACTCATACCTTGCCTGCCCTGTAACAAGCTGGGATGTTATCAGTAAGACCAGCAGAACAACTTTTTTCTTCATTCTGTTTATTTTTTTCCTTCAATGACACCGGGACCGGCCCCTTTTTCAGTAATGACGTGAACAAAGCCGCTGAGATGGAACTGCTCAGTCTCTGATATCCTCCGCTCAAATACTTCACAGCTGTAATAATATACTCCTGAGGCAACTACCTTGCCATTAAATGTCCCATCCCAGTTAAGTTTCGGTTCCTGCGTACTGAAGATCAGCAACCCTCCCCTGTTGAAAAGCCTGAACTCAACCTTCTCAACCAGCGAAGTGGTTTTGGCTACCAGAAAGTCGTTGAAACCATCCCCGTTAGGGGTAAATACGTTAGGTATCTCGTAGAAATTACATGAATCAACGCAGATAAGTGCAGAGGTATCGCTTTCAAGGTCATTGGCATCAAAAGCTAAAATAGAATAGCAGCCGGCCACATAATCAGGAAGGTTATGAATGTACTTCTTTATCGACCTGTCATTTATCACGGTGAGCAATTCGAGACTCTCCTCTGTCGGTGGCTTATAAAACAATTTGTATCCTGCCACATCGGCATAGCATTCAGAATCAGTTATTTCCCATCTGACTGTATTATACAGGCTGTCACACTGTGATGAGACAGAGAGGTCGGGAACGCAAGGCGGCTCATTGTCTATGGCTGTGACGCAGGTTTGTTGTGAATAATTAATCAGATTCTTGGGTGCATCAGCCCTCTGGTATGCTCCGGTGGAGACAACATAATAGCAATATTCAGTTCCGTTAACGAGATTTTCATCAACCCATGTGAGCTGGTTGGTGCTCCCGACCAACTGCCATGAGGCTCCATCGAACCTGTAATAATCATAATTGTTATTGATCCATGGCACATTGCGGCTCAGCGTGAATCTGACCTTCCGGTCTCCCGGTGATGCCGTAAGAAAGAGTGAAGAGGCCACACCGGCTTCACCGATCAGGAACCTGTTTCCTGTCTCATTATTGTAAAGTTCCACTTTGTAAATATAACCCCTGTCAACTGTATTAATCAGAGTATCAATAAGTACTGTATCATTGAGATCAGCTGTCGGCAGTGTCTTTATCAGCTGATAATCAGTACCTGCGACTCCTGAAGCACGGTAAATAAGATACTCGTAAGGCCCCAGGGCAGGGATAGTGTCAAGAGAGCGGGGTTTTTGCCATGCCAGTTTCAGTGACCCGTTGGTTACGTCTGTTGTTCTTATTGAAACATTGGTTATCAGCGGGACACCGGTAATGAGAGAAGACACTATCTCGTTTGAAACCTTGCTCTCTGTGCCATTCGGATATACAGCCACGATCCTGTATGCATATTCGGTTCCTGTTTCAAGACCCTCTCCGGAGTTCGTGTCGGTGAATGTTGTGGCTCCTGCTCCTGCCACGTAGCCTGCCCTGATGAATCCTGCCGAAGAAGGAATACCGTCGAAGCAGGTATCAGCCGCAATGGATGAAACGCCCTCCCGCCTGTAGATATTGAATCCCGCAATGTCCTGCGTTCCGTAGTTATTCCATTTCAATACTATGAAATTTCCCAGAGGTGAGGCCTCCGTCATCACAGGCGACGGGCCAAGAACCTTTATGCTCATATTGTCAATGTCAACCAGCTGTAGATCATCATTGTTGTCTTCTGCCTTTATGATGATGTCATAAGGCTGATGCCTTACGGTCTTGTGACACGGGACCCATTGCAGCCGTCCCGTGGTCAGCCCCGGCCCTGAACTCAGGATAGTGAATGTGGCAGGGCAATCCTCGAAAGTAAATATCCCGGAGGTGGCAAACAGGGCTATTGAGTCTCCGTCGACATCTGTGGCTGTTATATCAAGCGAGACTGTTTCCCCGACTTCAACGCAGAGGTCCGGCAGCGGCGACGTGACGGGGGGATGGTTGTCTGTATCAAAGACGTCAATCTGCATATCCCTCACCACAACACCTATCTTTATCCCGGCACGCCATTCCTGTATCTCAATGGCAACATTGTAGGTCCCAATGGTTGTCGGAGCGTCCCAGACGAGATCACCGGAGATTGAATCGACATAGAACTTTTTGGAGGCCGGGGGAAGGGTATAATCACTGATAGGTTTGCCGTCTTCCTTTGTGCATACTGTCAGCTTATATGAGAGGCTGTCTCCGTCAGGATCAAAGGCTGCAGGGTTGTGTATGAAGATCTGGCCAAGAGCAGCCTTGTCGTATGGCGGATTGAGCAATACAGGTGTACTGTTGCGTCCGATAGAATTATTTACAATAAGAATTGTTGATATTGAAAAGACAACATTGACTGAGTTTGGAATATTCTGAACCCCTAAGTTGCGGTTCGGGTCCTGTACCACAATCCTGTAAATGCCGGGGCCCGGATAGGTGTGCTGGCTTATGTAGACATTCTTTTTGTAATTGTTCGGCAGAAATGTCTCAGAGATCCTCGAAACGGTTGTTATCGAATTGTCGCCCCACTCAACGTCAAGTGAAGGCCTGTCAGCAAGACTCAGTGTATAGGTAAATGTTGTCACTGTCACCCTGAAGGTAAGGTCAGACAGCTGTTCATAGGTTATCTCTCCTGCCCGGTTGTGTGTGGCGAACGCAGAAGAGATGAATAATAATAACAAGCTGGTTGTTGCGGTGATCTTCCTTACCATTTCAAATCCTTTCATTTGACATTATAGCTCTTCAGTGTATCTGCGACGGTAAACCTGTATCCGTCCTCGACAGTGCCGAATTTGAAAAGCAGCATGTTAGCCTGGTCATAATAGAGCCGGGTCATAATGCGGTTAATGACACTTACATCACGCACTGACCTTCCTCCTTTCGCCTCAAGGCTGAACCTGTGTTCCAGACCGTCACTTTCGGTATACATCAGTTTCATTTCCAGTTTCTTACCATCCTCTAAAATCAGTAATCTGTCACACAGATATTTACAGTACCTGTCATTCCCTTCACCGGTTATTGCTTCCCCCTCTGAGCTGCCAAGGCGAATATCTGCCTCAAGGTCATCGGAGTATACTTTAACAAATACTGAATAAACTCTGTTCGAACTGTCATATTCAATACCTGTAAGAGAGACATGTACCGGATGCAAAAAAGTCATTATGGCGAGGAGTAATATTTTCATACCGGCATTCCTTCAGATACAGCAAAAATCAAGCCATGAGATCATTTTTTCCCATCATCACCCTTTCCTTCAGGTATTCAACGGTTCCCACCTCAATGAATGAGAATCCGGATCCCCTGGAGAAATTCCCGGCGAGAAGCACAAGTATATCGTTATCTTTCAGGACATGTCTTTTAAGGAGGCTCTTGAGTGAAGTACGGATGAATTCATCAACCGATTCTTCCTTCTCAATGAATACCGGTATCACCCCATATGACAGTGCCAGTTCCCTCATTGTGCGATAGGTATAACACTGCGCCACCACCGGGTTTACCCCTCGGTATGCCGCCATGTTCCTGATTGCCGTCCCTTTTACGGTGTCAGCAAGGATAGCCCTGGCATTCACTCTTATTGCGGTCTTTACAGCAACCTTTGCCAGATAGGCTGACACCTCCCCGCTGAGTGACCCGGCAGGCATTTCAATGTATTTGTCTTTCTCCATCTCAATCTCAGCTGCTATTCTGGTCATGGTCCTGACCGACTCGAGCGGAAATTTCCCGGAAGCCGTTTCGCCGCTTAGCATAAGGGCGTCAGTCTGGCTGTAAACGGCATTGGCGACATCACTCACCTCAGCCCTTGTCGGCCTCGGATTGGTGATCATGGAGTGAAGCATCTGCGTGGCCACAATGACGGGCTTTCTCCTCTCGATGCATTTCGAAATTATCATCCGCTGGATGCCAGGTATCTTCTCAAAAGGGACCTCGATGGCGAGATCACCCCTGGCAACCATTATGCCGTATGAATGGTCCATTATCTCCTCCAGGTTGTCAACACCCTGCTGGTTCTCTATCTTGGCTATGATCTTGATCTCACTTCCGTGACCGTCAAGGATCTTCTGAACAGCCAGGATATCTTTCTTTGTTCTTACAAATGAATGGGCTATGAATTCAATGTCAAGCTTCATAGCAAGGTCTATGAATATCAGATCCCTCTGACTTACGGAAGGCAGATTTATCCTTACCTGCGGAATATTTACAGTCTTCCTGGATCCGAGTGTGCCGTCATTCTCAATGGTACCTTCCAGTTCATCACCTCTTTTGCCTGTAATCTTTATCTCGAGCTCACCGTCATCAATCAGTATGACTGCCCCTGATGGTACCTGCCTGGCAATATCTCCGTAATTTACATTGATGACAGAGCCTGTTGTTTTGGCGTCGCCGTTGCCGGCAATCTTTATCTTCTGCCCTTTTAAGAATCGGATGGGTTCGTCACATATGGTGGTTCTGATCTCAGGACCCTTGGTATCAAGCAGTATAGCTATCTTATCTGAAATACTGCGGGTATTGTTAACGATCTTCACCACCCCTTCCGGTGAGAGGTGGGCTGAGTTAATCCTTACAACATCCACTCCGGCCTCATGCAGTTTCCTGAGAAAACCCGGTTCGCAGTTCTTGTCAGAAATGGTCGCAACGATTTTTGTCCTCTTTTTAATTAACCCTTTTGCCATTCTCCGGTCTGTTTATCTGATATTTTCATTATTGCCTTCACCGCCAGCCTGTATCCGTCGAGCCCCAGTCCCATTATTGTTCCACGGCAATATCTCCCTGTGATGCTTGTATGCCTGAATTCTTCCCTTGAAAGGAGGTTCGAGATGTGAACTTCAATGACTGGAACCCTGACAGCTGCAATGGCGTCAGCTATCGCTACCGAGGTATGAGTGTATCCGCCAGGATTGATTATGATTCCGTCACATTTTGTCCCGGCTTCCTGGACCAGGCTGACAAGCTCTCCTTCGATATTGGACTGTGTATAAACGAATGCTATGTCTGGAAACAGAGACCCCAGTTCACTCATGTATTCGTTGAATCCGGTGCTGCCGTAAATCTCAGGCTGCCGTACTCCGAGCAGATTCAGGTTCGGCCCGTTAATTATCGTAATTCTCATCATCAAAGTCTCCTGTCAATATGTCCGGGATCTAATCTCCTTAAACTTTCTCCTTTTGCCTTTTGCCTTTTGCCTTTTGCCTTTTGCCTTTTGCCTTTTGCCTTTCTCCTTTTGCCTTGGAGTCTTGCGGTCTTGCAGTCAAGCGGTCATGATACAAAAATAAAGAAATGACCGGATTTACCGAGATTATTTAATATGATATAACTTTGATCGCCAGTTTACGGACAGATGGATAAGGAATGGACAACAGCACTGAGAGGTTACCGGAGCTACCTCATGATCGAGAGGTCACTCTCGCACAACAGTGTTGCAGCATATCTCAACGACTTGCGTAAACTGAGGGAATTCTTAAGTGAGAATAAGAAAGAGAGGAAACCTGCCGGGATCACTTATAACGACCTGAGTGATTTCGTGGCATCAGGCGCCGGCAGCAATAATTCTGCACGGACACAGGCCAGGCTGATTTCAGGCATCAGGGCCTTCTTCAGGTACCTGATCATTGAAGGGATCATAACAGAGGACCCGTCTACGCTGCTTGAATCGCCGAGATTAGGGATGAAACTGCCCGAGGTACTGACGACTGAGGAGATAGACAGGATTATTGCTGCCATTGACCTCAGCCTCCCTGAAGGCCACAGGAACAGGGCAATGATAGAAACCATGTACAGCTGCGGGCTTCGCGTGTCAGAACTGGTAAACATGAAACTTACTGATATGCACCGGAGTGAAGGATTTGTCACCGTGACCGGCAAGGGTAACAAGCAGAGGCTTGTGCCGATCGGATCAGTGGCATTGAAGGAGATAGACAATTATCTCGAGACAAGAAGCAGGCTTCCGGTTATCACTGACCCGAATATTATCTTCCTTAACAGGCGGGGCAGGAGGCTGACCAGGGTGATGATCTTCACAATCATAAAAAAACTGGCTGACGCTGCCGGCATAAGAAAAAAGATAAGCCCTCACACTTTCCGCCATTCCTTCGCCACACATCTCGTTGAAGGGGGTGCCGACCTGCGTGCTGTACAGGAGATGCTTGGCCATGAATCAATTACAACTACTGAGATATATACTCATATCGACAGGAGTTACCTGAGAGACACACTCATTATGTTCCATCCGAGGTCAAAACATTAATTAAAAGGTATTTCGTAATATCCGCATAATTTATATTTTTGCGGATCGTAAAAAAGGCTTTTTTAATAATTATAATTAAGATAAACTATGTCAAAAGTTAAACGTGTTTATTCCTTCGGCAACAAAACTGCTGATGGTAAGGCAGATATGAAGAATCTGCTTGGTGGAAAAGGTGCCAACCTGGCTGAGATGTGTCTCCTCGGACTGCCGGTACCTGCCGGATTTACAATCACCACAGATGTATGTACGGAATATTATGAGAACAACTGTGAGCTGCCTGCAGAACTCATGCCTGAGGTGTGGGAAGCCATGAAAAAGGCAGAGGCAGCAATGGGGATGAAATATGGTGACAGAGAGAATGCCCTTCTCGTCTCGTGCCGTTCCGGTGCACGCAGTTCAATGCCAGGCATGATGGATACAGTTCTCAATATCGGACTTTGTTCAGAAACAATTCCCGGCCTCATCAAAAAGACAAATAACCCAAGGTTTGTATGGGATTCGTACCGCCGTCTGATAATGATGTATGCTGACGTGGTAATGGAAAAGGCGGAAGGAATTGAACCTACTGACGGAAAAGGGATCCGCAAGCAGCTCGATGAGATGCTTGATGAGTACAAGCACAATAAAGGATTCAAGTCAGATACGGATCTTTCTTCAGATGACCTCAAGCATCTGGCTGAAGAGTTTAAGAAAAGGGTAAAGAATTCACTCGGCAAGGAGTTTCCTGATGATGCACGTGAGCAGCTTGAGGGAGGCATCAAGGCCGTATTCAAAAGCTGGAACGGAAAGAAGGCTGTATCATACCGTCGCATAGAGGGTATTCCGGATGAGTGGGGCACAGCTGTAAACGTACAGGCTATGGTGTTCGGCAACATGGGTGACTCATCGGCTACCGGTGTCGCCTTCACCCGTAACCCGGCAACAGGCGATAACATCTTCTATGGCGAGTGGCTCGTAAATGCACAGGGTGAAGACGTTGTGGCAGGTATCCGCACCCCGAACCCGCTCAACGATGACACAAAGAATGAGCAGAATAAGCACCTCCACAGCATGCAGGAGTCGATGTCGGGAACATACAAGGAGCTTGTTGAAATAAGGAACACCCTTGAAAAGTCATTCCGTGACATGCTTGACATCGAGTTCACCATCCAGGAAGGAAAGCTTTATATGCTTCAGTGCCGCGCCGGCAAGCGTACAGGCACCGCCGCCCTTAACATGGCTATGGATATGCTTGCAGAGGGACTGATTGACGAGAAGAAGGCTGTCATGCGGGTTGACCCTGCACAGCTTGATGAGCTCCTCCATCCTATCTGTGACCCGGCAGCCGAGAAGAAAGTGACTCCTCTCGTGAAAGGCCTTCCGGCAGGACCGGGCGCCGCTGTCGGCAAGATCGTCTTCACGGCTGAAGATGCAGTTGCGTGGAACCGCAGGGGCGAAAAGGTGATCCTCGTACGCGAGGAGACCAACCCTGAGGACGTTGAAGGCATGCGCGCTGCAGAAGGTATCCTTACCGCCCGCGGAGGGATGACATCACACGCAGCCCTCGTCGCAAGAGGCTGGGGTAAGTGCTGCATCGTCGGCGCCGGTGGTATGCATGTTGAAGCAGCAGCCAAAAAGGCAAGGATAACAGGCACTGACATCGTGCTCAGCGAAGGTGACGTAATTACACTGAACGGAACAAGAGGCAATGTTTATAAAGGTGCAATTGCACTGATGGATGCCTCAGAGAACCCGAGGTTCCAGACATTCATGAAAATGGTTGACAAGTTCCGTACTATGGGTGTCCGAACCAACTGCGACACCCCTGACGATGCAAAGATTGCCCGTGAGTTCGGAGCTGAAGGGATAGGTCTCTTCCGTACAGAACATATGTTCTACGGTAAAGGATCGGAACAGCCGCTCTTCCTCCTGCGTAAAATGATTCTCAGCTCTACCGAGGCTGAAAGGAGGAACGCCCTCAATGAACTGTTCCCCTTTGTAAAGAAGGATATCAAGAGCACCATGGAGGCAATGAACGGGCTGCCCGTAACGTTCCGCCTGCTTGACCCCCCGCTTCACGAATTCGTACCGCAGGGAGCAGAGAAACAGGCTGAACTGGCCAGTGCCCTTGGCATTTCCATTGAGGCTGTTGCAAAACGCGGAGAGGCCCTGCATGAATCAAACCCGATGATGGGCCACCGCGGCGTACGCCTGGGTGTGACATACCCTGAGGTATCAGAGATGCAGATCAGAGCTATCTTCGAGGCTACCGCCGAACTGATTAAGGAAGGCAAGGATGCCCAGCCCGAGATCATGGTTCCGGTGACATGTGATGTCTCGGAACTCGATTTCACGAAGAAAGTTGTTGACAGGGTTTATGCCGAGGTGTGCAAAAAGTTTGGAATCAGCAAGATTTCATTCAAATACGGCACAATGATCGAGATACCGCGCGCAACACTGCTTGCAGACCGCATGGCAAAGAGCGCCGAGTTCTTCTCCTTCGGTACCAATGACCTTACCCAGATGACATTCGGTTTCAGCCGTGATGACATCGGCGGCTTCCTGCATGAATATCTTGACAATAAGATGCTCGCTGCTGACCCGTTCCAGACAATAGACCAGGACGGCGTAGGACAGCTCATAACAATGTCCGTTCAGAAAGGGCGGGCTACACGCCCTGACCTCAAGATAGGCATCTGCGGCGAACAGGGAGGTGACCCAGCATCTGTGGAGTTCTGCTTCAGAAACGGACTGAATTATGTCAGCTGCTCACCATTCAGGGTACCCATTGCCCGTCTTGCTGCAGCACAGTCTTCAATAAAATACGGCAAAAACTAATCCCGTTTAATAAACATCGTAGAGGCGTTGCATTCAACGCCTCTACTGTTTTTAATACCTGTACGGTGCGTTTGAATCTACCTTACCAGCAGCAGCATTACAGCCGAGGATGATATGCCTGCCGGTGACCTTTGTTCAAGCCGTATGATATAGGTTCCGGTTGACAGGAAAGAAGGCGGAGACCAGTCATGTATTTTCGGCCCGGGATCCTCCGTTGCAGCGTAAATATTCATCACCTTCCTGCCGTCGGCGGTGAACAGGTCAACAGAGACTGCCGACTGCAAAGCAAGATCATAGGTAATGGTTACAGATGTGGATGCCGGATTAGGATAGACTGTCAAAGAACCTGTATCATCCGCCAGTTTCTCAACCGCTGTCGGGACTATTACCATGGCGTCGTCAAACCACACTGTACCCTTCTTTGAACCCACCGGAGTCTGTCTTATGACAACACTGTGGTAAAGCCTATCGCCGCTGCCGCCGA
>Ga0209262_10001031_pt1 | contig 11720 bp, 5 predicted proteins | sample Lowcelwee11metaG_FD_187171 | JGI IMG/M metagenome (GOLD analysis project Ga0209262, IMG submission 187171) | Freshwater pond sediment microbial communities from the University of Edinburgh, under environmental carbon perturbations - Low... | ecosystem: Environmental > Aquatic > Freshwater > Pond...
GGCACCACTATTTACGTGCGCGAGAGCGCCATATCCATCAGGGCCGAGAACGGAGACATCCTGTATTATGACGGCACCGTCGAGGACATCAGCGGGCGAAAACAGGCGGAACGGTCTCTGCGCGAGATGAACGAGATCTTCCAGATGTTCCTGAAGCACACCCCCATCTATGTTTTCATTAAGGATGAAAATATCCGGCCGATCTACCTGAGCGAAAACTATGAGAAGATGCTGGGCCGACCCCTGCAGGAGATCCTGGGCAAGAGTATGGAAGAGCTGTTTCCCTCCGCACTGTCGCGCTCCATGGTCGAGGACGACAAGGAGATTCTAGGTGAAGGCGTTCCGCGCGAATTCATCGAGGATCTGAACGGCAGGACCTATTCTACCCTGAAGTTCCCCATCATCATCGACAGCAAAGCCAAGTACCTGGCGGGCTACACCATGGACATCACCGAGCGCAAAAAAATTGAAGCTGCACTCAAAGAATCAGAAAATAGATATCGCAATCATTTCGAAAACTCCAGCGAGTTTTATTTTACCCTGGACCTGAAAGGCAATTTCACCGAGGTGAACAAAGCGGCAGTAGCTCTGACCGGACATTCAAAATCCGAGCTGTTAAGGAAGAACTTTAAAGATTACACGCCAAGAAGAGATCATAGGAAGCTTTTCCTGGCTCTTGCCACTGTTTTTAAAACAGGAGAGCCTTGTCAAAATCTTCTGATTGAAGCCATCATGAAAGACAAATCGATAAAATATTTCGAAACGAACTTCAGCCTTTTAAAGGACGGTGAACAGGTTATCGGCTTCCAGGGCAGTTCCAAGGACGTCACCGAGCGCAAGCGGGATGAAGATCTGATCCACGCCTCGCTGCGCGAAAAAGAAGTACTGCTCAAGGAGATCCACCACCGGGTGAAAAACAATCTGCAGGTCATTTCCGGGCTGTTGACCCTGCAGTCAGCGCAGATGAACGATGAAAGGCTGCAGCGGATGATCAAGGAGAGCCAGGGCCGTATCTGGACCATGGCCCTGATCCACCAGACGCTCTACCAGTCGGGCAACCTGGCCGATATCGACATGGCCGACTATATCCGCAGCCTGAGCGGCAACCTGCTCAGCTCCTATTCCCAGGTCGCCATGCCGCCGACGGTCAAATTCGACCTGCTCCCGGTCCACCTGGTTGTCGACAAAGCCATTCCCCTGGCCCTGATCATCAACGAACTGGTGGTCAACGCCATAAAGCACGCCTTTCCTGATGGGCGTCCGGGCGAGATCCGCATCTCATTACTGGAATGCAGGGACAGGCCGCGACCTGTCCCTACCGACTACACCAGCACGGCGCGTGTTTCTTTGAAAGATACCGACCCCACACCCAAAGAGGGCACAGCACGCTGTGCCCCTACGCACGAACTGATCGTCGCCGACAACGGGGTCGGCTTGCCCGAGGGCTTCGACCCGGGAAGACAGAAAAGCCTCGGCTTGCAACTGGTGTCCATGCTGGCCAAGCAACTGGGCGGCACGCTGGTCATCGAAAGCAGCGGCGGGGCGTCCGTGGCCATCCGTTTCGCCAACGATGAAAAAAAATAAAAGCGATCCGCAGCCGGTCCCGCTGCGCGTGCTGATCCTGGAGGACAACCCCGCCGACGCCGAACTGATCGAACGCCAGCTGCGGCGGGCGAAGATCGACTTCACCTCCCAACTTGTGGAAGGGAAAAGAAACTTCAGCCACGCCCTGGTTGATTTTAAGCCCCAGGTCATATTATCCGATTTCAAGCTGCCGGCCTTCGACGGCCTGGCCGCCCTGGAGGTGGCCCGCGCCCGGGTGCCGGACACTCCTTTTATTTTTGTCTCCGGATCGATCGGCGAAGAAAAAGCCATTGAAACACTCTCTTTGGGGGCCGCCGACTACATATTCAAGGACAACCTGGCCCGGCTGGGCCCGGCGGTCAAAAGGGTGGTCAACGAGACGCGCCTGAAGCTGGAGAAAAAGAAAACCGACGAAGAATTGCGCCACCATGTCGACGCGCTGCGATTCCTGGCCGAGGCGGCTGACCGCTTTGTTCAGATCAATGACCTGGATAAACTATACGGCTATCTGGCGCAAGCGGCCCGCTCCCTGTCGGGAGCCGACTACCTCGCCTTCTCCATGTACGACGATAAGCTGCTGGCCCTGCGGCCGAAGATCATCCTCGGTCTCGAGCCTTTCTGGAAAGCCGTTCGCCGCCACTTCGCCAGCGACCCCTTGCAGATGGTTTTTTTTCTCAAGGACATGCGAAGAGAAGAGTTCAGCGCTTTTGTCTCCCGCCGGCTGACGCCGGGCCGCGGCGGTTTGCACGGCCTGCTCAACCGCAAGATCCCGCGGGCCGCGGCCGGGGCCATAGAAAAATTACTCGCCGTCGGCGGCATCTGCTCCATGGGGCTCTCCTGGGAAAACCAGCTGTTCGGCGGCCTTACGTTTTTGTTCAGGCAGGGCCATGAGCTGAAAAATCCATCCCAGATCGAAGCGCTGGGCAACCTGGCCGCCGTTTCCATCAAACGACTGCTGGCCGAACAATCCCTGCGCGAGAGTGAGCAAAAATACCGCACCCTGGTCACCCAGAGCCCGGACGGCATTTTCATTGCGGACCTGCAGGGAAACTTCCTATCCGTCAACCAATCCATGTGCGCAGGCCTGGGCTACGAAGAAGAAGAATTTCTTTCCCTGAAAATCTTGGACATCCTGCCTGCGCAGTACGCGGACCTGCACCAACAGAGGCTGGCCGCCATCTTGCAGGGTGAAACAATAAACGAAGCCGCGGAATACGTGGTCACGGGCAAAGGCGGCGAGACCCATTACGTGGCCATTCATTCCGCTCCTTTTTTCAAGGATAACCAGCTCATCGGCTTCCAGGGGATCGCCCGCGACATCACCGAAAAAAAGAAAATGGAGATCCGCCTGCGCGAGTCCGAGGAATACTACCGCACCCTGATGGAGACATCTCCCGACGCCATCATCATCGTCGACGCCGGCGGCCGGGTCACTTTTGCCTCCCAAAGGACCTTCGCCATGTTCGGCGTTCCAGCCCAATTCTCCATTATAGGGATGTCCATACTGGATTTCGTCGAACCTGGTGAGAAGCGCAGAGTACAGGAACGGATGGCCGAGATCCTATCCGGCCTTTCGCAACCGGGCCTCACGGTTTACCGGCTGTTGCGGCACGACCGCCAGCCTTTCTGGGGTGAGGTGTCGTCATCGCCGCTCCGGGACGCCGCGGGACGGAGCATCGCCCTGCTGCTCGTCTGCCGGGACGTTACCGAGCGCAGGCAGGCCGAGGAAAAAATCCAATACCAGGCGAGCCTGCTGCAGGACGTTTCCGACGCCATCATCGCCACCGATGAGAGCGGCGCCGTCCGCGTGTGGAATCGCGCGGCCGAGACGATCTACGGCTGGAAGGCTGAAGAAGCGCTCGGCATGCCCCTCCGTCAACTCCTGTCCCCGATTTACGGCTTCCAGGAACGGGACGAGGTCTTTGAAAAATTGCACCGCGAAGGCGCCTGGTCGGGCGAGATCATCCACCATCATCACGATGGCCGGCCGATCACCATCCAAAGCAGCATCACGAACCTGAGAGGCCCCGGTGGTGAAGCGGCGGGGATGGTGTCGATCAATTCGGATATCAGCGAGCGCAAGCGGGTCGAAGCGGAATTTCTGCGGGAAAAGATTTTTTTTGAAAAACTGGTGGCCACGGCCCCCATGGGCATCGTCATCGCCGACAACCAGGGCCGGGTGCTGAAGGTGAACAGCGAATTCGTGCGCATGTTCGGCTATGATTTCGACGAAGCCCCGGGAAAACTGATCGACGACCTGGTGGTGCCCCCCGAGAACCAAGAAGAAGCCCGGGCGCTGAATCAGTCCGTGAGCGAAGGGAAAAAGGCGGTACTGGAATCGGTGCGCAGAACAAAGGACGGCACGCTCATGCACGTGTCCATCATCATCGCCCCCATCCATATCGAGGGAAAGCAGGTTGCGGTCTTTGCCATTTACCAGGACATCAGCGAACGCAAGCGCGCGGAAGCGATACAGCACATCCAATATAAAATTGCCAACGCCGTGGTTTCGGCTGAAACGTTCTTCGGCCTATTCGAAACAGTAAGAAATGAATTGAGCGCCCTATTGGATACGACCAACTTCCTGATCGCCTTGTACGATGAAGCCAGCGGCATGCTGTCCGCCCCTTTTGAAAAAGACGAAAAAGACACCGTGCCCCAATGGCGGGCCGAAAAATCGCTGACCGGGCTCGTGATCCGGCAGAAGCGATCCCTGTTATTGAACAAGGAACAGATCCAGCGGCTGGCCCAGGATGGGACCATCGAGTTGATCGGTTCGCGTGCCGAAGCCTGGCTGGGCTTACCGTTGCAGATCAATGATAAAGTTCTCGGGGCGATCGTGGTGCAGAGCTACAAAAATGCGGACGCCTACGACCAGGGCAGCATCCGGATCATGGAAATGATCGCCAACCAGTTGAGCATTTACATCGAGCATGAGCTGGCCGAAGCTGAAATCCTCCAGGAAAAAGCCTTCCTGGAAGCACTGGTGGAAACAGCCCCGGAAGGCATCGCCATCCACGATAAACTCGGCCGGGTGCTGCGCGTAAACAGCGAATTCGTACGCATGTTCGGTTATGACGCCGGCGAGGTCGTCGGAAAAGTGATCGACGACCTGGTGGTTCCGCTTGAAAGCCGGGAGGAAGCAGGCGCACTGACCGGGTCTGTCGGCGCAGGGGAAAAAGTCGTACTGGAAACAGTGCGGAAAAGAAAGGACGGCACCCTCTTCAATGTGTCCATTATCGGCGCTCCCATCCAAATTGGGGACCGTCAGGTGGCGGTCTATGCCATTTACCGTGACATCACAGAGCGCCGGCGGGACGAAGAATTGCTCCGCGCCTCGCTCAAGGAAAAGGAGGTGCTGCTGCAGGAGATCCATCACCGGGTCAAAAACAACCTGCAGATCGTTTCCGGGCTGCTCACCCTGCAGGCCGACCAGGCCGGGGACAAATCCCTGGACGAGATCTTTCGCGACAGCCAGGACCGCATCCGCTCCATCGCCCTGGTCCACGAAAAACTGTACCGTTCGCACAACCTGGCCGAGATCGCCTTCGACGACTACCTGCGCGCGCTGGTCGACAATCTCATCACTTCCCATGAACAGGCCGCCGGCCGCGTCAGCGCCACATACGACATGGAATCCATACTTTTCGCCATCGACAAGGCCATCCCGCTGGGGCTGATCGTCAACGAGCTGGTCACCAACTCCCTGAAGCACGCCTTCCCCGCCGGCCGGCGGGGAGAGATCCGCATCAGCCTGCGCCGGCATCCGGGCGCGAAATCGTTCGCCTTGAAAACCGACAGCGGCACCTTGCACGTCGCCCCGACATGCGAATTGGTGGTCGCCGACGACGGCGTCGGCCTGCCGTCCGGGCAGACCCCCCTCGGGCAGAAAACACTGGGCATGAACCTGGTCTCCATGCTGGCCCGGCAGCTCCAGGCCGAGCTCCGGTTCAAGACCGGCCCGGGCAGCGAATTCCGCCTCGTTTTTTCGGGACTGCCGGCCAACGGCGAAGCCAAGGACAAGTTGAAGTGAGGAGGTAAAACACATGGCCAAGGCCAATATCCTGATCGTCGAAGACGAAGCCATCATCGCCTCGGTGATCAGCGGGGCGCTGAAGAAATTCGGGTATGAAGTGCTCGACATCCTGAATTCGGGCGAAGCGGCGGTGGCGGCGGCGTTGCAGAAAAAACCCGACCTGATCCTGATGGACATCCGCCTGCAGGGCGCCATGGACGGCATCAGCGCCGCCGAACGGATCCAAGAGCACCTGGATATCCCGATCATCTACCTGACCGCCTACGCCGACGAGCCGACCCTGGAGCGGGCCAAGAAGACCCAGCCTTACGGCTACATTCCCAAGCCCTTCCAGGAGATCGAGCTGAAGACCACCATAGAGATGGCCATCTACAAGCACGGGTTCGAGATGCAGCTCAAGGCCAGCGAGGCCAGGTTCCGCTCGCTGTTCGAGAATTCCCAGGACGTGATCTACATCGTCGATCAATCGGGAAAGCTTGCGGAAATAAATCCCGCCGGGCTGGACTTGTTCGGTTACGAACGCGAGGAGATACTGGGCAGCGAGCCCGATCGCCTCTATGCCGACGCCAACGATCGCCGGGCGTTTCTCGCCAGGATCCGGGAGGCCGGGAGCGTGAAGGATCAAGAACTCAGGTTGCAGAATAAAAAAGGCGAGCTCATCCTGAGCATGGTCACAGCCAATACCATGATCGGCAAGGACGGCCAGATCGGCGGCATCCAGGGCATCATCCGCGACGTGACCGAAAAAAAGAAGCGCGAGGAAACACTGGTCCTGCTGCAAACGGCGATCGACTCCTCGAGCGAAGCGGTGATCATCACCGACCGCCAGGGCACCATCGTTTACGGCAACCCGGCCGTTGAGACCATGACCGGCTACAGTCCGCTGGAGATCATCGGGCGCGACATCCATTTTCTCGGAAGTGGCGTTACCCAGGACGAGAAGGTAAAAACCATGTGGGCTGCCATCCTGAACGGCGTCTCCTGGGCCGGAGAATTCCTCAACCGTCATAAAAACGGCACCACCTATTTCCAGCACGCCATCATATCGCCGGTGCGCGATAAAAATGGGGAGATCAGCCATTTCGTCAGCATCGCCTCCGACGTCACCAAGGAGAAAAAGCTCGAGGAGCAGGTGATCCAGACGGCCAAGATGGACTCCCTGGGGCGGCTGGCCAGCGGCATCGCCCATGATTTCAACAACTACCTGACCATCATCAACGGCTACAGCGAAGTGCTGCTCAGCGAGAACGGGCAGGGCGAGCTCGGCGAGCGCCTGCGCATCATCCTGCAGGCGGGGCAGAACGCCTCCAAGCTGGTCAGCAAGATCCTGGGATTCAGCCGGCGCCAGGCGGCCGTGCCTGAGGTGGTGGACATCAACGGCATCCTGAAAGACCTGGAGAAAATGGTGCGCCGGCTCCTGGGCGAATCGATCCAACTCGAGCTCGATCTCCATGCCGGTGCCGGGCGCATTCTCATCGATGCCGGGCAGCTGGAACAGGTGCTGATCAACCTGGTGATCAACGCCCGCGACGCCATGCCCGGCGGCGGCCGCTTGACGCTCTCCTCGCTCGCGGTGCAGGTCGGCGAAGCGCTGGCCGCCGAACATCCGGGCTTGCGCCCGGGAGAGTACGCGTCGATCCGCGTGCGCGACAGCGGCATGGGCATTGCAGCGGAGGTCCTGGCGCGGATATTCGATCCCTTCTTCACCACCAAGCCCAAGGGCGAGGGGACCGGGCTGGGCCTGGCGCTGGTGTTCGGCATCGTCAGCCAGAACGGCGGCACGGTCTGGGCCGAAAGCGAGCCGGGAAAGGGCGCGACCTTCCATCTGCTTTTGCCGCGCACCGCCGCCGTCGCTTCACAAAGCACGGAAACCGAGGCCGTCGAGCGCTTCGACGGCCGCTCGGTGCTGCTCGTCGAGGACGAGAAGGATATCCGGGAACTCATGCATGAGATCCTGGAATCGCTGGGCATGAAAGTGCGCGAAGCCGAGAACGGGGAAAAAGCGCTGGCCGCCGCCGCCAAAGCAAAGCACCTCGACCTGCTCTTCTGCGATATCGGGCTCCCCGGACTGTCAGGGATCGAAGTGGCCGGCCGCGTGCGCCAGCTTCATCCCGAGACGGCGGTAATTTTCACTTCCGGCCACAGCGAAGATTACCTGCAGCGCGCCGGTTTCGAGCAGTCGGGCATGCACTTTATCGAGAAGCCCAGCTCGCGCTCGGCCATCGTTAAAAAGATCCGCGAAGTGCTCGGCTGATCAGGCGGCCAGCAGCCCGCGCGAACGCAGGCGGGCCCGCAGGGACTCCTTGTCGATCGCCTTGGTCAAGGCTTCCTCGGCGCTGACGGCGCCTTTTTCCACCAGGTCGCTCAGGCAATCGTTCATCATCTTCATGCCGAAGGACTTGCCGGTCTGCATCATGGCCGGGATCTGAAAGGTCTTGCCTTCACGGATCAGGTTGGCGACGGCGGTGTTGACCATCATCACCTCGTAGGCCGCCGCCCGGCCGCCTTCCTTTTTCCGGCACAGCATCTGCGAGACCACGCCGATCAAGGCATCGGCGAGCATGGTGCGGATCTGGTTCTGCTGGTCGGCGGGGAACTGGTCGATGATGCGGTCCACGGTGCCGCACGCCGTCGAGGTATGCAGGGTGCCGAGGACCAGGTGACCGGTCACGGCCATCTCCACGGCGATGGCGATGGTTTCCAGGTCGCGCATCTCCCCCACCAGGATGACGTCGGGATCTTCCCGCAGCGCGGCGCGCAGGGCTTTTTTGAAGGAACCGGTATGCGTGCCCACTTCGCGCTGGTTGACCAGGGAACGCTTGTTGGCATGGATGAATTCGACCGGGTCTTCGATGGTGATGATGTGGCCGGCCGTGGTGTTGTTGATATGGTCGATCAGGGACGCCAGGGTGGTCGATTTGCCGGAACCGGTCGGTCCGGTGACCAGGATCAGCCCCTTGGGCATGCTGCAAAGGTCGAGGACCGACTGGGGGATATTCAATTCGGCCGCCGGGACGATGCGCGATGGGATGCAGCGCAGCACGGCGCCGAGCCCGCGCTGGTCGCGGAGGACATTGACGCGGAAGCGCGCCAGGCCGGCGATCTCATAGGCGAAATCGGTATCCAGGGTCTCGGCGAATTCGCTGCGGTTGCGCTCCGGCATGATGCCTTCGAGCTGCTGCCTGAGCCAGGCTTCGGTCACCTGCGGATTGCCGGCGATGACCTCGATCTCCCCGTCCACGCGCAGGAAGGGCGGGCAACCGGTGGAGAGGTGGAGGTCCGAGGCCTTTTTTTCAACCATGAGTTCAAGGAGCCCGTCCAGGGTCAGGGCGTCCGACCCGACCGGCAGTTCTTTTTTTTCCCTGAGGTTTTCCAGCGGCGAGGAGGGGATCATTTTCAAATGGATGGCGCCGTTCTCGCGGGAGTGGCCGATCTCCTGGCCCTGATGGGACAACCATTCCCTGCCGGCAAACGTCTCCAGCAATTCCTCATCGATCTTGCGGATCAGCTCATCTTTCAGGGGTTCTCTAAGCAAATAACCTTTTTTTTCGTTGCGCCAGATAAAGGGGGGTTCATCGCTGCTGATGACCAGGCTGTCGCCCCCGAATTTGACCAGCGCGTCCATAAGTTGCTGGGCCGGGGTCATATGACCTCCACGCGCTCGATATGGGATTTGTTCACGTGGATGCGCTCATTGGGGCTGAGCGCAAAAGTGGCAAAACGCTCGGCGTCGTTGAGCAGATCGAGGGGGCGGGAGCGCCAGGCCAGGCGCGGCTCGAAAGTGAAAACGCGCAAGGCCGTCCCGCCGAACAGATGCAGGTCCAACGCCTGGCCGATGCCTCTCTCCAGGACCGGTGTTTCGCACACATACAGGATCTGGTTGACGTGGACGATGAAAAAATCCTTGCTGGCCTTGTCGCGCAGGGGAAAGAAGGATTGCAGCGAATTCAGGTACTCGGACAGGCTTTCCTCTCCCTGGCGGCGGGGCGAGTAGAGGTTCAGGTAAAAAAGGCAGGCCTGCCGCTGCTTGGCGGCATATACGAATACCGCTTCCGCCGCAAGTTCGCGCTTGGGAACACGCAGGTCCTGCTCGAGGTTCAACTCCAGCGAAACCGGGCCCAAGACCTGCATGGGAGCCAATTCCTGACGAATATCCATGACCGCCTCCTGTTTCATTTGCCGACCCTTATTCGGAAACGACCAGGTGGTACGCCTCGGCCTCTTTCCAGTATCTGTCGTAGGATTGGGACTTGGCCAGCGTCAGGTCGTTGGCCAGGCCGATCGCCTGCAAACGGACACCGGCGAAGTCCAGCAGCTTGGCCTTGCCCGCTTCGCGCCGATAGCCATGGACCAGGGGTTCCGGGGAGGCGGCCATGAGCTGCAGGCTCTGCACCACGTGCACCATTTCATGAAGATAAACCGAGTCCGGCATGCCGGTGACCACGGTCGGGAAAATGCTGTGGGCCCAGCCGCGCACGCCTGCCGCCAGCGGCGTGTCCGCCTCGAAGGCCAGCATGCCGCCGCGCAGCGAAATGCGGTCGGACTTGCTGAACGCCAGGGCCAGGCTGATGGCGTCGCGCGGCGACACCGTGAAGCGCAGCAGGGAGCGGTTCTGCTTGGCCAGCGGCGTGGCGATCTCCAGGCGCACCAGCGGCAGGGTAAAACCGAGATAGGAGAGGGGGCCCTCGCCGGAGGTGACGTTGTCGATGACCGAAGCCGAGAGGTTGGCCAGAAGGACGCCGCTGAAAGTATGCCCGCTGGCGACCTGCTTTTTGGCTTGGTAAAAGCCGAAACCGGAGGCGGCGCCGTAGGTGAGCATCTTGGCCACGTCTTTGAAGCCGTGCACTTCGCCCTGGATCAGGCCGCGCACCAGGGTGGTGACGCTGCTGCCGATCACATTGCCCAACACCACCGTCTTCTCCGAAACCGCCTGCAGCTTGGCAGAGGGCATCAGCAGCCAAACCATCATCATGATCACCAGCACCAGCGTCTTTTTCTTCATCGTCGGCCTCCTTTGGCTTTTCATGCCAAAGAAGATGCACGACTCGTTCCAATCCTGAATAATCGTTAAAACAGGCTATAAACTTTGATTATTCGACTTTTACTCACCGGAATTATTTCCTCGTCATGCAGAGACAAAAGTTGCAGGCCAGAAGAAATAACATGCAAAGAGTGGCTATAGCGAATTAAAATAAACTAAAGTGCAACTTTTGTCCTCGAGAGACCAATGGCGCAGATCAATGGAAAAACCGGACCGGAAGCCCGCTCATCCAGTGAAAAATCAGGTTTTTTTCTTTTTTTCACGAACCAGGCGCTTGTTCAAGGCCTGGCGGGAGATCCCCAGCAGCGAGGCGGCGATACCCTGGTTGCCCTTGGCCTGCTCGAGGGCCCGGCGCACCAGGAATTCTTCGGCCTGGTTCAGGGTAGGCTGATTCGCCAGAAAGCTCTCGGCATCCAAACCGGCGGCATCCTGAGCGCCGGCCGGCGCATGCAGGCCGCCGTCCCCGATCGCCTTGCGGAAGCTTTCCAACGACAGCACGCCGGCGCGATGACGGGAGACGGCATCGGCGACCAGCGTCTGCAGCTCGCGGACATTGCCCGGGAAACCGTATGCCGACAGCAGGGCCAGCAGTTCGACCGGAGTGGTCGGCACGCGCTTGCGCAGGGCTTGGGCGGATTCCAGCAGGAAATGGCCCATGAGCATGGGGATATCATCCTTGCGCTCGCGCAACGGCGGCACGGTGATCACGTGGGTGTTCAACCGGAAATACAGGTCCTTGCGGAAAGACCCCTTTTCGACCAGCTGCTTGAGGTCATGGTTGGTCGAACAGACGATACGGGCATTGGTTTTTTTCGGCTGGTCGATCCCCAGGGGATAATACTCTTTTTCCTGGATCAGGCGCAGAAGCTTGACCTGGGACGTGGCGTTCAGATCGCCGATCTCATCGAGGAACAGGGTGCCGTCCTGGGCCTGGGAGATCAGGCCGTCACGATGCGATTCGGCCCCGGTGAACGCCCCTTTTTTATGGCCGAAGAGAGTGTCGGAAAACATGTTGTCGTCGAGCCCGGCCACGTTCACGCCGATGAACGGCCGATCGGC
>Ga0209262_10001032_pt1 | contig 11720 bp, 6 predicted proteins | sample Lowcelwee11metaG_FD_187171 | JGI IMG/M metagenome (GOLD analysis project Ga0209262, IMG submission 187171) | Freshwater pond sediment microbial communities from the University of Edinburgh, under environmental carbon perturbations - Low... | ecosystem: Environmental > Aquatic > Freshwater > Pond...
TGCGGGCGAACAGGGGGATCTCATTTCCTCTCTTTCCCGGCCCGGGCCGCCAGTCGTCATTGAAAATATCGCCGACCTTTCCCGGATAGCCGCTGCCGTCCCACTTTTCATGGTGGTTCAACGCGATCTCGGCCGCCATGTCGTCCCAGTCCGAAGTGGAATTCTTGAACAGGCGAGCCCCGAGGATGGCATGGCGCTGCATTTGCCCGTATTCATCGCCGTTCAGTGAGCCGGGCTTTTTCAACAGCGAGTCCGGGATCGCCACCTTGCCGACATCATGCAGCATGGCGGCGATGCGCAAAACATCGCGGACCTTTTTTACCTCGCCGTCGCTCACCCGGTTGTTCGCCGCCCACCTGGAATATATTTCGATCGAATAAGCGCCGACGCGGTTGACATGGGCGGCGGTTTCTTCGGGATCGCGCAATTCCGCGATGCCGATCATGCGCAGGATGATCTCGCGGGTCATTTTCGCCTTGTCGATGCTCCCGGCCGCGTGATTGGCGAAATAGGCCACCACCAGCTCGTCCTCGCTGCGGAACGGCACCGCTTCTTTCTCGTCATTCAGGGAATTGATGATCTGCATGACCCCGATCAGTCGGTTCTGGCTGGCGACCAAAGGGACGGTCAAGACCGATCGCGTGCGGTAGCTGGCGGTTTCGTCAAAAGTACGATTGAAGCCGTAGGGCACGCTCCGGTCCAGGCTGTAGGCGTCATCGATGATCAAGGGCTTCTTGGTCATGGCCACATAACCGGCCATGGATTTGTCGTTGATGGCGACCTCGTGGTTCTGATACAGAAATTTCTTGCCGCTTTCTTTTCTTATCAGGGTGTCGTTCTGCACATAGTTGATGCGCAGTTTCTGGTTTTCCAGCAGATAGATCGACCCGGCATCGGCCCGGGAAAACCGCCGCGCCTCCAGCAGGACCCTGTCAAGCAGGGAATCGATGTCCCTGATCTGATTGAGGTCCTCGGTGATCTGCAAAATCGCCGCTACCTTGTTTTTATTTAAGCCGCTGACCATGATCGTTCTTAGCGCATTATACGATTCCTCCCGGGCACCGTCAACCCGGCGCGGTCAAGCGGTTGAAGCACCGGACCGGCTGTCAATGCGCCGCGCTTTGCGCTACAATCGGCTCATGAGCCAAACCGGACCTGTCGATTTTCATTGCCACCTGGACGATCCCTGTTTTGACGCGGACCGCCGGCAGATCATGGATCGCTGCTTCGCTGCGGGTTTTGCCAAACTGGTCACGGTCGCCGATGCCTACGAGGAACGGTCTTTGGCGCAGACCTTGGAAATGATCGCCTACCATGCCGGCGTCGATTGCACGGTGGGCGCCCATCCCCATCAAGCCGATCACTATTCAGCGGCGATCGAAAAGAGGATTCTCGATTTTTTGATCCATGCCCGGATCCTGGCCATCGGCGAGGTAGGGCTGGACTTCCACTATGATCTGTCCGCCCGGGACAAGCAGGTCGAAGCTTTTTGCCGCCAGGTCGCCATCGCCAGCGAGTGCCGCCTGCCGCTGGTCATCCATTCCCGCAAGGCGGAACGCGAGGTGCTGGAGATCCTGTCCCGGGAGAAATTCGCGCAACCCGTTGTATTCCATTGTTACACCGGGGATCGGGCCGCGGCGGCAGAGATCATCGCCCGCGGGTATTTTCTGTCGTTCTCCGGGATCATCACTTTCAAAAAGGCCGCGGAGCTTCGTGAAATCGTCGCCAGCACACCCCTCGAGCAGATGCTCAGTGAAACCGATTCCCCTTACCTGTCGCCCGAGCCCGACCGCGGCAAAACCAACACGCCACTGTCCGTGGTCCGGGTCGTGGAAAAGATCGCCGAGATAAAGAATATCGCCGTCAACGACCTGCAGGCCCGGATCATCCAGAATGTCCGGCGCTTGCGGCCCTGATCAATCCTCTTCTTTTTTCACCTTTTCGATGGCCACGACCCGGTCCCCTGGTTTCAGGTTGACCAGCCTCACGCCCTGGGTCGCCCGCCCCTTGGAGCGCAGCTCCGAGGTCCCCTGCTTGTTCAGGATCCCCTTTTCCGAGCAAAGGATGATCTCGCTGTCCTCTTCATTCAGGGTGACCAAACCGATCACCTTGCCCCGCTCCGCGGTGATCTTGATGTTGATCAACCCCTTGCCGCCGCGGTTCTGCAGGCGATAGAGCGCCAGGTCGGACTTCTTGCCAATGCCGGTCTCGGTGACCGTCAGGATATATTTGTCACTTTCGGCGATGACGTCGGCGCCTACCACGCAATCGCCCTTGCCCAGCTTGATGGCGGTAACGCCCCGGGCGCCGCGCCCCATGGGCCTTACATTCTTCTCGTTGAACTTCAGGGCCTTGCCCAGGTAGGTGCCCAAAATGACCTCGTTGTTGCCGTGAGTGATCTGCGCCTCCAGGAGCAGGTCGTCGGCCGGGACCTCGGCGGCGATGATGCCGTTGATGCGCGGATGGGAAAACTCCGCCAGCGAGGTCTTTTTCACGTATCCCTGCTTGGAGAACAGCATCACGAACTTGTCCTCGGGGAATTCCTTCACGTTGATGACCGAGCACACCCGTTCTTCGGGGCCGATGCCGATCAGGCGGTTGATGGGCTTGCCCCGGCCGGCGCTGTCGGCCTCGGGGATATCATAGACCTTGATCCAAAACATGCGGCCCTTCTCGGTGAAGGCCAATATGTAAGCATGGGCGGAAGCGACGAAGACCCGGGAGATCACGTCCTCTTCCTTCAGTCCGATCCCTTTCTTGCCCATGGTGCCGCGGTTCATGCTGCGGTATGAACTGAGGGTCGTGCGCTTGATATAGCCGCTGCGCGTGTAGGAAATGACAAAATCCTCGTCCTTGATCATGTCCTCGATCTTGAACTCGGACAACTGCTTCTCGACGATCTCGGTGCGGCGCTTGTCGGCGAACTGATCCTTGACCTTGCGCAACTCCTCCTTGATCAGGTTCAGCATCATGCGCTCGCTGGCCAGAAGTTCCTTCAGGTAGTTGATCAGCTTGATCAGGTCGATATATTCATTCTCCAGTTTTTCGATCTCCAGCCCGGTCAGGCGGTAAAGCTGCATATCCAGGATGGCGTCGGCCTGGACCGCGGTCAGCTTGATCTTTTCGATCAGGCTTTCCTTGGCCTCGGGGCGGTTCTTGGAACCGCGAATGATCTTGATGACCAGGTCGAGCTTGCCCAGGGCGATCTTCAGGCCTTCGATGATGTGCGCCCGCTTTTCGGCCTTGTCCAGCTCGAAGAGCGAACGGCGGCGGATGATCTCCTTGCGGTGGCCCAGGAAGTAATTGAAGTATTCGACCAGGTTGAACTGCAGCGGCTGCTGGTTGACGATGGCCAGCAGGATGATCGAATAGCTGGACTGCAACTGGGTATGCTTGAAAAGCGAGTTTAATATTACTTCCGGGATCTCATCCTTTTTTATTTCAATGACGATGCGCAGCCCGTCGCGATCCGATTCGTCGCGCAGGTCGGATATGCCTTCTATCTTCTTGTTCTTGACCAGTTCGGCGATGTTCTCCAGTATTTTGGATTTGTTGGTTTGATAGGGGATCTCGGTGACCACGATCTTTTGCCGCCCTTTGTTGTCGGTTTCGATCACGGCCTTGGCGCGCACGACAAAACCGCCCTTGCCGGTCTCGTAAGCGGCGCGGATCATGTTCTGGCCGAAAATATAGCCTCCGGTCGGGAAATCGGGACCGGGCATGATCCGCATCAGTTCCGCGACGCTGACGTCGCGGTTGTCGACAAAACAGGTGAAGGCGTCGATCAATTCCCCCAGGTTATGCGGAGGAATGGAGGTGGCCATGCCCACGGCGATGCCGGACGTGCCGTTCAGCAGCAGCGTGGGCAGCAGGGCGGGCAGGATCGCCGGCTCGGTCAGGGAGCCGTCGTAGTTGGGGACGAAGTCGACCGTGCCCTTGTCCAGGTCGTTGAGCATCTCATTGGTGATCTTCTCCAGCCGGGCCTCGGTGTAACGCATGGCCGCCGGCGAGTCGCCGTCGATGGAGCCGAAGTTGCCCTGGCCGTCGACCAGGGGATAGCGCAAGGAGAAATCCTGGGCCATGCGCACAATGGTATCGTAGATGGCGGCGTCGCCGTGCGGATGGTATTTGCCCATCACGTCGCCGACGATGCGCGCCGACTTCTTGTAGGGCTGGTTGAAATGCGAACCGGTCTGGTGCATCGAATAAAGGCAGCGCCGGTGCACGGGTTTCAGACCGTCGCGGATATCGGGGATGGCCCTGCCGATGATGACGCTCATGGAGTAATCGAGATAGGAGGTCTGCATCTCGTTCTCGATGGTCACTTCTTCGATCTTGGCTTTATGCTCTTTTTCCTTGTCTTTTTCTTCCATGCCCTTTTCCTTTAGATATCGAGATTCCTCACGTTCAACGCGTTCTGCAGGATGAAATCCTTGCGCTTGCCCGCATCATTGCCCATCAGGGTGTCGAAGATCTCCTCGCATTCGTGAAAATCGTTGATGCCGACCTGCAGCAGGGTCCGGTTCTCCGGGTCCATGGTGGTTTCCCAAAGCTGGTCGGGATTCATTTCACCCAGGCCTTTGTAGCGCTGAATGGATAGCCCTTTTTTCAAGCGTTCAAACAGGATTTCCAGCAATTCCCTGCGGTTCTCCACGACAAAATTCTCCTTGCCGACCTGCACGTAATAGGGGGGAGGCGGAAAATCGGCGAGCTTCGTATAAATCTCGCTGACGTCAGAAAACTCAGGCCCGGTCAAAAAAACATGGTCGATGAGCTTGCGGGTGATCACGCCGTTCATTTCGAACTCGATCTCCAGCGTGTGGGCGGCATATTCCTTGTCGAATTTGATCTCCACGTTCTTGCAGAGGGAACTGTCCTGCAGCTGCTGGGCCATGGTTTTGGTTTTTATTTTATCCTTGAAGTCGTTCTCGCTGCGGATGACCTCGATCAGTTTTTTGGTCAGCGGCCTCGGCATGCCCCTCTTGGCGAGATTGCTCATCAACAGGTTCTTTTTGTGCACCAATTTTATGAATTTGACCAGCTTCTGGCCCTTGAGGAGCTCATCGCTGAAATTTTTCTTGTAAAAAACGACCTCATCGCCGATCTTGCCGAAAAGATAGTTTTCCAGTTCCTTCTCGTTCTTCAAATATACCTTGCTTTGACCCTTCTTGATCAAGAACAAGGGGGGCTGGGCCAGAAAAAGATGGCCCTTGTCGATCAGCGATTGCATCTGCCGGAAGAAAAAGGTCATGATCAGGGTGCGGATGTGCGAACCGTCGACATCGGCGTCGGTCATGATCACGATCTTGTGGTAACGCAGCTTTTCCACGTCGTACACGTCCTTGCCGATGCCCACGCCCAGGGCGGCGATCATCTTTTTGATCTCTTCATTTTCCAGCATCTTGGACGTGGAGGCCTTTTCCACGTTGAGGATCTTTCCCTTCAGCGGCAGGATGGCCTGGAAGCGCCGGTCACGCCCCTGCTTGGCCGAACCGCCCGCCGAATCGCCTTCCACGATATACAATTCGCTGTCCTCCGGGTTCTTGGACTGGCAGTCGGCCAACTTGCCCGGCAGCGTGGTGTTTTCCAGCAGGTTGGATTTCCGGACCAGGTCCTTGGCTTTTTTCGAAGCCTCCCGGGCCCTGGCCGCCAAGAGCACTTTGGTGATGATCGCCCTGGCGACATTGAGATTGTCGTCAAAATATTCGCCCAGCTTTTTATTGACGAAGGATTCCACGATACCCTTGACGTCGGAATTGCCCAGCTTGGCCTTGGTCTGCCCTTCGAACTGGGGGTCCTTGATGCGGATGGAGATGACCGCGGTCAGGCCTTCGCGGACGTCGTCCCCGGAAAAAACCTCTTTGAAATCCTTCAGCAGGCTGTTGGCCTGGGCAAAAGAATTTATCGTGCGCGTGATGCCGGACTTGAAGCCGGACAAGTGGGTCCCGCCCTCGACGGTATTGATGTTGTTGACGAAAGAAAAAAGAGTCTCGTTGTAGGATTCCACGTACTGAAATGCGATCTCGATCTCGATATCGTCTTTTTTGATCGCGAGAAAGATCGGCGAGGTATGGATCCTTTCTTTTGAGCCCACCAGATATTTCACGTATTCGACGATGCCGCCCTTGTAATAGAAGACCTCTTTCTTGTCGACCCGCTCGTCGTTCAGCACGATGGTCAGGCCCTGGTTCAAAAAAGCCAGCTCCTTCAGGCGCCGCGCCAGGACGCTGTAGTTGAATTCGCTGGTCTCAAAAATATCTTCATCGGGCCAGAAGGTGATCTTGGTGCCGCGCTTGGCCGACTTGCCCGCCTGCTTCAATGCCGAAACCGGCTTGCCGCAGGAATATTTTTGGAAATAAACGTTCCCCCCCCTCTTGATCTCCAGTTCCAGCTTGGAGGAGAGGGCGTTCACCACCGATACGCCGACCCCGTGCAGGCCGCCGGACATCTTGTAGCTGTCCTTGTCGAATTTGCCGCCGGCGTGCAACGTGGTCATGACCACCTCGGCCGCCGTCTTTCCTTCTTCCTTGTGCATATCGACCGGGATGCCGCGGCCGTTGTCGCTCACGGTCACCGAATTGTCAAAGTGGACCGTCACTTCGATCTTGTCGCAAAAACCGCCCATGGCCTCGTCGATCGAATTGTCCACGACCTCGTAAACCAGGTGGTGCAGGCCCGACGTGCCCGTGCTGCCGATGTACATCGCCGGCCGCACGCGCACGGCTTCCAGGCCTTCGAGTACTTTTATGTTGTCTGCCGTGTACGATTTGTCTTCGAAATTGGCATTGGTCTTGTCCAAGGTTAATTCTCCTTTTTGAGTTCGAACAAATGCCCGAATCTTTCATTCCTGGCCACCGAAGTGGCGATGACCTGCATGGCCGGAAAATGTTCCAGCAAATATTCCAGGTTTTTCTCGTCCATGGCCGCATCGTAATCGTCTATCAAAAAAACGGGATAATCGTTCCGCGCCTGGCGGAACAATTCAATGAACGCCACATGGATCATGATCAGGTATTTCTTTTTCTCCCCGGAAGAGGACAGCTGCAGTTTTTTTCCGTCGACCAGGACGTCGAAACGGTCCCTTTGCGGCCCTAGCAGTGAGCGCCGGGCCCTGATCTCGGAATTCTTCATCTGCTCCAGGTCGTTCAGCAGGGTCGCTGCGGAAAGCGCCGGAACGGTCAACAGGGCGGGGTAATAGTTTATTTTGAGATCCATCCCGAATATTTCAGCGGTCGCCTGGTTCAGCCGGTCGATGAAAGACATTCTTTTTTTTACTATGTTGCATCCCGTTTCGGCCAAAAGTGTATTCCAACTGTTCAGCTCTGAATTGTTGATTGCTTTTCCCAAATTTTTTAACAGAGAATTCTTCTGTTTTAAAATGTTATTATAGCGCAAAACGTCATGCAAGTAAAGGGAACTCAGGCCGTAGATGAAGCGGTCGACCACTTTCCTGAAATAGGGGACGCTTTCACCGGGGTAGCTGTAATTGAAGTGCGAAAAGAACAGGGGGTACAAGCAATGGCTGACCTGCGCCAGGGGTGACTTTTCCCCGTTCAGCTGCAGGGAAAAACTTTTTTCCATGCAGGCGGTCAATCGATTTTCTCCTGATTTATTGAGCACTTCGGCGTTCAGGAAAAATCCGGAGGCGTTGAAATTGATCAGTTCCCTCTTGCTGACCGGCAGGAAGGATTTGCCGAAACCGAGCAGGAAAAGCGCCTCGATGATGGAGGTTTTGCCGCTGCCGTTGACGCCGAAGATCAGGTTTTTTCCCTCACGGAATGGAATGGAAAATTTTTTTAAGTTCCTGAAACCGTTAATTTCTAACTTTTTAACTAGCAAGCAAAGATCAAATATTCAACGGCATGACAATGTAGATGAAATGGGCACCGCTGCCGTCCATGGGCTTGAACAGGAATGAGCTTTCGCTGTCATTGAGGCCGATGCCTATTTTTTCGGAATTGATGTGCGTCAGGAAATCGAGGATGAAATTTCCGTTGAAGCCGACGCTGACAGCCTTGCCGTTGTACTCGACGGCGATCTCGTCGTAACCCTCTCCCTTTTCGGGGGTCGTCCTTTCCAGGACCAGCTTGTTCTTGGAAAACTTGAACAATACCCCGTTGTTGCGGGTTTTGAAGATCAGGATGCGCCGCAGCGTCTGCAGCAATTCCTCGGTCATCACCACGGCGGTCTGTTCCGTTTTTTCAGGGATGACCGTTTTATAATTCGGGAATTTCTGGTCGACGATCCGCGAGCAGAGGACCCTGTTCTTGTGCTTGAAAAAAAGATTATTGTTGTCGAAGGCGAATTCAATATCCCCGGCGGTGCCGATCTTCAATATCTCGAGCAGTGTTTTCCGGGAAAGGATGTATTCCACCGGATCGGCCACCGCGGTATCGGCGTTGAAAAAGGAATACGAAAGGCGATGTCCGTCCGTGGCGGCCATCTCAAGCTTGTTCTTTGAAATGGTCAGCAGGGCGCCGCCCAGGTTGAACTTCAACTCGGGAGAAATGACATAATAGCAATTGTTGATCATGGCCTGAAAATCGACCAGGGAAAGCGTGAGGGCGTTGCCCATGTCGTTGGTCGGCAGCTCGGGATAATCGGACGACTGCAGGCCCAGCATTTTATACTTGCTTGTCTTTTTTTCGCTGGTGATCAGGATCTGCAGATCGTTGTCTTCTGAGATCTCGATCATGCCGTCCGGCATTTTGGACACCAGGTCATACAGGTCTTTGCCGTTGACCGTGAAGGAACCTGGAGTTTTGATGTCCACCTGGATATTGGCGGTCAAGCCGATCTCCAGATCGGTGGCCACCATTTCCAGCACCCCGCCGTCCAGCGCGGTAAGCTTGATATTCTGCAGAATTTCCATGATGGCTTTCTTTTCGAAAATGCCCTGAAACAAACGCAGCTCATTTTCAAGTTTCGCTTTTTCCACAAAAATTTTCATATTCGACCTGCCTTCATATTTTATTAAATATTATCATAATAAAAATAACAATAACAAGCAATAAAAAAAAGTGGATAACTTGCTTCGCCATTTTGGCGACGGACGTCTTGCCTGTTTTCCCGCTGTGGATAAGTTGTGAATTTTGTGGGAAACATCAGTCGGTGAAAAATTCAACATAGGAATTCACTTTTCTGGAAAAGTCGGTATCGGCCTGCAGCATTTTTTCTATCTTGTTAATGGAGTGCAGGACGGTGGTGTGGTGTTTGCCTCCGAAAGCCGAGCCGATCTCAACCAGGGGACTGCGCGTCAGTTTTTTAGCCAGGTACATGGCGACCTGCCGGGGCAGGGCGATCTTGGGAGAATTGTTTTTCGATTTCAGTTCATCGATCTTGATATCGAATTTTTCCGAGACGAACTCCTGGATGGTGTCGATGGTGATGATTTTCTTTTCGATATTGATATAAGGACGCAGCGCCTCCTTGGCGAACGGCAAGGTGATCGTGGCCGATTGCAGGTCGGCGTGTTTCAGGTCGGCGTACCCCAGCAGCCGGTTCAGCGCCCCTTCCAGTTTTCTGATGTTATCCCTTATGGCATTGGCCAGGAATTCGATCACTTCGTTGGGGATGGAAAAATCGTTATGATAAATGTTTTTTCTTTCGGCGATCTTTTTCTGCAGGATGGCGATCCGCGCTTCCAGGTCGTATGGGAAAATGTCCACGATGGCTCCCATTTCAAACCTGGATTTTATCCTTTTTTCCAGGTCGGGCATGTTGTCCGGATGCTTGTCAGAACAGATGACGATCTGCTTTTCCTGCTGGATCAGGTTGTTGAAGATATAATAGAACTGTTCACTGGTTCCGCCCCATTTGGTGATATATTGGATATCATCGATCAGCAGCACGTCGATCGACGTGTATTTCTTGATGAAATCGGACCGCTTGTTCAGGCGGGTGTATTCCACGTATTCATTCATGAAATCGCTGGTGGTCAGGTAAACCACATGGATCTTGTCATTGTTTTCGATGATGCGGTTCCCGATCGCCTGCATCAAATGAGTTTTTCCCAGGCCGACATCACTGTAAATGTAGAGAGGGTTATAGGATTTTCCAGGAAACTCGGATACGCTGTAGGAAAACGAATAGGCGATGCGGTTGGAATCACTCTGCACCAGCGAATCGAAAGTGTATTTTTTCTGCAGGCGCGAATCGAGGCTCGTGGTTTTCCTGTCCGCATCCCTGGTTTCCTGGATCATATCCTCTTCGCCCAGCGGGACGATCTTGGTGATGAAATTGAAATTCTTCTTCGTGTAATTATTGATATCTTCCAGCAGATTCTGCTTGATCCAGAGCAGATTCTTTTTCTCGGGGGCGCCGAGAAAAAGCGTATTGTCGAGAGAACCGATATATTTCAGCGGTTCGATCCATTTTTTTATCGACGGCTCATCCAAAACGCTTTGCAAGTAGTTTTTCAGTTTTTCCAGATTGTCCATCGCCATCACCTTTTTCCACAAAAATTTTAACAAATGTGGAAAAATAACTCAATTCCATCTCTTCCAATCCGCTCAACCGTTGCATGGTAGAAGAAAATGCCCCGACTGTCAAGCCTTGACAAAAAAAAATATTTTGGTTATATGGCAGATATGAAAGAAAAAACCATGTTAAGCAACAGGCAACGGGAGTTCAAGGAACAACAGGTCGAATTCATTGATTTAAAGACGCTCGACCTGAAGGGGAAACTTCATTCCCTCATTCTCCCCAGCGCCATGCTGGATGACAAGCTGATCAGCGGCGGAGTCGGCTTCGATGCTTCTTCTTATGGTTTCGCCAAGCCTGAAAAGAGCGACATGGTCATGATCCCCGATCTGGAAACCATGGTCATTGATCCGTTCCGCGAGAGAAAAACAGCTATATTCATGGCGAATATTCACTTGACCGATCCGGCGCGCACCCGGTTTTCCGAGGATCCCCGCTTCGTAGCGCGTAAGGCCGAGGAAGCCCTGGCCAAGTCCAAGGTCGGTTCCCATGCCATGTTCGGGCCGGAATTCGAGTTTTTTATTTTCAAGGAGGCCGAATTCGGAGTGTTCGAGGACGGGAACTACTATTTCCTGAAAAAAGACAGCGAGACCAAGGGCAATCAATATCATGCCGGTTCGCCCGAGGACGAATATGTCGATTTTAAAAATGAAGCGGTGGCCCTGCTGCAGCAGCTTGGCATTGAGATCAAGTACCACCACCACGAAGTCGCCGTCAACCAGCACGAGATCGAGACGAAATTCAACACCTTGCTCAAAACAGCCGACCAGGCGGTGATCATCAAATATATCCTGTTCAACCTGGCCAAGAAAAACAACCTCTTCGTGACCTTCATGCCCAAGCCCTTTTTCGGCAAAGCCGGCAACGGCTGGCATGTCCACCAATTCGTCTTGAACAAGGAAACGAATGTTTTCCTGAAAAAAGGCAATTATGCCAACTTTTCCGACACCGGGCTCCATTATTTGTCCGGGCTCTTGTTCCATTCGGGATCTTTGAGCGCTTTTTCCAACCCTTCGACCAATTCCTACAAAAGGCTGGTCCGGGGATTCGAAGCGCCGGTCTCGGCTATCTTTGCCACCTCGAACCGTAATGCCGCCATCCGCATCCCGGCCTATGTCAACGAGAACGAAACCCGGCTTGAGTACCGTCCCGGGGATGCCGCCTCCAATCCGTATTTGTTCCTCTCGGCCATGTTGCTGTCGGGGATCGACGGGGTCTTTAAAAACCTTTCCCCCGAG
>Ga0209262_10001033_pt1 | contig 11720 bp, 8 predicted proteins | sample Lowcelwee11metaG_FD_187171 | JGI IMG/M metagenome (GOLD analysis project Ga0209262, IMG submission 187171) | Freshwater pond sediment microbial communities from the University of Edinburgh, under environmental carbon perturbations - Low... | ecosystem: Environmental > Aquatic > Freshwater > Pond...
CGTCGCACTCGTCGTCACAGGACTTGTCGCGGCCATCATCGGCGGTTTCGGGTTCGTGCTGGTCGCGGACGACAGGTACTATCTTTCCTTCATGCTCTGGCACAGTGTCATGACACTTGCCATTTACAGCGCCGAAACCTGGCCGCTGCCGATTGGCAGGACCTAGCGACCGCTTCTGGCCGGTTTCTACTCACGGGTCACTGGTCACTACTCCCGGTCGTCCCGTCCAAACGGCCGCGGCAGGCGCGAGAAGACCTCCTCCTGCAGCGCCTTCCAGCGCTGGTAGTTCTTCTGCGCAACCTGGGTGACGGTCTCGAGCGGATCGATGCCCACCACGTTCTTGAAGCGGTCGCGCAACTCGCGCTGTTCCTTGGCGAAGAGCTGGATGCTCTCGTCAAGGTAGCGTCCGACGAAATCCTGCAGCCCGCTGCCATAGCTCCTGATCACGTGCGACAGGAAGTCGCGGCTCATCAGCGACTCGCCGCCGCCTTCCTGTTCCGCAATCACCTGCAGCAGGATGGTGCGCGTGATGTCCTGCTGCGACTTGCGGTCGAGCACCACGAAGTCGATGCGCTCGACGACGAGTCGGCGGATGTCCGTCAACGTGACGTAGCGGCTTTCGACCGTGTCGTACAGGCGGCGGTTCGGGTACTTGCGGATCACGCGTGGCCCGCCCCTGCCGCCGGCACCTCCTTCACCGGTTGCCTTCGCCTTTCTTGTTCTCGTCTTTGCAGCCGTCGTCGTCGCCATCTTGCAGTTTCCTCAGCCGGCGTTGGTGCCGGCGCTTGCCCCCCGCGGTGCCGCGCGCAACGCGCAACCCGCGAATCCCTCGACGCGCCAGTGTTCGCGTGCCCAGTCCCAGACATCCCGCAGCGGTGCGCCTGTCAGCGCGGCTGGCGGCGACTGCCCGAGGAACCGCAACACGACGACCAGTTGCCTCGCCGGCCCATGCCGGTCCACGACCGCTGGCGCATCCTCCGACTTGGAGAGCTTACGGCCCCTGTCGTCCACGGCAAGTGGCAAATGCAGGTAGCGCACCGCCGGGAGGCCGAGTGCGCGCTGCAGGAGGACCTGCCGGGCGGTGCTCGACAGCAGGTCGCAGCCGCGCACGACGTCGGTGATGCCCTGGTCCGCGTCGTCGACCACGACGGCGAGCTGGTACGCGTACAGGCCGTCCCGCCTGCGCAGCACGAAGTCGCCGACTGTGCCCGCCACGTCGACCGACTGTGCACCCAGGCTGCGGTCATCGAACGTGACGACGCCCCCTGGCGCGCGCAGACGCAGGGCGTGGCCAGGCGCCGTGGATGCGGCGGATGCCAGGCAATGCGCAGGGTGAAAGAGTTCCTCGCCGGTACCGACCGGTCGAGACTGATTCTCAGGCAGGCGCGCCAGGGCCGAGCGGCTGCACCGGCATTCACGCAGGGCGCCAGCCGCGGCGAGGCGCTCGAGGGCGGCGGCGTAGCGCTCGAATCGTTCGCTCTGGCGGACAACCTGGCCGTCCCATTCCATCCCGAAGTATTCAAGGTCCGCCAGGATCTGGTCGGCAGCCCCGGCACGGGTGCGCGGCGGGTCGAGATCCTCGATGCGCAGCAGCCACTTGCCACCGTGTGCGCGCGCGTCCAGATAGCTGCCAACGGCCGCGACGAGGGAACCGAAATGCAGGGGCCCGCTCGGGGAAGGAGCGAAGCGGCCGCGGTAGTGAGTCATGCCCATACCCGCGTTGCGCGCGACCTGTCCCGCGGCAGTGGGAGAGGCGGGGGACGGCTCAGCGGTAGAAGTCGTCCCGGTCGCCAAATTGCTTTTCGCGCCGCTCGCGGCGCTCCTGCGCCTCGACGCTGAGCGTGGCCACGGGCCGCGCCTCGAGACGCTTTACGCCGATCGGCTCGCCCGTTTCGAGGCAGTAGCCGTAGCTGCCGTCTTCGATGCGCTTCAGCGCCTCGTCGATCTTGCGGATCAGCTTGCGCTCGCGGTCGCGCGTGCGCAGTTCGAGGCTGAACTCCGATTCCTGCGTGGCGCGGTCATTCGGGTCCGGGAAATTGGCAGCCTCGTCCTTCATGTGCAGCACGGTGCGGTCGACTTCCTGCATCAGGTCCCGCTTCCAGCTGGAGAGGATGGTGCGGAAGTGCTCGAGCTGCTCCTTGCTCATGTACTCCTCGCCCTTCCGGACCTGGTAGGGCTGGACGTTGCGCGGGCCGGACAACAGGGCCGCATTCATTGCGAGATCGGCGTCTGCGGGGCGCTGCACCGCCACGGCCGGCTTCGGTGCGGCGGCCGGCTTCGGCTTCCTGGTCACGGGCTTCTCTGCTGCCGGCTTGGCGACGGCGGCGGCGGACTTGCGGGGCATGGCCTTATCCTTGGCAGGCGGAGACTTCGGAGCGGCCTTGGCGCCCGGCTTTGCCGCCGGCTTCTTGGCGGCCTTCGCAGAAACAGTCTTCTGGGCCTTCGATGGCTTGGCAGACGGCTTCTTCACGGGCATCGACGAACTCCCCACTCCGGTTGGAGGCGCGGGATTATACAGGCGGAACCCCCGTCGTCCACCCCGGAAAAACAGGGCGTCCGGTCCGCTCGCACGGCTGGGCCGGGCGTCGGGAAATGCTGTGACAGGAGTCCGATTCTTCTAGAATTCACGTTTCGCTCCGCCGCTGCGTTTCCCCGGGTGAATGATGCGTCTGACCAAGATCAAGCTGGCCGGTTTCAAGTCGTTCGTGGACCCGACGTCAGTCGGCTTCCCGACGAACCTGGTCGGCGTGGTCGGCCCGAACGGCTGCGGCAAGTCGAACATCATCGACGCGGTGCGCTGGGTCATGGGCGAGATCTCGGCCAAGCACCTGCGCGGCGACTCGATGGCGGACGTCATCTTCAACGGCTCCGGCACGCGCAAGCCCGTGGGCACGGCCTCGGTCGAACTCATCTTCGACAACAGCGACGGCAAGCTGGGCGGTGAGTATGCCGGCTACTCGGAAGTCTCGCTGAAGCGTGTCGTCTCGCGCGACGGCCAGTCGTCGTACTTCCTGAACGGCGTGCGCTGCCGGCGCAAGGACATCACGCAGCTGTTCCTGGGCACGGGCCTGGGTTCGCGCAGCTACGCGATCATCGAGCAGAACATGATTTCGCGCGTGATCGAGGCCAAGGCCGACGACATGCGTGCCTTCCTCGAGGAAGCGGCAGGCATCTCGCGCTACAAGGAACGCCGCAAGGAATCTGAGAGCCGGATCGCACAGACGCGCGAAAACCTCGCGCGCCTCTCCGACCTGCGTGACGAAGTCGAGAAGCAGCTGCGCCACCTGCAGCGGCAGGCAGCAACCGCACGCCGCTACCAGGCGCTGAAGGGGGAGGAGCGGCAGGCGCACGCGGAACTGCTTGCGCTCAAGCTGCGTGAAGTGGAAAGCGAATCCTCTGCCCGCCAGGCCATCCTCAACGAACGCGACCTGGCGCTGCAGGCGGCGATTGCCGACCAGCGTTCCATCGAGGCCGCGATCGAACGTGCGCGGCAGCAGCACGACGCGCAGGCAGCCGTGCTCTCGGAAGTGCAGGGTCGTTACTACCAGGTGGGCGCGGAAATCTCGCGCACCGAGCAGGCCATCGACCACGCGCGCGAGATCCGTGCCCGCCAGCGCCAGGAACTCGACCAGATTGCGCAGGGCATCCAGGACGCCGACCTGCACCGCGTGCGCGATCGCCAGCTCGCCGCCGAACTGGAAGCCGCACTCGCCGAGATGGGCCCGGGCCTCGAGCAGGCGCGGGCCACGGAGCAGGCGGCGGCGGCTGAACTGGCTGCGGCGGAAGCTTCGATGTCGGGCTGGCAGGAAAACTGGGAAGTATTCAACCAGTCACTGCGCCAGGCTTCGTCCGCGGCGGGCGCCGAGCGCGCCCGCCTCGAAGTCATGGAGAACCAGTTGCGCGGATTGCTGAACCAGCGTGACCGGGCGACTCAGGAACACGGCACTCTGTCCGCAGCCGATGTCGCGGCAACCCTGGCCGGCCTCGATGCGCAGGAAGCGGATGCGCGGCGCGAACACGAAGCCGCGCGGCAGCAGATGGACGAGCTGGTCGCCACGCTGCAGGCCGAGCGCGGACGCGAGCGTGAGCTGGCCGCGGCCGCCCAGGCCGCGCGTCGCGAGACGCAGGAAGTCGAAGGCCGGATCGTCTCGCTCGAGGCTCTGCAGCGCGCGGCGCTCGGCCAAGGCCAGGGCAAGGTGGTCGACTGGCTCAAGTCCCGCGGCCTCGAGCGCAGTCCGCGCCTGGCGCAGCAACTCGCTGTCGACAAGGGCTGGGACCGTGCGGTCGAGACCGTACTGGGCAGCTACCTGGAGGCGGTCTGCGTCGATTCACTCGATGACGTCGCCGGCACGCTTGAAAGCCTGACCGCAGGCACCGTCACGTTTTTCGCCGGCGCACAGGGCCCGGCCTCGTCGGGGCACGGTCCGGAAACGCTCCGCTCGCGCGTGAGTGGTTCCGCCGGACTCGACGCTCTGTTCGAAGGCATCGTGGCCACTGACACGCTCGGCGAGGCGTTGGGCCTGCGGCCCCGGCTGCGGTCCGGCCAGTCTGTCATCACGCGCGACGGCATCTGGATCGGACCGGACTGGCTCCGCGTCAGCCGCGACAAGGACGCTCACGAAGGCGTGATCGAACGCGAAGAACGCCTGCGCAACGAACGCTCGGCGCTGGAGTTGCAGCAGGCGCGGCACCGGACGGCCGAGTCCGACCTGGAAGCGCTGCGCAGCCGCGTGCGCGACATCGAGGACCGTCTTGCCAGCCACCAGGCCGTCGTGTCGCGCAGCGGATCGAGCCACATGAGCCTGCGTTCCCAGATCGACAGCCTCCGTGCGCGCGCTGACCAGCGCAACCAGCGCATGCAGCAGCTGGCGCTCGAGCTGTCCGAAGTGCAGAACGCGCTCGAAGCCGCGAACGCCGGCAGCCGCGCCGCGCGCGGCCGGCTCGAGGAAGCGGTTACCGCAATGGCCGAGCTCGAGGACCGTCGCGTCGCGCTCGAGGCCGAACGCGAAGTCCTGCGCGGCCGCCTGGCGGAAACCCGCGAGCTGGCCCAGGGTGCGCGCACGGCGGCGAACGATGCCGCCATACGTGTCGAGTCGCGGCGCACCAGCTACCAGTCGCTGCTGTCGGGGCTCGAGCGCCTCGACGCGCAGGTTGGCCAGTTCGAGGCGCGCCGCCAGGATCTCGACGCGCAGCTGGCGGGCGGCGAGCAAGGCGAAGCTCAGCTCAAGGTCACGCTCGAAGAGGCGCTGCAGCGGCGGGTCGCGGTCGAGTCCGAGTTTTCGGCCGCGCGACAGAAGATGGAGGAGGTCGACGCCAACCTGCGCGGCCTCGACGAACGCCGGCTCACTGCGGAAGCAGCCGTCGAGACGGCCCGGTCCGCGCTCGAGAACGTGCGCTTCACGGTGCAGGAACTCAAGCTGCGCCGCGAAACCTACATGGAGCAGTTCGCACAGACGCGCCTCGAACTGCAGGACGTGGTCGCCGCGCTCGCCGCCGACGCCAGTGTCCCGGTGTGGGAGCAGCGGCTGGCCGAGACCAGCGAGAAGATCGAGCGGCTCGGTGCGGTGAACCTGGCGGCCATCGACGAATTTGCGGAGCAGTCGGAGCGCAAGGAATACCTGGACCGCCAGTTCGCCGACCTGAACGACGCGCTCGCCACGCTCGAGGACGCGATCCGCAAGATCGACCGCGAAACCAAGGCGCGCTTCCAGGACACGTTCGACCGCGTCAACGCCGGACTGAGCCAGAAGTTCCCGCGCCTGTTCGGTGGCGGCCAGGCCTACCTGGAACTCGTCGGCGACGACGTGCTCGAAGCCGGCGTCGCGATCATGGCCCGCCCGCCCGGCAAGCGGAACAGTTCGATCAGCATGCTGTCGGGCGGCGAGAAGGCGCTCACGGCGGTCGCGCTCGTATTCTCGATCTTCGAGCTGAACCCGGCGCCATTCTGCCTGCTCGACGAAGTCGACGCGCCGCTCGACGAGAACAACGTCGGCCGTTTCTGCGACATCGTGCGCGAGATGTCCGATCAGGTGCAGTTCATTTTCGTGACGCACAACAAGACGACGATGGAACTTGCCAACCAGCTGCTCGGCGTCACCATGAACGAACCCGGCTGCTCGCGCCTCGTCGCCGTGGACGTCGACGAAGCCGTGCGCATGGCCGCGATGTGAGGCACGCAAGGACCCCAGGGAATCGATGAACGAACTGCGCTGGATCCTGCTCGCCGCCGGCATCGCGCTCATTGCCGGCCTGTACCTGTGGGGCATGCGCTCCCGCTGGCAGGGACGCGGCGAGGCGGACGCTGCGCGCCGCCCCGCGGTGTTCACGGGTGGCGCGCAAGGCTTCGAGACTGCCGTCGAGGACCCGGCGCCCGACCTCGAAGAGCCCGCCGTGCTGCGCGCGGAGACTCGTGCCGAGCGCCGCATCGAGCCCAGTTTCGGCGACGAGGACGTTGCGGGCGTGGCAGATCCGCACCTGCGGCGGGCTGACTTCGACGACGAGGACGAATTCGAAGCGCCGGCGATCGGGCGGCGGGAACCGACGTTTGCGGCACGGTCCGAGCCCGCGACACCGTCCACGGAGCCGGCGCTCAGGACCGAACCGACCTTGCGGCCTGTGCCGGAGCCGGAGGCCGCGGGACCGGTGCCCCAGCCTGGACCCGTGGCCGAACCTGCGGCTGCGAAGCCCAGGCGTGCCCAGAAGATCATGGCCATCCGCGTCAGCGCCCAGGCGCCATCCCGCTTCGAGGGCCCGGAGTTGATGGCGGCCTTGCGCTCGGAAGGGCTCGGCTTCGGCCGTTATGAGATTTTTCACCGGCTGCACGACGACGGCCGGCCGATCTTCAGCGTGGCCAGCCTGCGTGAACCGGGCACGTTCAACCTCGAGGAAATGCCGACGACACATTACCCGGGCATAGCGATGTTCACCGTGCTGCCGGGGCCGGTTGCGGCGGGCGAGGCGTTCGACGAAATGATCTTCACCGCACGCGCGATCGCGACCTACCTCAACGGCGCGCTGGCCGACGAGCGTGGCGTGCCGCTCACCGCCGTGCGGGTCGGCACGCTGCGCGAGGAAGCGCTCGAGTTCGAGCGCACGGCCGGGTCGGCCTGAGGCGCGGATGGCGGCGTCGCGCGAGGTGGCGAGTCGGGCGCGCGAGCTGCGCGAGCTGATCGAAACCCACAACTACCGCTACTACGTCCTCGACGATCCGGAGATTTCCGATGCGCAGTTCGACGCGCTCATGCGCGAGCTGCAGCGGATCGAAGCCGGGCATCCCGAACTCGTCGAACCCGACTCGCCGACACAGCGCGTCGGCGGGCTGCCTTCACGCGAGTTCCGCGAGGTCGTGCATGCGGTGCCGATGCTCTCGCTCGACAATGCATTCACCGGGCAGGACATACTCGACTTCGACCGGCGCGCGCGCGAGCGGCTCGACGTGGAGCAGATCGCCTATTCGGCGGAGCCGAAGATCGACGGCCTCGCGATCACGCTGCGTTACGAAGAGGGGCGGCTCGTCCAGGCGGCGACGCGCGGCGACGGCTCGCGCGGCGAAGACGTCACCGTCAACGTCCGCGCCATTCGTTCAGTGCCGCTGCAGCTGCGCGGCAGGCGCCTGCCCCTGGTGCTCGAGGCGCGCGGCGAAGTCTTCATGACGCGCAGGTCGTTCGACGCGCTCAACCTGCGGCAAGCGGAGCGTGGCGACAAGACGTTTGCGAACCCGCGCAACGCCGCGGCAGGCAGCCTGCGGCAGCTCGACCCCGCGATCACGGCCGAGCGCTCGCTGGATCTGTTTTTCTACGGCGTCGGTGCGATCGAGGGGTGGGAGACTCCGGCGCGTCACAGCGAAGTCCTCGCCGGCTTGCGCGAGTTCGGCCTGCGCACCTGTCCGGAGATCGACGTGGTCGCCGGCGCGGCCGGATGCCTCGGGTACTACGAACGCCTCGGCGGCCGTCGTGACCAGCTCGCGTACGACATCGACGGCGTGGTCTACAAGGTCGACCGGCTCGACTGGCAACGCGACCTGGGGTTCGTCGCCCGCGCGCCACGCTGGGCGGTGGCGCACAAATTCCCGGCGCAGGAGGAAACGACCGTCGTCAACGACGTGCAGTTCTATGTCGGCCGCACCGGCGCGCTCACCCCCGTGGCGCACGTGGCGCCCGTGTTCGTCGGCGGCGTGACCGTCAGCAACATCACGCTGCACAACATGGACGAGGTGGCCCGCAAGGACGTGCGCGTGGGCGACACCGTGGTGGTGCGCAGGGCCGGTGACGTCATACCCGAGATCGTGCGCGTGATCCCGGAGAAGCGTCCGCGCGACGCGCGCAGCGTCAAGCTGCCGGAGCGTTGCCCGGTCTGCGACTCGCACGTGGTCCGCACGGAAGGCGAAGCCGTGGCCCGTTGCTCCGGCGGTCTGGTCTGTGCGGCACAGCGGCTGGCCGCGATCAGGCATTTTGCCTCGCGCCGGGCCATGGACATTGACGGCCTCGGCGAGCGACTCGTCGAACAGCTGATCGCAAGCGGCCGGGTGACGACGCCCGCCGATCTGTACACGCTCGAGGCCGCTGAACTCGCGGGGCTGGAGCGCATGGGGCCGAAGTCGGCTGCCAACCTCGTCGCGGCGCTCGAACAGAGCAAGCAGACCACGTTGCCGCGGTTCCTGTACGCGCTCGGCATCCGCGACGTGGGCGAGGCCACGGCGCTGGCGCTGGCAGAGCATTTCGGCGACCTCGAGTTCCTGCAGGCGGCAACCTTCGACGACATCCAGCAGGTACGCGACGTCGGGCCGATCGTGGCCGCCCACGTGCGCGAGTTTTTCGACGAGGAGCGCAATCGATCGGTCATCCAGAAGCTGCGCGCCGCCGGGGTGCGCTGGCCGGTGATCGAACGGGCGGTTGCCGCAGGGGACGGTCCCCTGACGGGCGAGGTGGTCGTGATTACCGGCACTCTCGGTTCGCTGTCGCGCGAGGAGGCGAGGGCGGCCGCGCGCGCCGCGGGAGCGACGGTGACCGATTCGGTGTCGAAGAAGACGACGCTGCTGGTCGTTGGCGCCGAGGCCGGCTCGAAGCTGCGCAAGGCGCAGGACCTGGGCGTGCGTATCGAGGACGAGGCCGGGTTCCTCGCGCTGCTCGGTCGCGGCGGGCGAGCCTGATGGCAGCGGGCGCAGGCTGAGCCGATGCTGCGTTACGCCCTAGGCCGCCTGGCGGGCATCGTGCCGACCCTGCTCGTCATCGTAACGGCGGCGTTCTTCGTGATGCGCCTGGCGCCGGGCGGGCCGTTCGACGAAGAGCAGGCCATCCCGCCGGAGATCGCGGCGAACCTGCAGGCAGCGTATGGCCTCGACCAGCCGGTTGTCGTGCAGTACGGCCGCTACCTCAAGGGGCTGGTGCGCGGCGACCTCGGGCCGTCCTTCAAGTACAAGGATTACCGCGTTTCGGAACTCATCGCGCGCGGCTTGCCGGTGACGTTGACGATCGGCGCGCTGGCATTGCTGCTCGCCGTGGCACTGGGCGTCCCGCTCGGCATGGCCGCCGCGCTGCGCCACGACGGCCCTGTCGATCATGCCGTCATGGGTGTGGCCCTCGCCGGCATCGCCATTCCCGGCTTCGTGCTGGCACCCGTTCTGGCGCTGCTCTTCGGCGTGAAACTCGGCTGGCTGCCCGTGGCCGGCTGGGACCCCGGCAGCGTGCAGCACATGATTCTGCCGGTCGTGACGCTCGCACTGCCGTTCGTCGCCTACCTCGCGCGCCTCACGCGCGGCAGCCTGCTCGAGGTGCTGCAGGCACCCTACATGCGCGCGGCCCGTGCCAAGGGCCTCGACCGCGGTGCGCTCATCCGCCGCCACGCCTTGAAGCCGACCCTGTTGCCGGTCGTGAGCTTCCTCGGGCCGGCCGCAGCCGCGTTGCTCACCGGCTCGCTGGTCGTCGAGCAGGTGTTCGGGCTGCCGGGAGTGGGCCGCTATTTCGTGCAGGGCGCGATCAACCGCGACTACACGCTGGTCATGGGCATGGTCATCTTCTACGCGGCGCTGATCCTGCTGCTCAACCTCGCCGTCGACCTCCTCTACGGCTGGCTCGATCCGAGAATCCGGCATGGTTGAGGCTACGGTCGCTGCTGCCACGGGCGGCCAGGGTCTGTGGGGCGGCGCGTGGCGGCGTCTCAAGCGCAGTCGTGCGGCGCTCGTTGCGGCGGCACTGCTGCTGCTGGTCTGCGTGATGGCGCTCGTTGGCCCGTGGTTCAGCGCCTGGTCCGTGGCGCAGGTGGACTGGTCGCAGGCCACGCTCGCCACGCCACCAGTCCATGCGAACGGGCACTGGTTCGGCACGGATGCGAACGGCCGCGACCTGTTCGTGCGCGTGTGGATCGGCACGCGCATGTCGCTGCTGGTCGCACTGCTCGCGACGCTGGTGAGCGTGATCATCGGCGTGGCCTGGGGTGCGACGGCCGGCTACCTCGGCGGCCGCGTCGACGGCTGGATGATGCGCTTCGTCGACGTGCTCTATGCGTTGCCGTACATGTTCTTCGTGATCATCCTGACGGTCGTGTTCGGCCGCAGCCTGGTGCTGATTTTCCTCGCCATCGGCGCCGTCGGCTGGCTCACGATGGCGCGCATCGTCCGCGGCCAGGCGCTCGCACTGCGGCAGCGCGAGTTCGTCGAGGCGGCGATCGCGCTCGGGCTTCCTGCTGCGACCATCATCGCGCGGCACATCGTGCCTAACGTGCTCGGCACGGTGATCGTCTACGCGACGCTCACGGTCCCGCAGGTGATCCTGTTCGAAAGCTTCCTGAGTTTCCTCGGTCTCGGCGTGCAGGAGCCGCTCACCAGTCTCGGTCGCCTGGTGGCCGAGGGCGCGCTGGAGATGGAAACCTCGCCGTGGCTGCTGCTGGCGCCGTCGGCCGTGCTCGCGACGATCCTGCTTTGCCTGAACTTCCTGGGCGACGGTCTGCGTGACGCGCTCGATCCGAGGCAGCGTCGATGACCGCCGACGCCCTGCTGCAGGTCCGCGGCCTCGAGGTCGATTTTTCGACGTCGCAAGGGACCGTGAAGGCAGTCGCGGGCGTGGCGTTCGACGTGCGCGCCGGCGAATGCGTCGCCGTCGTCGGCGAATCGGGCTCCGGCAAGACCCAGGTGCTGATGGCCTGCCTCGGGCTGCTCGCGGCCAACGGATCGGCGCAGGGTTCGGTCACGTTCGCTGGGCGCGAACTGATCGGCGCCGGCGAGCAGGCACTGAACACCGTGCGCGGCACCGGGATCGGCCTGCTCTCGCAGGATCCGCTCAGTGCGCTGACCCCGCACCTGCGCATCGAGACGCTGCTGACGGAAGGGCTGCTCGACCGCGGGCTGGCGAGCGGCACTGAGGCGCGGGAGCGTGCGCTGCGTGCCCTGCGTGACGTGGAGATTCCCGATCCCGAGTCGAGGCTGTGCCAGTACCCCCATGAACTGTCGGGCGGCATGCGCCAGCGCGTTGCACTTGCAGTTGCCCTCATGTGCAGCCCACGGCTCCTGTTCGCGGACGAGCCGACGACGGCGCTCGACGTCAGTGTGCAGGCGCGGGTGCTCGAACTGCTCGCGCGCGTGCGCGACCGCGGCCTCGGCGTGCTCATTGTCACGCACGACCTCGGCGTCGTCGCCGGGCTGGCGGACCGTGTCGTGGTGATGTACGCGGGCCGTATCGTCGAAATCGCCACCACCGCAGACCTTCTTGCGATGCCGCGACATCCCT